>Ga0194124_10003354_pt1 | contig 16914 bp, 10 predicted proteins | sample TA2KigCas0mmetaG_FD_148605 | JGI IMG/M metagenome (GOLD analysis project Ga0194124, IMG submission 148605) | Freshwater microbial communities from Lake Tanganyika, Tanzania - TA2015031 Kigoma Deep Cast 0m | ecosystem: Environmental > Aquatic > Freshwater > Lake | place: Tanzania: Lake...
CTTTTTGTATTATTAATAATCTCTACCCCACCTCCATTTTTACATGCTGATACTTAGACTTTTGTTTAAAAGCTGAAAACTATTTACTCTGTTATGAAGAGCTGGATATACTATTCATTTATTTTATGTCGCGATGTTAGTTTTGTTTTATAATTTATTATATTTTCTATTTGTGGATTATTTTAAAAAAAATATTACATTTAATATAACAGCGCGAATGAAATATGATTAGAGCACATATTGAATATTATTTTGTTATATTTATATATTTTTTGCTATATATAGTACTCTTCATGTGCCACAAATGTTTAAGCGATATTTTTTATTAAATTTATCATAATTAACTCAAATAATTGCGCACACTTTCTATATATCCAAAATATAACTGGTATAAATTATTTTAAATTAAATTTATTTTTATATTCAAGTTTAGGAGTCAATAAAAATATTATGAAATCGATGATACAAAATTAAACAATGCAAATTTTAAAAATATGAAAAATGTAATATTATTATGTACAATAACTGCAAAACGGCCATAGAATTATAATGTTAATAAAGTATTCAAAAAGTCTATATAATTTATGTTGATAAATATATACAATTTGATATAGATAATATTAAGTCGGCAAAATTAATGATAAAATAATTTAAATAAACGCTTAATTAATTAAAATTATTGGCGGTCTTGAAATCGGCTACATTATCATATATGAAATCCGCTATTTTTTTGTGTAAGTCATAAAATAATGATAATTTTTTTCCATAAAACTAATATTTATTTAGCGCTTTACACACTCGAGCCCGCAAGATAAATAATTATTGACAAATTACATTACATTTGTATTATATTTTATAAGACCTGCATATATTATACTATTATTAAAAATACGCGAAATAAATATTAAAATAATAGAAATATGTGAATTTAATGTCAATAATATCAGGTTATATTTTTACGATATCAATTATTGGCGCAATATATTATATACTTTTGTTAAATAAAGCTTTTAAAAAAATGTGTATAATTGGTATGAATAAACTTTTAAAATTTTTTTGTAAATTAAAATCCTAAATATCTAAGATTACAAGTAATTTAGAAAATTAAATATAAAATCGCGCTCATTTAATTAATTGGTATAACTTTAATGTAGAATAATATAACAAAAACATTTGCATAAATAAATAATAGTTATCACAAATTATTACTAAATAACCTATATTACAGTTATAAACATAAGAATTATATTAAAAAACGGCGATACTATGAACGCAAAATTACAATGAATGTCCTCAACTATGTAAAAAAACAATGAATAATACCATAATTAACATAAATATCTGGTAGCCTCAGAAGAAATGGCGCCTTAATAGAAAAAATATATTAATAAAATTTGTTCCTTGATTTAGGTTTCATAAAGCCGCATTGATATTATTGAACATTATCTTAATTCTGGTAGATCGGCAATGATACATTTCCATAATTTATGCGTTATAATATAAAAACTATTTATTTTAATTATAGAACATTATTATATATTTTGATGATTAATGTTGCAAAATATAATTTAATTTTAATAACTAAAAATAAATCATGAATTTTTACGCATATATTGATTATTTTTGTATATATTGAATATATAGAAACCTGGCGACAATAAATACAATATAATAAAGTTAAAAAGTGTTTAAACAATAATAATTTACATTTTTAACTAATAACTCTGGATAATATATGTCGCGATTTAATGTATATATTATAATAATATATTGAATAACATCAAATATGGAAGTAAAAAATCTAGAATATCTGATAAAAATTGAAATAGTACTGATAATATAGACAAATTTAATGGAAACAAAAATTAATAAAGGAAGTAAAGCAGGAGGACAATAAACCAATATAAATGGCTTATAGTTTGAATAAATAACTAATAATGAAATTTTTTTAATTGATAATGGATATCAAAAACAACAAATTGAACCTAAAATTAAGCACGTTTATAATTACAAATTCGTAAATAATAACAAAGACAAAACAATAACATTTGTAAAATAAAATGGATTAAAGCTTTTAATTAATAAAGAGTATAAAATATAATTATTCCGATGTCCCGATGAAGCATATATTATATAAAAATAAGAAAAAACTATAATTATAATTGTAGAAAAGAAAGCTCAAAGTGTTGAAGGTTCTATAGAAACAAAGTTATGGAGTTGCCCGTCTTTAAAAAGAGAATATTAAATAATGTTGTAAGATATTGCGGAAATAGAGTATGTTTTATGTGTGAATACTTTTCTGAAATAAAAGTTATAAAGTGAATAAAAAAAATATTAAGTTCTTAATTAGATTTTCAAAGAACATGATATTTAAGTGCTATTTGGCGATGATATTGACTATTTTAATTAATTATATAAGATAATCAATAATTTTTGATTAATACTTCAATTGTTTTTTTCTCGGGATTTTTTGAATTGATAGCTCTTTTACACAAAATTTATTCAATATTATACTATTTATCGGCAAATTATTCGCGAATCAATGGTACATCCGAATTGCTTAAAAGGAAATTAACATTTTTATAGGTTAAATCCTGTATTATACTGAACAATTTCAAATGTTAATCCATATTAAATCCTAATTTATCATATTATACAAATGATTCTTTCTTTTCAGGTAAATATGGAGGGTCTAAATATACAAAATCACCTTTTTATACTATAGATAATGAGTTTTAATAATCATCAAATATAAAATGTACTTATTGTATTGCTTATGAAAATCTAAATAAATGCTCTTTATTTATTACTTCTGGATTCTTATAATTTCCATAAGGCACATTGAATCCATTTGGGCCCTCTCTAAATACCCCCCTAAAACAGGTTTTATTCAAAAATATAAACAACGCTGAACCTTTGACTCCCTTCTTTTCTTTCTTATCTAATTAGTTAAAAAGTTTTCTTAACCAATAATAATAATTCTCTTTTGACTTCATTGCTTCTTCTATAGTTTTTGCGTCTCTATTTGTTACATCGTTATCTTTACACAATTAATATTACTATATTATTACCTAAATTTCTTCATATAATTATTCGTGGTTCATTTATATATTTTTGTATAAATAAATTAATGGTTCATTAATATCGTAAACATATATTTAACCCGCCAATTTTATATTTCCATTTTTTATTTCATTTATCAATCCTAATAATACACTGCCACCGCCTATAAATATTTCACGATAATTATTCATATTCTTCGGAAATTAGGCCGTTATTATATTTAATATTTGTGTTTTACCTCCTACCCATTTTAATATTGGTTTTATAACGTTATTTTCAGTGTTATTATTATCTTTTATTTTATTTATTTTCGTTTTCACTTTAATTTCTATTTATTATTATCTTTTTTATTCTTCTCCATTATTATCAGGTATAATATCTTTAATACATGGTGTTTTTCTTTAATTATGTTGTGTCAATTATGATTGATATTTAAATCCTTTTTGACATTTTGCACATAAAAATTTATCCATATTTTATTTGTTATTTAGTTCTTTTTAATTCATTTTTTTATATTCAAACATATTTAATTTATTAACGCGGCTTTATAGCATTCACATATTTCTGTACATTTTAAAAAAATTAATGTAAATAGCTGCGTTTGTAACATAATCTATAAAATAAAATACTAATTTTATACATTTTAAGGCGTAATTAATTTATTATTGTCAATGCTATCAGTGCCTCATCTGTTATTTTAATGATTATATTAAAATTATACTTAATTTTAGCATTATAATATAGCCATTTAATTTTATTTACCAATTCTTTATGTCAAAAATTGAATAATATTGTAGATTTAATCACATGAATAATAATAGCATTTTACCTTTAAACAATTCTTAATAAAATTTTAAAGGATTAATCCAACTATTAACTAAACTATGCCAAAATAGACTTTACGATAAGGATATAATCAAAATATAATCAATAATAAGAATGTTTTTAAATAAAAAGTCCTATAAATAACAATTATTTAAATATTACCGCGATATTATTATCATTTAATCTTATTATAGAATGACCAAATAGAAGAAACTTTATTAATCAGAATTATCATAATTTTATAAAAATATCATTATTGTTTAATCTTATATTAGACAAATATAGTAATAAAAGCGGTATTAATTAATGCTAAAGTAATATAAATCACAAATTATATTGATCTAATCATATTATAGGGGATTAAAATGCCGTTAATAATATAAATTGCAACTAATAAAATATAAACTTGATATAATTAAAATATAATCATATATCAAAATGTTATAATAATAACGCCGATTTATCATAATTAAAAAAGGTATTATTAAAATATAAAGCAAATTAAGAACTCATTTAGCCAAAAAGTAGTATAAATTAAAGTTAAAACAATATTATAATTTCGATAATTCTCATAAAGTGTACTAAATAGCCCAAAATATATTTTTTAAACATTTTAATCAGCTTAAAGATACCATTTATCAGTAACAATTATAACTAAATTAGTAAAAATTATAAATAGAAGCCTCTTAAACATTAATAAAATAATAAAGTATTGCACTAAATGAACAATAAAATTATATAAAAGCTTTGAAATACAACGTAATTATTGATGGTAGAGTATATTATGGCGTAGAATAAAATTAGATGTTCATTACCCATATAGTTGACTCACGTAATTATAAGTCGTTCCGCTGTCACTATATTATAGATACCAATTATTTAATAAGCAGTTATTACTGTGGTAAATATGACGAACATACTGCGCATTATAGTATGGCTAAATTTGTATTTGTTCTGATGAAGTGGTCAAATAACATAGCTAAAGTAGTAGATGCAATAAAAATTAAAGACCTTTTTAAATTAGAAAATTCGCATTATGAGACGAGCAATCCGAAAACTGACTTCAGTATATGTTGCGGTATAATGTTTATCAATTTTAGTGATTTGGATTATGATAATTATTTAAAGTTAAAGATATGTTTGACTGTAGAAAATAATAAATTCAATATATTAGCAACCAGCAATAACGGGCAGCCGTGTATCCGTTAGGGGCAGTCAAAGGTTGTAATCAAATGCCATTACTTTCGTCGTTAGTTTGGTTTATAATCTGAAATATGTTGTAAATAAAGAAACGTTTGTTGCAATACTGATAATCGGTATTAAGACAAAGGAAACCGCCCTGATGTTAATAAGTGGATCGCTGAGCTGCCCGACACCACATATTACGGCAAAACAGCATTCTCTAATAAAGCTTTTTATAAAGACCGCGGCAATAACAAATATAGTATTTATTTATATAAGTATAGTGCAATATGCTGATATACTTTGAGTGATTGACTATTAATAAAATATTTTTTTTCATTAATTTAGTATAAATTTGGATTAAAATGATTGTATTCTTGTGGTCGTAATTTTATTTTGATTATCTATTATAAACAGAGGTTATTTACAATAATTATTAACTGTATATTAGGCCATTTACATAGTATAACTAATAATAATAATAATTAATCAATAAAACTATAATAACGCGCAAATATACTATTTGTTTAGTTATATAAAAGTTCATAAAAATACATAATTTATAAAAATACATAATTTATAATAATACATTTAAACTAATTAGCATCATATTTATTATAATGTTGACGCGCTTTAAAGACTTTTCAAAAAAATTTAATTAAACTTTACATAAATATAAATGTAATAACTGCTCTTTATAATTAAATTTAATTACGGTTGGATAAAAGTGCGCTATTTATCATATAAAGTACAAATATAAATAATAATATATTTATGGATATTAAACAGCAAATTTGTATTACAAAGTATTACACCGCAACGATTGTATATGGTTAAAAAATTGGGCTATTAAAAGATATATAAATGATTAAAAACATTAATACAATAAATGGATTAAATGGTCGAAACATAAGAAAATACAAACAAACAATACCAAATAATATGTATAATAACAATAATATGCGGAATATATACAATGTATTAATATAAAAATTGGCGATAATGGAACTAAAAATATATAGTGGATATATTATAAGATAACTAAAATTATGTGAGAATAAAATTTTGCGATAATATTGATAGTTTAAAAAGATAAATGTATAAATTAAAATAGCGGCCTTATAGAAAATATAAAGAAAGTATAAATTTTTTACTAAATATACCATTTGCTTTATTTTTCCAAGATTTTCATAAATAAAATGTAAAAACAATGAGAGAAAAATTAGAAGGATATTGTTATGTTTTTATGAATGAACTATAATTAAAATCAACTCATTATTTGTAATTAATATCAAAGCATTTTAAAACAAAAATAGAAATAATAAAAACAGGATAAATATAACAATAAATATTCTAAATGGCATCTCATATATTATATAATATAGAAAAATAAAAATAAAGCGCAATTTTTAGTTGTTCGTTAAAAGATCATGTATTTCTAATTTATGCGGATATAGAGAAAAGAACAATATATTCAGTAAATACAGGCGGATATTAAGATGTAAGTTAAAAAATTATAATTGAATTATGCAAATTATTAAAAACCTATAAGTAAGTGTTTAAATAAATATGCGCAAATTTTAGTAATTTACAGGGAACTATAGGATGTTGCGCATTATTTTTAATGTTCAATTATATAGGAATATCTTATTGCGGATTCGATAAATATTATTCTCTTTTAAAGTCAGGTTTAATAAACTATCATTTTCTTGAATTAGCCTCTGAAACAAATTATAATAATGTAAATTTTGATCGCGAATTAACTTTCTTTAATATTACTAATATTGAAAGTGATATCCATAATCGTTTATTATATAATTCTCAACATTATTAAAACTATGCCGATTTTATTAAAAAACAATATTAAACCTAATACTTTATTTAGTATGACGAATTATTCTATAATATTTGATATATGTTCTTTAAATAAAAATTTATCCGGAAATTATTAAACTTATTCCGCTATTATTTATTTTTGAATACTGTTGATTTTATTTATAATCTTATGATATAAATAGGTCCCTAATAAATATCGATTGTTTATGTATATCGCTTATTTTTTATATTTTTAATCAATTAATAAATGCAATTATATTATTATACAAATTATAAATTATAAAAAATAATATAATTCAAAATTATATATTTATATAACTTTATTAGCGCAATTTTTAATTAATAATTTGCGAAATATATGGAAAAATTACATTTTATTACAAATACATAAAATTAGATAAGATGAAAATGAATATATCTTTAAAAATATTAATATTTGCGCAAATATTTAGTAAAAATATTTAATATCTCATGCATAATATAATATTGGCAAACTAAAAATATATTCAGCGCAAAAATATTAATACTTATTTGAATAATTTTTGTCTTTTATATAATGAGCGATCAAATAAAGGTTGCAATAGGTTACATTATTATTATTTTCGCAAAAATAAAAATATTAAATACTAAATAGTAAAATTTTTATAACGCTATTTTAAATATATTATGAATAACTCTTTGAAAAATAAATAAATCATTAAAATTTCGCGTAAATAATTTGGCGGGTAATTATATATTAATTGAAAATCAAAAATAAATATTAAATATAATTTAATCGGAAATCAAATATTTTATGTATTAAAAAAGTGTTTTACCACACTAAAATGCGAATTTATATTTCTATATAATAATATGATCGCACAATTATATAGATATGGATTTATTTATTTAAGATATAAGTCATTCCGCAAACACAAACTACCCACCATAATTTTTTTTTTAATGAAAATCCTAAGGAATTATCATAATAAGCATACTATAAATATTTAACTTTTCGGCGCAAATATAAATAATAAACACTTTTCCCAACATTTATAATAACACAAATCAACACCTCTTTAGCCGCCAATTTATATTTTATATTATGTTGTAGGTTAAAAATATTTTTTGTGTTTAAGTACGCACTTGTAATTATCGCGAATATTTAAGAAATTCCTATTATTATAAAAAAATTGTTTTTTCAAAACTATATAATTTTATTTAATAGTGGCTAATATTTTATAATAATTGCCTAAATATAAACATAAACGGCAAATAATCATTCAATAACGCAACAAACTTTGTATATTATTTAAAAAAACGAAAAACAAAAATAAATTTATTCGCCAAAATAAAAAAATATTTGTATTAATAATTAAAAATTTGAATTTTTGCGGCAAATTAATTATAATATCAAACATAATTACAACCTTGCTATCTATTATTGATATTTAAAATTTCGCCGAAGATTAAAATCAAAAATTATTAATTTATACTATATTATTTTTCATAATGCGCACATAATAATTTTGTTATTAATACAAAAAATATGATAGTTAACATAAAAACATTTCAAATATATTATTTTTTAATCGCGAACTATTTATTAATAATAAATTTTTAAACAACAAAAATATAATGAATAATAGTTTATAGTAATATATCGCAAATATATGATTTATTATTTATTTATATATAATCCATTTTTTAATTAAATATAAAATACATTCCCGCTAAATTAATCAAAATCATAATATTTCAAATAACAATAATCAACTTATTAGTGTATTACTTTGCGGTAAATAAAATAATTCATGCTATAGTTAATTAATAGGATTTAATTTATTTCGCTATTTTATGATAAAAAAAATATAATTTAATGATATAAATAGAAAATCGCGCAAATATTATTATATGCAAAAAGTTTATAAGCGCAAATTATAAATTATATTGTACATAAAAAGTTTAAAAATATAAATATTATTTTGGCATCTGTAAAAAATAATAAATACCCGCGATTTAATTTAAAACAAAAATGTAATTTTAGTTATTTATAAAGTAAAAATAGTAATTATTAATTGATAAATAATATAAAAATACAATTACATTATATGCGTATTTTTGAAATAGATTGTTTTGACATTATGTTTATTATGTAGCGATTTTTATAATTTGTAGTTAAAAGAATTCAAATATAGCGGTCTTTATATAAAATAACAGAATGCGAGTAAATAATATTACGTAAAATATATATTTAAAATATAAATAGACAATAATATATACGCTCTAAAATATATTTTGAGATATAAATAACGCAATAATAAATAAAAATTCAAATAAAATCGGTAAAAATTACGGCAAATAAAAAATAATTTGAACAAAAGCATTAATAATATTATTTTGTATATAAATCAACGCAAATTATAATAAAAAATATAGAAAATAAACTTTTGCGCTGTGAAAAGATTATTACTTATGGAATTAAAAAAATAAAAAATAATATTTTTTGCGCAATAAAATAACTGTTGATATATATTATAGGAGGCGTTAATAAATTATTTTTGTTTATAATCAGCATAATCTATAATTTTAAAAAGTTAAACACAAGTTATTATTGAATGACTAATTTTAATTAACGGCAATTCTGATAAAAATGAACGAATTAACCAACCATATACAGCGCAGCTGTTCTATACTTTATCAAAATATAAAAAGCGAAGCGACCCACCATATACTTTTATTTAATAAAAATTCCTCGTGAATAAGAAACCCACTTCGTGGTAAATTCCTGTGGGTGAGAATAACCGCTTCGCGGAAAATTTCTCGTGAATAAGAATAACCGCTTCGCGGAAAATTCCTCATGAATAAGAAACCCACTTCGTGGAAAATTTCTGTGGGTGAGAATAACCGCTTCGCGGTAAATTCTTGTAAATAAGTTTCGCAATTAATAAAAATCATTAGATCGCGAGTGTTATTTATATCGAATTGTAAATGTTTGACGTTCATAGTTTAACTTCCCATCTCTCAATTCTCATTTATTTTACTTTGTATATAATTAAGTTTTTTTTATTATTATTTTCGCGACATTAATAGTATAATTCAATATTTAACCGTTTTTATAATTTAATATTTTTATATTTTCGCAATAATAAATTATATTTGTTTTTCCACAATGATGATTTACAATTTATCAGGTGTTTATTATTAGTTTATATTGAAATACACTTTTTACAAATTTGGCAAATTTCTATATTTTTCTACGCAAATATATAAAATAATCGCGAATAATTTATTTTATTAATTAAATTAGTTTATTTATAAGTTATCATCATTTACTCAAAAATTTATTTAGCGCAAAATATTAATAATTTATTAATTTTCACCTGATATTATAAATAAAAACAAAAAATTGCGGTATTATAAAACCCAAAACTATATACTAATCTATAATAGTTGACAAAATAATAAATTGTATTTTATCTAATTATCAAAAATCAAAGATTAATAATTTTTATTTGCCCTCAACTCAAATTTACGCACGATTTATATACTCTGATTTTTTCCACTATTTATTGTTTTTTGTCTTTGAAAATGTCATTCTTTCTATTTTTGGGTGTACTTTTATCGGCTTTTACTATTATTCCGCTCTATATATTTTTAGTATCTGAGGTGCGAGAGTTGATGATTATTTCAGATTAATAAAATAAACTTTTTTTATTCACCCGCACTTTTGTATTTTTGACTTTATTTAAACACGATTCCTATTTTAATTGACCTTTTTATTCTCACGAAAATGATTGTTAAAAAATCAAATCTGTCTAAATAAAGAACATACCACCATATATTTTTTTTTAATAAAAATTCTCGTAAATAAGTTTATTTTGAAACCTTAATATTTGGGCATAAATAAAAATATTGAAGATGGCAAAATAATGCTATTTATATTATTTTCTCGCCGATCATCTATTTTACTTCACATTTAATTTTGTCATCAAATTATTTCACTTATTTTTACCTGCACTTTTCTAAATATCTCTTTATATAGACATTTTTTTCATTAATGTTAATATAAAATCTATTAATAAATCGCTTTTTATTGTTTTATATTTTTCTATTTCGCAATAATAAATTATTTTTATTTTTACCGTCATTATTGACCACAATTTATTGGGCCATTTATATTTATTTTTCATGAAATATATACTGAATGCCCTATTTTATTGTCAAGTAAATAGCCGATATTAAAATAATAATATATTCGCGAAAATTTCAGATATATTTATAATTTATGCGTTTATAAATAGCCATATTGAAATATAATCTTTACAATTATTGAGAATATTATTAACAATTTCCAGATTTGAATTTATTTAATTTCGCAAATAATAATTTTGGCTAAATTTACATTATAAAGATAATTATTGCGATATTTTTTAATTTATTTAGTACAAAATATTTGTAATTTATTAGTTTTAGCCTATAGATATAGACAGAAATTAAAATAAATATCATTATTAAATATAAATACTATATTTCATATAATAATGTTCGGCAAAATATTATAATTAACTTTTTGTATAATGACTCAAAACAAATAATTGGCAATTTATCTATATATTTTACCGTATTATATTTTTAATATTTATTCTATTTTTGCTTTATTTTTCATTTGTCTTTAATCAAATTTGCGCATATTTTATATATTCCAACTTTTTTCAAAATAAAATAATTAATTATTTAGATACTTCGTTCGCGATCTAAAATATATTTGTATTATTTATTATAAATTAACTTTGTTTATTTTTTCATACACGCGTAAAATGATGAATTTCTTTAAAATTAATCCGCCTATATTGATTTTATAAACGCAAATTTTTTTTTATTTTCTTATTCATTCGTTTAATTTGCCCTCTTATTCCCCGATAAACCATATTTATTTTTATTTTATAACATTATATTAGCTTATATTTATCCCACCCTATATATTTTCAGTATTTAAATTATGCGAAATTTGTTATTATTTCTTTTTAATTAAATTAAAAATATTTTATTTTATTTATATGCGCTTTCTCATTTTCAATTCTTTTAAACAAGTTGCCCGCAAATATTAAATAACATATTAAATATGTATATATAACGACAATTGATTTTTAAAAACCTAAATCAAGATTTGAAATTAAGTGGAGTTCGCTCATTCTTCTTATAATCCGAAATTATCGGACTTGTGAAGACTGCCTAGAGTGCGACTTTTTCTTGAGTGTCGGTATTTGTCACATTTATGAGGCAATTAGTTGGCGGTGATAGGTTCTCTCAGAAATCAATTCTGGGTATTTTGATGATCTCTATAGAGAGGTCGTGGATCTTTGTGAAGACACGGATAAACACCTTTCAGTTGATTATCTACCCCAGATTTTGGTTGTGGAAAATTCTACAATAATGTTTAATGAATAAATTTAAGAACAATATTTCTGAGTGTCCATGTGGCTGTCTTCTCATTGGTTATATAGTATAGTGAAATAATGAAATAATGGCGAATTTCGCGGTGACAAGGCAGTTCACAAATTTTATATAAATACCAAATTAAGTGTATAAATCGAGGTGTGTAGTACAAATATCTACTATTTAAAATATTTATGAACACGTATAAATTAGCTAAATTATATTTTAATACAAATTATGACAAACAACATGAAATATTTTGAGATATAAAAATAGAAATGCGCTAAAAATAAAACTGTTATTTCAAATATAAATTATTATAATGTTAAATCAATCTAAAAAATGCATCATCACTCACAGCGAAACTGTTCTATACTTTATCATCAAATAAATAGCGAAGCGACCCACCATATACAGCGTAGCTGTTCTATACTTTGTCAAGAAATAAATAGCGAAGCGACCCACCATATACTTTTATTTAATAAAAATTCCTGTGAATAAGAAACCCACTTCGTGGAAAATTTCCATGAAAAAGATACCCACTTCGTGGAATATTCTTTATGAATAAGAATAACCGCTTCGCGGAAAATTCCTCGTTAATAAGATACCCACTTCGTGGAAAATTTCCCATGAATAAGATTAACCGCTTCGCGGATAATTCCTCATGAATAAGAAACCCACTTCGTGGAATATTCTTTATGAATAATAATAACCGCTTCGCGAAAAATTCTAATGAAAAAGAAACCCACTTCGTGGAAAATTTCTCATGAAAAAGAAACCCACTTCGTGGAATATTCTTTATGAATAATAATAACCGCTTCGCTGAACATTTCTCGCGCTAAATATAATACAATTTTAAATTATTTTGCCGATTCTTTTATAATTAATAAAAATGCAGAATTTAAATATTTTATAGTTTTATAGATACTTTATTTTAAATACAATATTATATTAAAATAAATACGCTATATTTCGCGGTTATATTATTATCTATTTGTCATTTTATTTAATGATATTTTTACATTTTGCAATTTTTACATATAAAAGTTACTAATTACATATTTTATATACCGAATGATAATTATTGATTATAATGAAATACGCGTTTTTTACTTTTTATAGAATAATCATACTATTATTTTCATTTATGTAAAGAATTTTATATTACAAATTTAACACTGGTGATCAATATAATTATGACAAATATATTTTAACATTATATACGCCTTATTTTTTAGCAGTAATATTTATATAATTTATTAGTTAATTATTTATATAATATGTACAATATGCTTGATATTTACGTAAAATAATACTTGTATTTTCATACTCACACAATAAATTTTATGGCCAACTTTGAAAATTCGCGCTAATAAATAGCATATGGTGTATTATTATTTTATAAAACCAATTTTTTATTTATGAGCAAATGTATATTTTAAAATACTGCCATGATTTAAAAGTTCCAAAAGTTAATTTTTATATTTTGCGGAATTACATATTTATTTAGCTATTTTAAATAGTTTTATTAAGTATCAAATACGCGATAATATATTATTTTCATAATTTAGTAATGTAATAAAGTGGCGAATTTACTTATTCATAAAATAAATTGAAATCCCTATTTAGAAAATTATTTATAATGTTAACTTTGTACGCTAAATTTATTGTTTAGTTCGCCGCCGATGATACAATACATTAGAATATGAACATTATGATATCGCAAACAATTACTAAAATTGATTTTTTAACTTTTAATTATAATACAACACAATAATGGAATTCAACAGACCAAACAACTCACTTAGATATTACATTGAACAATACAAACAATTTGATAGATAATAACTTTTATAAAAATAATCAAATTTATAAGACACCTGTCAAATATTGTTGGCTCAACCTTTATCTTAAAGAGCGGGTTTGAGACTTATATATGACGAAATAATGAAAGAATGCGGTGCCATTGTATTGATATTGTAAGCCGGTGATTATCTTAATTATGACGGCTGAATAATGTAACTATAAAACTAATTTTGAAATCATATTGACATTCTTAATTAGCTAGTTCATAATTTTATCTATTTTTTACATTTTATAATTTGCCAAATAAATAAATATTTAAAAGACCATGAATTATCCGCCGCATATTTATACAAATATTTAATAATATATTACTTATTATTGACTTCAATTATAAAATGTATGTCATAATAATTTAAATTATTCATATAAAATTAATTATGCTATTTGTTTTTTAATTTATTCACGCGATTTTAGATTAATTCACTTAGATAGCGGGGTTTTATTCATACTTTCAAAATATATCATTTATATTTATAATTTAAAATAAAATAAAAAATATTTTCAATAACTAAGTTTTTCACTGAAATTATCACCGCTTTATTTGAATTACTATATCGCGTTCTTTTTTTAATAATAGAAAATTGTTTATTATTAATTTTATGAAATGCTTTTATATTACAATACAAAAATTACCTATATTCTCATATATTATTAAATTATAAAATTGCGGCAAAGATATATAGTACTTAAACATATAAATGCTTTATTTGGAATTTTATACTATTATAACTCGCATTTAAATATATATTTTTTGATTGTAAATAAACTTTTATTAGATTTAAATTATAAATATCGTATATCGCCAAAATTTTAAATTACATTTATTTAATTACAAATGTTTTCAATTATTTTGATATTAAAAAAAGAATGTGGCGCGAGGATTGATATAAATAATTAATATTTATGTATACCCTTATAATTAACAATAGTGATAAAAATAAAATTATTTGTATAACAGCGCGAAATGTAAATTGTTTACTATTACAAAATATTTATAAGACAATATGTAAAAGATATATATTTATTTGCGCTATAAAATTAAAGCAAAACTTTGAATATAGATTTAAAATGGGTGTTTTGAATAATTTTCCTAGAAACATGAAACCATCGCCCGCAAAAACAGTTATAATTAAAGCTACCAAATCCTTTAAATGCCGCTTTACTACAAAAAAATTTAACAAAAAATAAATATAAATAAAAAGAAATCAATTGTATTTATTATTATAAAGCGGCGTTTTTATTTGGGCGAAATATAAATTAATTTAAGCGCTAATTTATAAATGATTCTGGTCTAATTCAAAATAAAATAATAATTATTATTTCAAATTTTTAATACTTTATGCTTTTTGCGCGCAATATTTATAATTTATTCATTATATTTAACGATATTTTTATTTTAATAGGAAATCATTGCGTTTTAAATAAATAGAAGACTATAAACAAATATTATAATAAATAAATTATAATTTTTTTTATATTTTTATAAATCGCGATAATTAAAATTATAAAACAGCTATTATAATTTTTTTGCGGAATTATAATCGAAAAATTATATTATTTGCTTAAAAATAATTTTATATGTTAAATTTTATAATGGTCTCGGCGAGAATTTTAATTAAAAAAATCGCAATATATAATGAATAAATTTTCTTATTTAGAAGATATTCCATATTCTAAGGCATTAGTTAACGATGGATTTGGCGATGATAATATTTTAATAAATAAAAATCTGCTGTAGAATACTTAGTTTTTATCAATTAATTAATGTTGCAAAAATAACAAATACGAGTTTTTAAAAGAAAAAAATAATAACTTTTTCTATAAATCTCAATATATTATTGACGCCGTTTGTAAAAATTGCAATGTATATATCCATGGATGCCCTTGTTTAATATATAAATATTGATAATAAACATATTTATTTTGTAAAATTCTTTTTTTATTTATTTTTATAATTTTTATTAATAAAATTCAAATAAATCATATAAATATATAATTATCAATCTATATTTGGCGCAAATAATATTATATTTTTTAAATTATTTTATGTTTGTTATCTTTTAATTTATAGCTATTGTAATTAAAGTATCCGCCGCCTGTATTCAATTTATATTTGCGATTTATAATTAATATCTCATATAAAAATAGGTGGGTATAATATTAGTTGAAGCGCTTATTTATAGTTCATCTATTATGTCATTTTAGCCGTTTTTTATAGAAAAAATGATTTTTTATTTATTTCTATATATTATATAAAATTTTGAAAGATGGAAGACTGTTTAAAAAATATTTTATTTTTCTACTTTTTATACGTTATTTTAGAGATTCTGAAAGCCGTATAGTAGAAATTTAATTAAAAATAACAGGAATTTATTGATTAAAGTGGTTATAATTGACAATAATAATGAAATTTAAAGTATAAAAAATTTTCCCCACCTATGGGGATTGTTTTTTTCCGGCAAAAATATATGACAAAAATAAAGAACTTTTTGAAAATCTATAGAAAAAAAATAATATAATAGATAAAACAATCATATGCGATCTTTTATAATGAGACCAAAAACATAGAATTATTATGAGTTAATAGAGACGGCATTAGAAATAATCGGCAATATTAATTAACTATAACTATGAGATGTTTTAAAGAACTCATTATAAACCATATATTTGCCAAGTTAATTATAAATAATTTATTAATTAATAAAATTTTCGCAAGTTTAAAAT
>Ga0194124_10003356_pt1 | contig 16908 bp, 14 predicted proteins | sample TA2KigCas0mmetaG_FD_148605 | JGI IMG/M metagenome (GOLD analysis project Ga0194124, IMG submission 148605) | Freshwater microbial communities from Lake Tanganyika, Tanzania - TA2015031 Kigoma Deep Cast 0m | ecosystem: Environmental > Aquatic > Freshwater > Lake | place: Tanzania: Lake...
GGTCACCGTGGCGATCCAGGGCGACACCCTGCGCATCACCGGCAAGAGCAAGGACGACCTCCAAGCCGCCATCACCCTGCTCAAGGCCCAGGACGTGGAGGTGCCGCTGCAGTTCCAGAACTACCGATGATGGGGCTTCGAAGTCCGCAGGATTTTTCTGGATAGCTGAATTCCTTTTGTTCTGAGCTTGGGCATCTCCGTTGAGAGCATGCTAATTATGAGTTATTGCTGCGCTAATAAACTCTGCCCACGGCCTGAGTAGTGATTTTCCAGATCTCTCAGCTGACAACATGATGAATTCGCCTGCATTTAATCATCCTGAAGGAAACTAAGGGTAATCCAATCAGACCCAATGTCAGAAGGAGGCTCATTTCATGCAAATCTGTCGAAAAGCGTAGCCGTAACACTGTAGTCCTACAACACCCAGCACATCTGGACATCGACATTTCGACACTGCTGCATAAAATTGAAGCATTGGCCTACGGGGAGCTGGTAACGGCAATCAGCTTGCTGAGCCAAGCTGCTGCTTGGTCAAACTGCCAGATTCAAGAATGCCAAAGGTGATGCTAGAAAACGACCCCGGTTACTAGCAAAACTGCGTGGATGATGTGCGGGCACTTTAAATCAACATCACGTCTGAGCCAGGCTCTAAGCATCAAACATATACTGTATAAGAATTCGAATGATCCCAGCTTTTCGTCAAGGGTTGTGTCAGTCAAGTTTCCCTGTGAACCGCCTTAATTGTTAAGTCGGGCGACTCTAAAAAACATAGTCGATGGCCAACAAAATATAAAGAAATCGTAGCTTTTTGAGCACAAGCTTTACTTTGAGTTTCCAGGTTAAACATTGCAGGTACATGTCTTGTCGATCAGCGTTGCGATTCACCAAGTCTTGCGCAATTAATCAACATAATGAGCATATTTAGTCGCTACTTAGAGCGAAGAATGCCTTTTTTCATGTAAAAGACTGAAGTTTTGCGTGCATTAAGCGAATTTTATGGGCTAGTGCTCAGTGCTGCGAAGCATCGAAGCGCATGGGGATAAAGGGGCATATCCTGCGTTTCGGCTTGTATACGCTTTTTGAATTCCGTATAATAAGCAGGACATTTGTTTAACCATATATCGTGATTTGATGTGTGGAGTGCCGGTAGATTATCGCCATGCAAGCGTTGGTAGCAGCCGATAATATCATCATGCAGCCTGCAAACATCTGTATAAATAAAAATTTCTTTTTCAGCCCCTAGGTTATTAATCTTATTAAACCAAAGGATCCAATAGTCTAGAAAGTCTTGGATTATCCTACCTCGACGTTTGTCGCTTGCCAGCTGATGGCATAATCCTAAGAAAGACAGGCTAGGCGAAATTTTCATAGCATAGTCGCTTAAAAATCTTAAATCGAACGTCAGTTGAGACAATCTACCACTTTTAGAGTAATCTAAAATCATCGCAAGAAATGAAGCTATCCACTGAGATGGTTCCCTGGCAACTGCTAAAAATTTTGATGCTGGGAAACACTTTTCTAATAAATTAAAGTCAAGTTGATGGAGAAATGATGCTATATCATGACCCGCCAAGGCTTTTGCTCTATTTCTAAAATAATGAACAAGCTCCCACTCCGAATGGATTTGCTCATACCGCCAAATAATCTTACATGCATATTCATGCTCGTATTCATGCTCCGAGGCGGCGTAGCGAGATAATAGACTAGATAATGAACTGCTTGCAGTCTTGGGCATTCCCAAGTATACTAACTTGTCTGATAGGTTTTCAATGATCATCGTCTTAAGACTGAGCAAAATACGACTACTATGGCTTAGGATGCTGAATTAATGTTAAGCGTTCATCGCATTAAGTTCGAATGGCATAATAGTTGGGGTTGCAGCGCTGTACTGGATAGCTTTGCATAAGCTGGTCAAGGCTTGCTTTTACACTTTCCTGAGAAGGCTGTTCAACAGCGAATTGGGATTGTGCTCGATCCCCCTACCTTCATCGCCTTCCACGCTTGTGAACTTTAATACCGCACCCAAGTCCAGGAAACTCAAAATCCCACCCTGTGAGGTGGACTAGTTTTTCTGGACAAGCCCCATCATTAACCTCTGAGGCGGGGTACCGCCCCTGAAAGGGTCTCCCACCAATGAGCAAGCGCCGCACTCACAGCTCCGAGTTCAAGGCCCGAGTGAGTCGCCATGGAGTAGAACAGTGACCGCAAGACGATTCAGGAGATCGCCGCTGACCATGCAATCCACCCGATCCAGGAGAGCAAGTGGAAACTGCCTGCTGGACGGTGCCACGAGCTGTACAGCAGGGGTTAGAATACCAAGGACAAGGAGGAGTGGCAGGCTAAAGAGGCTGAGCTGTTTCAGCAGATCGGGCGGCTGCAGATGGAGCTGGAGTGGCTCAAAAAAAGTCTCAGCTGCTCTGATTCCCTTGAGCTACGCAAGCTGGTCGTTAACGACCACGCAGAGCTCTGCGTCAGCCGCCAATGTACGCTCCTGGGTCTGGCCAGATCCACGCTCTATTACCGGCCGACGCCGGTGCGGGCATCGACCCTGCGGATCATGGCGAGGATCGACGCTCTCTACCATGATGATCCTTGCAGCGGCCTCCGCCGAATGGTGGACTACCCGGCTAGCTGTTGTGTCTCACCAGGTTCGTCAGCGGAGCAGCTCAGCGAGCCGCTGCTGAGGTGAAAGCCAGCCCAGGGCTGAGTGCTTCCTGAGGCGGTTATAGATCGACAGGGAGCGGGGCAGCCAGCGGTTGCGCTCCTCGGAGTTTGGGAAGGCCATGGCGTAGGCCCACTCCCGGCAGAGGGTCTGGATCAATCTCTCTGCTTTGCCGTTGGTTCTGGGCATGTAGGGCCTGGTGCGAATGTGCCGTAACCCCAGGGTGCGGCAGGCCTTGGCAAACGCTTTGGAGACGTAGGCCGGGCCGTTGTCGCTCATCACCCTGCGGCATTCGATCCCCTGGCCGTTGAACCAGGCGACAGCTCGGCTGAGAAAGCCGATCACCGTTGGCTTCTGCTCGTCCTCCAGCACTTCGACGTACGCGAGCCGTGTCGCGTCGTCCACTGCGACATGGACCTTGTCGTAGCCGACGCCGTAGGAGCGCCCCTGCTGGCGATCGCCGGTGATGCGGTGGCCCACCTTCCGGAACCGCGCCAGCGACTTGATGTCAATATGGATCAGGTCGCCTGGGTGCTCCCACTCGTTCCGCTGCACTGGAACCTTGGGCTCCAGGTTCCTCAGACGCCCCAGCCCCAGAAGGCTGAGAGTCCTGGCAACGCTGGAGAAGGGCGCCTGCAGCAGCCGGGCAATGTGACGGAGGTGGAGCCGCTGGTGGCGGAGATCCACGGCGTGCTGGAGACGCTGTGGATCGAGCGTCCGCCGCTGGGTGCGGCGAACACTCCGACGTTCCACCAGAGAGGATGGACCGCCTGCGCGGTAACGAGCCAGCCAGCGGTAGGCGCAGCGCAGACTGATGCTGTTCTCGGCGGCCAGTTTCTTGAGGCTGCGGCCGTGCTCCAGGTGCTGGGTCACGAGCCGGAGACGGCCTTTCTGCGTCAGACGGGCATTGGGATGGCTATGCATGGGTGCGTGAGGCCTGGGTGGATGGGTCGCAGCTCAACCCGTAGCGGCCTCACACCCCTTTGTCACTGAACAACCTGGTGAAACAGAACAGCTAGAGACGGGATCTCGATCAGCCGTGACAGGGTGCGAAACCTTGTGCGGCGCATGGGTTTACGGGCGATCTTTCAGCAGCCACGTACGACAGTTCCTGGAGATCCATCGGAGCGCTTTCCCTGCCTGGTGAACCTCAGGCTGGTCACGGCTGTGGATCAGGTGTGGGCCACCGACATCACCTACATCCCGTTGCAGAAAGAGTTCCTCTACCTGGTGGCGATCGTGGATCTGTCCTCCAGAAGCGTTCTCAGCTGGAAGCTATCCAACAGTCTTGAAACGGAGTTCTGTCTCGATGCTCTGGAGAAGGCGCTGGGAGGTGTTTGCAGGCCAAAGATCTTTGACTCCGACCAGGGCTGTCATTTCACCTCTTATGAGTTCGTGGGAAGTGCTGCATGGAGAGGAAATCAATATCAGCTGGTCAGACCGGATACGCTGCTAAGACAACATCCTGGTGGAGTAGTTGTGGAGAACGGTCAGAAACGAGGAGGTGTACCTGGTCGCCTACAGCGATGGATGGGACGCTGAAATCAGGCTGGCCCGCCTTCTCTAGAGGTACAGCCATGTAAGACCGCACAGCTCATTGGGAGGCAGAACTCCCCATGAGATCTACACGGAGACCAAACCCTGCGCCCCCGCCTGGAGCTAACGATATTAGGGGCTGAAACTGTCCAATAAAAGGCGCCCACCTACACTCGGAGATCGGTCAACCAACAGCTGTGATGAATCCAAAATCAAATGTCAAAATTATCTGTGATGGAGGATTAAGATATTCATTATGATAACCAAAGCGATTGAAGGAACTGATGCGAACAACGACGGGGAGGCAAAAGAACTGAATAAGTAAGATGCGAATAAGGCCAATCTCGAAAATTGAATCAAGAAAACAAGAGATCTAAGATAGGGAAGATAGAAGTCAAACAAAGATGAAGAAGCTGCATGCTGGGGAAGTTAAGAAGTACACAGATATCAGAACACATCGAGAGAAACACAATGCTAGAGTAATGAAAGCGCTTCGCCAATGAAACTCGCCAATGAATGGAGACCGACCAATTGCCACGCACGCAGAGGAAGTTCTGGATAGATTGTTTGCTTTTAGGGAAGAGCATTCGCTTAGCACCGGAGCTGATCTACTAGCCTTACTTGACTATGGTCTACTACACCATTACTATTTAGCATCTCTGGCGCTTTGCCCATCAAACAGCATTCAACATAATTACGCACAGGATCACTTCAATAAGATATACACAAACAGGGAGTATTTAAAAATAGAACTGGCGGAGAAATATTTTGAAGCTAAATCTAAAATCACAATAAAAGAAGCATATCGGTTATTAAACCTAACGGTATATTTAAGCAAGAGTGAGGATATAGAAAGATGCTTACTTATATTAAAAGATTTTCCGGAGCTAATACTTCCATTCGCGATTTCCCTGAACTATAGCTTAATAGATAAGAAGAAAATCAATCAGTACTTGGCAATAATACAATCAGTAGGGGACATGGAAGTAGCTAGCATTGCAATATTAAACGCGCTAATGTGTGCGCCTGATTCAGTGGGAAGATCTAAAATTAATACGTTCAACAGGCTGAAATCAAAAGATAGAAGGAGGTCTCGGTTGTACAAATTAGGATACCAACTGATAATTGCATATAGATATAGAAACACCGATGCATTCAAAACGATACTTGAAAAGTTAACAGTATACGCTCCTGGCTATAAATTGCCATTCGATGTAATAAATGAAGCAATTGCATCTGGGGCGTCATTTCTTAGACAAGTTGAGTTCAGGGAAGATTGGAGCGATAGTCCATACTTTATGGACATATGGGCTTCATCGCTTAAGAAGATTGAATACAATAAAGACAAAACAATACCATTAAGTGACGCAAGACTAGTAAAAGACATATCAGATTATCAAGATATAATACCGCTAAAGATACGCCATCGGGCTAAACTAGCAGTGGCTCAATTGTTCTATAGAGAAAATGAGCTTACTGAATTTCAAAAAATACTAAGGCCAATCTCCGACTCTATAATTGACTACTCAGTGGTTGACAACGATAGAATTGATCCCTTTCAGTACGAGCTATATGTTGAAAACATAATATCGAATGCCAAAACTAAAACACCTGATTTTAGAAAAACTAATCGAGCATGTGCTCAGCGTGCTCACCTGGTAGTTTTAAGCGGACTTTGCGGAAAATTAGACAGTGCCATTGCTGAAGCAATATGCATTCTCCTAAGAGACCAACTAAATTGCGAACCCATATACATAGGATACTCTGATATTATTGAAACAATGGCAAAGTTTTGCGCAAACCAAAGCAATTCAGACTTGTACGCTGGCCATCAACCAAACGAACAGACTAGGAGGAAATGCTGGGATTTTATACAAGAAAATATTTCAGCAATACACTCAAATAAAACCAAAAGAGCCAATGTAATAATTTGGCATGAAACTAAAGCGTTAGACTTCATATCTACTTTCCCTGAACTCAACGACTCTATCACAATAATCGACATTAGCCCTAAAAGAAGTCATTACATTTATAATTGCGTTAACCACCTGCCATATTTTACAGAGATAGAAAACCTGACCCCTCTCATTGGTGATTACAAATTTTATTTGCTCGAGCGTGACAAATTACAAAGTTATCTTATTGGTTTATTTAGAGGTTCATTTAAGACACTCAAAGTTGATACAGGATTAGAAGAATTGGAAAGTCGCTTGAGAAGTATTGCATTAGAAATATTGGGCAAAGTAAATTGCGCCTTCAATTCATCCCTTGCGGACAACGATCGCCCATTGGATATTGAAGAAAGTTTGCATACAATATATCAAAAGCTTTCAATTGTTGAGAGCGACATTAAATATAAATTCTGGGTATTACAGAATAAGGAAGAACTTATCGATGTAGAATGATAGGACCAAAGATATGTTATCTAGGACTGCCCAAGAGCGGTAGCACATCATTATACAACTTTATACCGTCAACGTCTAAGGGCCACGAAATAGATATCAACGCGTTAATAAACGTTGCATATCGTCAAGAATATAATGGTGATACAAGTTCAGCGATAAGCTATCTTAAACTACGCTATATGTATTACAGACTGGAGTACGATATCTGCACGATGTTCTCCTTGTTTCCCAAGAGCGTTGTTGATGCATATACCAACACGCACTTTGTCTCAATAGTACGAGAGCCAGTAGAGTGGTCATTCTCATTTATAAATTATGCTGCATACGTAAGTGAAAACGTAAAGCCAAAAAGTCATACTCTTTATTGGGATCTCCTACCGAAGATGCTTAACCCTTCTAATTATGCCGGTGAATCAAGTATCTCGTTAGACTGGGAGAAGATATTTGAATCTACCTTAGATTATTGGCTTACAGCAACACTAGCGTCAGTTAGTGCCATGGCCACAAAGACTTCATTTATTGTAAAATTGTCAGATATAAACGATAATTTAGATAATCTTAACGAATTTTTAGGCGGAAATAACACAATAATGAATGCACCAAAGTTTCCAAGATTAAATATGTCAAGTGATCGTAAAATGTGCAAGCGTGCTTACCGTCTAAGTCAAAACAACTGCACAGAAAGTGATTATTTAAAAAGGCATAGAGCACTTGAATACTACCATGATATGGAATCCAGGATAATCTACAACCTATAAAGATTGCAAGTATCTTGCAACTGCCGATGATTGAATTGATAAATCTGCTGACAGAGTATATCGACGTGTCTGCAGATTCGATCTGCCAGGCTGGTGATGTAATGAGGATGGAAATAAAAACCAAGTCCCTTGAATCGGTGGAAGATAATGAATATTACCTCCTATTACAAATCGGGTTGCACAGCTTAAGGTCTCTTCAGGCAGACTAAGAAAATAAATTCCACTGATTGAGGTAGGGTTTGCCGAGTTGTGAGAGTGGTAGCCATTATCAATAAAACCGCTACCGCCCCAGTTAGTATAAACCCAAGAAACTAAGTTGAGGGGTGATGAAAAAAAAGACTCGCTGTTACGCCCCAAATAAAGACGGACGCAAGAAAGGAAAGATTTTCTAAGCTCAGAAAATTCAGGATGAGCAATTAGTATATTACCTTTGGTCTGATACAAAGGCCGATCATGGTGATATTGACCATTTTGGAGGAGTAAGTCTACCTTTTTGAGTAAACGCTCTAAAAGTGAGGGGGAGAGAGGAGAGCGATAAAATTCGTAAAAACTTGATTTCATAAGCGGTTTGGATTAAGAATATAGAAGTACGCTGCGTATAAGACGGATTATTGAATTCATCCTACTTGACGCGGCAAAGGAGCGAATTGGATAATGCCTGAAATTAATTGCATTGGCTGCGATGGCACCTGTACATATATTTGAAATTGATGCAAATTTTTTAGATATATACTCAAGGACATGCGTTGATCGGTTAATGGGGCAACCCCAAGCTCCTACGCGAACAAAGCTGGACACATTGGAAGTAAATATTTTAGGAGGAATGAATAAATTATTATTAACTGGATACGAGTAAATGTCATATAGTTGCCAGAAAGGTCTAAGCTCCGAGCAGACAGAAGTGATTGTTTTGACTACCATATTAGACTGATCATTATCACAATGAAAATTAAACCAAATGGGAGATCGAGAGGACGAATAATGAGGTATAGGTTTATTTATTGGACGAGTATCAACAGAAGTTGACTCGTCTCGAGAAATTACTTTAAGTCGAGCATTAGTAATAATATAAGAGTTATGCCTAGTACCAAATAAGCGCGGAAAAATAGGATCTGATGAACAGAAGTTAACTAGATCTAGTAAGTCTGTAATGGCAGTAATAGATATAATATGATTCCAGAACCCACCATACTTATAAGAGGAAGAACATATACCCCCAGCTTGAAGAAAGCCACCTAATGTTGGACTTCCTAGATCCGATCCATCGGGCGAGACCGGTAAAGTATAGCCTAGCTTTGATAAGGATGAATTAATCTCATTCATAGTAGAACCTGCGCCTGCATCGATGAACCCTTTAGACAGATTGCTAATATCGAGATCTCGGATTTCGGTCAAGCTAATAAGAATATCTTCTGGACCTGGAATGCTTGATGCATTAAGTGAGTGTCCATTCCCTCTGATGACATAGCGTAAACCGCTAGCTCGGAGCAGTTGAAGGATGGATAAAAGTTCAGAACAAGATGAAGGATTAAATAAGAGGAAGGTATCCTTTCGAAAATAATAATAACTAAAATCTGTGAGGAAATCAAGTCCAGGTTTAAGGGTTTTATTTAGTCTGAAGATACCAGAACTGCATGGATCAATGACTTGAACACCAAGTTCAATCAATGCAGCCACGATGGACGCGTCATCGGAAGAAAATCGCCCTGTAAGCATCGAATTCTTTAATAATCTAAATTAACGCTAATATAGTCCACGTAAAAGATTTAAGCGAGTCGAGGGAAATATTTAACAACTAAATTGACCTCCAATGTGACTAAAGTGCACCAAAGGGCGGACGCAAGCTCAAGCACTGAGATCGACGTATCACAAATAATTTCAAGACAACCAGGCAGCCTGTTTCCGGTTTGCAACCACCGTACATTATATATATATGCATTCAGAGGGATGACCATTTTATCTGCTGCCGACACAGTCAATTATGGTCTTGGTGCGATGTTGATGAATGCACTTATCAATCAAGATATGTATGAAAATATTATCAAAGTGCTACCGGTACTGGTTACTATGGGACATATTGGGGCGGTCACAAATCATATAATTACACATATTATTATGGTGTACATGCTCAGTACGTTGGCACTCAAAACTATAATAGCTCTCAATGGAACAGCTTGTCCTCCGCAAACCAGGGTGCATATCAATCAGGATCTTTCCTCGCAGGATGGTACAATGAATCTCCGATTAATTCATTACAGTATAATGCTCCCTCTGGAACAGCTACTCCAATCAATAATAGTGGCACATACACACTTGTAGGCCCTTCCTTATTGTATAACGGAACGTACTATACTTTATCCGCAATAGTTCCGACTGCTTCTATTACGACATCCAATGTAACTCAATCTAATTCTTCAGATGTTGCTCCTAACAGCTCGGCATCTGCAACTTTGCAGAACAATGGGACTAGCACAACGCAACAAGTATTCTCACTTTCAACAACAATTACTAATACTGGCTCCTCTACAACAGCATACGGTCTTTCTGCAGGAATTACCGCAAGTCTAACTGAAGCAGTAACGGTGGGCAACAAGGATGTGGCATCTGAAACTACATCAGGTACCATTACTGGTTCCTTGAATGCCAACTACAGTACTACAAATGCAGTAACTACATCAACTTCTGATGTTTACAGTACAAGCACGACTTTGATAGCTGATCCAGGGACTACAGCAGTTGCTCAGTACATTTACGATTGGGCCGATACCTACATGGACTGGTCTGGGCCAGGGACTCTTACTTCTGCCGTAGGGAATTATGTAATCCAGAATTATAGTGCACAGAATTATGCTCCTCAATTCCAATATACCACGTCATACGCACTTCAATCAGCCATAAATTATGGGATTCCTACTGCTCCCTATATCACTCCCGCAACAGGCGCATTGTTAACTGGCGGGACGGTGTTTGAAGGTACTGGCTACAATATTACAACTCAAACGTACAACTATTCCAACAACTCCTCCAGTTCATTCTACGTTGAATCAGATTTCGAAGATTCTTCACTCTATTTAGCTAGTGATATCGCAGCAGTTCTAGCAAAGATTAAGTCAGGCATATCTCTTAGTAAGCCAATTTCAACAAAAAAAATACAGTATTTGAAGGACGGTAAGTCTAATTTAGTTGATAGTGGCTGGAAGATTGACAATAATCTTAAAGAGATTTCCGATTCCACCGGAAATGATCACATTATAAATAGAAGTTCAAAACAGTATGTGCACGTTACAGGAGGAGGCAAAGATATTATTGAAGGTGGTAGTTTTAATGACTATCTTGGTGTGCAACTCACTTCGAATTCTAATGTTCGCTTTGAATCTAAAGACGGTGATGACGTCGTCTTCATCAAACGAACATCAGATGACAAATCTCATTTTCATGTAGATTTCACTGGCAAGGGTCGGAAGACCTTTGAACTTGATCAATCAGTTCCGATTGCTGGAACCAAACCTAGTTCATACGACCAGTTAACTCTTGGCCAAGGACCAACCGAAGTAATCCTAGATAACCATTCTAACCTACACATCACCAATTTCAAGTTTGGCGTCGATTCCCTACGTTGGGATAAATCTTACAAGATTTCTTTAAGTGGCTCAACTTTCATTCTTAAAACTGATGACGGTAATAGCTCAGTAATTCTTAGGGATTCTGTTAATTCTCTTATTAGTAGAGGAACAAATCCGACTACACTGGCAATGCTTAATCCCGAAATATTCAAAAAAGGTGCTAGTCTCAATCTGGAACCAGTTGTTCTCCTGAACACCTTGGCATTACAAGGTTTGACAAGCCCCCTTAGAAGAAGCTGGGATGAGGTTCAATCCTCCAAGGATACTTTGCAGTCCTTCGTAAGATCATCTGCAATGGGTAACGTACTCACAGATAAAATCATCGGAAAGTTGGAAGATGTTGCCAAGAATTCAAAGTCAGTAGATCAGTATTGGAAGCAGTATTCTACCATATCAGGTTTATCAATACCAGTCATTAAGTACACTGACGCTGTAATTAGTCCTTCAGATCTTGGATACCGCGAACCTGTCGTTGATATCAATTATATCGCTAGTTATTCTGACTTAATCAAGGCATTTGGTAACAATGTCAAAGCTGGAATTCAACATTTTAATGATTATGGTAGGTTTGAGAGTAGAAAACCTGATCTCTTTAATGATTCTGCATATCTTGCATTAAATCCTGATGTCGCAAAGGATTCGTATTTTGGTACCAGACCTGCAGAACATTTCGTCATTCACGGCTTCAAGGAAGGTAGAAAGCCAGTTTACCTTTAGAATTTTTATCTTGCTATATTGAACTTATTTGATATCTTCGATTCCTATAGCAGATCCCTGCCGGAAGAATGTACTTGTACAGGTTTACCCCGATTCTACTTTAATGAGAGTCAACATCAGTTATTTAATTCACTTAACCTGAGGTATTTTTCCGTTTTTGGCTTTGAGTACCATTCCTGGGATTCACCAGATAGTTTTGATATATTATTTCAGTGTACTCATGCAGGGGTTGGTCAATACGTTTCGATTGCATCAAGCCTTGAACTCCATACTTTAGGTTATAATACTGAGTTTGTAGCCTCACTTAGTTATCTGAGGGTATTCCTTTATTCACTTCATACTTATAGAAATTCTAAAGACTTCACATATTGGATTGAAGCTGACTTTGTGCATTACAAACATGCTAGTATTTTTGTTTCCACATTTGATCGCAAAGTATTACTGTCTGATATTCCAAAACTTATTGGTGCTTTAGAGCAGTCTAAACATCAGGACTTTGTTCTCAAAGTGAAAGCCTTGATGTACCCGCTAAGCATGACTCTACACTCTGTCGCCAAATGCGGTGGCTTAGTTTCTGAATTTGGTTTTATTAATAGGTTAAACGAAAAAACTCACTTTAAATTGCTCTGTTCGCAAACCTTAGACAATAAGTCACATCACATTGAGTCAGATCTAAGTTTTTTTTATATGTTAGTTAAGGAATTTCTCGGTATTTACGGTGTAGAGATTAAGACTTTACCTCTTGAGCTAGTTACGAAAATACTAGACAACTTACAACCTGAAAGGCTTTTTATTTCTGTTTCTATCTTTCCGAGGGCTATTATTCTTGATTTAGAGCTTTATCCACCTTTAGATTCAAATTATATTGACAATGGAACAGGTGTAGGCCTTGGCTTCGTCAGATTTTGGGAACATGCATTTTCCTTATTACAAATTCCGCAACATTCTGGTTCATCCTATAGTCATTTCTCGGTCAATAATAATAGCCGTATTTTAATTAAGGATAAATTACACCATCTCAAATTAACCGGAATAAACTTCAATGGAGAGCCTTTAATGAAATTCTATCGCAAGACCCGTGTTGTTCCTTTCTAGAACTTAGTCATCAGTTATTGGTTATTCTATTTCTAGCAGACCCGCGGCAAAGAGATGTCTGTTTGTATAGGAATATAGCGCACTAAACACCCTAGTGATTCCGTTGTTCTTCAATGGCCAGCTTAACCGCAAGATCCCCGCATGTTCTCAAGTTTACTCTATTTAGTTACCTGAGATGTAGAATAAAATTGTTTCTGCACCGATAAAGCAACTAATGAAATATCCTCACTGCCCTGCAAGACGATGTTCCTTTTAGTGTTATCAAATATGTTGAATTCCTGTCAGCTAACCAGCAGTATCATGTAAAAAATATCTTTTCTAGGAAGCTACCCCATTGAACTGCTGAATACTGACTATTGCCGCGATAACAAAAATATGACTATCACCTCTAACCTAATCAATATTGGTTAACGAAAATTAGATGATGTACTTTACGCATTGATATTAATTAAGTCTGGATGTTGTATATCAATTAGCACGACGTCTCTCGTCATGTCTGTGTTATTAGCAACCATATGTATATATGAATCATTTAAAATTAATGGCATATCCACATCCCAGTATCGATTCACATCATAACAAAAGATCTTGCAGTCTCCACTGGGAATGTTTATGGGTATTTGTATCCTTAGTCGTGATTGATTAATTCCAAAATGTGGTAGAATAATAGAACCGGGAAATAAACGGGAAATGTTTACAATACCCTTGAATTTAAATTTATTAGCAGCTGGAGAATGATCAAGTTTTCTGGCAAAAAGATCCAACTGACATATTTTGTTTAGACTATTCGCAAAGAATCTTGACGCTGGTAATCTTAAAGTATCACGCATTAGCTCAATTGCTCGCCATTTACCACTATAAATCATCTCTCGCGTATCGACATCATTATACTTACGAGCATTGAATTCATCCTGAAACAGTAGACCTGCTTCCTGTAATATCTCTTGATCCTTGTCGCTTAATATCTCGAGGTGCGGAAAGGGGCCTAATGGCCTCAATACAGGATGCGTTTGATCTGCAAGCATTGCATAGTGATCAGAAATACCATTCTCATGACAGATTCCATAGAGATCTGCCAGGACTTGTTCCTTAGCAATACTTTTAGGATCATGTCCCTGAAAATATAGTATTGTGAAAATATTCTCTGTCAGCTTCCTGGCGTTTCCGCGAATTATATCGCGTTGCTGCCTAATCTGTTCCTCTGACATTGAGTTTATTGTTTTAATAAAAACATAACAACTATCTATCTTTAGTCCTTGATATTGCGCGGGAAGGTTATAGGTATTCATGTATCAAAATGATGAATTGTTTTCGATTGCAATAGATTTACGACATATTGTGTAACTTGACTTACCGCAGAATCCCAACATCCAGGCGTCTCCTGCCTAAATAGCTTTACAGTAGGATATACCGGGCTAATATCTTGCTTCCATCCCCATCTCCAGTCATGAGAATAATGCAGAAGAAGAGCTGTATTGATTGAGAATAATCCACAATAATGGACAGAAGATGTATCTATTGTTATCACAAGGTCAAGGCACTTCGCGATAGCAATCCGATCAAGCATATCAATTTTGACAAGTTTTTCAACTATATTATATGGGAAAAGATGGTCGTACCCGGCTTTATATATATCTTGCGTTGAAGTTCCGTGCTGTAATGGCACAAACATGCAATTCTTAATTGATAAAATATTATGAAGCTTGGACAATGGGATTGACCTGCCTACTAGCGGACCCTGTTCTGCTTGAGGATTTCCTTGCCACACTAAACCTATTTTCAGGATGTAGTCAGCCATGTTTAGGCTATGTAGCCATGACCCCCAAAAACTAATCAGATTTTCATCAATATAGGCGCGATTATAGGCATGCCCGTCTTTAATTGTTTGAAAATGGGTCTTCGTAAGAAGTGGTAGACTCATCATCGGAAGTATTTTTTGATTTTCATCTATCGATTTCAAAAGACCTGGTACTTTATCTAGTGTAAGGCTTTTTACTCTTTCTCTGCCTGCTAAATAGATTGCAGTACGCAATAATGGAGGCTGCACATATAGACTGAACCTTATTTCAAGTAAGTCAAGAATATGAATATAGTTTAGAGCAAATAATGTATCGCCAAGACCTTGTTCCCATGCGCAAACTATTTCATAATCTTTTGACCACTCTGACATGGACCATAGTGAATCAATATTTTGAGCAAAGATACTAAGTGATAGATTTTTTAGTCTATATTCATAGTCTTCCCATCCAGACTCTAGTTGACTTATTTGCAATGTTGTCAATGAATTGAAAAATAGATACGTCTCATCGTTTGAAAGCTCATAGCACCTAATGAAATGCCTCGAAGTAGCCTTGTGATTTCCTAGTTTCTTGTATTCATTTGCAAGATTTCTCGTCCCAGAGATTGTTTCCAGTCTAGATGGGCTTTTAGTCAGGGCAATTTTGTAATCTTTTATGTTCAGCTTTGCGTTCTGTATCCCAGTTAATTTTGTCCTTATGCATGCTCTATTGTTATACAGCGATGCGTGCTCTGGTTCCTTTTCGATAAGCGTGTTGAGCATGTCAATTGCTTCACTTATCTTCCCGCAGTGGCTTAGCAACAGGGCATATTGCTCAAAGTCTTGCAATCCCTTGAGAAGAGAAGGGTCTATATCTAATAAAGTTTCTATTGCTTTCTCTTGATTACGGCTAGATCCGTAGCAATTTCCCAGTGCTAATTTTGACTTTGTATTCAAGCCGGCCTGCATCTCTAGTTTCGATAGTATGAATGCAGCTTGCTCAAACAGGCATTTTTCAATAAAGGAAAAGGCTATTGCAAGCCATGATTGGTACCCACCGCTATCATTTGCAATTTCGCGCAAAAAGTCGGTTTGGACAGCCTTGTAGTCAGCCCTGGCAATTAGAACCGCTTGTCGGCACCTTCCCCTTTCCTGTTCTTCGTGTATATATTCTTCAATCTGTTTATGTGCCAGGCTCTCATCTAAGCGCGTCCACTTGATAATATAATCTATAATTCTATTGTCCATATGCTGATTGACCCATAGTGCACACCATTGTCATTATACATCTTTGGAATCTCGTTTATCATTTGCACTAGATCCAAATGACCAACCCGCGCCTTACCGATCCGGAGATCCTGGAGCAGCGCCTGCCGGTGCGATTGGAGCGCTTTGCCATACGGCGCGGCAGTGGCGGTGCCGGTCGCTGGCGCGTGAGCTGACGGCCCTGGAACCCCTCATCATGTCGCTGCTCACCGGTAACCGTAAGGTGGCGCCCTTCGGGTTGTCGGGCGGCGTTGATGGCGCCTGTGGGGCGAACAACCTGATCCGCGCTGAAGGCGTCGAACAGCCCCTGGGGGGCTGCGCCGTGCTGGATCTGCAGTCGGGGGATCGGGTCCGCATCGCCACCCCGGGTGGCGGCGGTTTCGGGCTGCCATGAAAACGTTCATCTGCATGGCGATGTTGCTGCTGCCCCTGCCGGCCCAGGCTCAGCCCGCAGCGCCCTCCAGCCCCAATGTGCTGCAGGAGCAGGCGCAGCGTTTCCAGCCGACCCCGTCCAGTGGTGGCATCGTGGCGGCCCAGGACGCCCGCGCCGCCGCTGTAGGGGCGGCTGTGCTGCGCCGTGGGGGCAATGCCGTGGATGCAGCCGTGGCCACCGCCTTTGCCCTGGCGGTCACGCTCCCCCAGGCGGGCAATCTCGGTGGCGGTGGGTTTTTGGTGCTCTGGTTGCCGCGCTCCGGCCGCGTAAGCACCTGCCCGGCGGTGGCGCGGGCCCCATCGCCGCCGCAGGCGCTTGCCATCGGCCGCGGCGAGGCGGTGGCCCTCAATTTCCGCGAAACCGCCCCCCGGGCGGCCCGGGCGGATCTGTTCCTCAACCCCGATGGCAGCGTGAACCGCGAGCGGGCCCTGAGGAGCCCCCTCAGCACCGCCGTGCCCGGCACCGTGGCGGGGCTCACCCAGGTGCAGGCCCGCTATGGCTGCCTGCCCTTGGCGGCGGTGATGGCCCCCGCCATCACCCTGGCGGAGCGGGGCTTTCCCGTGGGTGCTGAACTGGCCGCGTCGTTGCAGGCTGCTGCCCCCCTGCTGCGGGCGGATCCCACCAGTGCCCGCCAGT
>Ga0194124_10003358_pt1 | contig 16905 bp, 5 predicted proteins | sample TA2KigCas0mmetaG_FD_148605 | JGI IMG/M metagenome (GOLD analysis project Ga0194124, IMG submission 148605) | Freshwater microbial communities from Lake Tanganyika, Tanzania - TA2015031 Kigoma Deep Cast 0m | ecosystem: Environmental > Aquatic > Freshwater > Lake | place: Tanzania: Lake Tanganyika...
AGAAGGATGGGGTCTTCGGGGCGCTGTTCTCTCCATGCTTGCATCAAAGGCAAAGCCTGTTCCAATTCCCCTGCTGAGGAGGCATGAAACCAAACATAACCCTGCGGGTTGCCTGCTTGTCGAAGGTATTGTTCGGTATGCTGACGTCCCTGAACCAAGGCGGCCGCTCGCCGGTGTCCCAAGGTTGCGGCCAATCCTATCAGCGTGGAATAGAGGCGCATCGCCACCGTATAGGCGCCTTCGTAGCATGCAAGGGGTCCCAACATTAATCGAAATAAAGGTCAGCTTTCTCACTTCTCTCGTAGATAGGCAAGATCCAAGAAATTTTGAGCCCATCCAGGAGGTCGCGACGCGCACTGTGGGCCGGTAATCCGGTATCGTAACGTACGCTGCGACGTTCCCGCGTAAACGCCTGTATTAAATCGACTCCAAACTGGAAATTGACCAGGCGATTCGAAGACAAATAATGGTAGGTCAAATTTTGACTAAGGCTCAAGCCATCGCAAAGTCTGTCGTAGCCTCGCTTGTATTCGCTGCTCAATTGTGGAGAATTGTTGTTCGGTGTTTCGATCCAAATTTTGTGTTGTAGCATTCCTATCCCCATGTCCAGACGGATTCCGGAACCTTGCGGGCCCATGGGGAATATAATTTTGCCTAATCTCCCTTCCACAAACCAACCGAACTGCCGCAACCGGTAATCCTCAAAGACCCCATTGGTGGTGATAATATCCCCGTTTGCGGTAGCGATGGCCCCAAAGAGGGAACTTTCTTTGACTTGTGCTCCAAAGAGATGACCTCCACGCAGGCTCCAAATCCAACTATGACGAGGCGACTGCCGTTGCAATTCGAGGCCCACAATGGAAGATGGCCCAAACCGATTTCCCAAATCCCCGCCGGCACTGTACAGCCCATAAACGGTGTGCACTTGCCACAAGGGTCTTTTCCAAGGAGGGTGCTTGAGTAGCCTTGGTTTATTCGGCGTGGGGAAGATATCGCTCGTTACTCCAGGCTCCATCGAAGAGGCAGGCAAGCTATAGACGGTCAGGGACGCGGTGATCCAAAGCACGAAGCATACGATGTTACAACGATGGCTTAAGATGGTCATCATGGATAAAGATTGAAAAATTTACCGAGCCTGGTTTTGCGCTTATGAAGCCCTTCCATGGGTAAACGAATACGGAAGGTGGTTCCTTTGTTGGTTTCAGAATGCCAAACCCGAATGCTCCCATGGTGATTGAGCTCCACGATACGACGAGCCAAGGTCAAACCAAGTCCCCAACCGCGGCGTCGGGTGGATATCCCCGGTTTGAAAACAAGTTGATGCCGAGAGCGGGGGATGCCGATCCCGGTATCGCGGACGTCCAGGACCAGGTGTTGCCTTATTTGATGCAGATGGCAATGCAATAGCCCCCCGTTCGGCATAGCATCTACTGCATTTTTGACCAAATTTTCAATCACCCATTCCATGAGTGCACGGTTATGCGGTATGGGGGGCAAATCGGCCGCAATTTCTTTGGTAAAAGTAATGTTCGAAGGTGTTCGGGATTGGAGATAATCCAAGCTGTGTTCCAAGGTTTCGGTCATGGATAAACGTTCCATGACAGGGGTCGAGCCAATTTTCGAAAATCGCTCGGTGATGTTCTCAAGTCGTTGAAGGTCTTTGGCAAAAGTGTTCAACCAAAGTCCATCCCGGGAAGGCACAATGGTAGAGGCATTCGAAGCCAAGGCCTCTCCAAGGTTCGATTCCATTTGGGCATGCAGGGCTATGAGCGAGGATATTGGAGTGCCTAATTGATGGGCGGTTTCTTTGGCCATGCCCACCCACAAATAATCTTGTTCGAAGCGCCGACTGGTGTTGAAAGCCGCATAGGATATGGCTAAGAAAATACAAATCACCAGCAGCTGGAACAGGGGATAATAGCGAAGTTGATACAAGAGCAGAGAATCTGAATAGAAAATATAATTAGTGTTATCCATTCCTGCTTGAATAATAATGGGCGGGTGCTGGGTTTCCATCTCCAAAATCAAATTTTCCAAATACCCTGGCTTCGCTGCTTTCTTGTCGTTGATATTGTTATAGGAAAGGATGGATCGATTGGCATCGGTGAGGATTACGGGGATATTGTCATTGGCCTGAATGATCTCCACCAGAACCTCGAGGCTTGCATCAAATTCCCCACTGAGGCTAAGGGCCTTGGTTGCATTGGCCCAGAGCTCCATGTTTTTGCGCTCTTGTTTGCGTACGCTGTGGACCATTCGGTTGGTGTAGTATAACGAAAGGCCCCCAATGATCAAGGCGATCAGGAGCAAGACGAATTTCCAACGGCTGTTTTGGTAATAGATGGAGCGCATGGTGGGTTGAAATTATAACGGAGCACCCCAAGAAAGGGCAATGGTTAGGTGATAACGCTTCATTTTGGCTTATATTTGCAGCCCATTAAGGGCGCATAGCTCAGCTGGTTCAGAGCATCTGCCTTACAAGCAGAGGGTCCGCGGTTCGAATCCGTGTGCGCCCACCCCCTCCTCAAAATCAATCTCATCCGGGCCTTTTTTGATGGCCCGTTTGTTTTGAATACACCTCTTGCAAAGGGAACTTTTTAAAGTTTGAGGGTCTATCTTTGTTTAGAGCACCTTGTTTCCCACTTGAATCCCATGCCTTTGAGCGTCTTGAAAAATTTACCGACAGTACTCCTTTTGATGGGGACTTCCTTTTCGGTATTTGCTCAAGATTCCCTGCCAATGCCTGGTAAGGAATCTCCTGCGGTAGAAGGTCAGAGCCCGAGACTGAGTCTCGAATCAATGAAGCTTAATGCATCGCTGGCTGGCCTTGCTGAGGAATGGGGGGGATTGCACCGAAAAAAGAATGCCGAAGGGCGTCGCATCTGGGCGGCACGATCCTTACCCCTTCGCGTGGTGCAGGGAGATAGAATCTCGGAATTCAAATCCTTGAGAGACGGGGGATTGCCCCCTCTTTTCTACGAAACGAATAATTTGGGGGCTGCCCAAACCAGCCGAACGGACCGCCTTTGGTCGGGGGGTGGCCTTGGTTTGAACCTGAACGGGCAGCGGCTTACCCTTTGCTGCGTTAATGGTCCCAATGGTCCTCAGCCTTTCTTTTTTGACACAAAACTTGGGATATGGGATGGGGGTGCCGTGCGTGGAACTCATCAGGAATTGACGGGTAGGGTGGTCCAAAGGGATGGGAATACCACCAACAGCAACCATGCGACCCATGTGGCCGGGACGATGATTGCTTCTGGGGAGCAGCCTTCGGCCAAAGGAATGGCCTGGGCCGCAAGCCTGGATGCCTACGATTGGAGCAACGATGAGAGCGAAATGGCGACGGCCGCTGCTCAGGGACTCTTGGTCTCGAATCACTCTTACGGGCTTATAACAGGTTGGCAGTGGGGGGATTATGACAATTCTGGGACCGACCGATGGTTTTGGTGGGGCGGAGAGAACGATACCGCATGTGCTGATTTTGGGCTTTATTCGCAGCAGGCTCGCGATTGGGATTTGATTGCCAACAATGCCCCCAATTATTTAATCGTCAAAGCGGCGGGGAATGACCGGGGGCAGGGCCCCACCGCGGGGACTACCCACAGGGTCTGGAGCAATAGCCAAGGAAATTGGGTAAACAGCAACACCACGCGTCAGAAGGATGGGGGAACCCTTGGTTACGATTGCATATCGCATGCTGGGGTTGCCAAGAATGTGCTGACCGTGGGCGCTGTCCAAGGCTTAACATCGCCTTATACTTCTCCATCTCAGGTAGTTCCCAGCACCTTTCACGGCTGGGGCCCCACGGATGATGGCCGCATCAAACCCGATATTGTGGCCAAAGGAGTTTCCTTGTATTCCTGTACTGCAGGCAGCAATACGGATTATGCCACCTACAGCGGTACCTCCATGGCTTCACCGGCCGTGACGGGGACCTTGGCCCTTATCCAACAACGCTGGATGGAATTGCGGAATCAAAATGTCAATACACCGGTCGCGGCCCTCAGCTCTGCCCAACTCAAAGCCTTGGTTTGCCATACCGCCTTGGAAGCCGGACAACCGGGGCCTGACCCTGTGTACGGTTGGGGCTTGTTGAATGCGGAGGGGGCGGTTCAATTGATGGCCGGCAGAGGGGATACCACCATGCTGGAATCCTTGAGCCTTTCCAATTCGGGCACGTACTCCAGGACCTTTTACAACGATGGTCAACGGCCGTTGGTCTTGACTGTGGCATGGAACGACCCTGCTGCGCCTGTTTCGACCTATACCATAAACAATGCGACCCCCGTTTTGGTGAATGATTTGGATATACGATTGGTCCGCAACAGCGATGGTGCCGTCTTTGAACCTTACCGGTTGGTGGCTGGTCAACCGGCAACGGCCGCCCAAACCGGCGATAATACCCGGGACAACATCGAACAAGTCCGACTTTCAACGCCATCGGCAGGCCTGTACACCGTGCAGGTTTCTCACAAAGGAGCATTGAGCGGTAATCAGCCCCAGGCATTTGCCCTGGTAGGGTCGGGATTACGCTTGCAGTCTACCCTGAGCGGTCAAATTCGTTACGCGAACTCTTCCGGCTCCGGTATCCAAGGGACCGTAGGGGTTTACCGTGAAGGTGATGGTCAATTGCTTGCCGCGACCGTGACTAACGCCCAAGGGCAATTCACCGTGACAGGGCTGGAATCCGGCATCTACAAGGTGAGAGCGAGTTCGCTGAGGGCAACGGCAGGGGTGAATGGGACCGATGCATTGCAAGTGTCCAGGCATTTTGCTCGCACGGCAAATCTCAGCGGTTTGAGCTTGGAGGCGGCCGATGTGAATGCAAGCGGGGCCATCAGCGCTACCGATGCCTTGCAAATCGCCCTTCGCTTCGGTAACCTTTGGAGCAATCCCAATCCAATGACCTTGACCTACCAGGCACCAACGGGATCGGCCTTGGGGAGCAACGGGGCCAAAGCGCGCCTGAGTGCCTCGACGGATTCATTGGGCATTGCAGGGTACACGGTAGGGACTTGGGGAAGCCCATCATCCCCTTTATCCACCGTCTTGGCGGGTTCCGGAAGGCATCGAATTCAATTGCAGCCGCTCACTTTCTTTGGTCAAGCCTCGCCACAGCCCTTTCCATCGGGTCAATTGCCGGTCCGTATGGAGTTTCTTCTTCGGGAAAACGGTCCTTGCGGAGGCTTTGGAGGGATAACTCGAGCCTGCGTTACGGCCGGGGATGCCTTGGGGCAAGCGGTCTCCCTGTGGACGACCATGAATCCTCCGCTTAGCACTTATTTGGGCCTTCAAACAGCCTACGGGCGCCTCAGCGGCTTTGCCCTCGGTGATTGGCTGGGCCAAGAAAGTCGAATTTCGGTCAGCAGTGGTCAACCGATAACCTTGAACTTGCAGGTTCAATGTGTCGGGGATGTGGACGGTTCCGGGTTTTGACCCAATACCAAACTGCGTGAGGGGGGTGTGGGGAACCTCTGCCTTAAAATTTTGTTTTATTTTTTTTTGAAATTGAAAAATTTCAAATAAAATCGATTAATTTTAAAACAAATAAACTTTTGGCTATGAAAAAGCACTTACAAAGACTGGCAATGCTCCTTTTACTGCTTGCTTTGATCCCTCTCGTGCAGACCACGGTGTTTGCTCAAGTTCAATTGCTGCCCCTTTACCAATACGGTAGAACAACTGCGGCATACAATGAAATCTCCGGGGGTTATCTGCTGGGCTCAGCATCAACGGATGATGAGGTATTTGTTGACCCGGCTGTCTTGGCCGGCGGCTCTGGCGCTACGGGAGTTGGGTTTCCGATTGGTTTTGATTTCACCTACAACGGGTTTGTCTATGACCGTTTGGCGGTCAATGCCAACGGATGGGTATGCTTAGGTTCATCCACTTTAACCCCTTCGGTGAGCACGGCCACGACATCAGGATATACCCCGCTTTCATCCACTTTAGCCATCACACCTGCAGCCCTTGCTGCCAAAATCGCCGGTTTCGCCCGCGATTTACAGGGTCAAACCAACTCGTCCATTCGGATCGAGACCATTGGAACGGCTCCTAACCGGGTTTGCGTGGTTCAGTGGAAAGGATACCGAGCCTATAATGCAACCGGCAATAACTACAATTTCCAAATTCGTTTGCTAGAAACCACCAACTCCGTCGAAGTGGCTTTCGGCGTAATGGGTGCAGGTACCGGATCCTATACTGGAATGCTGGGCCTACGTGCTGAACCCGCTGCTACGGCAACCAATTTCCTGAGTTTAAGCTCCACGACTTCGTGGTCTGCTCCTACGCTAAGTGCAAGTGCGGCTGGAACAATGACGTTATCATCGTCGATTTACCCAGATTCAGGCTCTGTTTATCGTTTCTCCACACCATCTGGCACCGACCTGCAAGCAATGTCAATCGAAGCTCCTGTTCCGCCTTTGACAGGATCCACCCCTTCGCCGGTTACCTTAAGAATTAGGAATACCGGTCTCAATGCGATTACTTCAGCAACCCTTGAGTACCAAATGACGGGAGGATCTTTGGTTTCAGAAGCATGGACAGGTAACTTAACAACAGGGCAAACTGCTGACCACACCTTCACAACAGGCCTAACGACACCGGCATCAGGTTCTTTCAACGTGACATCCCATGTCAGCAATATCAATGGACTAGGCCCTGACGCTAATCAGGCGAATGATACGATAACGCGCAATTACATCTTGGCGATGAGTGGTGGTACTTACGTTATCGGTTCCTCTGCAACTGCTAATTTCCCTACCGTGACTGCGGCAGTCAATGTCATGCGTCAAGCGGGTATCACAGGTTCCATCAATTTCCTCATTGAAGCAGGTACTTATTTTTCGCCAACAGGGGGGTATGATCTTACCAGCATCGTAGGTGCGGGGGGTTCCACCACGATTGGCTTTAGCAGCCTAACCGGTTCTGCTGCCGATGTAATTCTGTACAACGACACTACATCTCCCGTATCCGGCGCTCGTCATACCTTCAATGTCTCGGTTCCAGGGGTCTCCTTTAGCTCCTTGACCTTTGCCCGTGCCAACATCGGCTCAACCACCTCCGCCGCCCTCAACTTCAATACCGGTGCTCACAATGCCTCGGTTACGGGCTGTGTCTTCAACGATTTGCTTGGTGTTTCCAACTTTGCGAGCAACGCTGTTCGATTGGGCGATTGTAACGGGGTGAGCATCATCGGCAACCAGTTCAATGACTTTTACAACAGTATTTACCAAACCGGTAACGGCGGATCTGTCGGGTCCGCTTATTCCTCAGGCTTACTGGTTACTTCAAATACCATTAACCGTTGTCGCTACAACGGAATTTACTTGATTAGCGTGAGCAATTGCCTTGTTCAAAACAATTTGTTGGACGGAATGCATCCAACCGCCACTTTTGGCAATGGAATCTATTTCAGCCGTTGTTACAAAGCAACCGTTTCGGAGAATACCATTCAGGGAATACTGCCCGTTTATCCTATTTATTTCTTCAATTTTAATGGAGACCCTGCCAACACCAACCGCGTTGTGAACAATGTGATTTCCGGAACGAATATCACCGCGACGGCGACACATTACCCAATCTATTTCTCTCCATCTTTTTCTACGGCAACGACACCTCCTTTGAATCCTAGGGATTATGCTGACGTAGCCAACAATACCGTGAATTATGTGGTGAGCAGCACTAGTACGACAGCGTACGGTTTGTTGCACATTCTTGGTTCTACAACCGCCGCAACCAACGCAACGATTAGCGTAGGGAATAATATTTTTTACGCCAAAGCGGGCGCAGGTGCGACCCTGCCTACGGGGATTCGTGGTATTTACATTTCGTTGGCTAATGCACGCGATTCCATTCAATCCAATTACAACAATATCCGTTTGGAAGATAATGCGGGTGCGCCGGCGGCTCGCCCCTTGGTTGGTGTTACCACCTCTACAGCAACCAACTACAACACTTTGGCGGCTTGGACCACGGCCTCTGGCCGCGATGCCAACTCGGTAAGTATTTCGCCGAATTTTGCAAACATCACCAATGCAATACCATCGTCCGCGGCCATGGACAATTTGGGTACGCCTCTTAGTTATGTCACTATTGACCGCACCGGTGGTCCTAGAAATCCAGTGACACCAGACATGGGTGCCTTTGAATACACGCCATCATCCATTGACCTTGGATTGGTGAGCGTGAATGCCTCGGTGTCTTGTCCTGCGGCTGGTCAACCGTTGACGGCAACCATTCGTAACGTGGGATTAACGGCCTTCGACTTTTCCTTGGATCCTGCCACGGTCGCTGTGAATGTCTCCGGTCCAATTCCTCAGTCGTTCACTGCTACCATCAATTCCGGTATTTTGGATACCGCTTCCACCATGACCATATCGGTGACCAATCTTCTTGATTTGTCCATTGGAGGTGCCTATACCTTGGCGGGTAATTTGGCTGTAGCCACGGATGGCAATTTGGCGAACAACACCACCACCAGGGCTGTTGCGGTTCAGGTTGCTAATCCAATCCCTTATACCCAGGATTTCAATACCGGTACGGCTGTGCCGGCAGGCTTCACTACCAACATGACCCGCAATGCTACCGCCGGTGTTGGTCAATCGGGCTGTTTGAGACGGAATGTTTTTGGAACGTTGACCGCTGATTTGGAAGGCCCATTGGTTGGTCCTGTATCACAAGGGGATGTCTTTAGGTTTGAATATAAGATCACCGATTGGCCTTCAACCTGGCCTGGAATTGCTATACCAATGGGCGCAGGTGATACGATCAAGATTTTTATGTCAGGTGATTGTGGTATTTCATACAATTTGGTTGATTTTATTACAGCGGCTAACCATGTTTCAAGCAATGCTTTTGCTCGCTACACCGTTCCCGTTCCAACTTCGATTGCAGGAGGTTTTGTAAAAGTTCGTTTAAGCTTCCGTCAATTGAGTGGCTTGGATGTAGATTTTGACGTCGATAATTTCCAAATTGTTACTCCTCCTGCCGTGGATATGGGTGTGGTTGCAATTACTTCTCCCAACGATGGTTGTGGATTGAGTTCCGCATCGAATGTTACCGTTCGCGTTCGGAATTTTGGAACGGCAGCCCAAAGCAATATTCCCGTGTTTTACTCCATTAACGGTGGTAACGCCATCAACGAGGTAATCCCCGGTCCAGTAAATCCTGGTGATACCTTGTCGTATACCTTTGCCGCCACCGCGGATTTGTCCGTGGCCGGCCCTTACAATATTGCAGCTGCTACTGCATCGGCCAACGACGGTGATCCGTCCAACAACGGCGTGAATAGGTTGGTTACCTCTTATCTGCTTGTTAGCCAGTTCCCATACTCCCAGGACTTTGAGAACGGGCCAGCGGGTTGGACCTCTGGTGGAGCTAATTCATCGTGGGCTCTGGGTGCTCCCGCAGGGACTGTAATTAATTCAGCAGGAGGTGGTTCGGCATCTTGGGTGACCAACTTGACGGGATTGTACAACACCAACGAGGCGAGCTATATTCAGTCACCTTGTTTGAGTTTTGCGTCCGTGTTCAATGCAGTTTTGAATATGAAGGTTTGGTGGCATGCCGAAGCAGGCTGGGATGGCGGTCAAGTACAGTACAGTCTTGATGGCGGAAATACTTGGATTGTTCTGGGTAACGGTTCATCTGGGCTCTCTAATTGGTACAACGATACCTTAACCTCAGGACCGCACACAGGTCGTATGGTTTGGACCGGAAGTACTGCCACTACTGTTCCCCCCACATCCGGAGGATGGGTCATTGCAAGGCATAGTCTTGCCGCACTCAATTTCCAACCCAGTGTTTTGTTACGCGTTGCATTCTATTCTGATGGATTCGACCAATTCGAAGGTTTAGGTGTTGATGATATCAGCATTGATTTGCCACCAGCAGTGGATATGGGTGTTTTCGCGGTCACCGCACCAGTTTCCGGTTGTGTTCTGGGTACGCAAGAGCAGGTTACCGTACGCATTTCCAACTTTGGTTCCGCAGCACAATCCAATTTCCCTGTTTCTTATTCCGTGAATGGGGCTACACCGGTTGTGGAAACTTATACGGGTACGGTGAACCCCGGGGATACCGTTCAATATCTCTTCACCACCCGTGCCGACCTTTCGTTGCCCGGTTCTTATGTGGTGCGTGGCGCTACGGCACTTCCTAACGATGCTTTCCCAGTGAACGATGGTCGTAACATCACCGTAGTTAATACGGCACCAATCTCTACGCCAATTATTGCCAACTTTAACAGCGGTTTCCCCACTTTCTTGCAGCCTAGCCCTGCCACCAACATGTTTACTGCTGCTGCGGGTGTAGGTCAAAGTGGAAATCTTCGGGTTAATGTGTTCTCGACCCTAACCGGTTCGTTAAATACCAAATTAGTTGGTCCGATACAGGCAGGTCATAACCTGGAGTTTGATTATAAGATTACGGAATGGTCCGGATGGGCGTGGCCAGGTATCCCTGTTCCTTTAGGTGCTGGCGATACCATCAAAGTTTTGGTATCGAATACTTGTGGTAGTACGTACCAATTGGTGGACACCATTCATGCCGGCAATCATGTGGCGGATACCAACTACCGTACGCGTACGGTTTCCTTGGCGTCCTTTGTCGGTCAATCGGTTTATGTACGGATTGAGTTCAAGCAGACGAGTGGCATTGACGTTTGGTTTGATTTGGATAACTTCAAAATTTGGAATCCACTTTCACCAAGAATCCTTTCGGTTTCTCAATCGACTGCGACTTGTACACCAACTTCTCACGATGTCGAGGCTCAGATTGCTTTAGCCCCTCAAGGTGCTGCCTTGACACAAGTCAACCTTCAATACGATTTGTCCGGTATTGGATACTCCTCTACGCCGATGACTTACAGCGCCACCAATGACCGATGGGTGGGTACGGTCCCCGCGGGTTCCATCAATGTTCCTGTTCGTTACCGTGTTACGGCCTTGGATGCCTCTAACCTTGTGGATACTTCCTTGCCACGCACCTACACCGATAATTACCTTACCGTCTTTGCCGGGAACGATACCACGGTAACTCCTGGAGATACCGCTACGTTAAGCGCTACGACCACTGGTTTTGCTTCATCAACTGTGCTCCGTGCAAGTACCCAGGGTGGTAATGGTTCAGGTGGTATAACTTTTAACTTGCGTGCTCGCAATGCGATTACCATCGACTCCATTTTGGTGCCGCTTTCGGGTTCTGCTGCTGCTACGGTTGATGTTTGGTATAGCACAACGCCGATCAACGGTCCCCCAAGCATTGCTAGCCCAGGTTGGACTCAAATCGTAACCGGATATCCGGTAACCGCCAACAATGCAGGCCTTATTCCAACCAATTTGGTGGGTGTGCCTATGCCAGCGAATTTCGCCATGCCAAGTGGTGCGGTCTATGGTTTCTTTGTCGGTAGTACGGGTGCATCCATGATCTACACCACCTACGCTTCTCAAATTGACACCTTTGTGGATCCAAATATGGTCATCTACACAGGGCCCAACGTAGGGTATGGCGGTTCCGCGCCAAACCCGACCTTTACGACACGTCAGTTCTGTGGTGCGGTGAGTGTCCGCAACCCAGCTGCAGTGGCTTGGATGGTCCAAGGAACGACCACCGTGCTCAGCACGGGTCCGGTATTCCGTGTAGCTCCAAGCTTTACCACCACCTATGTCGCCATGATTACGGATTCTGTTTGTACGACTACGGATGAGGTAATAGTTTACACGGTTGGTCAAAACCAGGTCACGGGTACCTTCAAGTACAACAACACCGCCCAAACTCCGATGACCAACTCAACCGTACAGTGTAAGGATGCAAACAATATTGTTGTCATGACCGCGCCTACCGATGCTACCGGAACTTACACCATGTCTGGTATGGCCAACGGAACCTATACTGTGACCGGGATTACCAACAAGCCTTGGGGTGGTGTCACCGCCACGGATGCCTTGGTTATTAACAGAAGCATCGTAGGAGCCGCTCCTTTGGTGGGATTGCGCCTCAAAGCGGCTGACGTTAACGGCTCCAACACGACAACTTCAGTGGATGCCTTGTTGGTAGCAAGACGTGCTAACGGTAGTATTTCCACCTTTGCGGCAGGGAACTGGGCCTACGAAGCCATACCTACCACCGTAGCCGGTGGTGTGACCACCAGGAATATTATGGCAATTTGCTTTGGTGATGCTAACGGTTCTTATCAGCCCTCTACGGCCCTGCGCATGGATCCCAAAGTCTTTGCAGTGAACCATGGTGTCATTGGTTCCTCCGACCTAACGGTTGTTCCGGTTCGCATTGACAGGGCTCTGGCCTTGGGAGCTATGCAGATCAATATGGAATTGCCTGCGGGCGTAAGGGTTCAAAATGTTCGTTCGGCTCTGCGTCATGGCAACTTTGATTTCCATCAGGAAGGCAATGAATTGCGAGTATCTTGGTATCATGTGGACGGGGCGATTCTTTCTGAAAATGATCTCTTGTTCTCCATGGAATTGGCAGGCCTCAGCGCTCTGAGTGCAGCTGATCTTCGCTTTGGTGAGCTGAGTGAAGTTGCTTCGCCATTGGCCGAATTGTATCCCTTGGTAGGACTTCGTTTACCACGGGTTTTGGGCGCTGACCAAGCCGTCTCGATCTTCCCCAATCCAACCCGTGATCTAAGCCAATTGCGCCTGAATCTGAATGCCTCCTCCGAGGTGAGCCTAAGGGTATTGGATGCACGAGGTCGCGTTGTTGCCGCAGAAACCCGCGTTTTGGATGCCGGTGCCCAAAGCATGGATATCCGTACCGATTCCTGGAGTGGTGGCCAATATCAAGTAGAGGTGACCATTCGTGCCGGTAGCGAAACCCGTCGTGAAAGCCTCAGATTGAATGTTCGCAGATAAGGCGAGCGGTTTTTAAGCGAAAGGGGGCAAGAAATTGCCCCCTTTTTTGTTTTAATCGATTATTTTTTAAGAAAAGGGATACAACATTCGTTTTTGCGATTTCCTTCACTAACTTTAGACAACTAAATATTAATTTCTATGAAAAAATTACTCACCTTGCTCGCTTTGTTGGCCTGGACCAGTTCGGCCTGGGCCCAGAGCGCTCAGCATCGGGTTGCCAACCAGCTCAAGTCGGTGGCCGTAGACATCCCCGGTACCTATGCCGGGCCAGTCGCGACCGCAGGGGCAGGGTCGGTAAGTCCTGATGCCGTTACTACCGTTTGGAGTGAAAACTTCTCGGTCAATCCTACCACCAACGGTTGGTTGAACATTGGTTTTCGTGGTACCAACAATACAGCGGTACCGGATACTGTAGGCGTTTGGGAATACCGTGGTTCCGCCACATTACCTGCGGCCAATCAAGGTTCTCGTGGTGCTTACCGCGGTTCGACCATTGCTATTCAGTCTGCAACGCGCGCTAACGGTTTTATGATCTTCGACTCTGACTGGTTGGATAATAACGGTGTTGGCGGTGCATTTGGTCAGGGGCGTTTCCCATCCGCTCACCGCGGGATGTTGATTTCTCCCATGTTGGATATGACCAACAATCCGTATTTGAATCTTGTATTCGCACAGTACTACCGTCGTTTTGGTGGCCCTGCTTCTGCTCAGAATGTACCTGCAACTTATCTGCTCTTCTCTCGTGATGGCGGTGCGACTTGGTCTGATACGATGACCATTAATGCCGATGTAGCGGTTAATTCTGCAACACCTGCCTCCAATACAACCGCATCCTATGCGGCGGGTGGACCTGGTATCAAAACCTACAATGTATCGCAGTACATCGGAGGTCAAGACAGCGTTAAGATTGCCTTCCTCTTCAACGGTGATTACTATTTCTGGCAATTGGATGATATCCGTTTGCAAACCATTCCGGGTAATGATATAACGATTTCTAGCACGGTTATTCAGCCAGACACCCTCTTAGGTCGTTTCCTTGAAACTCATAGGCTTACGGAGGTCAATAAAACCCATAACCGGTTCCAAGCACGTGTTCGCAACTTAGGAGTACTTCCAGCAAATGGAGTTGTTTTAACGGTCAATGTAAAAGACTCTTTGGGCAATCCCTTGTTTAGCGGTACATCGGTTCCCACCGACATTGCCCCTTTCACCGATTCTTTGATTTCTTTAACAACCCTCTATACGCCTACCGTCAAGGTATTCTCGTACTGCGATTACAGTGTATATGCAACGGGTGTTTCGGATGAAGATTCTTCGAACAATGTGGCTAGACGTCAATTGGAGTTAACCGATACCATTTTCGGCACCGCACAGACCCTTCCTACAGCCCAAGGTTCCCTTGGAACGGCTTCTTTCACAGGTGGAACCGATTTGCCTATCGCAAACATGATTGAAATCGTAAGTCAGGATACGGTGATGAGCGCTTCATTCCGTGTTTTCCAAGGAAATTCCGGTAATCCCTCTACTGGCCCTGTTGGAAGTAATATTTATTTTACCATTGAAGGTAATGATACGGCTTCGGCTAATTTAGGTTTGCCCGGTGGTCTAGCCTACGTATTAATGGAAACGGATTTGTACACCGTAACCCAGGCGGATTTTGATCGGGGTTGGATTACCGTCAATTTCCCTGCAACTATTGGAGGTACAGCCCAAAACTGCATTTTGGCCCCTGGACAGTATTGGTTAGTGGCCAGATTGTTCTCCAATGCAGGTCAAAACCATATCCGCATTTTAGATGACCAGTCCATTACCCAGCCTTGGTATACCTCGTTGATCAACGTAAGCAATACCTGGTACAGCAACGGAAATAATTTCCGTATGCCTTTGAATTTGCGTTCCGGATTTACACCTCCTCCTTGCCAGGCACCAACCGCCCTTGCGGTGAACAGCGTGACCAACACTGGAGCCTCCCTTGGTTGGGGTGCCGTTTCAGGCGCATCGTCTTATGAAATCCGTGTGCAGGCCGCTGGTCTTGGTACGCCAACCGGTTCCGGAACTATTGTGGCTACCAACAGCTTCAATGCAACTAGTCTTACACCGAATACATCCTACGAGTATTATGTGCGTACCAATTGTGTTGGCGGTTTGTTCAGCACCTGGTCTGGTCCTTCAACGTTCTTGACCAATTGCAATAGCGTGAATATTCCATTGTTGGAGAACTTTGAGCCTGCCTCATCAACCCGTGGTTGCTGGAGAAGTGTGGGAGCTTGGCGTCTTGCCAACGGCGTTTCAAGCACCACCGTTTCTGCCAGCGATTCGGTATCGATCTGGTTCGATTTCTACAATGTTCCCAAGAACACAGGTGGGTTCTCCTTGTACACCCCTCAATTTGCACCAGTGCCCGCAGGGACTGCTTTGAAATTTGCATATGCTCATGCGACTTATTCGAACACTGATACGGACCGCGTTGTCCTCTTGACCACGATCGATGACAGCACCTGGGTTTCTTTGGATACCTTGGTAGGTGGTCCTAACGGATCCATGACCACGGCGCCTAATTCACAAGGGCTTTTCGTTCCAACTGCCGCTCAGTGGGGTGCCAAAACCTACACCTTGCCCGTTGGAACGATCAAGGTACGCTTCCAGGCTCGTTCTGATTTAGGTAACAGTGCCTACTTCGATAATATCGAGATTGGTTCGACCGCTACGCTCACAGGCTTGCTGCGCTACAACAACTCTGCTAGCACAGGGTTGACCAACAGCGATGTTCGACTGCTATCAGGTACTGCCCAAATTGCATCGGCGACAACCGGTACAGGGGGAGCATATACAATTAACGCTGTTCCTGCTGGTTCCTATACCGTAACCGGTGCGACCACCAAGCCATGGGGCGGTGTGACTGGAGCGGATGCCCTCGTGATCAGCCGTCACTTCTCCGGTGCGGTTCCTTTGGTTGGTTTGCGTCTCAAAGCAGGTGATGTAAACAACAATACTGCAGTCAATTCACAGGATGCCCTTTTGGTATCTCGTCGCTTTGCGGGTACTGTTTCTTCCTTCACCGCGGGCAACTGGGCCTTTGAGGCCTTGCCAGTCAATATCACCGCAGGCACTGTTACCCAAAACATTCTGGGTCTTTGTTACGGTGATGTCAACGGTTCCTATTCCGGCATTCCTGTTCGTTCCAATGCACCCGTTGCCCTTCTGGACGGTGGGCTGTTATCCACTGAAAGTGATGAATTGGTGATTCCGGTTTCTGCCGCCAAAGCAATGGAAATTGGTGCATCTTCGTTGGTATTCAACTTGCCTGCTGGCTTGGAGATTGTCGGTGTGGACAATGCTCTACCTGGAGCTGACTTCCTCTACAATGTGGTGAATGGTCAATTGCGCTCGGTTTGGTACCATATGGATGGTGCTCGTTTGGCAGAAGGTGATGTCCTTATGACCATTCGTGCCCGTCGTAACAGTGCTTTGAATGCCAATCTTGCGATCAGCAACGAGTCTGAGATTGCAACCCTATGGGCCGAGGCAATGGACGGCGCTGTATTGCGCGTTCCTTCTTTGGTAGCCAAAACTAGCGCATTGAGTTTGAGCGCCTATCCAAACCCCGCTCAAGATCTCAGCGTTCTTCGCTTCACGCTCAGCAACAACGCTCGTATTTCTGCCAAAATGACGGATGCCATGGGTCGTGTTGTTTGGTCACAGCCTTCAGCTCAGCGGAATGCTGGACAGCAGGAGCTGATGATCGATACTCGTACGCTCGCCAACGGCGTTTACTCCGTGGTTTTGACCAGCGAGTTGAACGGTGAGGTACGCGTTGAGAATACCAAGTTGCAGGTTCGTCACTAAACGAATATGCCCTGAAAGGGTCACTTTAGGCCATTTCGGCGCCATTCGTGGCGAAAAATTAACGGCCGGGCTTATGCCCGGCCGTTTTTTTTGGATGGTGAACCACAGAAGTCAGAATTTTTGAACAGCATGGAGGCAAAGAAGATTTTTATCATTATATCAAGGATGAGAAACATGTTGTTTTATT
>Ga0194124_10003359_pt1 | contig 16896 bp, 20 predicted proteins | sample TA2KigCas0mmetaG_FD_148605 | JGI IMG/M metagenome (GOLD analysis project Ga0194124, IMG submission 148605) | Freshwater microbial communities from Lake Tanganyika, Tanzania - TA2015031 Kigoma Deep Cast 0m | ecosystem: Environmental > Aquatic > Freshwater > Lake | place: Tanzania: Lake...
CTGCTGACCTTTCTGCTGACGGTCGGGGGCTACCTCAACGGCTACGACCCCAGCAACCCTGAACTGCAACTGGTGGAGCGGGTCAACTGGCTGCCCGATCTGGGCCTGGCCTGGTCAGTTGGGGCCGACGGCCTGTCGATGCCATTGATTTTGCTGACCAGCTTCATCACGGCGCTGGCGGCGCTGGCGGCCTGGCCGGTGAGCTTCAAACCCAAGCTCTTTTATTTCCTGCTGCTGGCCATGGACGGCGGCCAGATCGCGGTGTTCGCCGTGCAGGACATGCTGCTGTTCTTTCTGGCGTGGGAGCTGGAACTGCTGCCGGTGTACCTGCTGCTGGCGATCTGGGGCGGCAAGAAACGCCAGTACGCCGCCACCAAATTCATCTTGTACACAGCCGGCAGCTCGCTGTTCATTTTGCTGGCAGCCCTGGCGATGGCCTTTTACGGCAGTGCCACAGGAGCACCGATCAGCTTTGAGTACAGCCAGCTCATGGCCAAGGGCTTCCCGGCGGGCTTCCAGTTGCTCTGTTACGCCGGCCTGCTGATCGCCTTTGGGGTCAAGCTGCCGATCGTGCCGCTGCACACCTGGCTGCCCGATGCCCACGGCGAGGCCACAGCGCCGGTGCACATGCTGCTGGCCGGGATCCTGCTGAAGATGGGCGGCTACGCCCTGCTGCGCTTCAACTGCCAGATCCTGCCGGACGCCCACGCCCAGTTCGCCCCGCTGCTCGTGGTGCTGGGGGTGATCAACATCATCTATGCCGCGCTGACTTCGTTTGCCCAGCGCAACCTCAAGCGCAAGATCGCCTACAGCTCGATCAGCCACATGGGCTTCGTGCTGATCGGCATTGGCAGCTTCAGCGCCCTGGGATCGAGCGGCGCCATGCTGCAGATGATCAGCCACGGGCTGATCGGCGCCAGCCTGTTCTTTCTGGTGGGCGCCACCTACGACCGCACCCACACCCTGCAGCTCGATGAGATGGGCGGCGTCGGCCAGAAGATGCGCAAGATGTTTGCGCTGTGGACCGTCTGCTCTCTGGCCTCGCTGGCCCTGCCAGGCATGAGCGGCTTTGTCAGCGAGCTGATGGTGTTTGTGGGCTTCGCCACCGATGACGCCTACACCCTGCCGTTCAGGATCGTCATCGACGGCCTCGCTGCGGTGGGGGTGATCCTGACGCCGGTCTATCTGCTCTCGATGCTGCGGGAGATCTTCTTTGGCAAGGAGAACGTGGAGCTGGCCTCCCACAGCGAGCTGGTGGACGCCGAGCCGCGCGAGATCTATGTGATCGGCGCCCTGCTGGTGCCGATCATCGGCATCGGCCTGTACCCGCGCCTGATGACCGACACCTACCGCGCCTCGATGGAGTCGCTGGTGGCCCGCGATGAAAGCGCCATGAAGGCCCTGACGGCTCCTGCCGGTGGCGGCCTGATCCGGCAGCAGCCGCTGCGGGCGCCGCTACTGCCGGCGGCCTAGTGCCACTGGCCTGGTCTGGACACCACAGGTAGTGTGTTGACCGGATGCCTGTCGTGATGATCCGCCCCTCCCCTCGCCTTCAAAGCCTTGGCTGAGACAGGTGCACGGCTGGCGATCCGGCTGCTGCAGGACGCAGCCGAACGCGGTGACATCGATCCCTGGGATGTTGATGTCATCGCTGTGATCGACGGCTTCCTCGATCAGCTGCGCAGCCGCATCACCATGCCGGTGCTGGGCCGCAGCGGCGCCGGCGGCAGCTACGAGCATGACCTGGCTGAAACCAGCGAAGCGTTCCTGGCCGCCTCGGTGCTGGTGGGCCTCAAGGCCGAGGTGCTCGAAGCGGCGACCTTCCCACCCGCTGAGCCCTACGACGAGGGTGAAGCGTTTGATTTTGATGCGGACGGCCAGGGCTGGCTGATGAGCCCCGGCTTCAGCCTGCCCAGCCGCCCTGAGCGGCACCTGTGGCGCCGGCCGGTGGCGCCGCCACCGCTGCAACGGCCCGTCACCCTGGGTGAGCTGATCCGCCAGCTCGAGGACATCGCTGAGCGCATCGACAACGAAGAGCTGCGCAGCCGCAGCCGCCATCGGCCCAAGCGCTACAGCGAGCGGGCCGCCATTGCCCAGGTGGCAGCCCTGGCCCACCGCGAAAAACTGCCGGAAACAACCGCCGCGCTGAGCCGCTTTTTGCTGGAGTGGGACGACGCCAGCACGTGGGCAGGCTTTGATGCCCTGTGCGCCTCCTGGGCCGCGCAGGTGGAGCGGCTCAGGCAGCACGATGAACTCGACTGTGACCGCCCAGGGGTGTTCTGGGCGCTGTTGTTTCTGACCCACCAGGGCAAGGTGGAGCTGCAGCAGGACGGTGGCCTGTATGCCCCGCTCAGGCTCAGACGCCTGCTCGAGTCTGGCGAAAGCCGCCAGCTACCGCTGGCAGCCGTGCCCCAAGCGGCAACCGGGTCAGCTGCTCGTCCGTCTCATGAGACGCTGGCTGCATGACAAAGCCCACTAAACTCGCGCAACCCGACCGATGTGAGCCCCGCCGATGAAGGCGATGATTCTCGCGGCCGGCAAGGGAACCCGGGTGCGTCCGATCACGCACACGATTCCCAAGCCGATGATCCCGATCCTGCAGAAACCAGTCATGGAGTTTCTGCTGGAGCTGCTGCGCGAGCATGGGTTCGACGAAATCATGGTCAACGTCTCGCATCTCGCTGAGGAGATCGAGAACTATTTCCGCGACGGTCAACGCTTTGGCGTGCAGATCGCCTACAGCTTTGAAGGTCGCATTGAAGACGGCGAACTGATTGGCCAGGCCATGGGTTCGGCCGGCGGTCTCAAGAAAATCCAGAGCTTCCAGCCCTTTTTTGATGACACCTTTGTGGTGCTCTGCGGCGATGCTCTGATCGACCTCGATCTCAGCGAGGCGGTGAGGCGCCACAAGGCCAAAGGCGCTCTGGCCAGCTTGATCACCAAGCGCGTGCCGATGGAGCAGGTCAGCAGCTACGGCGTTGTCGTGACTGATGACGACGGCCGGGTGCGCTCCTTCCAGGAGAAACCCGCCGTGGCCGATGCGGCCAGCGACATGATCAACACCGGCATCTACATCTTTGAGCCACAGGTGCTGGATTTTGTGCCCGAGGGGGTGCCGTTTGACATCGGCTCAGACCTGTTTCCCAAGCTGGTTGAGGCCGGGGCGCCCTTTTATGCGCTGCCGATGGAGTTCGAGTGGGTCGACATCGGCAAGGTGCCCGATTACTGGCAGGCCATCCGCAGCGTGCTGCAGGGCCACGTGCGCCAGGTGCAGATCCCTGGCCAGGAAGTCCGTCCGGGCATCTTCGCAGGCCTCAACGTGGCGGCCAACTGGGACAAGATCACGGTCCAGGGCCCCATCTACGTGGGCGGCATGACCAAGATCGAAGACGGTGCCACGATCATCGGCCCGGCCATGATCGGCCCGAGCTGCCACATCTGCGAAGGCGCCACGATCGATAACTCGATCATTTTTGACTATTCACGCATTGGCCCCGGGGTGCGGCTGGTCGAAAAGCTGGTGTTCGGCCGCTACTGCGTCGACCGCAACGGCGATCACTTCGACCTGCAGGAAGCAGCCCTCGACTGGCTGATCACCGACACCCGTCGCCAGGACATCGTCGAGCCGTCACCGCAACAAAAGGCTCTCGCCGAGTTGCTCGGCAGCGACCTGGCCTTGGGTGCCGCCAGCTAGGGGAGCCATGCCGGCCTGCCTGAGAATCTCAGGGATGCGCTCTTCGGCCTTGATCGCCATCAGGTGAACGCCCTGGGCAATCTGGCTGTAGAGCGCCACCTGCTCAGCAGCGATGGCAATGCCCTCGGCGGCAGGGTCTGTGGCGCCGGCCAGGCGATCGATCAGCGCCTGCGGAATGTTGGCCCCAGGCACCACGCGGTTGATGAAGGCGGCGTTCTTGGCCGACTTCAGCAGAAACACACCGGCCAGCACAGGCAAGCCAAGCGGGCCGGCGATGTCGCCGACAAACCGGCGCAGGGCTTCGGCATCGGTGACCATCTGGGTCTGCACAAAGCGGGCTCCGGCCTGCTGCTTGCGCTTGAGCCGGGACACCAGGCCGCTGCGGCTGGGTGACTGGGGATCGGCAGCCGCCCCGGCAAAGAAAGCCGTGCCGCCGTCGGGCAGCGCGCCCTTGACCGGATCGCTGCCGGCATTGAGCTGGGCGACCAGCTGCAGCAGCCGCACCGACTCGAACTCGTTGACGGCGCGCGCATCGGGCTGATCGCCAGCCTTCACCGGATCCCCGGTGAGGCACAACAGGTTGCGCAGACCCAGGGCATGGGCTCCCAGCAGATCGGCCTGCAGCGCAATGCGGTTGCGGTCTCGGCAAGCCATCTGCAGCACCGGCTCAAGGCCCGCCTCGAGCAGCAGACGGCAGACGGCAAGGCTGCTCATGCGCATGACCGCACGGCTGCCATCGGTCACATTGACCGCATGCACCAACCCCCTGAGCCCAGCTGCTGCAGCCAGGGTGCGCGCAGGGTCAGCGCCTCTGGGCGGGGTCACCTCCGCGGTGATCGCGAAGGTGCCACGGGTCAGGGCCTCTTGAAGCAGCAAACCGCAGCGATCGCATCAGTTCCCATCATCGACCACAGGCCCTGCCTACAGTGAACGGATCCCCTGGTGGGCGATGTGGCCATGGACATCGGCGAGGCCCGCAGCGACCTGTCGGAACGCGAGATCGAAATCATCGATCTGGTCGCGCGCGGCCTCACCAATCAGGAAATCGCCGTGGAGCTGACGATCAGCAAACGCACAGTCGATAACCACGTCAGCAACATCTTCACCAAGACCGGCGCCAAAAACAGGGTGGCCCTGCTCAATTGGGCCATGGATCACGGCAAGATCTGCCGCGATGGCTTCAACTGCTGCAACCTGCCGGCAGAACCTGGCTAAGGCTGCGCCGCCTCAGGGCCCAGGGTCGCCAGGCTGAAGCTGCCTGAGGCCAGATCAAACAGTTCGGCATAGGCCAGGCAATCGGCCTCACCCACCCCCACAAAGCGCAGCATGCCGCTGTGGTCGTACAGACCAACACCACTGCCAGCGGCAGCAGAGCCGACAGCCACAGCCGAGGGGCGCAGCGACACGTTGTTGCTTCCGATTTCCTTCAGATTTCATCCTAAACAGCTGGAGGGCGCGCCCGCCCGCTGCAACAGATGATTCCGTTCAAGCGGCTCCCAGGCGCTCAAGGGGGTAGCGGCCAAAGCCGCGTTGCTCAAGCGCCCCTGGCCCGTGATCTCCAGCACGCACCAGGGCGGGATCGCCAAAGGCTGATCGGGACTGCTGAGCTCCACCTCCGCAATCACCAGTGGGGCGTTGCTGCCCTCGAACACATCGAGAACCCAATCGCCATCAGGCAAATCGAGCCCGTAGCGCCACTTGCTGAGCTGCTGCGAACTGAGGGCCAGCAGCTCACGGGCATCGGCCGCTGGAATCGGGTACTCGAACTCATGGCGCACCGCCTGAGAGGCGGCGGCTGCGCACTTGAGCGTCAGCCAGGCGCCTGCTGCGCCGTCATGACGCACCCGCGTGGTGAACCCACTGGCACCGGCACTGAGGTACCCCTGCTGCAAGCGTTGCTGCCACGCGACATGGGCGCGCCAGGGCTCAGCAGCATCAAGGCTGACCAGAAAACGGCGTTCGATCTCAAGCGCCATCGACCCCGCCTCAGTTGTGAGAGTGCTCAGCCGCGCCCAGGCTGCCGGCCCAATGCAGCTTGCGCGTCAGCGCGCGGTAATACGAAGGGCTTTGATCGAGCACCACAAGCAAGGCCGGATGGGGGCTGCGCTGCACCAGGCAGCGATCACCAGGCTCCAGCACGGTGGCATAAGCCCCGTCCTTCCAGAGTTTGACCTTGCGGCTCAGCTCACCCAGCGGCCAGACGCACAACTGGGAACGCGGCGGCACCACCACAGCGCGGCTCGAAAGGCTCATCGGGCAGATCGGATTGACCACGATCGCCTCGATCCCCGGGTGCAGGATCGGCCCCCCAGCGGCCATCGCATAACCGGTGGATCCGGTCGGGGTGGCCATGATCAAGCCATCGCCGCGGTACTGATCCACCACCTCGCCGTCGATCTCAAGCTCCAGCAGGCAGGTGGGCGAAACCTCATCGAGGCAAGGCCTGAAGTAGAGGTCGTTGAGGGCCAGATGGGGCCCATCGCCGTCTCTGTCTTCGCAGGTCTCAGTGGCTCGTTCAGTGGCTCGAGCGGCAGCTGCCGGGGCTGTGCGGCTGCTGCCACGCTCGATGCGGGCCTCAAGCATCATGCGCCGCTCGAGCGCAAAATGATCGTCACGCAGACGTTGCCAGAGGCCTCCTTCAGGGTCTTCGAGCCGCAACTGGCTGCGCTCATGGGTGAGAAAGCCGAGGTGACCGCCCACGTTGAAGCTCAGGATCGGCACATCAAGGGGCGCCAAATGGCGCGCCGCCCCCAGCACCGTGCCGTCACCACCCAGCACCAGGGCCACATCCGGCAGGGCGGGCTCGGTGGCCAAAAGCCCCGGAAACGGATTGCTGGCCAAGCCACTGGTCGCCGTGACCACAGCCACACCCTGGGCCTGCAGGTCTTCGACACAACGGCGGGCCTGGCGCGCCGCTGCCTGGCTGCCGGCGCGCACGATCAACCAGACGCGGTCCAGGCGCACGGGTGAAGGGACCTACCAGCGCAACAAGTTAAAGCGCTCCATGTCGACGGTCTCGCGGTTGCGATAGAGCGACAACAAGATCGCCAGACCCACGGCCGCTTCAGCGGCAGCAACGGTGATCACGAAAATGGCGAACACCTGCCCGCGAATCAGCTGGCCGTCGAGATAGCTCGAAAACGCCATCAGGTTGATGTTGACGGCATTGAGCATCAGCTCGATGCTCATCAACACGCGCACCGCGTTGCGGCTGTTGATCAGGCCCCAGACGCCAGCGCAGAACAGCACGGCCGCCACCACCAGAAAGGCCTGAAGCGGAATCTCGGTCGGCAGCGAAAGGCTCATGGCTTGCTGGTGAGCAGGGGAGTGCGGGCTTTTTCGATCAAACCCTGATCAGCGGGTTCACCGGTGATCACATCACTGGCAAACACGTCGCGGCGGGCCAGCACAATGGCGCCGATCATGGCCATCAACAGCAGCACCGAGGCCAGTTCAAACGGCAGCAGGTAATCGCTGAACAGATGCTCACCGATGCGTGCTGTGGCTTCCTCACCGATGGATGCAGGTCCAGGCAGGGCCCAGGGGGTGGTCACGGCCACGCGGGTCAACAAGACAAACAGGCCGCCGCACACGCCAGCCGAAAGCACACGGCGCAGGGCCAGACCTGAACTATCGGAGAGGTCTTCGCGCTTGTTGACGAGCATGATCGCGAACAGGATCAGCACGTTCACCGCGCCCACATAAACAAGCACCTGGGCGGCGGCCACAAAGCTGGCGTTGAGCAGCAGGTAGAGCCCGGCAACCGACAGGAACACCCCGCCCAGCAAAAAGGCGGAATAGACAATGTTCGGCAGCAGCACGACACCGAAAGCCCCCACCACCACGGTGAGCGAGAGCACGGCAAAGCAGATCAGCTGGGTGGTCGAAGCGAGCGTCATGCGCCTGGGGCCCCCTCACTGGTGCCGGCAGCATCGGATGCAGCAGGGGCTTTGGGCAAGCTTTCAAGCACCTGTTCGGGCAGCTGACCGGCGCGGGGGCGGGTGTCGGCCACGCCATGGGGATCCATCTCCCCTTTGGGCAGGTAGGCCAGCTCGCGCAGGGGGATCACCGAAGGATCGGTGGTCACGCTGGTGGGCAGCCGGCCTAGGGCGACGTTGTCGTAGTTGAGGCTATGGCGATCAAAGGCCGCCAGCTCGTACTCCTCGGTCATCGAGAGGCAGTTGGTCGGGCAGTACTCGACGCAGTTGCCGCAGAAGATGCACACCCCGAAATCGATCGAGTAGTTGCGCAGTTCCTTCTTCTTGGTGGCCTTGTTCATCACCCAGTCGACCACCGGCAGGTTGATCGGGCAGACCCGCACGCACACCTCACAGGCGATGCACTTGTCGAACTCGTAGTGAATGCGGCCGCGGTAGCGCTCCGAGGGGATCAGCTTCTCGTAGGGGTACTGGACCGTCACGGGACGGCGCCGCAGATGATCAAAGGTGACCGACAACCCCTGACTCAGGGCTGAGGCTGCTCCCACCGCATCACGCGTGTAGTCGCCGACTTGCTTGAGGAACCCGAACATCGTGATCAGCGCAAACGGGGCAGGGACGCCGGCATGGCTTGGCATCCATGTTGGCCGGCGGCCAGGGTCGATGGGCACGTCGGTGCCGAGATGCCGTGGTTCGTCATCCGCCGAACACCCCAGGGAAGGCCAGTTTCAGACCGGCGGTGACCAGCAGGTTGACCAGGGCGATCGGCAGCAGGAACTTCCAGCCCAGATCGAGCAACTGGTCGATGCGCACCCGCGGCACCGACCAGCGCAGCAGGATGGCGAAAAAGACCAGCAAGTAGGCCTTGAGCACGGTCATGACGATGCCGACTGAAGCGGCGATCACCTGCACCACAGGGGCGTCGATCGGTTGGCCCAGCCAGCCGGCCAGCCATTCGATCGGCAGTGGAAATCCCCAGCCGCCCAGGTAGAGCACAGCCACCAGCAGGGCTGAGAGCACCAGATTGATGTAGCTGCCCAGATAAAAGAGGGCGAACTTCATGCCGGCGTATTCGGTCTGGTAGCCGGCGACCAGTTCCTCTTCGGCCTCCGGTAGATCGAAGGGGAGGCGTTCGCACTCGGCCAGGGCGCAGATCCAGAAGATCACGAAGCCCACCGGCTGGCGCCAGATGTTCCAGCTGAAAATGCCGGCCCCGGTCTGCTGGTTGACGATGTCGACGGTGCTGAGCGAGTTGCTCATCATCACCACCGCCAGCACCGCCAGGGCCAAGGGGATTTCGTAGCTGATCGACTGGGCCGCGGCGCGCAGGCCGCCGAGCAGCGAGTACTTGTTGTTGGAGGCGTAGCCGCTCATCAGCAGGCCGATGGGCTGAATGCTGCTGAGGGCGATCCACAGAAAAATGCCGATCCCCACATTGCTGATCAGCAGGTTCTGGCCGAAGGGCACCACCAGCCAGCTGAGGATGACCGGGATCAGCACCAGCACCGGGCCCAGGGTGAACAGCAGGCCGTCGGCGCGCGCGGGAATGATGTCTTCTTTGAACAGCAGCTTGAGGCCGTCGGCCATCGGCTGCAGGATGCCCAGCGCGCCGGCATATTCCGGACCGATGCGCTGCTGCACGGCGGCCGAGATCTTGCGCTCGAGCCAGACGTTGACCAGCACGCCCACAACGGCGGCGACCAGCACCAGCACCATCGGCAGGGGCAGCCACAACAGGTGGGCCACACCGTGGCTGAGGCCAAACCCTTCAAGGGCTGCTTCGAAACTGGCCTGCAGATCCAGGCCCCCTGGGGTGGTCACCATCGGAGCGGCTGTGATGGAGGCAACTTAGCGGGCCTGCAGCGGCATCCAGTCACGACCGGCAGCTCCGGTGTAGATCTGCGAGGGCCGGTAAATGCGATTGGCTCCCAGCTGCTCCTTCCAGTGGGCGAGCCAGCCGGCGGTGCGGGCGATGGCAAAGATCGGCGTGAACAGGTCCTCCGGGATGCCGAGCTTGCGGTACACCAGGCCTGAATAGAAGTCGACGTTGGGGTAGATCCCCTTGGGGCCAAGGCGCTCGGCTGCCACCGCTTCGAGCTTGCGGGCCAGGTCGTACAGCGGGTCATGGCCGAACTGATCAAACAGCTGTTCGGCCAGCTTCTGCAGGATCACGGCACGGGGGTCCTTGACCTTGTACTCGCGGTGGCCGAAGCCCATGATCTTCTGCTTCTCGGCGATGGCCCGCTCGAGCCAGGCCTCGACCCGATCTTCGCTGCCGATCTCCTCAAGCATCGTCAGCACGTCTTCGTTGGCGCCGCCATGCAGGGGGCCGGCCAGGGTGCCCACCGCCGAGGCCACCACCGCATAGGGATCGGTGAGGGTGCTGGCCGTCACCCGGGCGCTGAAGGTGCTGGCGTTGAGGCTGTGCTCGGCATGCAGGATCAGGCACGCATCGAAGATGCGGGCCGCCAGCGGGTCGGGCTCCCGCTCGGTGAGCATGTAGAGGAAATTGGCCGCATAGGGCAGATCGTCACGGGGCTGGATCGGGTCCTGGCCTTTGCGGATCAGCTGAAAGGCCGCCACCATCGTGGGGATCTTGGCCAGCAGCCGCACCACCGCCGAGACGATGTACTCGGGGTTGTCGAGCGCGCGCCTTGAATAAAAGAGACCCAGCGAGGCTGCGCTGGCCTGCAGCGCGTCCATGGGGTGCCCCTGGGAGGGGAAGCTCTTCATCATGTCGCGGATGCGGAAGCTCACCCGCCGGTGCATCTGCACCTCGTGCTCAAACTCCTTGAGCTGGGCTGCGGTGGGCAGCTCCCCCCAGATCAGCAGGTACGCCGTCTCTAAAAAGCTGCTCTGGGCGACAAGGTCATCGACCGTGTAGCCGCGGTAGGTGAGCAGACCCTTGAGCCCGTCGATGTCGCAGATCGCCGATTGGGTGGCCGGCACCCCCTCCAAACCCGGACGAAACGGCGGCCGCTCCACAGGCGCGGGGGCAAGCGGGGAGTCAACAGCCATGGCCGAGCGATCGCTGGTTCGAACCTACGCCGCCTGAGCAGCACGCTTCGTAGCGCTGACTGCAATGGGCTCAACCCAGCAGCAGCCTGGGGCTGGCGAGCCATTGCAGGCTGGCGGCACCGGCTGGGGGCTGCCAGTTGAGCACGATCACCCCTGCTTTTTTGAGCTGCAGACTGCCCCTAGGCGCCCCGATCAAAGCGGCGGCCAAGGCACTGAGATCGGGCTCGTGGCCCACCAACGCGAGCCGATTCACCGCTGCGCACTGAGGCGCAGCAGCCTGTTGCTGCAGCCAGGCCGCCGCGTCACCACCAGGCGCCAGGGCCGGTGCCAGCTGCAACGCTGGCGCCAGGCCTGCGGCCACGGCCAGCTCGGCGGTCTGGCGAGCCCTCAGCAAGGGGCTGCTGAACAGCAGCGCACAGCCCAGATCCAAGGCCAGCAAACGGTGCAGCACCGCACTGGTGCGCTCGATGCCCGCTGGGGTCAGAGGGCGGCTGGCATCGGGCACGCCATCGGCGGCGATGCCATGGCGCAACAGCAGCAGTTCCATCGTTCACCCGAAGCGCAGGTTGGCACGGAGCTCCAGCCCCTGATCGGCAGGCTCCAGGCTCATGCTGAGGCCCTGGACCCCGCCTGCAAGCGGCTGTGCTGCCAGGCCCGAGAGCAGCTGCCAGGGCTGCCAGCTCTGCAACAGCTGCTGGGCGGGTGCCGGGCCCATGGCCCAGCGCAGCAGCGCCCGCGTTGCACCCAAGTCGCTGAGTTGGGCCGCTAGGGGGTTGGGCGCTGAGCGCCCCCCAGCAGCAGGCTCGATCAGTGCCTGCAGCACCGGCAGCGATTGGCCCCACCAGGTGGGCGCCGACGTAGCCGCCGAGGAGGCCAGCGTGTGGGCACCGACCACGGTGGCTTCGAGCTGGCCGGCGGCGGCCGCATTGGCCTGGGCAGCCAGGCGGGTCCAGACCTGGACGTTCTGGCCCGCCAGCTGCACCGGGGCCTGCACCAGCTGCTGCGCTTGCAGCTCTGAGGCCAGCTCTTGGGGGTCAGGGCTGCGCGCTGGCGTGGCCAGCTGCCAGCCCTGATCGGCGCGGGCCCACAGCAGCGGACCAGGCTCTGCCGCGGCCACCAGAGCTGGCAGCGGCCCAGCCTCATCAGCCGACAGGGCGCGGGCGAGCAGCTCCTTGAGCAGGGGCGGCCATTGGCTGGGGGCCTGCAGCAGCGCCAGGCTGCTGGCGTCGGCTCGATAGGCCGAGAGCAACGCAGCCGAGGCAGTGCTGCTGGAGATCGCCGGCAGCGGCTCGGCCAAAGCCAAGCGCGCATCGAGCGCCAGACCGGCGCCCTGGGGCCGCAGGGCTGCGGTCAGAGCACCGCTGCCCTGGGGCACTGCAAACCACTGCTGCAGCGCCTCAGGGCTGGCGTGCAGCAGCACCAGGCCCTCACCCAGCTGCTGGATGGCCGCCGATAGATCGGGGCTGGCGGCCTGGTTGAGCTCAGCGATCTGGGACACATCGAGCGCCTGCTCCAGCACGGCGCGGCCAGATGCGATCAACACGAGGTTGTCGTTGATCAGAGCCGTCGCCAGCGGACGCTCGGCCTGACCCACCACGCCGCCGCGGCCACTGATCACCCCAAGACCGCGGTAGGTGCCGACCTGCAGATCAACCCCGGCCAGGCTGCGGGCCTGCCAGAAGCGCTGCAAAAAGCGCCGGGCACCATCACCATCGCGGCCCCGCAGGCTCAACAGCCAGCCGGAAGGGGGGCCGCCCGGCTGATCGGCCAGCAAGGCCAGGCCGGTTTCAGGGCCCAGCCAGGCATCGAGCTCGCTGGGGTAGTCGAGACCAGCGGCAGCAAAGGCCCCATCGCGCAGGCGGTTGACCGAGGCCACGGCCGCCCGGCGCATGCGCCCCGGTGCGGCGGCGCGGGCATAGGCCTCGAGCCCGCGGCCATCGCCCAGCCAGTAGAGGCTCAAGGGCGCCTGGCGCGGCACAAAGCGGGCCGCCAACGGCAACTGCAGGGGTTGATGCTGCAGCTGCAGCGGCGAGTGGGCCAGCACCCACCACCATCCGGCTCCAGCCAGAGCCAGCAAGGTCACCGCCAGCGTCAGCACCACCGCCAGAAACGGGCGGGCCCTCATGCGTCCCACGCAGGATGGGTCCATCTTGACCCCTGCCGCCCCAATGACCACACCCGTGAGCATTCGCGCCCGGGCCCTGCAGCAACGGCTTGAGCTGGGCGAAGCGATCCAGCTGGTCGATGTGCGCGAAGACCAGGAGCTGGAGCTGGCCCGCCTGAACTGGCCGGTGGTGCATTTGCCCCTGAGCCGATCGGCAGAATGGATCGCGCAGATTGAGTCCCTGCTCGAGCGCGACAGGCCGGTGGCCGTGCTGTGCCATGCCGGCGTGCGCAGCTGGCAGTTCGGCTGCTGGCTGATCGAGCAGCAGGGCTACACCGATGTGCTCAATCTGCAGGGCGGCATCGACGCCTGGAGCGTCGACGTCGACCCGGCCGTGCCGCGGTATTGATAAGCCCAGCCAACCGACCTGGCAGCAGGCCTACGATCGACTCTGGCCTAAGGCCCACTGCGCATCAGAGCTGATTTGCCGAGCCTCTCTCCCCGCCAGCAACAGGTTCTGCAGGCCACGGTGCGCCATTACGTGGACACGACCGAGCCAGTGGGCAGCATGACCCTGGTGCGTCGCTTTGGCCTGGAGGCCAGCTCTGCCACGGTGCGCTCCGCCATGGGAGCCCTGGAGCAGCGCGGCCTGCTGACCCAGCCCCACACCTCGGCCGGCCGCATCCCCAGCCAGGCGGGTTACCGGGTCTATGTCAACGAGCTGCTGCCCAGTCCCGGCGCAGCAGCCAGTCAGCTGGAGCGTGAACTGGGCAGTCTCGGACTGCAATGGGCCGCGCTCGATGATCTGCTGCAGCACCTGGCGCGGCGGCTGGCCGACCTGACCGGGCTGCTGAGCCTGATCACCCGTCCCCAGCCCCCCAACCCCCAACTGCAGGCGGTGCGACTGGTGGCCAGTGGCGATCGCCTGCTGGTGCTGTTGGTGCAGGGCCAGGCCGGTCACAGCAGCCTCAACCTGCGGCTGCCTGCCGGCAGCAGGGAACAGGTGGAGATGCTGGAGCGCTGGACCAACAACCAGCTCCAAGGAGGACGCATCGCCTGGCAGCAGCTGCCGCTCGAGCTGCAGCGCAGCGGCGAGTTGCTCAGGCGGGCCCTTGAGCAGCACCATCAACAAGCCGAACACCTCAAGGGCGCTGCCATTGCTGCCGGGCTTGGCGGCCTGCTCGCCCAACCCGAGTTTGAGCAAAGCACCCGCATCAGGCCGCTGCTGCAGCTGGTGGAGGAAGCGCCCCAGCAGGTGCTGCAGGCAGGGGGCATCTGGATCGGTGCTGAGCACCCCAACAACGCCCTCCAGCATTGCTCCCTGGTGCAGGCCGACTACCGCAGCGGCGATGGCAGCGTGGGCCATGTGGCGCTGATCGGGCCCATGCGCATGGCCTATGCCACCGCTCGCTCTGCCGTGCACTCAGTGGCCCAGGTGCTGGAGCGGCTGCTGGGCTGATCCACTGCTGGGGAGCATGCCCCCCTGAGGACCATGCCTCAATGGGCCTTTGCAGTGATGACCATGGTCATGACCATGGTCACTTGCGCAAGACGCAGGGATTCGCGATGGGCTTCAGCCGCCCAGGCCGCCGAGCTTGTCGGCCAGCTTCTCGGCCACGGTGTTGACGTCCTTGTCGCCGCGGCCCGAGAGGTTCAGCACCACTTCGGTGCCGGAAGCCAGGGTGGGACAGAGCTGATCGAGCGCCGCAAAGGCGTGGGCGGTCTCGAGAGCCGGGATGATGCCTTCGAGCTCACTGACCAGCCGCAGGGCATCAAGGGCCTGTTGGTCGGTGACCGCGAGGTACTCGGCGCGGCCGATCTCGCGCAGGTAGCTGTGCTCGGGGCCGACGCCGGGGTAGTCAAGGCCGGCGCTGATCGAGTGGGCCTCCTGCACCTGGCCTTCGCTGTCCTGCAGCAGCAGGCTCATGGCACCGTGCAGCACGCCGATGCGCCCCTCGGTGATGGTGGCGGCATGCCGGCCCGTGGGCACGCCCTCACCGGCGGCTTCGACGCCCACCAGGCGCACGCTGGTGTCCTGCACAAAGGGGTGGAACAGCCCCATGGCATTGGAGCCGCCGCCCACGCAGGCCACCAGCACGTCGGGCAGACGGCCAAAGGCCTCGTGACACTGGGCCTTGGCCTCGGTGCCGATGCAGGCGTGGAAATCGCGCACCAGCATCGGATAAGGGTGCGGGCCCGCCACAGACCCCAAGATGTAATGCGTGGTCTCGACATTGGTGACCCAGTCACGGATCGCCTCGCTGGTGGCGTCCTTGAGCGTGGCGGTGCCGGCAGTCACCGGCTGCACCGTCGCCCCCAGCAGCCGCATGCGAAACACGTTGAGCGCCTGGCGCCGCATGTCTTCGGCGCCCATGTAAATGACGCACTCGAGGCCGAAGCGGGCACACACGGTGGCGGTGGCGACGCCGTGCTGGCCGGCACCGGTTTCGGCAATGATGCGTTTCTTGCCCATGCGCAGCGCCAGCAGGGCCTGGCCCAGGGCGTTGTTGATCTTGTGGGCGCCCGTGTGATTGAGGTCCTCGCGCTTGAGCCAGAGGCGCGGGCCACCGCCAGGCCTGGCGTAGTGGGCGGTCAGCCGCTCCGCTTCATAGAGCGGTGTGGCGCGGCCCACGTAGGTGCGCAGCAAATGGTTGAGCCGCTCGGTGAAGGCCGGATCAGCCCAGGCCTCAGCCGCAGCTACCTCGAGCTCGGCCAGCGCCGGCATCAGCGTTTCGGGCACGTACTGACCGCCGAACCGCCCGAAGCGGCCCGCCGGGGTGGGCCTGACCTGCAGCTCCAGGGCCGCCGGGTCGGTGCTCACGGCAGACGGGGTCATGGCGGGGCCGGCGGCAAAGACTGCTGCTCAGCGTAGGCAGAGCGAGGCCACGGGCGATCGGTGCCCGATTCAGCGTCAGGGGCTCGGCGGTGGCGGCGGTGCCACAGGCGGCTGCGCGGGCCTAGTGGGCGGCTCCTCAATCCGGATGCGGGCCGTCTGCACACAGCTCGGATGCCCCTCGATCGAGGTGCTGAGCTGCCCAGGAGTGGCCGGCCGGCACAGGGCCGCCTTGGGCTCACCGTTCAAACCCACACGCACCATCTCGAGCTTGATCGGCGGCAGATCCATGGCGAGGCGGCGCCAGCAGCACGAGTTCCACCGTTTGTAGCGAACCCGCACAAAGAACCCAAGGGAGGCGTCTACCCTGAAGACAAACGGCAGACATTTACCGCCAAAATCTGGTCATGAAGCCCATGGCCTGGAGCCCAGAAAAAAATGCCCAGCTCATCGCCGAACGACAGTTGTGTTTTGAAGATGTGGTCGTTGCCATCGAGGCAGGAGACCTGCTCGACGTGCTCGAACACCCCAATCCTGGGCGGTATCCCAACCAGCGAATCCTGGTCGCAGGGCTGAAGGGCTATGTCCATTTGGTGCCCTACGTAGAGACCGAAGAAAAGCTGTTTTTGAAAACAATCATTCCCAGCCGCAAAGCCCAGCGTTCTTAATCAGAGGCCCAGATATGAACGTTTCCCAATCCAAAGCCATTGATGCCGAGGAGCAAGAACTCCTGGCTGATTACGAAGCCGGCAGGCTGCGCAGCATTGCCACAGCCTCTCTGCTGGAAGACATCAAGCTGGCCGCCAAAGCCACCGGCACCAAAGACCAACGCATCAACATCCGGCTCAGCAGCGGCGACCTACAGGCGATCAGAGCCCGAGCCCTTCAAGAAGGGATCCCTTACCAGACCCTCATCAGCAGCGTCCTGCACAAGTACGTGAGCGGCACGTTGCAGGAACGCAACGCGAGGCGATGAGTTCGTCCAGGCAGAATCCAACCAGAGTGCTGATGCAGCCATGGCCAAGGGCGGCTGGCAGGAATTCACACACGCGGCGAGCCTGCAGCGGCCATCTGGCCCGGCGACCGAACCCACGGCCAAGGCCCAGCAGCGGGTGCGGGTGCAGCGCACCAAGGCGGGCAAGGGCGGCAAACTTGTGACAGCCATCAGCGGCCTGGAGGCCCCTGAAGCCGAGCTCAGAACTCTGCTCAAGCAGCTCAAGGGCAAGGCCGGCACCGGCGGCACCCTCAAGGACGGCCTGATCGAGCTGCAGGGCGACCAGGTGGCCATCGCCCTGGAGGCGCTCAGCGC
>Ga0194124_10003377_pt1 | contig 16815 bp, 17 predicted proteins | sample TA2KigCas0mmetaG_FD_148605 | JGI IMG/M metagenome (GOLD analysis project Ga0194124, IMG submission 148605) | Freshwater microbial communities from Lake Tanganyika, Tanzania - TA2015031 Kigoma Deep Cast 0m | ecosystem: Environmental > Aquatic > Freshwater > Lake | place: Tanzania: Lake...
GCAATCACGGCCAGGGCCTGCACACCGCCGGTTTCGGCAAACAGCTGACGCAGCTGGTCGGGCTCGAAGCGCTCCTGCCAGCTGCGCACGGGTGAGTCGTCGTCAAAATCGGGCACGGCGACCAGATAGGGCAGCTGCTGGCCCCAGAGTTCACCACTGGCTTCGGTGCTGCCGCCGCTGCTGCTGTGAAACACCGCCTCGATCAGGGCGCCGCCGTAGGTGAGCACCTGGCCGCGGGTGGCCGCAACCGCTTCACGGGTGGACTCGGTTTCGCTGTCGACGCCCTTGTACACCTGGCTGGCCACCGTGGCCTGCAGATCAAAGGGCTCCCCAGGGCGGCGCTGCCGCAGGGCATAGGTGCGAGCAGCCACCGCCTGGGCCCGCAGGGCCGGCTGCGGCCAGCTGGCGGGCATCTCACTGCCCACCACGCTGGGCAGGTAGGCCTCGAGCGCGATGTGGTTGATCACCTGCAGGCTGTCGCCCAGGCGGCGCACCTGAAGACGGCCGCGATAGCGGCGCTGCTGCACCAGGATCAAGCTGTCGGCGCTGGCGGGCTCGATCCAGAGCTCGGCCCCCAACGACGCAGCCCCTGAGCCAAGGACAGCCGGCGACGCCAGGGCCGCAGCATCCAGACGCACCAGGCCAGCCGGCGTGGCCGGGTCAGGGCCCAGCACCAGCATCTGCCCTGGCGGCAGGGTGCCGAGCACGGCGCCATCAGCGCCACGCAGCAGCAGGGGCTGGGCGCTGGCTTCGACCCGGACCTGCACGCCCTGCTGCAGCAGCACCCGCAAATCCGGACCCGCCACTGTGGCAACACGGTTGATGGCCAGCGGACCCAGCACGGCCCTGGGGGCCGGCACCAACTGGGCCCAGCCCGGCAGCGCCAGGCTCTGGGCCAGCAGGGCCAGGGGCAACGCCCGCCGCAGTGGCAGCCGGTGGAGAGGCATCGCCCCATTGTGTCGGCCGTGGCAGCATGCGCCAGAGGCGTTTGGGCCGTGCAGGTCACCTTTTTGGGCACCAGTTCGGGCGTGCCGACCCGCGGTCGCAACGTGTCGTCGGTGGCGTTGCGGCTGCCGCAGCGCAGCGAGCTGTGGCTGTTCGACTGCGGTGAGGCCACCCAGCATCAGTTTCTGCGCAGCGAGCTGCGGGTGAGCCAGTTGCGGCGCATCTTCATCACCCACATGCACGGCGACCATGTGTTTGGCCTGCCCGGGTTGCTGGCCAGCCTGGGGCTGGCGGGCGCCTGCCCGGGCATCGACCTCTACGGCCCCGATCTGCTGCGCGACTATCTCGAAGGCGTGCTGCGCACCAGCTCGACCCGCATCGGCTATCCCCTGCGCACCCACCGGGTGCGGCAGGCCGCCGCCAGCGGGGCCGTGCTGCTCGACGATGCCGACCTGCAGGTGCGCTGCGCCCCCCTGACCCACCGGGTGCCGGCCTACGCCTACCGGGTGGACCAGAAACCACGCCCCGGCCGCTTCGACATGGAGCGGGCCCGCAGTCTGGGCATCCCCCCTGGGCCGGTGTATGCGCGCTTGAAAGCCGGCCAGGACGTGAGCCTCGAAGACGGCCGCATCATCAACGGCGCCAGCCTGTGCGGGCCGCCGCGGCCCGGGGGCGCCAGCGTCGTGTATTGCACCGACACCGTCTTCTGTGAGGCCGCCGTGGCGCTGGCCCGCGGCGCCGACCTGCTGATCCACGAGAGCACGTTCTCCCATGGCGAAGCAGAGATGGCCATTGCCCGCCAGCACTCGACCAGCACCATGGCCGCCCAGACCGCGCTGGAAGCAGGGGTCAAACAGCTCGTGCTCACCCACCTGAGCCCGCGCTACATGCCAGGCAACCCAATGACCCCGGACGACCTGGTGGCCGAAGCCCAGGCCATCTTCGCCAACACCAGCGTGGCCAAGGATTTTCTCAGCATCGAGGTGACGCCGGCGGAGGCCGCCGCAGATCCGAATGCTCCTGAGTAGGCCTGCAACAGTTCACGTGTTTCTGGCCCGGCGGACCCTTCCGCCGTGATACAAGAACTCCGTTCAGGCTTCTCCCATGGCCCGTCTCGTTTCGACAGCAGCTCGCGCCCTTGGCCGCGCCCTGCTGGTGCTCCCTCTGGCTCTGCTGCTGTGCACCGGCTTCGGCGGAGAGGCCCTGGCCGCCCAATGGAGTGCTGATCAGCTCACCGTGCCGGCCACCCTCGACGGCACTCTGGTGACCTTCAGCGAGCAGGAGGTCAAAACCGGCCGCAAGCTGTTCAACAACAGCTGCGGCGAGTGCCACGCCGGCGGGATCACCAAGACCAACCAGAACGTGGGTCTCGACCCCGAGACCCTGGCCCTGGCCACCCCGTCGCGCGACAATGTCGCCGCGTTGGTGGACTACATGAAGGACCCCACCTCGTACGACGGCGAATACTCGATCGCCGACGTGCACCCCAGCCTGCGCAGCAGCGATGTGTTTGTGAAGATGCGCGATCTCGACGATGAAGATCTACGCCTCATGGCCGGCTACATCCTGGTAGCCCCCAAGGTGCAAGGCGTGCAGTGGGGTGGCGGCAAGATCTATTTCTGACCATCAACTGTTCTGAGCATCCCTTGGGCGGGAATTGCCTGGCCGATCCGTCAGCCCCCCCCCGCAATCGCAAGTCCAAGCTCTCACCCAGCCACATTTTCAAAAGACCCGGGCGAAAGCCTGGGTCTTTTTTTTACGTCTGAGACAACCAATGCAATAAAGAGCGACTAGGATCAACCGACTCAGGCTTCAAATCGTGAGCAGCTTCGCCAGGTCACGCGCCATTGTCTTTGCAGCCCTGCTCGGCATTCCCTTTGCCGCCTCAGCAGACAACACGTCGAGCAATGAGCCCCCTGGGAAGGACGGCGTGGCATCCGAACGGATCCGCGAAGCTGGCGAGCAGCCCGATCGCGAACAGAAAGAACAACGCTTTCAAAGAGACGAATTACGCGATAAGCAAGAACCCAGCTTTCAATCCCTGTTTGGGATTCCCCTTCGCGACGAAGATTACAAGCCTACCCAGCAAATTCGCTGTGATGCCTTACGCCACCTCAAGACTCCATCGACTTACCGCCGACTGGATTCCTATCTAAGGCCGGAGGTGATCTTACCCAGGGCTAAGAACTCCGACTTTTTCAAGCGGGATTTCATGACGGGAGACTGGGGGAAGTTAAGGTCTGACCTCTACAAATTTGGCGTCGACATTTACGGCTGCCTTGGCTTTGACAACCTCAATATCGTTCAGAGCAATCTATCTACCACCCCAGCAGTCAGGTCATCGCCGCCAAACGTCACCGATCAGCAAAACTACGTCCAACTCTACGGTCTTGACTTCTATTCAGAACTCGTCAAGAAAGACTGGAAAGGTGGGCAACTTCACTTTTCGTTTGCGTGGCCAGAAAGCAAGCCCATTTGGTTATTTGGCAATGCCCTGACCCCGATAAGCACACAATCCGTGCATGGCAATTTCTACTACGACGTAGGCACCGCTCGAGACAATGGCGGCACGGCCAATTCAGCATCCCAATACCAGGGCTTCAGGGTCTTTGAGATCTGGCTTCAGCAGAGCTACGGAAAAGGCATGCAGAATTTCGTGCGAGTTGGCAATATTTATCCTTGGATCAATTTCAACAAGTCAATGCTGGCGGCGATGTTCAATTTCTGGACATTTGACGAGCCTGGCAGCCTCGGCACAAACAAATTCACGGGGCGAGGCCCCATCTATCCAACCGCACCTTTGGGTGTGCAATGGCAACACATCATTAATGACAACACAGAATTCAGAGCCCAGGTTGGAGCCGGCTATTACGACCCTTCATCCGGAATTGACAACAGACGCGGCCTAACCTGGTTTCTCGACAACAACAATGGCATTGAAGGCGTTGTCCAGCTCAGCTTCAAGGGTGGCACCTACAGTGCCAACAAAAAGGATTTTGGGCTGCCCTGGCTCATCCACCTTGGCGGACAGTTCAGCACAGCAGAACTGTTCAGCAATTACCTGGACATCAATGGCAATCCTTTTCAGCTCACAGGCCTACCACGTCGCGCCTACGGCTTCAACGGCGGCTTTTATATAACCGCCGAATCGATGCTATTCAGAGAAAAAGGCAGCTACAACCAGGGCCTGACGGCATTTGTGAAGACAACCCAGTACTTCCACGATTACGCCAACCTGCTACGAAACACCTATGTGGCCGGCCTCGGGTATGAAGGCCTGATCCCTGGGCGCAATAGCGATGTCTTCATGGCAGGGATTGGACTTGTGAACATGACCGAAGGGGCTAAAGCCTGGAACAGGCTGTCTCAATCCTGCACAGCCCTGGCCTCGTGCAACAACACAGGAATTCAATATGTGATTGAAGTTGGCTACTCCGCCAAACTTACGACCTGGATGTTCATCCAGCCAAGCGTTCAATATCTGGTCCAACCCTACGGGCGAACCGATCTGGGCAACATCACTGCCGTGACAATCTCCCTGGGGATCTCGTTCTAAAGCCTCTGCTCGCTCCGCTCTGGTCATCCAGCGGACGGGAGGCAAGCGCCAGGGCGTTCTCGCTCTCCACCACAAACCTGGCTCAGCACGCAGGTGGTGCCACATTGCCAGGCTCGCAGGACGACGGCTGCTTGCTGTACCACCACTCCTGCAGCCCACCCGAGAGCCGCTGGGCAAACAGGGTGATCACGGTGCGGGTGGGGCGGGTTCCGGGTTGCAGCAGCTCCACCGCATAGGAGGGGCAGCGGCGGGCGGCCAGGTCCGCCACAAAACGACGCCCGATGCGGCGCCAGCTGGGTTCCTTGCTGCGCCAGGCCAGGCGGCAGCACGGCCAGGGCAGCTCCTCGCGATCAAACAACCGGCAGCACGGACCCAGCACCCGAAAGCTGTACTGACCTCCAGGGCTGGTGTGTTCACTGCCGGGTTCGAGCAGGTCTTGAACCATGGACGGTGCGGATCACCAAACGGTTGGCCAACAAAAAGCCACCTCGAAGGGTGGCAGATGCAGCGGGTCGAATCAAAGAGGTGACTCGACCCAGCATTGGGGATGAACGCTCAGTAGAGCTCTTCTTCGGCGTGGGTCTTGATGGTGCAGTCGCTGGTGGGGTAGGCGACGCAGGTCAGCACGAAACCGGCTTCGATCTGGTCGTCATCCAGGAAGCTCTGATCGCTCTGGTCGACGGTGCCAGCGGTGATCTTGCCAGCGCAGGTGGAGCAGGCGCCAGCGCGGCAGGAGTAGGGCAGGTCGATGCCCTGCTCTTCAGCTGCATCAAGGATGTACTGGTCGTCAGGAACCTCGATGGTCTTGTTGAGGCCTTCGCTCTCGTTGATGAGGGTGACCTTGTAGGAAGCCATGAAAGGAATTGGGGCTCACAGGCACCCGTTGACCGGGCCTGTAGGACTCGCCCTTCATACATCGCCCACCGGCCTTTCCTGCTGTTTTTGGACCGCGGCCCCGGGAAGCCCAATCAAACGCGGATCACCGATCAGCGTGCCTTATGTAACACCAGCAGGCCCCAGGGGCCCTGTGTGGCCGCCAGATCGGCCTGCCACCCCTGCTCGGCGAGCACCTGCTGCAGCCGCGGCGCCTGCTCCACCAGCAGGCCGCTGAGCACGCCAACACCGCCGGCGGCCAGCAGCGCCTCAAAGCTGGGGCTGAGGGCCTCGATCACCGGCGCCAGGATGTTGCAGAGCAGCAGATCCGCCGGGCCCTGGGGCAGCAGCGCCGCCAGCTCGCTGGCCGAGCCCTGCACCACCTGGAGTTGGCGGCTCAGGCCATTGAGGGCGGCGTTGTCGCGGGTGGCGCTCACCGCCAGCGAATCGGTGTCGGCGGCCGCCACGGCCGCGGCACCCAGGCGCAGGGCCGCCAGCCCCAGCACGCCGCTGCCGCAGCCCAGGTCGGCCACCTGCAGGCCGCCCAGCTGACCACCGCGCTCGGCGGCCAGGCCCTCCAGCGCCTCGAGGCAGAGGCGGGTGGTGGGATGGCTGCCGGTACCAAAGGCACTGCCCGGATCCATGCGAATCAGCAGCCGCTGGGCATGCTCACTCGGGCAGTCGAGCCAGGCCGGCAGAATCAGCAAGCGATCGCCCACCGGATCGGGCTGCCAGTGCTGCTTCCAGCTGAGGCTCCAGTCTTCGTCGGGCTGCTGCGTCCAGCTGATCTCTGGCAGGGGCAGCCCAAAGGTGGCCGCCAACGGGGCCAGGGCCCCAGCCAGGTGCTGGCGCTCGGTGTCGGGCCACTCGCTGGCCGGCAGCCAGGCCACCAGCTGGCGCTGCTGGGGGGCGTCGGGACGGTGCTGCAGCGCCACCCGATGGATGCCCAGCTGGGGGAGCTTCCACAGCAGCGATTCTTCGAGCTCGGGCGGGGCGGCCATCTCCAGCCGCCACCACGTGAGCCCCATCAGAGGGTCACCGGGTGGGCCTGCTGGATGCCGGTGATCGCATGAATCGAAGCCAGCAGATCCGCCGGGATCGGATCGTCGACGCTGAGCACCATCACCGCATCGCCACGGACGATGCGGCGGCCGACCTGCATCGAGGCGATGTTGACGTTGTGCTCGCCCAGCAATGAGCCCAGCTGGCCGATGATGCCGGGCATGTCGCGGTGGCGGGTGAACAACATGTGGCGGCTGGGGGCCACGTTCACCGGAAACTCATCGATCGTCACCACCCGCAGCTCGCCATCGGCAAACACCGCTCCGGTGACGCTGTGGCTGCCCTGGGGGTTGCGGCAGATGAGCTCCAACGAGCCGCTGGCAAAGTCACGGCTGGATTCATCCTTGATCTCGAGCACCTGAATGCCGCGTTCCTTGGCCTCGAGGCTGGCGTTCACGTAGTTGATGCTGTCGCCCAGGGCTGTGGACAGCACCCCTTTGAGGGCAGCCACCACCAGCGGCTGGGCCGGATGGGCCGCGAAGTCGCCCTGCAGGCGCACCTCCAGGGAGTCGATGGCGCCGCCACCCAGCTGGCTCACCAGCTGGCCCAGGGTCTCGGCCAGTTGCAGGTGGGGCTTGAGCTGCTCCATCACCTCCGAGCTCAGACCGGGGATGTTGACGGCGCTGCGGGCCGGCAGCCCCAACAGCACGTCGCGGATCTGCTCGGCCACGTCGATGGCCACATTCTCCTGGGCCTCTTCGGTGGATGCGCCCAGGTGGGGGGTGAGGATCAGCCGCTCCCGCACGCTGCGCAGGGACGACTCAGCCGCCAACGGCTCCTTGGCGAACACGTCGAGGGCGGCACCGGCAATCGTGCCAGCCTCCACCGCGGCCGCCAGGGCGGCCTCATCAACGATGCCGCCGCGAGCACAGTTGACCAACCGCGCCGTGGGCTTCATCGTGCGCAGCAGCTCGGCGTTGACCAGGTTCTCGGTCTCGGGGGTGCGCGGCAGGTGCAGGCTGACGTAATCAGCCTCGGCAAACAGATCGGCCAGCGCCGACAACCGCACCTGCATCTGCTGGGCGCGCTCCGCTGACACAAACGGGTCGTAGGCCAGCACCTCCATGCCCATGGCCCGCGCCACCCGGGCCACGTGGGAGCCGATCTTGCCCAGGCCCACCACGCCCAGCTTCTTCTTGTAGAGCTCGTTGCCGACGTAGGTCTTGCGGTCCCAGCCGCCGGCCATGGTGCTGGCGTGGGCGTGGGGCACGTGGCGCGACAGCGACAGCATCAGCGCCAGGGCGTGCTCGGCGGCGGCGATGGTGTTGCCCTCCGGTGAGTTGACCACCAGCACCCCGCGCTTGGTGGCGGCGGGCAACCCCCCCACGCCGGCCCGGCCGATGATGCGCAGCTTGTCGGCAGCGGCAATGATCTCGGCCGTCACCTGGGTGCCCGAGCGGATCATCAACGCGTCGTACTCGCCGATGAGTCCGGCCAGCTGCTCCGGCGGCAGGCCAGTGCGCACATCCACCTGGGCCACCTGCGAGAGAATGTCAATCCCCGCCTGGTCGATGGGGTCTGAGACGAGAACCTTGGGCATGCCCGGCGCTGCGGTGGAGTGAGCCGGCGGTGCAGTGTAGTGAGCAGCGAGAATCGGATCCAATCAACGGGCTTGGACCTTGGCAACGCGGGTGGTGGTGGTGCTCAAACAGCACGAGCAGCTCGAGCAACTGCATCACCAGCTGAGCCAGCACACTCCGCCGCTGGCTCAGCTGGTGCGAATCGGGGAGGGAGAGCAGCCCCTCGCCCAGGTCGACGACCTCAACCCCGCTGCCAAACGACGCCAACGGCAACGGCGCATGGCCCTGTGGCTGACGCCGTTCGGGTTTGTCGCCGGCCTCACCTTCACCTACATCACCGATCTCGACACCTTCGCCTTTGCGGGGGCCTGGAGCCAGCACCTGCTGGGGGGGATCGCCGGCATGCTCTCGGGCTGGATGGGCAGCTTTGCCGCCGCCGCCAGCGTGAGCTCCGAGGAAGACGACCGCCTGCGCAGCCTGCGCAACCGCCTCGATGAAGGCAATTGGCTGCTGCTGGCCGAGACCAGAGCCGGCTACGAGATACCCTGGAAACTGCTGCAGCAGGCCCGCCCGTTGGCGGTGGTGCGGCTGGGCGACAACTTGGGCGACAACTGATGCAGGCCGCCGTGCTTGAGCTCGCTGAAACGGCGCAGCGCAGCTGGCAACCGCAATGGACGGGGTTCCTCGATGGCGGCGCCCAGGAGTCGGCCCTGGGCGAGCTTGGCAGCCTCAGCGATCTGAAGCTGCACCGCTGGGGCGGCTACGAGGGGGCGGAGCGGCAGCGGTTGGTGCTGGTCCACGCCGAGGCGGCCCACGACCTCGAAGCGCTGGGCAACCAGGATCTCGAGGGTCTAGAGCTGCTGGGCAATTTTCTGTTTGACCCAGCCGAAACCACCGACTTTCGCCGAGCGCTCTGCGCCGCCGGCATCCCTGAGGAGAGCCTGGGCGACCTCTGGCTGCGGGGCGATCGAGGGGCCCAGGCCGTCGCCCACAGCAGCGCCGCGCAAGCGCTGGATGGACAGGAGGTGGACGTGCGCAGCGTGCGCACCCTGATCCAGCGGCGACCGCTGAAGAGCCTGCACTGTCCACCGCCGCGCAAGGCCAGGCAATTCAGCTGTGTCGAGGCCTCGCTGCGGCTCGATGCCGTGGGATCCGCTGGGTTCGGCCTGTCGCGCAGCCGCATGGCCGAACTGATCCGCTCCGGCGCCGTGCGCATCAACTGGCAACCGACCACCAGTCCCAGCAGGGAACTGCGCTGTGGCGATCGGGTGCAGCTGCACAACCGGGGCGAGCTGGTGCTGGAGAAGGCTGAACGGACCCAGAAACAGCGCTGGCGCGTGGAGCTCACACGCCGCTGAGGCCCGATCAGGACGCGGCAGGCCCGCTGCTAAGTTGCCGCTGTCGGATCGGCGCCCAAGCGCCTGGCCGCAGCGGGCGATTAGCTCAGAGGTAGAGCACTACCTTGACACGGTAGGAGTCACTGGTTCGATTCCAGTATCGCCCATTTGATTGTGGAGATGCCTTCCAGCACAAGCGATCTGCAGGTCGTGATCGGGTTGGGACGTTCGGGCATCGGCGCCGCCCGGCTGCTGCGGGCCCAGGGCAGGCCGGTGCTGCTGCTGGAGCAGCACCACTCGGCTGCGCTGGAGCAGCGGGCGGCTGGGCTGCGGGCCGAGGGCATCCAGGTGGAACTGGGGGCTTCCCTGGAGCCCACCCGCTGGAGCGAAGCAGCGGCCCTGCCAGCGGCGGTGGTGGTGAGTCCGGGCATGCACTGGGACCATCCCCTGCTGATCCAGCTGCGGCAGCAGGGGATCAGCGTTCATGGCGAACTGGTCTCGGCCTGGCGCAGCAGCGCCGGGGTGCCGTGGATCGGCATCACCGGCACCAATGGCAAGACCACCGTGACCCATCTGGTGAGCCATCTGCTCAACCAGGCGGGCATCGACGCCCCAATGGGAGGCAACGTTGGCAATTCCGCAGCCGAGCTGGTGCTGCAGCGTTGCCTCTCCAGCAGCAGACCACCGCAGTGGCTGGTGATGGAACTGAGCAGTTACCAGATCGAAGCCGCGCCCGAGATTGCACCGCAGATCGGCATCTGGACGACCCTCACGCCGGATCACCTCGAGCGCCACGGCAGCGTGGACGCCTACCGAGCCATCAAGCGCGGCCTGCTGGAGCGCAGCAGCCTGCGCATCCTCAACGCCGACGATCCCGATCTTCGTGCCCACGCGGCCAGCTGGGATGCAGCCTTCTGGGTGACGGCAGGCCCCAGGGAGCACCTGCCGCCAAGCCTGCAGCCCTCGCTGTGGATCGAGCACGAGCGCGTCTGGCATCGCCGCGACGTCAAGGCTGACAACACCACCGCCGACGACCTGATGGCCGCCGACTGCCTGGCGATGCCGGGGGCCCACAACCGCCAGAACATGCTGATGGCGGTGGCGGCGGGGCTTGCCGCCGGGCTCAGCGGGCCACAGATGGAGGCCGCCCTGGCCCGCTTCCCGGGGGTGCCGCACCGCCTGGAGCTGCTGCGGCAGCTCGACGGCATCAGCTACTACAACGACAGCAAGGCCACCAATTACGACGCCGCCGAGGTGGCCCTGCAGGCGCTGCAGGGCCCTCTGGTGGTGCTGGCGGGGGGCGAAGCCAAGCTGGGCGATGGTTCCAGCTGGGTTGCGGCGCTCACCAGGCAGAGCCAAGCGGTGGTGCTCTACGGCGCCGCCCAGGCGCCGTTTGAAGGGCTGCTGCGCGAGGGGGGCTACGACGGCCGCATCATCAGAGCGGAAGGTCTCAGCGATGGGGTGCCGCTGGCGGCGGCGGCGGCCAGCGAGCTGGGGTGCCGCGCCGTGCTGCTCTCACCGGCCTGCGCCAGCTTTGATCAGTACAGCGATTTTGAGGCCCGAGGTGAGCATTTCCGGGCCCTGGTCAAGGCGCTGTAAGGCATCACCCAAGACGGGCAAGACGCTCTCAGCCCAGGCCATCTCAGGGGTGGATCAGTGGCCCTGCCCAAGCTGGAGGTAGGCCGAAGCGCCGATGCACACCGCCAGGGGCACGGTGGCAAAGAGACCGACCCCAAAGGCCAGCACGCCCACGGCGCTGATCGTGGCGATCACCAGCAGCAGCACAGCCACATCAAACCAGTGGGGCGTGACCATGCGCCGAGCCCCCGCCATGGCATCAAGGAACGCCACTTTGCGGTCCACCAGCACGAAGGCGGCAAACCAGTAGCCCACCGAGAGGTAGATGCCGGGAATGCCGAAGGCGAGCAGGCCCAGGAAGATCGCCACGGCGGCAAACACGTGCAAGCCGAGCAGGTTGAACAGCTGACGGGTCTCAGCAAAGAGCTGCCCGAAGCGAAAGGTTTGCCCCTTGGCCGCCATCAGGGCACCGTTGATCAGAGCCAGGTTGCCGATCAGATGCACCAGCACCTGAAGCAGCACCACCAGGCCATAGACCAGCAGCAGGCCCCAGTTGGCAGTGGCCGCGGTGTCGAGCTGAAGATTCAGGGCCTTGCCAGCCAGCACCAGCAGACCGAGCACGATCGCGTACAGGAGCGAAAAGCCGATCAGCACAACCGCATTGCGCGAAAAGCCTTTGGCGCCGTTCTGGATGATGGGTCCGTACTGCATGGACAAGAGCCTCTGGAAGAGCACTTTGGGCCGCCCAATTATGAAGATGGCGCCTGGCTCGTCAAGATTGCAGGTTGATTTGATACAGCCATTAGCATTGTGGCCACTGCGATTGAACTGCATCGCCCATGGCCTACTGGCTGATGAAAAGTGAGCCCGAGGCCTACAGCATTGACGACCTGGCCCGTGAAGGCAGCACCCTCTGGGACGGCATCCGCAACTACCAGGCGCGCAATTTCATGCGCAGCATGGCAACCGGCGATCGGGCCTTCTTTTACCACTCGAATGCCACACCCCCGGGGATCGTGGGGCTGATGGAGGTTATCGAAACGGGCCTGGTCGACCCCAGCCAGTTCGAGCCGCAATCGAAGTACTTCGACCCCGCCTCCAACCCTGAACAACCCCGCTGGGACTGCGCCAGGCTGGGGTATCTCGGTCGCTTCGCCGCGCTGCTGAGCCTGGAGCAGCTGCGCGCACAGTTCAGCGAAGATGAGCTGGCTGTGGTGCGCAGGGGCAACCGACTGTCGATCCTGCCCGTGCCGGACGCCAGCGCCGAGCGGCTGCTGCGCCTGCTGGGCCCCCTCGGCTAACGATGCGTCCCCTGCGGCCGATTGCCGACGAACCGATCGCCATACGCCAGGCCCTGGAGGAGGGCTGGCGGGGCTTTCAGGGTCACGCCGGCGTGCTGATGGGGTTCACAGCCATGCTCGGCAGCCTCAACCTGCTCAGCTGGCTGGCCTACCGCAGCAGCGGTGGCCTGCTCGAGCGGGGCCTACCCCAGGCCACGGCCTCCGCTCTGGTGCTGGCCAGCGGCGGCCTGCTGGCGTTCTTCCTCACGGGGTTCTGGCTGCTGGTGGGGCTGCTGAAGGGTGCCGAACGGGCGCTGGATGGCCAACGCCCGAGCCTCCAGCCCTTGTTGCGTTGCGACGGCTCAGCGATCGCCCGTTTGGCCTGGAGCCTGCTGCTGCTGTTGCTGCTGCTGGCGCTAACCCCTGCTGCTGCTGGCGCTAACCCTGCAGGCGGGGGAGGCGAGCTCGTGGGTCCTCACCCTGCTGCTGCCCAGGCTCAGTGCCTTACCTCTGTGGGCCGCCTGGGCCGTGGTGATCTATGGGGTGGTGGATCAGGTGCTGCTGCTGCCAATTGCGGTGCTGGGGGATCAGGCCGGGCTGAGCGCCTTTCGCAGCGGCCGCCGTGCCACCGACCCCCATTGGCTGCAGGCCCTGGGCTTGCTGCTGGTGGTGGGCCTGATCCTGCTGGCGGGATTCCTGCTGCTGGTGGCGTTAGTGGCGGCGCTGCCCTGGGCGCTTTGCACCCTGACGGCGGCCTACCGCCAGTTGTTCACGCTGCCGACCGCAACGCTCAGTTCGAATCCATGGCCGTGAAGCGCCGCTGAGCCGGAAACAGATTGGCCAGATAGCAGCGGGTGACATCGCGGTTGCGCGAGCCGTTCTGCACCAGAAAGCCCGCAAGGGCGGCCTGCACCAGGCGGTACTGGTCCCAGTTGGGGTGGAGCTCGATGAAGGACTGCATCGACGCCAGCAATGCCGCCGGGACGTCGGCCCGCAGGCTCACCACGGCGCTGTCGGCAGCGCGTTCTGTCGCCGGTGCACACCCTGGCTCCACGGCCATCGCCACGATGTTCTCAACTTCCAAATGACCAGCCATGCCGCCGTTGTTCCCGTTCAACAGATCACAGTTCCCCACATCGGCGCCGCGGCGTCAACCACAGCCAAACGAAGCCCCAACACAGGGATCGCAGCCTGAGACGCAAGACCTGTTGGGCCGGCTCAGGCGTCCACGTTGCAGACAACCTGCTGCCCTAGCCGCCACCGTGCCGTTGTCAAGCACGCAGCTCCCTCAACGGGGGTTCTCCCCAGCTCAAGGCCGGCTCAAAAGGGTCGGCGATCGACCTGGGGAAAAGCATGGGAAAACACACCGCACCCTGGGGGTAAACCATCCCTGCCGTGACAGATCAGCAGTGCTGATCTGCTCAATCCCGGCGCTCCCGTCTCATGCGGGAATCGCGATCGCAGCCCGGCAGGGGCAAGGCCTGCAATGCTGCGGCCAGAGCGGCACTGGCAAAATGCTGCGGCCAGAGCGGCACTGGCAGCCGGATCCCAGGCGCCCTCAACCCCCCGCCCACCAGGGCTTGAGCCCGGTTGATGCTCAAGCACAAACCGAAGCGACCAGCGTCCCGGCAGGCCGCTGAGCTGGAGCCACAACCCTCCTGAGGCCTGCTCGAGCTCGATGGTCTCGTCGGGCATCAACTGGGGAGCGATGGCCTCCAACTGCTCCACGAGCGTGCGCACCCCGGCCTGCAGCTGCCGCGCTTCATCAGGGCTGAGCTCGGCTGCCCAATCGCGGCCACCAATCAGCACTGAAAAGGGCTGGCGTTGCGGATCAAGCCGTAGGCGCCAGCCCTCGCCCTCGCCGCCGTGGATCTGCAACTCAGGTTGCCCGTGCTGACTGGTGTTCAGCCCGGCAGCAGATCAGGCTGGTCTTGCTCGTCGCTGAGCTCGACGATGGCCCTCTGCACCGGCTTGATCATGGAGTCATCCAACAGGCCGTCGAAGTCATCGAAGCGCCGTTGTTTGGCCCGGAAGGCGATGCGCACCGTGGTCAGGTAGCGGTTGCTCGAATGGCGGATCAGGCTTTCGCCACGTTGGGCCAGATCCTTGGCATTGATCTCGAGTCCGCTGTACATGAAGGCTCCTTGATGAATTCATCTTAATTCAGACCTGTGCGCAGGCCGCCCTGCGGGCCGCTAGAAGGTCAGCCATGGGGGGAACCATCGCCATCGACCTGGGCAGCACAAGCACCGTGGTGGCTTACCAGGCTCCCGGTGAGCCCCCCCGGTTGCTCTGCTTGACTCCCTACAGCCTCGACGACCCGTGCGTGGTGCCGTCCCTGTTGTGGCTGGCCTCGGCTGACGTCAGCAAAGCCCTGCTGGGGCGGCAGGTGCTGGACGCCGATCTGGCCCATGGCGACGGCCCCCAGCTGCAGCGCGACTTCAAACGCCGCATCGGCCTGGGGCTGGAGACGCCCAGCGGCTTGCCGCTTAGCGCCGAAGCGGCGGGTGCCCGATTGCTGCGCCAGCTATGGCAGGCCCTGCCGGCCCAGATCAGCCCCGAGCGCCTCGTGCTGACCGCCCCCGTTGATCTATCGCTGGTGCAGCTGCAGGGGGGGGAGGGCCGTGCCGCCCCGATCGCCCAGCTGCTGCGGCTGCGGGGGCAATCGCTCGGCGCCAGCCGCCAGCAGCTGCGCTGTGCGCAGGTGCTGGGCAAAGCGGGACTGGCCATCGGCGGCCGCGACATCGACCGTTGGATCGCTGCCCATCTGTGGAGGGATGCCAACCCGAACGGAACCCTGCTGGGGCAGGCCGAACGGCTCAAGTGCCAGCTCAGTGATCAGCCCCTGGCCCGTGCGATCTGGGCCCCGAGCTCCGGCCCCAGCCAGGAGCTGCAACTGAGCCGCGACGACCTGGCCGAGCTGCTGCGGCAGCAGGGTTTCATCGCCCAGCTCGATGGCCTGCTCGAGTCGGTGCTGGCCCAGGGCCGTCGAGCCGGCGTGGAGCTCGAGCAGATCTCGGCGGTGTTGCCGGTGGGTGGCAGCAGCCGCCTGGCAGCAGTGCAGGCCTGGCTCCAGGAGCGGCTCGGAAGCCTGCCCATCCATCACCAGCGCCCGATCGAAGCCGTCGCCCTGGGAGCCCTCGCGCTCACCCCGGGCGTGCGGGTGCGCGATGTGCTCAGCCGGGGCGTGTCACTGCGCTGCTGGGACCGTCGCAGCCGTAGCCACCGCTGGCATCCGCTGTATGTGCCGGGCCAGCACTGGCCCACCGATCATCCGCTGGAGGTGGTGCTGGCCTGCAGCCACGACGGGCAGGGGGCGATCGAGATGGTCCTGGGCGAACCCCTTGATCAGCAACGGGCCGAAGTGGTGTTTGAGAACGGGTTGCCGAGGCTGCGTCAGCGGCCCGGGCCGAAGTGGTGTTTGAGAACGGGTTGCCGAGGCTGCGTCAGCGGCCCAGCGGCAGCCCGACGGTGACACCCTGGCCCAGGCAGCCCGATCCGCTGGCGCTGGATCCAGCCGGCAGCGCCGGGGACGACCGACTGCGTCTGCGTTTCAGCATCGATGCATCCTGCCGGCTCAGCCTCGAGATCAACGACCTGCTGTGCCCAACGGCTGCACCCACAACCCTGGTGCTGGGAGACCTGCGTTGAAGCCTGACCACGCTGCGATAAAACAGGATTTCCATTTCCGCTCCGGCCTTGGCCCTGCGCCAGCACAGGTTGCCCCGTTTCTGGCTTGGGCTCACCCTGGGGCTGGTCCTCAGCGGCGTGGCTGCCACCTACCTGTGGGAACGGCAGCTGCCGACGCGTCTGCAGGAGGCGGTTCAACGGGGGGATCTCGATGCCTGTCTGCGCTACAGCGACCAGCTGGCCGCCCTGCGCTGGCTGGGGGGGGAAACGCCCTTGGAGCAGGCCCGTTGCCGCCGACTCAAGGCCAGACAGCTGTGGCAACAGCAGCGCTGGTCGCAGGCCCTGGCGCTGCAGCTGCAGCTGATCAACTCTGAAGCGGCGTCCACCGGTGATCGTCTGCAATTGCAGCGCTGGGAGGATGAACTCGAACAAATGGCGCTGCGGCGTTTTTATCAGGGGGATCTCAACGGCGCGCTGGCGCTGCTGGAACCCTTGGGAGAGAACCACAAGCAGGGGGGCAACAGCATCGGCGACAACATGCGCGAGGTCTGGAGCAGCAACCGCTATCAGCTGGAGCGGGCCCGCAAACTGAGCAGCCAACAGCGCTGGTGGGAGGCTGTCGACGCACTCAACCGCATCGATCACCCCTGGTGGAAGCTGCAGAGCCGCGAGCTGCGCCGCAGCGTCGAAACCGGGATCCAGTCACTGGAGACGCAAGAGCGCGAACACGACAGTCACGGCAGCCTGCCCCACACCGTGCCCGCCCAGACACTCGATGCGCTGGTGCAGCAGCGGATCAGCCAGGGCCAAGACGAATGGAGCGCGTTTCAGGGCGCCTGCAGGGCGCTCGGCGGCAAGGTGATCGAAGCCGGTCCGGAAACGGCCTGCCGCCGCTGAGCGGACCATGACAAACTTGCCGCGCAGCAGGTGCCTCCGATCATGCAGCCAGGGGACAAGGTCAAGGTCAGCAGCAGTGTGGTGATCTTTCACCACCCCCAACACAGAGGTCAGGGCTTCGATCTCATGGGCGAGGG
>Ga0194124_10003379_pt1 | contig 16809 bp, 16 predicted proteins | sample TA2KigCas0mmetaG_FD_148605 | JGI IMG/M metagenome (GOLD analysis project Ga0194124, IMG submission 148605) | Freshwater microbial communities from Lake Tanganyika, Tanzania - TA2015031 Kigoma Deep Cast 0m | ecosystem: Environmental > Aquatic > Freshwater > Lake | place: Tanzania: Lake...
GTTCCGATGGTCAAAATGTCCGCAACGCCTCTGGCGAGTGCTGGCGTGCTGGGCATTGGACGCCAGCAATGGCGACCATGGCCTGTGATCCTGATCTTGTTCCAAAGCCTGCCCCAGCACCAGCACCAGCGCCAGCACCACCGCCTCCACCGGAACCTGCCCCTGCTCCCAGAGCTGCGCCTGCTCCAGCACCGGCACCACCGCCTCCACCAGCTCCCGCACCCGCTCCTGCGCCGACCAGCGAAAAGGTTACCTATGCCGCTGACACCTTCTTTGACTTCGATAAGTCGGTGCTTAAGCCCGCAGGTAAGGCCATGCTTGATGACTTGGTCGGCAAAATCAAGATGATGACGCTTGAAGTAGTGATCGCAGTAGGCCATACCGATTCGGTTGGATCCAACCAATACAACCAAAAACTCGGTGCACGCCGCGCTGCTGCGGTCAAGGCTTACCTGGTCAGCAAGGGTGTGGATGCCAACCGTGTCTACACCGAGAGCAAAGGTGAGACCGATCCGATCGCTACCAACAAGACCGCTGAAGGTCGTTCAAAGAATCGCCGGGTTGAGGTCGAGGTTGTTGGTACACGTCCGAGACGTTAAGCCAACAGAGCGGCTTTCTAAGCGCTTGTGTGATAGCCCCGCCTTAGGCGGGGCTTTTTCTTCTAGTCAGGATTGGCACTCGTTAATCTCGAGAAACATGCCGGGCTGGGTCCGCTTTCGTAATCCTGCGGCAATCATGGCGTCATAGGGCCGAGGTGAATCGGATTGAATACGAAAACAATCAATGCAGACCCGTCTGAGCTTGCCAAGTTTCAGCAGCTAGCGAGTCAATGGTGGGACAAATCGGGCAAGTTCAAACCTTTGCACGATATCAACCCATTGCGGCGCGATTGGATTGATGGGCTCGTGTCGCTTAAAGGCCGACGTGTGCTCGATGTGGGATGCGGTGGCGGCATTCTGTCAGAGTCAATGGCAGAACTTGGTGCTGAAGTCACCGGTATTGATTTGGCAGGCAAGCCGCTTCAGGTTGCGCGACTACATGCGCTTGAAACAGGTGCGAGGCTTCGGTATGTCGAGTCATCCGCCGAAGCCATGCTCGAGGCAGAGCCTGCTGCTTACGATGTGGTGACCTGCCTCGAAATGCTCGAGCATGTACCGGATCCTGCGGCGACGGTTGCAGCATGCGCGGGGCTTGCCAAGCCAGGCGCTTGGGTTTTCTTTTCAACGATTAATCGAAATCCAAAAGCTTTTTTGTTTGCCATCGTTGGTGCCGAATATGTTTTAAATTTGTTACCAAGAGGCACACATGATTATGAAAAATTGATCAAGCCTTCGGAACTTCAACGAGCCGCTCGTGAAGCAGGCTTACAGTGGCGACAAAGCAAAGGCATGACTTATAACCCGCTATTTAAAACCTATAAGCTTGTAGACGGTGATTTAAGCGTGAACTACCTCATGGCCTTTCAAAAGCCTTGAGCCATGCGAAGCGCTACCTCCAAACTTCAAGCCATTTGGTTTGATCTCGACGGCACGCTGGTAGACAGTGCACCTGATCTTGCAGTGCCCATACACGATATGCGCAAGGATCGGGGTCTTTCTCCGCTGTCAGACGAGGTGCTCAGGCCCTACACTTCGATGGGCGCGCGAGGCTTGATCTTGCGTGGTTTTGGTGTAAAAAAGAGCGATGAAAGCTTTGATGGACTACGCGATGAATTTTTATCACGCTATGAAGCAGCCATGGTGGTTCACACCCGACTTTTCCCAGGCATGGAGCAAGTGCTCGAGCACATCGAATCGAACGGTTTGATGTGGGGTGTGGTGAGCAATAAATTTGAACGTTACGTTAGATATATTGTTGATGCCTTGAATCTGACGTCGCGCTGTGCCGCAATCATTGGTGGCGACACCACACCTTTCCCCAAACCCAACCCTGCAAACCTCTTTTATGCTTGTGGCGTGGCGGGGGCTGATCCGCGTCGTTGTGTCTATGTTGGCGACGATCTTCGCGACGTCGAGGCGGGGCGGGCGGCTGGTATGAAGACAGTGGCAGCTGCTTATGGTTATTGTGGCGACGAACTTCCCCCTTCTGCGTGGGGGGCCGATGGGCTGATTGAAACGCCTTTACAACTTAGCACTTGGCTAGCGCCTGAAATTGCCTGATGATCCAAGCAAGCCTTAGGTGCTTTCTTGGAGAATCGTTGTGCCACGTATTCCTACATTGTTATTGAATCTGGGTCACGCGCTAGATCATTTGTTTCTATTGATTTTCGCAACCGCCGTGAGCGCCATCGCAGTCGATTTTGGTGTGGAGCGTTGGGAAGATTTAATGCCCTATACCGTGGGTGCGTTTTTCATGTTTGGCGTGGGTTCTGTGCCGGCGGGAAGACTTGGCGACCTTTGGGGAAGACGCAAAATGATGCTGGTGTTTTTTTATGGCATTGGGTTGGCGTCAATTGCTGTAGCCTTCACGCAATCGCCTTGGCAGATCGCAGCCGCATTAACCGTACTCGGACTGTTTTCTGCGATTTATCATCCGGTTGGCATCCCGATGTTGGTGCAGCAGTCCAAGCACCCGGGGATCACGATCGGCATCAACGGACTTGCCGGTAATCTGGGCATCGCTTTTGCAGCCTTGTCGACCGGATTGCTCGTCAAGTACTTCGGTTGGCGTATGGCCTTTGTTGTTCCTGGGGTCGTGTCGATTGCAGCAGGTTTATTGTTTTCCAAAACAGCGCCCTTGGAGTTGGGTCCACCGGCGACAAAGAAATTGACTCATATTCAGCTACCCAAACACTTGGCCGTGCGAACCTTTATCGTCATGGTTGCCAGTGGCACCACCGGTAGTTTGCTTTTCAATTTCACCACAAATGGCAACACCCAAATGCTTACTGAAAGGCTCGACGGGACTGTGAGCGATCCTGCAAGCATTGGCATGCTTATGGCGTTGGTGTATGCCATCGCATCGATCGCTCAGGTGATTGTGGGGCGCTTGATTGATCGAGTTCCAGTCAAGCCACTCTTTTTCGGGATTGTTGCGTCTCAAATTGTCCTCTTTGCGCTCGCTGCCCAAAGCACGGGATGGATTTGGTACGTGCTTGCTGTGGCTTACATGATTAGCGTTTTTGGTGCCATACCTTTTAGCGACGCGATGGTCGTGCGTTATATCGACGATTCCATGCGATCAAGGGTTAGCGGTATTCGTATCGCGATCTCATTTGGCATCAGTTCGCTTGCGGTTTATATGCTCGGGCCCTTTGTGAAATCCTCGGGCTTTACCCAGTTGTTGATTGCTATGTCGTTTATCGCGGCAATCAGCGCATTCATTGTGCTCTGGCTCCCCGGCGAATCACAAATGCGGGCTGCAAGACAGGGGGTTGGTGTGGGCTGAGTCAGGTGCGGCCCGGGAGGGTGCGGGCAGAGTCAGGTGCAGGCTGTTGCGGGCTGAAAGGTAATCAATTGCCTTGCTTATCGTAAGCTAGGCAACTAATATCCTGGGATGTTCCAGGAAGATCTTTCCAGAAACTTTGGTTTCTTGCTCAATGACGTTGCGCGCTTGATGCGACTGGTCTACGACCGCAGGGTTAAAGACTTGGGGCTGACACGCGCGCAGTGGTGGGTGCTTACGCATTTGTTTCGTAGCAATGGCGTTTCGCAAACCGAACTAGCCGAGATGCTTGAGGTCGAAAAGCCCACCCTCGGGCGTTTGATCGATCGTCTTGAAGCAAAGGGTTGGGTTCGCCGCGAATCCGATGAGCGCGATCGTCGTGTCTGGCGTGTGTTTCTCACAGCCGATGCAGAGCCCGCGATGCGTAGCATGCGGGAAGTCGCAGCAGGTCTTCGCAGGGATGCCCTGGCAGGTTTACGCGCGAGTGAGCGTGAGCAATTCGTCGATACGCTTACTGCTATCAAAGCTAATCTTTCGTGTCTCGGCACTGCTCGCCAAAAGACTAAAAAATCGGATCGATCTGATGACTGAAGCTGTCATGTCACGAAAAGCCTTGCGTTTCTTATTACTTTTAATCGTGCCGCTTTCGTTAGCCTGGCTCGCGCTTGATCAATATGCTAAAGGCGGACGTTACATCGAGACGGATAATGCCTACGTCAAAGCGCATATCGTGTCAGTGAGCGCCGAGATGGGTGGTCGGGTTGAGAAGGTGTTGGTTAAGGATCAGCAACAAGTCCGTCAAGGTGACCTGCTTTTTGTACTTGATCGGGCGCCGTTTCAAATTGCACTTGCCAAAGCCAATGCCCAACTTGAATTAGTTCGCAATGAACTTGACACATTGCGGGCCGAGTATCGTGTGGCAAAGGCCGAAGCGAGCGAAGCGCAAGAAAGAATACAATTTTTAAATCTACAGCTTGAGCGTTCTCGTCGCTTACGCGAAGTGGGCATGATTCGTGCAGACGCTTATGATGAGGCGCTACACCAGCGCGATGCGGCAAAAGCGCGGCTAGCCGCGATTGAAGAGCGTGCCTCGCGTGTACTCGTAGCCCTGGGTGGTCATGTGTTACTTGCTACTGAGCGCCATCCAAAGATTTTGGAGGCCATGGCAGCACTTGATGAGGCAAAACTTGCTCTAGATCGTACAGAAATTAGAGCGTCTCAAGACGGCACCATTAGTAATTTGCGTTTGCGTCCAGGCGAAAATATCAACCGTGGAGCGGGCTTATTCAGCCTTATTCAGCCTGAACAACCTTGGATTGAAGCAAACTTCAAAGAGACGCAACTTGAAAAGGTGAGGTTGGGGCAGCCAGCCAGCTTAGTTGCAGATGCTTTTCCCGATCGGCAGTGGCCTGCCAAAGTGCTCGCCATTGCTCCTGCAACAGGTGCACAATTTGCCGTGCTCCCGCCGCAAAACGCGACAGGCAATTGGGTCAAGGTCGTCCAACGTGTCCCGGTGATCTTGGAGATTGACCCCCTTCAAGAGTCGACGGCATTGCGTGCTGGGATGACTGTGACTGTGCGCGTCGATACCGGAAAAGCTCGCGGCATGCCTGATGTCCTGAGTTGGTTCAAACCCTAGCAGCCTGATTCATGCAGGCTGCTCATGCATCAACAGCATTAGCGTTATCGGAGCGCGATGATGCAGCAGCGGTAATTGAACGTGCGTTGATTCTTGCAACCTGCACGCTCGTAACAGTTCTATATGCAATGACGGTTACGATTGCCAATGTCTCACTACCTGCGATGCAGGGTGCGCTGTCAGCAACCCCAGACCAGATTGCCTGGGTTGTTACCTCCAATCTTGTTGCCACAGCCGTTGTCACACCAATGGCTGGTTGGCTTGTCGCTCGATTTGGTCGTCGACGTCTGATGAATGTCTGTGTCGTTGCTTTCGGCATTGCCTCGCTCGGTTGTGGTATGTCGGGGTCGCTTGAGGCTTTGGTGTTTTGGCGCACGGTGCAAGGAGCGGTGGGCGCACCGCTTGTCCCTGCTTCACAAGCGATTGTGCTCGATACGTATCGAAAGGAGCGCCATGGTGCAGTGCTTGCCATCTACGGTATGGGCTCTGTGTTTGGGCCGATTCTTGGGCCAACACTGGGGGGCTGGTTGGCTGAAACTTATAACTGGCGCTGGGTTTTTTACATGATTCTGCCTTTCACGCTGGTCGCATTACTGGGTACGTTTTCGGTGATTCGCGATCGTGGCTTACCCAGCCAAATCAGGTTGGAGTGGATGGGATTTTTAAGTCTTGCCCTTGCCGTTGCGGCGGCTCAATTGATGCTTGACCGTGGTGAACGTGCCGACTGGTTTGACGCTCATGAGATCCTGATCTGGGCAAGTTTATCGGTGATTTCGCTCTACTTTTTTATTGCTCATAGTCTCACCAGCAAGAAGCCCTTTCTCGATCTAAAGCTATTTGCGGATCGAAACTTTGTGATCGGCCTGGTGATGGTTTTTGTTTTTGGCATGCTGAACTTTACGCCGATGACGCTACTGCCACCAATTTTGCAAAACATCGGTGGTTACCCAGACTCGGTGGTTGGCTACATCATCGGCTGCCGTGGTCTGGGAACGCTTGCTGCGTTTACCTTCATGATTATTGGCAGTCGTATCGAGCCGCGAGCGATGATTCTTATCGGCTTTGCCTTGCAGGCTTGGGCTGGGTGGGAGTTAGCCCATCTGGATATGAATCCAACGGTTTGGGCGGTCTTCACGCCAATGGTCGTTCAAGGCTTTGGCGTTGGTTTGCTCTGGGTACCAATCACCATGGTGACTTTCTCAACACTTGATCCAAAACTTGTACCTGATGCATCCTCGGTCTACCATATGATTCGAAATTTTGGATCGGCAGTCCATATTTCGCTCACCGTAACCGTATCGGTACGAATGGCACGGCATAGTTATGCTGAACTTGTCGAACGCGTGACCCCTTTGCAGCACGAAGCTTTGCCCTGGCCCTGGAGTTACTCGGAGTTGAGCGGACTGGCAGCTTTGTCGCGCGAACTTAATCGACAGGCGATGATGCTCGGCTATCTCGATGCCTTTGTGTTTTTTGTTGCTACTTCGCTTGTTGTTTTACCCTTGGTTGCATTGATCCGCATGCGAAAGCGTGATGGCCATTGAAACCTTGAACCCACTAAAAGGCTCTGGGATTGTCATTCGTGACTAAAACACGCAGATCTTCAATTTATTACGATTATAAAATCTATCCTTCATGGATGCCTCCTCACGATCATTTTGAGGATCGCCTTGGGGTTGTGATCGTAGGAGCAGGGCCAAGTGGCCTTGTGACTGCACTCAAGCTTGCGCAGCTTGGCGTTGCCTCAACCGTGTTGAATGCCGAACAACAGGTGACCGAAGGTAGCCGTGCCATTGTTTACACGCGACGAAGCATGGAAATATTGCACGAGATTGGCGTTGCTGATCGGGTTAGTCAAGCGGCATTGCCCTGGCGCTTTGGAACCTCGTTTTATCGAGGTAAGCCAGTTTATCGCCTGGAAGCGCCCCACGATGACGATCAGCGGTTTTTCCCGATGAGCAATCTTCAGCAGCAATTCTTAGAGCAGTATCTGCTTGAGGCATGTCTAGTAAATCCCCTGATTGACATTCGCTTTGGGAATCGTTTGCAAAGCATGGAGCACGATGAGCGCTTCGTTCGTTTAAAGATCAACACGACGAAAGCTGACTACGAGCTTCGTTGTGACTGGCTTGTCGCAGCCGATGGTGGGCGCTCATCTATTCGTTCAGCATTAGGCCTGCGGCTCGAAGGTGAAGCCTTTGAGGCAAACTTTGTGATTGTCGATATTAGGGTAGACCTACCACTTCCCACTGAGCGACTAGCCTATTTTGATCCGTCCTGGAACCCTGGCAATACGGTGCTTGTGCATCGGCAGCCTCGGGGGATTTGGCGCATCGACTATCAATTGTCGGCAGGCGAAACAGCTGCCGAGGCCTTGTGTATCGATGCGCTGAGGCAAAGCATCAAGGCAACGCTTTCCATGCTCGGATTTCCTGATTTGCCATGGGAGCTTGACTGGTCTTCGGTTTACTCAGCTCGAACGATGAGCCTGCCCAGCTATCGAAAGGGTCGCGTACTTTTTGCGGGTGATGCAGCGCATTTGCTACCTATTTTCGGCGTGCGAGGAGCAAATACAGCCTTTCAAGATGCGCAGTCGCTTGGCTGGCATTTGGCCATGGTCGCAAAGGGCTGGTGTGATGAGTCAGTGCTCGACAATTACAGCCAAGAGCGCCTTGGCGCAGTCGCCGAGATCATGGCCGAGAGCGCCAAGAGTACGCGCTTCATGGCGCCGCCAAGTGAAGGGTTTCGGCTCTTGCGAAACGCAGTGCTTTCCTTATCGCTCAGCCATCGCTTTGTGGGTCCGCTCTTTCACTGGCGAACCTCAAGATCGCATCGTTATCGAAGTTCATCTTTTCATGTGGCGGGGGATGACGATGCGCTGTTTGAGCAAGGGCCTGCGCAGGGTGAGTCATTCATCGACGTGCGACTATCCGCCGAGTCATTTCTCGTCGATTATCTTCAAGGCGGATTTTGCCTGCTGCTTTATGTTGCGCCTGCTGAGCTCGACGCTATTGTTCGAGTTGTGCAAAGTTGGCGTGAGCATGGACCACCGCTGAAATTATTGCTTCTTCATCCAAGCGATAAGGAGCTTACCGCGTCGAGTTTGTTGCTCGATAGTGATAGGGTATTGAGCGATGATGATGCTAGCTTGCGAGATAAATACGGCTTAAGGACAAGGGGCGCTGCCTACTTATTTCGTCCTGATCAACACGTGGCTGCACGCTGGATCGCACTTGATGCGGTTCGCTTGCAAACCGCGCTCGATCAAATTTTTAGTGGGTCGCTGCTGATATCCTAAGCAAGCAAGGCTTCAAGCCATAAATTCAAGTCATGGAGGGCTCAATGTCTGGCAAGCTATCGATTCCTGATCTAGAACTTATCTATGATGAACTGGCTCAAGCAATCGACTCGCTTGAGCCAAGTAAGCAAACCTTGTTTCTGGTGAAGCTCGTCTTGCTCAACGCCAACGAACTCGGGGATGCAGACCTCGTGAGAGCACATATCCAAGCATCGCTGAAAGATTTGTAGTCATCCATGGGGTACAGATTGGCTGCGACCATGTTTAGGCTGCTTGACGAGTGTACTTGCGGCGATATGCGGCGTAATACATCGTGGGAATGACCACCAAGGTCAGTACCGTGGACACAAAAATGCCGAATATCAATGAAATCGCCAGGCCATTAAAAATTGGATCATCAAGAATAAAAAATGCGCCAAGCATCGCTGCTAAGCCGGTGAGTACGATCGGTTGAGCACGGGTAATCGCCGCATCAACGATCGCTGCTTCAAAGGCTTTACCCTGGTGAAGTTGCAGGCGAATGAAATCGACCAGCAAAATTGAATTGCGCACAATAATCCCTGCCAGCGCAATCATGCCGATCATGCTTGTGGCGGTGAACTGTGATCCGAGCAAAGCATGTCCAGACATCACACCAATCACCGTTAACGGAATAGGGGCCATGATGATTAAGGGTGTGAGGTACGAGCCAAATTGTGCAACAACCAGAAGATAAATCAGTATCAGACCAAAGCCGTATGCCAGGCCCATATCACGAAAGGTTTCGTAGGTGATTTGCCATTCACCGTCCCATTTAAGTGCATAGCCGCGCCAAGCCTCGTCTGGCTGGCGGACGAAGTAGCTTTGCAAGCTTGATCCATCGGGAGCCTTGATTTGATCGAGCTTAGCGTGTATTTCAAACATGCCATAGAGGGGACTGTCACGACCACCGGCAAGGTCGGCCGTCACATAATGCACCGGGAGCAGATCCTTGTGGTAGACGGGCTGTTCGCGAACGCTGTCGCTGATACTGACAAGTTCTCGAATCGAAATGAGCTTGCCCTGGCTGCTTCTTACGCCGAGCTGTAGCAAGGCATCGAGGTCGCCATGTTTTTCGGGCGGCAATTGCACGATAAAGGGCACGGGGTACTTCGAGGCGTAGTGAAGATAACTCAGGGTTTCGCCTTGAAGTCCAGCTCGAAGACTGCTCACAATCGCTTGCTGAGAAACGCCATGCAGTGCAGCTTTACGCCGGTCAACGAGTATAAGACGCCGTGGCGCTTCAGCGTTGCCGCTGTCGTCGATATCGACCACATCAGCGGTGGCCTGAAAGCGAGCGCGCAGTGTTTCAGCGACGAATTTGCGCCCCTGTGCATCCGGGCCATAAATCTCGGCAACAATTGGTGAGAGGACAGGTGGCCCAGGAGGAACTTCGACGACCTTGACCTTTGCGTCGAAGCGCTTTCCAATCGCTTGCAAGTCAGCTCTAAATCGAGACGCGATCGCATGACTTTGCTCTTTTCGTTGATGTTTATCAACGAGATTGACTTGCAGATCACCCATTTCCGGCATGCTTCGCAAATCATATTGCCTCACAAGGCCATTGAAGTTCATTGGTGAGGCTGTGCCCGCATAGGCCTGATAGTGAGCTACCTCAGGCTGCTCGCTTAAATAGGCACCTAAATCGCGAAGAGCAGCGGCTGTTTTTTCAAGCGGCGTGCCGGCTGGCATATCGACAATGACTTGAAACTCAGACTTGTTATCGAAAGGCAGCATTTTGAGAACGACAAGCCCGAGGGCGGGCAAGGCCACCGATAAGCCAATAAGGCCCATCATGCCTGCACCCAAAATCAGACGATGACGCCCACCTCGTATTGGATGTAATAACGGTGTGAAAAGTACTCTGAAAACCCGATCAACAGGCCCCGGCGTGTGGTGATTGGGCTTTTCGGTATGCGCTGACTTCATCCATAGCCGAGCGAGCCAGGGTGTGATGATAAAAGCGATCGCAAGCGACAACAGCATTCCCATGCTGGCATTGATTGGGATCGGACTCATATACGGTCCCATGAGCCCAGACACAAATGCCATGGGGAGCAAGGCTGCAATGACTGTCAAGGTAGCAAGAATGGTCGGTCCGCCAACTTCATCAACGGCGCCTGGAATAATCTCGCTAAGACTCTTATCGGGGTAAAGTGCTTGATGACGATGGATATTTTCAACAACAACAATCGCATCGTCGACCAAGATCCCGATGGAGAAGATCAGCGCAAACAAGGACACCCTGTTTAAGGTGAAGCCCCAGGCCCAGGAGGCAAATAAAGTGACTGTTAGCGTGAGAATGACTGCTACACCGACGATAGCGGCCTCACGTCGGCCAAGTGCAATAAAAACAAGAGCAACAACCGATGCCGTAGCAAATAATAATTTTTGAATCAGCTTTTGTGCTTTATCGTTGGCTGTTTCGCCATAATTTCTCGTGGTGAGATAGCTGATCCCTTGGGGAATCAAGCTTCCCTCAAGCGACTGCATACGGTCGAGTACTTTCTGCGCAACATCGATAGCGTTCTCACCAGGTTTTTTGGTGACCGATAAGCTTATGGCTGGATATTGTTTGCCTTGTCCCGAAAGCCCCTCGCCATGCCATACATAACGCTGCGCTGGCATCGGACCATCTCGAATAGTTGCTACATCGTGCAGAAAAACAGCACGTGAGTCCTTAACTGCCAGGACAAGATCTTCCAAATCCTGAGCTTGACTAAGCCATGGCCCTGCCTCGATTTGAATGCGACGGTTGGCATCCAGTAGGTCGCCTACGGGTAGACCTTGATTCGCACTCGTGAGCGCCTGTCGGATGTCTTGTATGCTAACGCCAAGGCCCGCCATCTTTGCGGGATCGATCTCGATCATCACGGCTCGACCTGGACCACCGATGCTTCGTACATCGCGGGTGCCCGCGACACGTTTAAGTTCGGCCTCAACACTGTGAGCGACTCGCTCGAGATCAAAAGCCCCGACGGCTTCGTCCTTGGCAAGCAAGGTAATCGACACAATGGGCACATCGTCAATGCCCTTGGGTTTGATCACGGGCTCAAGTACACCAAGACCGATGGGAAGCCAGTCGCTGTGGCTTCGCACGGTGTCGTGGAGTCGAACGAGGGCATCATTTTTGCTTACGCCAACCTTAAATTGCACTGTGACGATGGCCAGTCCTGGGTGCGATACTGACATGACGTGTTCAACACCCTCCATGCGCGCCATGACTTGCTCTGCGGGTGTTGTGACCATCTGTTCTACATCTTGGACTGATGCCCCTGGGAAGCCTATGATTAGATTTGCCATGGTTACATTGATCTGCGGTTCTTCCTCGCGTGGAGTGACGAGTACCGCGAATACACCGAGCAAAAAGGCTACAAGTGCCAAGAGTGGCGTAATTTGGGCTTTAAGAAAGGTGGCGGCAATGCGCCCTGAAACACCGAGCATTTATTGGCCCTCCCGCAAGCTTCTAGGATCGCTCACCACTTGTTCGCCTTCGCTCACACCACTTAAAATTTGGACCATGTCGGCATAGCGCCTTCCAAGCCGAACCTGCCTCAACTGAGCTTTACCTTTGCGGTCGAGCACGTAAACCGCCTGTAGCTCAGCGCGTTTGACGATGGCACTAAGTGGCAGATAAACGCCTTGCTGTGCCTGTGAGGAAGCTGACGATTGAGTCGGTATGAAAACTTTGGCGAACATCCCCGGTGATATAGCCTCGATACTGCCTTGAAGCGGCACTCTAAGCTGTGCAGTGTGGGTGCTTGCATCAACCGTAGGCATGAGTTGCGCCGATTGGCCCCGACGGGGGGTTTCAAAGCCAGGAAGACCTGGGATCTGATAGCTGCTTTGGTTTAAGCCCTCACGCACTGTCTGTAAAAGCGCCTGGGGTACTGAGGCAGTGATTCGCAGCGAGCCAGGGTCATGCATTTGGATCAAGGCTCGTCCGGGCATGGCCATATCGCCTAGTGTGATCAGCACATCGCTGATCACGCCACTGTATGGCGCTTCGAGCACGAAAAATCCCGATTGAGTTTTAGCGGCGATGGCTTGTGCTTCAAGAGCCTGGACCTGAGCTTGGGCCATCTCCCATTGACCTTGCGCCCGATCGAGTGCACCTTGACTGATGTATTGCTTAACAAAAAGCTGGCGCTGACGTTCTAGTTCGCGTACAGCAACGATTAAGGCAGCGCGCGCTGATTCGAGCTGTGCCGAGGCACTTTGGACTTGCTGTTGTGCAGCCCTTGCATCGATACGTAATAACTCCTGGCCAGCCTTGACACGATCGCCTGCTTTGACCGTCAAACTCACTATGCTCCCAGCGACCTGCGATGAGAGCGTTGTTGAGCGTACGGCTTCAACAACGGCTTCGAGCTGGGTGCCCGGGCCGAGCGACGGGCTTGAGGATGCCGTCACGGTCTGGGTGAGTGGGATTTGGTTTTGCGCTGCGGACGACTCAATGCCTAGAAGGGCGATCAGGCCAAGCGCACCAGCAATGATTCTTGTCTGAATGCCTACAGGAAGGTGGGAGCGGGTTTGATGCGCCTCACGACAGGTGAGCGGCGTTTGGGTTGAGAAGCGTCTAGACATAATGAGCAATCATAAAAGTGCTTAATTGCGTAATCATGCAATAAAGCAATATTACAATCAAGTCCTACACTTAGACCATCGTCAAGTATCATCGTTTGACAGTGTTTTTATGGTTAAACAGCGGAGCACTTATGCAAAATATGCCAGTTGACGCACTCGAAGATATTGCTGCTTACTTTCAGGTACTTGCCGAACCATCGCGTTTGCAATTGCTGAATTTGCTGCGTCAAGGTGAATGCAATGTTACTGAGCTTGCAGAGCGTACCGGGCTTTCGCTTGCCAATGTTTCACGGCATCTTGCTTTAATGAGCCAACATGGTTTGGTCAGCCGCCAAAGTCGCGGTGTGAGCGCCTACTATAAGGTTGCCGATAGCGGTGTTTACAAGTTGTGTGATCTTGTTTGCGGAAACATTGCCCGTGATCTCAAACGAAGCGCTGGGCGTCGCGCGCTATTTATTGGTCAAAGTAAGATCTGAGCCATATTGCTTCGCAAAGCGGGGCAAAAAAATGGTCGGACTAAGCCGACCAAATGCACATGTTGAGAGAAGACCAAAACCATGTTGCGGAGCTAATCTTAGACCGTTATCCTTATTTGAAACTTACAAGGCTGTCTTAGACGGTTTGGCTGGTCCCGCAGCTCGTGTTTTGGATTCACTCGATACGGATGTCATGCGCATGACGTTCAGGTTGGCCAAGACAACGAAGGATTAAGCCCTAGACGTTTAAGGTCGTCCTGGGTATCAAGATCAACGAGGTAGTGTTGATTCTTGTTTTCCCAGCGATGCATCACCGTTGCCTGCGTTTTAAACCAGTCTTTACCTTCAATCCAGTGTGGATCTCTAAGCATAGCCTGCCGGGTGTTGTTGCTGATGATGATCGGATTGCCAGGCTTCCCATCGACCCATGGTCTGATTGCCCCGGCCCCGGCTGGCCGTTGATGATAAGCGCCAACCAGTGCTTGAAGGTCAATGGCTTGGATGAGCGCCTGATCGGCTAAAGCGATGAGGACATCTTGCGTTTGCTCAGCAAGTGCAAGCAGGCCGAGCCGTAAAGAGCTTCCCTGGCCTGTCTCGGGCTTCGGATTAATAACAATCTTCAGTTGATCGGTGATGGGTTGCATGCCGAGGCGAGCATCTTCTTGGGCTTGTTCTTGCAAGTAGGCTGCAATAGCATTTGCGTAGTAACCAAGCACAAGCACAATCGGGCCGAGCTTGACCTCATGCATGGCATGCAGTAACCGGCCCAAAAGGGGTTTGCCCTGAAAACCTATAAGAGGCTTTGGATAGCCTCCCATACGTGATCCGCTGCCCGCCGCCAGGATCACGGCGGCGATATTGGCTTTCTTCAACGCGCTGCAACCTCGGCTTGGAAACGTTCGGTTGCGGCTTCGACAGCTTTGCTGTGTACTTCAGCCAAGGCTGGTCGACTTGCGCGAGCGCGTTCGGCAGCGGCGACTGTTGAAAGTTGTCCCTGCCATTGAGGAAACACATGTCTGGCGATGAGGTCATAGCTCTTGCGGGTTGCATCGAAATTTGCCCAGTTGTGTGCAAGAAGCAAATAGGCGCCAAAGCCGCCATTGCTTTGCTTCCAGAGCCTGTCGATTTGAGCGTGGACCATGTCGGGCGTGCCGATCGCACCAAATCCTGAGTCGTTGACAAAAGAGATCATTTCTTTCACGTTATTACCAGGGACAGCCATTTGCGGGAAGGCTGCAACCGCTTGGAAATAATCAAACCATTGCTCGATGCCGTACTCGACATCGCGATAGGCCTGCTCCATGGTCTCGGCGCAATGCACAAGACCGACAAGTCGCCATTTGCTGCGGTCCACCTTGGTCTTGAAATGGGCAGCCTGTTTTTCCATCACGTCCCAGTGCAGGGCGAGTGCATCGAATCCAGCCGCAGTCGTTGCGCCGATCGACAGCAATCCGACGCCGTGCATGCCGGCAAGTTTGGGTCCTGTAGGCGAGGCAACCGCAGGCACAGCAATATCAAACAGAGGCTGGCTGTAGGGGCGAAGATGCAGTCGCGCATCTTGAAGGTTCCAACGCTCGTTTTTGAAGCTCACGGGTTCATCGCTTCGTAAGAGCTTCATGACCACGGCCATGCCCTCTTCAAGCAGGCGTCGGGTGTCATTTTGGGTGACGCCGATCATGATTCCGTCGCTCGGCAGCGATCCAGGGCCCATGCCAAGCATCACACGTCCTCGCGTGAGGTGGTCGAGTTGCACGATACGTTCAGCAACCCATAAGGGGTTGTGATAACTCATGCTTACCACGCCAGTACCAAGCTTGATGTATTTCGTGCGTTGTGAGGCAACTGCGATCAGCAATTCGGGACTGGCTGAAATTTCGCTTCCTGCTGAATGGTGTTCGCCGCACCAGGCCTCATCGTAGCCACATCGATCTAACCATTGGATCAATTCCAGATCCTGTTCAAGTGCAAGTGTGGGGTTGATCCCAGGCTTATGAAATGGTGCAAGAAATATCCCGAAACGCATCCGATGGTTCATATCAATTCTCCCTAGGTTGAATGGCTGCGGGTTCGTCTAGGCAAACCTCGCAAGAGACATCCTAGTCTCACGCAGCCCTCATGTCGAGCGTTCATCTCAAGATCCGCTTTAAGGCGTCAAGGGACAGGCCAAGGTCTTGAGTTTTGCAAGTCAGCCCCCAATATCCATGTAAATTAAGGATTGCCTATGCTGCTTAGCTGCCCACACTGCCAGACCAAAAATCGCATCCCTGAGAGCCGACTTGATGAGGACATGGCCTGCGGGCGCTGTCATCACGCGATCTTCGAAGGTCATGTGCTCCCGATTGGCGAAAGTGACTGGTTAAGTTTTGAACAACACAGCAAGCGGCTCATGGTGGTCGATTTTTGGGCTGAATGGTGCGGTCCATGCAAAGCGATGGCGCCACAGTTTGAGTTGGTCGCAAGCCAATTACCCGCAATTCGCTTTGTCAAAGTCAACACGGACCTGGCCCAGCAGCTGTCGGCTCGCTTTGCCATTCGAAGCATTCCCACACTGTTGTTGTGGAAGGATGGCCGCGAACTTAGCCGACAGGCAGGCGCCTTACCCGCTGGAGCGCTTAAGGCATGGATTGATAGCCAGGCATCCATGCGACGCTAAAGTATTTTTCTGATTTGGATGTTGGCGCAATCGATTATTCGAACGAGGGCTGGTCGGGTCGTGTGATCGGCTTGCCCGCGGCCAGCCAGGCGTCATAGCCGCCTGCAATCGATCGAACATGCAAGTAACCCATGTCTTTCATGGCCGCGGCTGCAAGTGCGGCCCTGCCACTGGTTTTGCAGTAGAGGACTATTTGTAGGTCGCGGGCGCTCATCGCAGGGGTGCCGCTAAGTTTGAATTCAAGCAGTCCACGCGGCACAAGCACAGCGCCGGGGAGGTGGCCTTGGGCGAACTCATCGGCTTCTCGTACGTCAATCAGCAAGTCGGCTTCCTGAATCGCCTTGCTTGCTTGGTCGATACTAATTTCCTCAATGGCTGCTTTGGCGGCAACAACAAGATCATGGGCTGTTTTCATGGACTTCCTCAGAAGGAGTATTTAGGAGCAGATGGACTCAGCATTAGTTGAGGTTATTGGCATGCATCATGCTAAGGGAAGGTGGTGCAGTTTCATTAACAGACGGTGCAGGTTCATTAAAAGGTGGTTGGCCTTTTACTGGCTTCGTCGGGCTAGATTTACTTCAAAGTGCGATCATACGATTGTGTCTGATGAATCGAATGCTTTATCGTGCCGGCATTGAATAAGCCCTTCGACCTTGATCGGGCTGATCTGCGCTAAAGTTAGGGCTAGAAGCCTGTTTGTGAGTTGAGAGCTGTTGCGTTCAACGATGGAACAGGTCCGGGTTGATTTGGATGG
>Ga0194124_10003382_pt1 | contig 16792 bp, 13 predicted proteins | sample TA2KigCas0mmetaG_FD_148605 | JGI IMG/M metagenome (GOLD analysis project Ga0194124, IMG submission 148605) | Freshwater microbial communities from Lake Tanganyika, Tanzania - TA2015031 Kigoma Deep Cast 0m | ecosystem: Environmental > Aquatic > Freshwater > Lake | place: Tanzania: Lake...
AGCACTGCAGTTGATGCCGGAGCTGCGCGCCCCGATCCCCGAGGGGCTGTTCAGCCATGAATTCTTCCTGCTTGCCCCGCAGGCCACGAAGCCTTACGCATTCAGCCGTCTGCTCTGGATTCAGGCACTGGCCATAGCGCTTCTGCTTGGGGCTCGCGGGCTAGGCCTGAGGCGAAGCATGGATACCCTGGGCCGTTGGGGCCTGCTGATTGCCTGCACCAGCCTGGTACTGATGGTGGCGCCGAGCGAGCCGCTCTACGGGCTTCTGACGCCGCTTCAACGCATTCAATTTCCATGGCGGTGGCTCGGGCCGGCCTGGCTTGGCTGCCTGATTTGGTGTTCTTCACCCGTTCAACCACGCCCGTTGGCAGCCGTCGCGAACCGATGGTCTAAGGCTGGAGCAGGACTCTTGCTGGCGGGTGCCCTTGGGGGCTGGGTGGATGGACTCTGGCGCTTTCGCAGCAATGTATTGAGTCATCGACCCTCGATGGACGAGCGCCAGGCCCTGCGATCACTGTTGCGCTGCGATCCGGTTCGGCCGTGCCCAGAGGGCCTCAAAGCGCTGCCAAGTTCTGGGGAACTCGCCAAGCGCTTTCTCCGACTACCGGATGGGCGCATCGCCCTCACTGGTGTACCTGATTACACGCCGGGCACCCTGCCCCAACAGGTATGGGAACCACGACTCCAAACATTTTGGGTGCCCCGGTGGCCCCAGTCGCAGTGGATGCAATGGCAAGGAATCGGCACGGCACGGCTGCTGAGCCATGGCCCCCAACATCGTCTCCTGCAGGTCAACGCAATCAAGCCAGGGAGGCTGAGGCTGATGCAGTGGGCACATCCCCGCTGGCAGGTCCGTGCCCTGAACGTTGAAGACAACACCCAACCATTCGAGGCAGACCGGCCCACACCCGTCGCTGCAGACGCCCGTGACCCACAAGGATGGATCAGCGTGCCGCTGAGAACTGGCCGGTGGAGGATCCTGATCACATACGGAGAACCCACTGCCAGCCTGTGGCAATCAGTCAAAACAATGCATTGAAACGATGGGATCGACTCGACAACCCGAACTGCGTAAGAACCCGCCGAGGTTGCTGAGTGTGGTGGTGCCTTTTCTCAATGAGGAGCAGGCCCTACCACGCCTGATCCAAGTGCTGGAGAGAGTGATCAGCGCGATGCAGCAACCATGGGAGCTGATCTTGGTCGACGACGGCAGTCGTGATCGTTCACTCGAGGTGGCCCGCACACAGCTCGGGCAAAGGACAGATCTAACGGCACAGGTGATCAGCCTCTCGAGAAACTTTGGCAAAGAAGCAGCACTCACCGCAGGCCTGGAGGCCGCCCGTGGGGATGTGGTTGTTCCACTCGATGCTGATCTGCAGGATCCCCCCGAGTTGATCGGGGCCATGATTGAGGCCTGGCGAAAGGGGTACCAAGTGGTCTACGCAGTGCGCAAGAGCCGCAACGGAGAGAATTGGGCGAAACGATTCAGCGCTTATGCATTTTATCGCTTGATCACCCGAATCAGTGACACTCAGATCCCGGCGGACACGGGTGACTTCCGTCTGATGGATCGCGCCGTTGTCGACGCTCTCTTGCAGTTACCAGAGCGCACGAGATTCATGAAAGGATTATTTGCCTGGGTGGGATACCAGCAAACGGCCATTTACTACGATCGGGAAGCTCGCAACGAAGGCAGCAGTCGCTGGAACTACCTCAAACTATGGTCACTCGCTGTGGATGGGCTGACATCCTTCAGCCGCATGCCATTACAAGTGATCGGCGCTACGGGGACAGCTTTAGCGATTGTGGCATTTGCCTACGGGGCATGGATCACCGCCAGAACGATCGTTTACGGGGTGGATCTTCCCGGCTATGCGTCGCTTCTCACAGTGATATTGTTGCTTGGTGGAGTCCAACTCATCAGCATCGGAGTGCTCGGAGAATATCTGGGGCGCATCTTTCTGGAGGTGAAACGACGCCCCCTCTACCTAATACGTTCGCGGGAAGATTTTATGCCACATCATCAGCCCCAGAATAAAGGCCATAATCCATCTAGCATGCATCATGAATGATGGGGCCGATCACGCAGAACAATCAATCAAGCCACGACATAACTAAATTTCTCAATCTCAATTCTAATTTGGTCCACATCCAAAGCAGCGGGTGTGACGAATATCGCCTGCCGCCCGGACAACACAGGGGAGGAGCAAAAAGACTCGACAATATGATACTCAGATCTGTGGGCGTAATCATCGAAGATGATTGTTGTGCCGGGTGCACAATGGATTAGAGAAGTCAGAAAACAAGCTACACGAAATCGACCGTCAACCAAGACAACATCCGGACTATCCGTGATTTGAGAATATGGAAAAGCAATATAGTCGGCAAATTGACGTCGATAGCGATAGTCATAAGGGGTTCCCCAATCGCGAACGGGACCGCAGTCGACCCAATGAATCTCAGCTGGGTTAGCGGTTGACTGACAAGACATAACACGCTGAGCCCATTCCCCCCGGTTTCAGGAAAGATGTCACCCCTCTTGTCAGTACATCCGGGGGCTTGAGGAGATGAGCAATGCGTCGCTACAGCGAGGCCGTCAAGGCTGATGTGAGAAGGCGGATGAGTCCGCCGCACAGGCAGAGCGTGGCCCCGATTTCAGAAGAGCTGGGCATCCACGTGAATACCCTCTACAAATGGAGGAAGACCTGGCGGTTACAGGGAGAGGACGTGCCGGCATCCGAGAAGGACCCAGACGGCTGGAGCGCTGCCGACAAATTCACGGTGGTGCTGGAAACCGCTGGCCTGAATGCCACCGAGCTCAGCGCCTACTGCCGGGAACGAGGGCTGTTCCCTGAGCAGGTGGAGCGTTGGCGGCAGGCCGCCCAGGATGCCAACGCCAAGCCGGTGCTGACCATGGCCGAGCAGAAGGAGCTCGAAAAGCTCCGCGCCCAGGACCAGCGAGTGATCAAGGCTCTCAAAAAGGAGCTGCAGCGCAAGGAGAAGGCCCTGGCCGAGGCAGCCGCCTTGTTGGTGCTGCGAAAAAAGTGGGAAGCCTTCTGCTCGGAGGACGCGGAAGGCTGACCAGTGCCGCGCACCGGCGCAAGGCGATCGAGCTGATCAGCGAGGCGAATGCCGCTGGAGCGGCTCTGGTGCGTGCCTGCTGCAAGATCGGGATCTCTCTGCGCACCCTCAAACGCTGGCGCAAGGCCTTTGGTGGTGATGGGGTCGGCGTGGATCGCCGTAAAGGCAGTGCTCGCCTGGTGGCTCACCGCCTGAGTGAGGAGGAGCGGCAACGGATCCTGCTGACGTGCAACCAGCCGGAGTACGCCTCGCTGCCGCCTGGACAGATCGTGCCAGCGCTGGCCGATCAGGGGCTGTATATCGGTTCCGAGAGCAGCTTCTATCGGGTGTTGCACCAGGCGGGTCAGTGCCACAGGCGCGGTCGTGCCCGGCTACCGCAGGAACCCCGTACGGTGCCGCGTCTCAGGGCGGATCGCCCCAACCAGGTGTGGAGCTGGGATATCAGCTTCCTGCCGACCACGGTGCGGGGTGTGTGGCTGTACCTCTATCTGGTGGTCGATGTCTGGAGCCGCAAAGTGGTGGCCTGGGATGTGGCCGAAGTGGAGTCGGCCAACATCGCGGCTGACCTGGTGCAGCGGGCTTGTTTCAGGGAGCGCTACCGCCGACCCAGCGGTTTTGGCAGCCACCAGTGCCAGCAGCAGCCACTGATCCTGCATGCCGACAACGGCAATGCCATGCGCGGGGCGACGCTGGAATCGCGGCTGGAGGAGATGGGGGTGCTCAGATCCTTCTCTCGGCCCAGGGTCTCCAACGACAACCCGTACTCGGAATCCCTGTTCCGAACGGTCAAATACCGGCCCGACTACCCCAGCCGCCCCTTTGCCAGCAAGGACGAGGCCTGCGAGTGGGTGGCGACCTTTGTGGACTGGTACAACCACCGACACCGTCACAGCGCCATCAAATTCGTGACGCCCCATCAGCGTCATAGCGGTACTGCCAACGCAATCTGCAAGCAGCGAGCCGATGTCTACGAGAAGGCCCGCCGTGCCAATCCAACGCGCTGGAGCCGACACACGCGCTGCTGGAGTCAGCCGGCGGAAGTGTGGATCAACAAGCCAACAGAAGAGGAGCCTGATCCGATGCTCGAGCTACCATTAATTCAGGCCGCTTGATTGGCGGCTAAGGAGTGAATCCTTTCCTGAAAGTCACTGGGGCTAAAGCTGCTGCCAGAGAGCCAGCTCCAACGCCACCTCGGCCACAGAGGAGGTAACCATAAGCTGCGCATCATCACAAGGGCGAGGGCTATGAAGTCAATTTGTTCATCGTGGTAATTAGTTTCAAATTCACAAACCTCGCATCAGCTCAATCGGAGTGGACTTGAACGCTATACCGCCTGCCGCCCCAATTGAAGAAGGCTGGATAGCTGTGATTGTCCACTACCCTTAGCAGATTAAACTGCCCACTCAGGCTGCGCTGCGGATCCAACTCAGAATCGGCGGGGCGGCGGCGGCGGAAGTGACTGGCCTCGCCCTGTTGGGGCTGGGCCGCGACCACCACCTCCCGGTGGCTATCAAACCAGGCCAGGCAAATCTCCAGCGTTGCCTGAGCCTGCAGAGCGCGCCACTCTCCCACAAGCTCATGGCCTTGCAGATCTATCTGCTTCTGCAGATAGATCGGGCCGGCATCAAGCTCTGCAACGGCTTCAAACAGAGTGACTGGAATCCTGCTGGCCCCTTCCAGGATCTGCCAGGTCATTGGGCTCCAGCCCTGGCCCTGAGGCAGGGCGCTTCCGTGAACAACTAGGTTGTGGCGATGCAAGGCGAGCTGCTCTGCGCTGAGCAAACGTCCACAGCTCAACAACAAGCACACATCGCCCGCTGCCAGCTGTGCAGGGTGGTGAATCCAGCGCACAGCATGCCCCCGCCCCCACAACGCCTGGATCAGCTCTGGCAGGTAGCGATTGAGCCAGCTGCCGCGATCGCTGAGGAAGGTGATGCGGCCGGGCGGCAACGCCAACGATTCACAAATCGAGTCGGGGGAGGCGACAGGCGAGATGGACTCCTGAACAAAGCCTGCCCGACTGAAGCAGGCATTGTTGGCTGCATTGGTCGTCAGCACCTCAGCCACAGCCTCAATGTTTGGCCCCCAGGTCTGCTCCATCGCTTGTAGACCCAGGCGAACCAGATCAGCAGCCAGGCCAAATCCGCGGGCGCAGCGATCCAGCCGCAGATCAACCGTGGCCTCAGCGGAACCGTCCTGCCTAGGAAGCTGCTTGCGATCAAAGCGGATCTGGCCAATCGGACAGGCATCCACCGCCGTTGCGATCAACAGCAGACGGTTGGGGTCGTCCAACCCCTGATGGAACCAGTTGTGATGATCTGAGGGCGCGATCAGATCCGGCGAAAAACTGCTGGTCCGCACCTGCGGGTCATTGGCCCAGCGCAGCAGCAACGCTTCATCACCAGCGTCAGCCGGCCGAAGACTGATGGCCGGCTTCGGCCCGAGCATCGCCAGCGCCAGGCGCAATGCACCCATGCCATCGGTGAGATCGCAGCCCGCGGCCTGCTGACGAGGATCAGCAACCCAAGCGAGCAGTGCAGAACGGATCTGCGCAGCACTCACCGTTGCCGCCTCACCCAGCAGCTGGAAATGGCCTGCCTGGTGAAGAGCTTCGGCAAAGGGCAGTTGGTTCTCAGTGATCGCCACCACTAGGCTTGGCAATTTCAGGCAGGCTCGCTCCCAGGTGGTGGCACCACCGGCGCCGATCGCCAGATCCGCCCGTGCGATCAGCCCCGCCAGGCTCGGCAGCGGACCATGCAGCGTTGTGAACGGACGCTGAGCCACTAGATCCGCCACCGCCTGCCGATGGGGAGACTGGCGGCCCAGAACCACATCCACTGCCAGGTGGGCCAGCGCCGGATCCAGCAGCCCTTCGATCGTCCGGCTGCTGAGATTGTCTGGATCCACGCCTCCAAAAAACACGAGTACGCGACGCAACTCCGTGCGCATTGGCACCAACGCATGGAGCTGGGCGTATTCAGGCCCCAACAGGGCGAAATGCGGACCCAACAGCTGGCGGCAATGGCTCGGCACGAGCCCCTGGTAGCGCTGGTCGGTGAACGCACCGAAGAAATTCTGATCCAGCAGCAGATCAGCCTTATGAGGCCGATCGGCCAGGTCGTCGATCGCCAGCAACTCGGGGGTGCCCTTGTCGCCGGCCAGCGCATTCAGCAGCTGCGCTTCCCAGCTGGCATCCAGGCCGTAATGATCCACCACCAGCCAATCTGCGCTGGGAACGCCAGCGGAGGCGAGTGCCGTCAGGCAGTGTTCAGCATCCTGGCTCTGGCTGCAGCCGAGCCAAGCTCCATACAGCTCTCGACCCGCCAACCCCTGGCACAGCGCGAGCGGTTGCTTGGGCAAGGTTAACACCCGGAACTCCTGCTCCAGCAGGGCGATCAGATCACCGGGGGGGCGCCGGCAGAGAAACAGAACCTCTCCCCCCCGCCGCTGCAGCTCCCGAGCCAAGGTGCGGCAACGAATCACATGGCCACTGCCTATTGAGAGGGAGGCATCGCAGCGGATGATTATGCGGCTCATACCAGCTGCCGCAGCAGGCAGAACGCCTCTGCCGGCTCCACACCCACCTGAGCACCACGCCAGCGGGGCAGATGCTTCAACGCCTGCAGGGATCGGGCATGGGGCCACGGACGCATCTCGCTGGCGTAGGCCACCAGAGCCTCGCGCTTACGTTGCCACTGGGCGGAGATATCAACAAACCAGTTGGGCTGAAAGGGCGGCGCAGAGCACGTGGGCTGCCACTCGCTGCTGCTGACCACCTCAAAGCTGAGCAGACGCCGCACCGGATGGCCCGGCGTTGGGCGGCAGGCGTTGACCACAGCTTCATACGGTTGGCGGTGATCCACGTTCACGTCTCCGGCATGGTGCACGTACACCACCTGAGGCTGATGCCGATCAATGCGCTCTTCAAGACGCTTTATCAGATCGAGGCGATCCAGGGAATCCAGGCGATTGTCCGGAAGATCAAGGAGCTCATCAACAGCTGGTGCCCCGAGGATCAATCCGGCGGTCTGTGCCGCTTGCTCCAAGAAGGAAAGCTCATCACCGGCCTGAAGGCAATTGCGTTGTTCCTGCCGTGAGGTGGCTTCTTCCGCGACGATCGAGACTTGCACCTGATCGCCTGCATCGGCATGGCGGGCGCACGTGCCGCCGCAGCCGAGCACTTCGTCATCGGGGTGGGCGGCTACCACCAACACGCGATTCAGTTCAGATATCGAAGACATCAGTCAGTCCATCCGCATTAGTTCAACCGCTTGAAACCGCTATGGCAAAGGGGGCCTTCCAACAAATCCTCCACGGGTCGGCCTACCTCGCACTCGGCAATCAGAGCGAACACTCCTTCAAGCGCATCCAGATAAGGATCGATCACATCCGGTGTGTGAGCCAGGCAGAGGTAGCAGCTGGTCCCCGCCAAATACCCCTTCTTCAGCATCTCCTGGGTGATCAGCGTCTTGTACGCCAAAGCCTGAGAGCTCTGGATGGCAAATCCCGTGAGGGCGGGCAGGCCGTTGTGGCTGATGCTCAGACCATAGCGATCAGCTAGCTCCTGCCAGCGGCGACGAAGCTCAAGGCCCGTGGCTGTGACCCGCTCCCAGCTGCGCTCACGCTTCATCACCTCCAGGGTTTTTAGGGCAGCCGTGGGGCCAATGCGCTCCGTCCAGAAGGTGCTGCTGATGAAGGTGCTCTGCGCCGCTTCCATCACGGCACGCCGGCCGATGGTGGCGGTAATGGCATAGCCGTTACCGAGGGCCTTGCCAAACATCGCCATATCGGGTTCCACACCATATTTCAGGTGCAAACCGCCGTAGGTTTCACGGAAGCCCGAGGTGCATTCATCAAAGATGAGCACGATGCCGCGGCGCGTGCACAACTCCCGCACGCCCTCGAGGAAATCAGAGTCGGGCGGGCTGGTGCGCTGTACCTCCATCTTCACGGCCGCAAGCTCGTGATTTGCGGAGATGCTTTCCAGCTGATCCAGGCGATTGAAGCTGAAAGGCTGCACAGTTCCCGCTAACGCCTTCGGCACGCCATTCGGCTCCAAGCCAGGCAGTAGATGCTCTTCGAGCCCTGAATCGTTCTGCAGGTTGGTAGCCAGGTACCAGTCGTGCCAGCCGTGGTAGCCACAGATGGCAACCGTGTCGCGACCTGTGGCGGCGCGAGCGATGCGGACCGCAATGGCATTGGCCTCACCGCCGCTGCGGGCGAAACGAGCCATATCAGCCCAGGGATGGAGGGCCACCAGCCGTTCAGCCAGCCACACCTCTTCGGGGCAGTTGAGCGTGCTCATATTGCCGGCTGCCACTACGGCTGCTACGGCTGAATCAACTTCGGGATGGCCATAACCGAGCAGGTTTGTACCGATCCCCATGATGCTCATGTCGATGAGCTCGCGGCCATCGAGATCCCAAACGCGGCAACCTCTAGCTCGGGAGAAATAGGCCGGCCACTGTTCCGGCAAGAACATCTCAGCACGTTTGGAGAGGAGCATGTTGCCGCCAGGGATCACGCGCTTGGCACGGCGCCATAACTCCTGACCCTGTCCCTCAGTCATCGCCACCGGCTGCACCTGAGCAGCATCCTCAGCCAGGGACATCAAGAATCCCTCATTACGCACCGTGGCCAGGTTGCGGGCGGCCAACTCAGGGTGCTGCTCGAGATAGGTCACCACCGCATCCACGCCGAAAAACGGATCCTGAAGCTCAAGAGCTTTCACAACCTCGCGCACTACCTCCAGATCCACAGGATAGTCCACGGTGACGCGGTAGTAAGGACGCACCGGCTGATGGTGGAAATGCCCCCAGCGCAGGTCCGCCCGATCGCTGCGGAACCAAGGCGTTACATGCTCCCTCTCAGAAGGCAACTCCGCATCGCGGCAGGCGCGCTCTAGTAGCTCGGCACGGAAAACTTCGGCATCGAAACCATCCGGAACGCTCAGCTGCTGTTCATTCACGCAGTTGGCTAAGTAGTCCCAATCGCCTTCAAGGAAGGCTTCAACCAACTCATCGATTAAAACTGGGTCACTCAGTGGACAGTCTCCAGTTAGCCGCACGACGGCGTAAGCTTGTTCTTGCTCCGCGCAAGCCCTGTATCTGTCTAGAACATCATTTAGTTCACCTCTAAAGACTTTAAAGCCTGCCGTTTCAACAACGTCGGCAAGGATGTCGTCAGATGGATTGTTCGACGTCGCCAAGACAACCTTGGTGATTGTCTTAGAGCGCATCAAGCGGTCCAACTGATATATGATCATTGGCTTGGAGCCTATTTTTCTCAGCACCTTCCCAGGCAATCTGGTGGAAGTTGTTCTAGCCTGAACAATACCCAGAATAGACGAAGACTTGTTATACATTACTCTAGCCAACCGCTCCTGTACTGTTGTAACGAATCCTCGCTCTCGCCTCTTCGAGTTTCAAAGCCGGAGTGACAAACCGATCTCCCCTAGAAAAGCCGCCCTTGGATTCTTCAGACTCATTGCAAGCAATAACTGCCTCAAGAATGCCACCTTTTACGGCAATCTTAACTCGCTTCCCAAATTTGTTTATGAGTAAACCATAGCAATAGGGATGATAGTAAGGGCCACAAATGAATTTGGCCTTTTTGATTATCATCACATTTTCGTTGATAAATGACCTGGCGCCCGGATACGGATCAGAAAATGCATTGCAAAAATCTTCTATTTGCTGTCCGTCCCAATTCCAATCAATCCATGCGCAGCTTATCGTCGATAGCCTTGGAAAATATGTGTGCTCCTCCCAGTCCGGTTGCTGCAAGCTGAAATCAATAGGATGGCCATGCACAAGATGCGTTTCAATAAAGTCTCCCAGGAAGGAAATGGCTTTCTGATGATTAAATCTTTCGTAGTCAAGCGGAGTCTTGCAGTCTTCAGGCAGGCTAAAGTTCACATATTCAGCTACTAAACCTCGATCTACTGATTTTGATATCTGCTGAATGTATGCACCGCCTTTCTTGGAGCGATTGAGAATCTGCCAAGTAAAGTGAGCGCCCCCAAGATAATCTGGAATAGGAATACCATTGAAATTAAAGATGCGTCCTCCGTAAATCTCTAGTATCTCATCTGCAAAAATCCAGGCAGGACCAAAACAGATGCAGATCCGACTAAACTGCTTCAACAAAGCCATGCTTTGCCTGTCCGTGTTGATATTCTCCGTAATTACTGTCGAACAGTGTAACTTAGTAAGAGCCTCTCTGACACTGTCCTGATTGTGCCTTGGCGATAACACTACTGCCACCGAATGGCCCAAACTACGCAAGTTTTTTGCAACTGCAACCATCACTACCCCACCGCCAATCAGTGTGATACCACCAGTGTCGGGTAACTTAATAGATTGAGGCTTACTGATGGTGAGAATTAGTTCGTCAGTTCTATTGCCTTTGCTGTCAATCCAATAAGACTTTAATTTGCCTGCGAGTTTCCACCCTGCCTTAAGGAATGACTTATATGAGCCAATATTCTCACTATAGCAGCCAGCATTTAGCGAAACTAGATTTAGTTGATTGAGAGCGTAATCGGTTAGCAGCATAATCGCGCGGCTGCCATATCCCTTCCCCCACTCTGCAGGATCTCCAATTAATAACCCTACGGTTCCGTGCTTATGGATGGAGTTTATGGGACCAAGCTTTATATTACCAATATGTTTAGTGTTGGCACGCAAGTAAATGCCATAAAGTCTCTGGTCGCTATCAGGAGATCCTGCAGCCACTACAAAATCGCGTGTACTTTCAAGCGTATGGCGACTATGTCTACATTCCAGAAACGCATTAACATCTGGGTCATTCAACCATGATACATACCTTTCTGTGACATCATCTATGGCTAGTCTCTTCAGGAAGATGACATCATCTGCAGCAATACTGGCTTCTGCGCCAAGAAAACCTGTCATAAGACCAAGCTCCTGGATAAGCAGACAATCCCGCATGATTCCCATTCATTAATATATTCCCTTAAGAGGCTATAATTAATCTCGTACTTCAGAGATATCTCTAAAATACTCAGTCCCGAACTGAGTTCTCTGGAAAGACAGTTCATTAGAAGGTTCCACTTCTTTTCTATTGCGGAGCTTCCTTGGCTTGATATTCCTGGTTCAGGAGCGCTTTTGTACAAGTTAAAGCTTGGGTGCGAAAGACAGAATAGTCCAGTCTCTACTGCTGAAGCGTACTTATTAGTCTCGATTATGTCCACAATCGCACGAAGCAGTCTGTAGGAATGAGCCAGTCTCTGTTCGTTTAGTCTATCTGGTGTGTCTAGATGAGTATGATACTCGGGGAATGGAAATCTGGTTAGGGTTATGGTTGGAATCTCAAAGCCTGGAGCCTCAAAGACCGTTTCATCATTTCCGTAGTAGCTGCGAAACTGAAAGAAGGGTATTGGGCTGTCTTCCTCAGTACATTCTTCAGCCGCTGCCTTTGCAATCTGGTCAATGATATGGGTTTCCGTAAAGCTATTCTGTATTTTCATCTGTGCGTCATTCCCAACAGACTTCAGTAAGACAACAGACTTTATTAGTTTGGCATTATCCGCAAACTCTTCCAGCCAGAACATCGGGGCAAATAGCTCTGGGCCAATAAGTAATCTATAAGTGTAGTAGTTTTTTTGGGCGGAAAGGCTATATTTGAATAGCGCCAAGGCTGTCGCGCATCCTGATATGTCATCATTTGCTTGAAACGGATGACAGTTGTGGGCTGATATCAGAATCTCGTCATCCACTTGTCCCTGTATCTTCAGATCTAAGACAAACATCATGGATTCGTATTGCTCAGTCTCTATTTGAATCTCAAGTTCTGCTTCGGGTGCCTCGGCCAGCACATTCCACGGTATTGAGAGACCCCATTCTGTTTGTTTATTCTGCCTATATAGTCTCGTCCAGTCATAAACGATCGCATTCGGCTGGTCTTCTCTCCATGCGCAATGCCTGAGGAGCTCTTCTTTTGTGACTCCGCCTGAAAACGATGGCGAAAGATAAGCGCAGCCAAGAGGAGTAGATTCCAAGCAGTCGTACCAGACTTCCCCTTTGTGGAGTACACGTGCTTTTTTGGCCCTCCACCCGTGAGGTATTCTCCAGCCTCTAAGCTCTCTTCCCGAAGCATAAGTATGTATATCAAAATCTGCAAATTCGAGATAAGCGTCTAAAGCTTCACGTGGCCCTTCCCCTGTAATCGAGTAATCGAAAGGGTAGAGCTTCTTGGCGATATGCTTGATTAATATGCCGTCCATGGGTGTCTTCTGTCAGAGTGAGTTCCTTATAGGAATTCCAGCGTTCTTGATGTGCGAGCGGCACTGCATCGGATTCTGATCACGCTGGCAGAAGAAGGTGCCCGCGGCCACGGCGGCAGCACCTGCCTGATAACCCTCCACGAAATGCTGTGCCAATCCGCAGCCGCCGGAGGCAATCACCGGAACCGCCAGCGACTCCGAGAGGGCGGCAGTGAGGGCGAGATCGAGACCCTCGCCGGTTCCATCACGTTCAATCGCCGTGGTCATGACCTCTCCTGCGCCGCGATCCGCTGCCTCCCGGGCCCATGCCAAGGCGTCCCGCCCCCCATCCAGGCGTCCGGCATCCGACCACACCCGCCACCCACCATCGGCCCTGGAACGAGCATCCAGACTGAGCACCACACACTGAGCGCCATAGGCAGCAGCAACGCGATCAATCAATGACGGCTGCTCTAGAGCGGCGCTGTTGAGCACCACCTTGTCGGCTCCGCGATCGAGCAGGGATTGCACCTGCTCAAAACTGTGCACCCCACCACCCACGGCTAAGGGTGTGGCGAGGGCCTCGGCCACAGCCTCGAGGGTTTCGATCAGCACGGGCCAACTCTCCTCCGTGCGCTCCAAATCAACCAGGATCAATTCATCAGCAAGCTGCGCTTCGTAGATCTTGGCCTGAGACAGTGGATCACCGATGGCACGCCGACTACCGAACTGCCGGGTAACTACTAGGACCGGTTGGGCTCCACGAAAGCTGCGGCGTAACCCCAGCTGAAGTTTCGGAATCAGACGGTGCTTCAGCATGGCGACCAGGCCAGGAAGTTCTCCAGCAGACGACGCCCCAAACGCTGACTCTTCTCGGGGTGGAACTGCACGCCGAAACAAGCACCTCGACCCACCACGGCGGTGAAGCTCCCGCCGTAATCAGAAGCAGCCAGCCCATGGGCTGGATCACTGGGCTGGAAGGCATAGCTATGGACGAAATACATATCAGCACCTTCAGGCAGACCTTGCGCCAGTGGGCTGGCAGGTGAGTGCCAGTGCAACGCGTTCCAACCCACGTGCGGGAGAACCAGATCGGAAGCCACGCTGAGACGCTCAACGCGGCCGGGGATCAGATCCAAACCGGCAAGACCATCACCATCGGGTGCACCCTCCACGCCTTCACTGGCGAGTAGCTGCATCCCCAGACAGATGCCCAACAGCGGGCGATCGGCCTGGCACCACCTCTGTTTGATCCAGGTCTCCCAGCCAGAGGCCTTCAGAGCCTCCATGCCAGCGGCAAACGCACCAACGCCAGGGAGGACCGCGTGGCTGAAGGCATCCGTGGCCTCAGGCGAGGGGGGCTGTGGCAACCGCTGAACTGAGCAGTGATGACGATGGAGAGCCGCCACAACGGAGCCGATGTTGCCCAGCCCGGCATCGATCACCAGAACGCTGGGTCGACTCATCCAGCCCCACACGCACCGGACGAACCGCAGCTCGCACAGGTTTCAGCCCAGCGGCCCACCTGACCCTCGGCATCAGCAGGGTCGAGGCCATCGCCCCGTAGCCACTGGTTGAAATCAGGCGTGGCTTCTCCTTGGCGAATGGCCGAGGGATCGAACTGCCAGGGCGATACCTGATGGCCCATGGCAATAGCATAGAACTCCTCTTCGGCAAGGCCCACATACTCGAGGAAGAGATCAAGACTGGGGGGGCGCCGACCTTCAAACTGGCAAATCATCGCCTTGGCTTCCTCCTGCGAGATCCGCTGATTGCGCAGATCAATGGCAGCAAGGTGGGTTGGGCGCGTGTAACCACGCTTGATGTACTTGATATAATCACGCACTCCCTGCATCCAGCACTCAATCTTTTCGTAGTTGAAATCTTCAGGAACGTTCTCCACCACATCACCCTGCCAGCCGAGCTCTGAGCGGATTTTCTCCACTTGCATCTTCACATCCCAGGGGATGTAACTGCCCAAGCAAACTGAGCGGTAGCCCAAACCACGCAAATCCTTCAACGCCGGATAGTGGAAAGGCTCCAGGTCACGCTCCTTTAGAAAACCATCCAAACGGATCAGCATGTCCTCAGCAGAAATGCCGAGATTCACGTAGCGATTGAAGCGCTCTTCATCCACCTCCTCTGGCTGGTCGTAGCTGTAGTAAGCGGTGTATTCGGCTGAGGGCTCACCCCAGAAGATCAAGGGCACCTGTTCCTTGAGGGCCACCTGCATCGGATAGGCAAAGATGCCGGTGTGACAATGCCAGCAAAAATCACCCTTCTCAAGAAAAGCCTGCAGCATCAGCCGCTGCACCACTTTCCAGCTAGGGGTGAAATCATGCACATCCACCCCAAGCTTGCGGAACACCCGATCACAGTTAGCCCTCAGATTGGGGCGCAGAAAGCCGTGGTTGAAGCGCACAACCAGGGGCTTGAGCCCTGGATAGCGCTTCATCAGGTAGTAGAGAGTCCAGGTGCTGTCTTTACCGCCGCTGAAGGGCACCAGGCAGTCGTAGCGGTAGCGGCCACGATACTCCGCCACCAAAGTATCAAGCTGTTCCAGGCGCTCTGGCCAGTAGATTTCGGCCTTCGCCTCGTGGGCCCGGCAAACATTACACACACCCTCGGCGTCGAGCACGAGGGTTTCGTGGGTTTCGGGCAGCAAACAGCGGCTGCATCGCTTGAGGGCGGTGGAGAAGGGAGATCCCATGAATCAGCGCGGCCAGCGGCGTGGGTCTAGAATACCGGCATCTTGGAGGGCCCAGGCTCCCCATTCACTCTCTTGCCAGGGGGAGACTGCTGCCCAAGCCTGCTGCAGCTCACCAAGCTCCCGAACACTGCACACCCCAAGCACAACAGCTTCCAGATCCGCCTGCTCGCGCGCAAACCTGAGAGCCAGATCAATCAGGCGACAACCACGCTGCTCGGCCAGCGCCTCCAAAGCCTGTTGATGGGCAAGCACCTCAGGGGTCACCCAGCGGGGCCATTGCAGAGCGGGGGTAAGCAAGAGACCTTGCAGATAAAGACTGCGAGCATGGATCGCCGTGCCACGGGCGCGAAGGCGCGCCAAGGTGCCGTTCTGCAAAAGCCGTTGGTCGTAAAGCGACAACGGCAACTGCACAAGATCGAGCAGCGCTGGATTCACCCCATCCAGATCCTCAGCCGCATAGATCGACACACCGATCCGCTGCACAACACCCCGCTCGCGCAAACCCAGCAACCAAGCCTCCAGATGCTGGCCACCCGGTTTGGCCAGATCTGCCGGTGCATGCAGCAACAACGCATCCAATCCGCGCACACCAAGGCGCTGGCAACTGACTCGGAAGGCCTGCTCCCAGGCATCGGCATCCTGAGCACTGAACTCGGGTTGGGGCTGGGCCGGCAGCTTGCTGACCAAGCGGAACCCATGGGCTGCGGGGAACTGGCGGCCCAGCACCGCCTCCGCATTGCCATACGCCTGCGCGGTATCGAGCCAGCGAATGCCGGCTTCTTGCGCCTGGAGCAGCAGGGGCGCCACGGCATCTTCCGGCACCTGCCCAGTCGCATTCGTGATTCCATAGGACAGGCCGAACTGCGCCGTGCCCAAGCAAAGCTGTGGCGTCATGAGCCCAGCAGGGTGGTGAGAGTGTCGACCACCCTCTGGAGGTCGTGATCCTGCAAACCGGGGTAGAGCGGCAAGCTGATGGCGCTGCTGGCAAAGGCCTCCGCTTCCGGAAATTGCCCTTCCGCAAATCCCATCGCCCGGTAGTAGGGCTGCAGATGCACCGGGCTGTAGTGCAGCTGCACGCCGATCCCGGCGGTCCGCAGCCCCTCAAACACCTGCCGGTGCTGCTTGGCACTGGCCTGCTGCAAGCGAATCACAGCCAGGTGCACTGAACTCAGCACGTCTTCTGGCACCTCCAGCAGCTGCACAGCCAGATCCGCCAGCAGCTCCTGGTAGTGCTGCAGCTGCCGGTTGCGCTCAGCCACGATCGCATCGAGCCGTTGCAGCTGGCTCAGCCCAAGCGCCGCCTGGATGTCGGTGATCCGGTAGTTGAAGCCCAGCTGCTGCTGCTCATACACCCAGGGCCCCGCCGCTGGCCGCGCAAAGCGCTCGGCCTCGCGCACGATGCCGTGGCTGCGCAGTTCGGCCATGCGCTGGGCCAGCAGCGGATCATTGGTGGTGGCAAGGCCGCCTTCGCCGGTGGTGATGATCTTCACCGGGTGGAAGCTGAACACCGTGATGGCGCTGTGGCGGCAGTTGCCCACCGGCTCCCCCTGGTAGCGGCCGCCGATCGCATGGCTCGCATCCTCCAGCACCGCAAAGCCATAGCGCTCCGCCAGTGCGCCGATCGCAGCCATGGCGCAACTGCTGCCAGCCAGGTGCACCGGCACCACCACCTTGGGCAGGGTGCCCTCGCGCTCGGCCTTCTCCAGCTTGGCCGACAGCGCCGCCACGCTCATCAGCCCGGTGGCGGGGTCGATGTCAACAAAGTCTACCGTTTT
>Ga0194124_10003385_pt1 | contig 16780 bp, 7 predicted proteins | sample TA2KigCas0mmetaG_FD_148605 | JGI IMG/M metagenome (GOLD analysis project Ga0194124, IMG submission 148605) | Freshwater microbial communities from Lake Tanganyika, Tanzania - TA2015031 Kigoma Deep Cast 0m | ecosystem: Environmental > Aquatic > Freshwater > Lake | place: Tanzania: Lake Tanganyika...
TAAGTTCTTATATCCTCTTCCGTCAGGATCCAATGACTCAGAGTAATATAATTCAACTAATTCTTTTCCTTCTTCACTGATAAGTGGTTCCGATAAATCCACAATCTTTTTATTGATTTCAAAAAACTCGTCACCAAAAATACCTTCTTTTGTTTTACCTGTTAATAGGTTTTTTAAGACGGTATTATCTTTTTGTTCTTTTAGTAATTTTTCACTTTTTTGTAAAATATCCGAAAAACTAACCTCTTTATCAAGTATCTCAGGAAATAGTTTGATTAATGTTTTTTCACCTAAGTAATAGATACCATCTATATTATCCGATTTATCACCAGATAATATCTTATATGTTTTAACATTGTAGTGGGGAATCTCTATTTCATGTATTTTGATTTTATCTCCATTCTTATAATACTTTTTGGTATTAGGTGAATAAAGGGTTACGTCTTCCGAGATAAGTTGTGTGAGGTCTCTATCACCACTAAAAATGGTTTTAGATTCGTCTTTAGCTATTTTACAATAATAGGCGATTAGGTCGTCCGCTTCAGAATTTTCAAATTCAATTTGTCTAACAAACATTTCCTCCAAGTATTGTTTTACTCTTTGTTTTTGTTTTCCAAATGATTCTTCTTTGAAGTCATCTGTTACGCCTTTTCGGTTAAGTTTGTATTTTGGGTAGAGTAATCTTCGTTGGGATGTTGAAAGTTCTCCGTCCCAAAATACAACAACCTTGTTGAAGTTTTCTTCGTTTATAAACCTACGTAATGTGTTAAGGAAATGCCAAATACCTCCTACGTGTTCAGTACCGTTAAAGTAATCTTTAACTCCGTGAAAACCAATTTTTAATAAATTATTCCCGTCTACTAATAGGGTTTTTGTCATTTCTGTAAACTTACAGGGTTCTTACTATTCTACTTCTTCTTTTTCTGCTTTTAGATCAAAGTCACCATCAACACCAATGATTTCTTTCCAATACTCAGCATAATCTTTTTTGTATTGTTCAATGGATGCCTTTTCTTCAGATGCTTCTTTACCTGGTAAAAACCCATGTGGTGTTACGATAATTTTACCATCCTCAAAACCGAGTCCGTTGATGTGGTTTTTCATTACAGATACTTTTGTCCTTGATGCAAACTTTACAGTTCTTTTGTCTTTTGTTGCTGTAATCTTTGTTGTCCCTGCGCCTTTTTGATTTCCAAACAAGAAAACTAAGGATGAGTTTAACCAAATAGCCTCTCCACCTTTTGCCTTGATCTTAGGTTGACCAAATGGATTATCAGGTAATTCTACCCAAGGCTGATTCACAATAATCAAAGTGTTTTCATATTTTGAATCCGCTTTTCGTGAACCTGATATTCTTTGGTTGATTCCCATACCAATCTTGTCGGCCAAAACACTTGCATTGTGTTGTTTACCTCCTTTACCTTCATAGGTCATCTTACAAGGAACAGAACCAACAGAATCCCACATAATACAAAGTGAATAATCTAAATCACCTTTTTCTTGTGCATCTAACAAATCATTAATGTAATCTGTAATTTGTTCAATGTAGTCAAAGTTATTATTAAATATATAAAATCCGTCCCACTCTAACTCTCCTGTTTCAGTATCAACAACTTCCTCACATTCAAATCCCATAAGTTTCGCGTGTTCAAAAGACCATTTTTGTTCAGTAATAATAAACACAGGAAGAATTCCTTTCTTTTGTGCATCAACCGCAGTTTTAATTAAAGCCGTGGTTTTACCTGTATCACTATGTCCTAAAAACATATTGATGTGCCCCATTGCAGGTCCAGGTAAACCAACCGCATCTAAAAAAGGTTCTCCTAAATCAAAAAACCTTTGTGGTTTATATTTTGCAGATGTGGAAAACTTTTTTTTTAATGAACTAAAATCATTTTTTTTAATTGCCATCTCATTCCACTTTTTGTTCATTCAAAACTTTTAACATGTCTTCTGTTACTTCAAACTTGTCCTCTCTTTTGACATTGTATTTGTATACTGTTTCCAACATTTCAAGTTTATCTTTTGCGTTTGTCATTTTTTCAACAAGCTTATCCATTTCCTCTAAATGTTGAGGATGTTCTCCAATACCGACAGAATTATTGAAGTAAATTAAAAGTGTTGCCTCCACTTCAGCCATTTCTGACCTATATTTCAAGGTCAGGGCTTCATACATTTTTTCTGATATCTTATTCATAATATTTTGAATTAAAAAGGTAATTCTTCTGATGGATCTTCATCCGCTTGTGGGTCAACAATATGTGTTTCTTCTTTTTGTGTTCCACCACCTAATGAGATTTCTGCTTCTTCACCGTAAACATATTTTTTAAGTTCAGAGTTCCACATAGGTGTCTCCCCAACTGCAACCGCCTCTAAATACTCGACAGGTTTTTTAGAATAAACATCTTTCCAAGTTAACTCATCTTGTAACCAACCTTCCATAATTTCTTTATCTGTGTGTAATGGTGCTGGATCGTCATACATAATTGTTTGAACAACTGTATACTCTTTACCTTGTGGTGTTTTTGCTTTAATAAGTTCAATAATAAGGTCTCTACCTTTTTCTGAATCAGTTACGTCACCTTTTGCTTTCCAAATAGGGAGAATTTTATCTAACACACCTTCTTGTTTGTAATTGTGTTTGAATCTCCAAAATTTAACACCATCTTGTTCGTTATTTCTATCAATAACCTTTACGATGTAAAATAAACGTGAACGGTATTGTGAAGCCAATTCTTTATCTTCTTTTTTACCTGTTGAAATAAGTTCATTATAAACTTCTGTTAAAGGGGATCTTTCGTTGTCATTTTTTTCAGGGTCGTACAACTTAACCCATTGCCCATTAACTTGAATCTCATGATACCAAACCTCAACAAATGGTGAAGAACCATCTTTTGTAGGTAACACTCTAATTCTTTTTTGTGCTGATTTTTCATTTTTTTGAAGAATTGCTGAAAAATACTTTTTCATTCTGTCTTCTTGTGAGATGTTTTGTCTCTGTGAACCACTTGGTTGTGAATTCTTTTCGTACTGTGCTAGTACTGCGTCAATTGAATTTGCCATAGATTTTGTTTTTAATTTTTAACTCTTTTATCTATAACAATTATAAGTGATTTTGTTAGAATGTCAAATAAAAAAGGGACCTTGTTGGTCCCTTATTATTTTTACATTTCCTCTTCGTTGTTGTAACTATTAAAAGTTTTTTTAATTTCATTAGGTGAAAAATTTTCAACCTCGTCAGATGTTAAAATATATTCATTCTTACCTGTTTTTTCCATATCTACTTTTTTATCATCAAAAAAGTCTGTAAGTTTTTGATTGTATGGGTATGAATCTAAAGACCTAAGTTCTAATCTTTCTTCAGGTGTTTTTTCTCTGTACCTGTCAAATTTAGTTTCTAACGAACTAATCTTACTCATAATTTGATCCATGTTTTCAAGTTTTGATTGTAAATCGTCTAATCTCTTAAACATATCATCCATAAAGGTATCTTGTTTATCTTTAATTTCTTCTTCAGTTTCTTCTTCACCTTCTTTTTTCTCTTCTGTATCGACCTCTTCAACATCGGGATCATTTGCAACATCAACAGGCTCAGGGATTTCTTCAGCGCCTCCTGCTGGTGGTGCTCCCGCATCTCCTGCTGGTGGTGGGGGTGGTGGTGCACCCGCATCTCCTGCTGGAGGTGGCGGCACTGCTCCCGCATCTCCTGCTGGTGGTGGGGGTGGGGGTGGTTCTTGTTCATTAAGAATATATTTATTTATTTCATTAAATCTTCTTAATTCTTCTAAAATCTTTTTTTCTGAAATCATTTAATTTTTTTTTACCCGTTTAATAATGTTTTAACTCCTTGTGGTGTTTCAACTCTTAATGTTCTATTAGTCTTCATTGTGTTGTCGAATCTTTCAATAAGACCGTCTTTCATTCTAACGGTATAACATTCACCTGTATCCAAATCACAAACTTGTTTATGGTCAGGGTCTATTTGTTTTTCCGTAATCTTAGTATCCTTTCTAAGATAATCATCAAGTAATTTTTTTACGCTCATAACTTTTTTATATATAAATATATCAAAGAAGTAAAAAATTAAAATGGAAAATACTTTTGAGCCCTTTTAACGTTATATTTATAATTGTCAAAGGCTACTTTTGGTAACCTCTCATTTTGTAAGTTTGTATCTATAATTGTTTTTATTTCGTTTGCACTTAATGGTGGTGGTCCAAAACCTAAAATTGTGTCCCAATATGAAATTATTGCTTGTGATAATGTTATTTGTTCAACTTCTTCTTGAGTTAAATTAACTTGTTTATTTAATGCGTTCAATTCTGATATAATAGGTAATACATTTTTGAACCAATCTCTTGTTAATAATATCGAGTCTTTAAGTTGATCAAAAGAAAAATATGGTACAGCCTCAACTCCATTATTATAACAAACCCACTTGTTTAGATCGGATCTATCGGGCCATTCGTTTGTTGCCCTAACTTCAGTTAAGTTATTATTTAATATTTGTATTAACTCATTTTGAACTAAATTTGTTGTTCTAGTTATGACAATAGTAAATAAAAGTGTTTTTATTGACCTATCTAAAGATACGTTTTCGTTTATTAAATTTTTTAAATCTTCAAACGTCATAGTACCTCGTCTAATAGGGTCTTCTTCTAATGTTTTATATTTTTCAATAATTTTTATTTGACATTGTTCGTTATCGTTTGGTACTAAATTTTCTCTTTCAGCTGCTCTTTCTGGATCTAAAATTGTCGGTGTGGTTTCTTCGACAACCGTGTCACTACCCGCCTTTAATATTTCAGATTTAAAATTTTCTAAATAATTTATTTTTATAAATGTTCCTAAACTATCTGGTTGTGGTAAAGCATATTTTGGCATCCTAGAACCATCAAAACTTGTTTTAAATTCTCCCTCCCTTATTGTATGTTTTACTTTGTAAATGTAATAAGGCCCATAAAATAATGGAACGTGTCTTAAATTAAAATACATGAGTGGTTGTATCATAACATTACCTAAAGATTCTACAGTACAAGAATAACTCATGGACTTATAAAGACTATATAATGATGTTGTTTGTTGTGCTATTTTATCTCCATTAACACCATTTGCTAATTGATCGTTTACTAAAAAAGTTGCATTAGTTGGTTTTTTATCATTCATATTTACATTTATGTTTGTAAACATATTTTGATTTCTTATACCAAAATCTACATTAAAGGCAACCACTTTATTAGAAAGTGATATATTTTGCTTATCTACTTCAATTCTATTTGGGTTGGTTGTTGGGTTTCTTAAATCAAAACTATCGTCGGCATATAACATGAATTCATTTTCTTTAGAAACGGGTCTTTCAGATTCTTTACCGACATAAACACACAAAAATTTGGGCCTTGAGTCTAAATAATTAACGTTTGTCCAAGTACCAAATAGTGAATTTGGTACGTCAATATTCTGTGGGTTTGGTGTTTTTGTAGCGTTATTAATACCATAAAAGTTAATGTACGCCGGCATTGAAAAGAAAAGTAAATCTCCAGCCGATTTTAAAATAGAACCAATTATTAAAAGTATGTCTGTGGCAGGATCGCTATTTTTTAACATATCTTTTATTGCTAAAACATCAACCTGTAACTCATCACCAATATCGTGGTTTGCGGGATCATGAAACAAAAAGTCTTCAAAAATTGTTCTTGTTGTTAAATCACTCCCAGCAATCCATTTGTCGTTAAATGCTTGAAATGTATTATATATACTTAATTTAGATACGTTACCATCTAATGTTGATTTTGTGTTTTTATTATTTACAGTAACTGTCGGTAAATTTTTATTTAAATAAGTAAAAACTTCTACAACACTATCATCTAATATTTTATTTTTTTCTAATAAAAAAGTTTCTAACTCACTTATAAACTCAGTGTTACCATAAGTTTCATTATTAAGGAGTTTTTTATTTTTTTGTGTTGAATATATTTTTATTAATTTAGAATAAACCTCAACGTTACTTTTATTAAACTCAATATTGTTATCAATAAAAAAGTCAAAAATTGTTGATCCTGTATCGGTATATGTTGAGTATTCAACGCCTTCAAAAGAAATGTCTTTAACATAAAAACCAACATTTAAATATAATGATTCCCATGCATCTTTATTTGATACTTTACTTTGCAATAGATTTACAGATGTTCCGTCACCTGGAAGTGTTCCTTTTTTATAACCATTTCCAATCGGTACTATTGGATTTTGTGGTTTTAATGAGGTATTATTTGCTAGACTACCAAAGAGTCTTCTATCAAATTGTCCGGAATTACCTATTTTTAGTATTAAATCATATTTAGAAAACGTTTTTATTTTTTGAGTTAGGTTAAATACTTGTTTTTGTGCCAAAAGTTCCCCATCATTATTTTGTTGGTTTGAAAGTGTTAGTTCACTTTCTTTAATGGTAAATAAATCCTTTAAAACAAATTTTAATTGTTTAAGTCCTGAATTTCTTGTTTTTTCAATTGTATTTTCGTTTTGTATAATTGAATTTGTCGTGATTGGGTTTGGTTCACAGAATTGTAAAAATAATGATTCAAAATCATCTAATTTTGATTTGTCAAACGCAGAAAAAATTTGTGTTACAGATTGGTAATCGGTACCCAAATAATTAAGTTCTTCAAAAATGCTTGGTTTTTTTAAAGAATTATTATCAAAATAACCAAATTGAGAGCATCCCCAAAAACTTCTTATTGTACCATTATATATGGAACTATTATCTTTTACTTCTTGATTTAATTTTTTATCTATTGTAAAACATTCGTAATTTGCCTGATTAAAAGGTATACCTCCACATGATGGGATCATCATATAGACTTTATTAGATTGGTCAATTAATGAATCTTTATCAAAAATAAGATATTCAAAATAAGAATTATTTATTATTGATCTATTTTCATTGTTTATGTCTCCACTTGTTGGCATATAAAAACTAGAATTAGTATTGTTACCTAGTTTTATTTTACCTTTTTCAAATATTTTTTTTATTTCTTGTTCTGTGTAATTTTTTATTAAATCTTTTTTTGTAAAAAAGTACTGAAAGTCGTTTATTAATTTTGGATAAAATCCATAATTAAATATGTCAAATTCTTTATATATGGTGGTATATCCATTTCCTCCACCCGAAGAACCGCTAGTTCCTGAAGAACCGCTAGTTCCTGAAGAACCGCTAGTTCCTGAAGAACCGCTAGTACCTGAAGAACCGCTAGTACCTGAAGAACCGCTAGTACCTGAAGAACCGCTAGTACCTGAAGAACCGCTAGTACCTGAAGAACCGCTAGTACCTGAAGAACCGCTAGTACCACTAGTTCCTGATTCTTCTTCATCCTCTTCGTTAGGTATGTTAATAACTTCTACTATATTTCTATATGCTGTAAAGTCCTCATCGTTCCCATCATAAGTTTTTATTTTATAAACTTTAGTTAAGTCATTATTTATTGGATCATAATATTTTTTGTAGTCAAAGTCTTTCCAACATTCATCTAATATATCGACACCTGTTGTATGATAGGTTTTATATCTATGCCAAAAAGCACCCATTTTTAATATAAATGAATAAGGTACTTGGTGTATTGCTGAGAATTTTCTTACTTGTCCATAAAAATTTCCTAAAGTCTCTTCTTTGTCAATATCATATAATGCTGGATTGGATATGTCCTCGACAGGTAAAGAATAGAGAAAAAGAAATCCGGTAGGCACATATGGGTTTGACTCTTTATTTTTTTCTTTTTCAACCCCATTTAAAATTGAATTTATAAAATATGGTGTGTTTAACAAACTAGTAGACTGAATCGTACTAACCAAACCTGAATATGTAGTTGGTTCATATCCTAAATATTGTTCGGTAACATTCCATTTAGTACTTGGGTATTGAGTAATTACAGTATTCCCGATCACCTCTGTAGGTACGTCAACGTCATAATATTGTTGTAAACTAGTTAAGTCTATGATTTTATCAGTATTATCTCTTGTTAAAATTTTTAAATTTTGATTTGCGAATCTTTTATTATCATACCAACTAATCATTGATATGTTCTTAACCGTATCTGATTCGTTTAATCTAGCAAGTGTTTTTTTATCGTCTAAAAATATTAAACTTTTTCCAATGTCGGTGTAGTCATTATTTAATGAAACAGGTTCTGTGTCTAAAAAATTATAGACATTGTGTTCAGTACTCTTTAAGTATTTATCAAATTCTTTAATTAATGGACTTGAATTTTCCAAAGATATTGACCTACCATCTATTTCTGAAAGAGCGTAAATTCCATAATCTTTTTTTATTGAGTTTTCAACATAATCAGTCACAAACAAATCCCTTTTACTAACCTCCCAAGTGTTTTTATCAGTATTTTCTAAAAATGATTCAAATTGTTGTAAATTAAATTTAAAATTTTTAAGTTTTTCTTTAAGTAATAAACTATCCTCTGAACCAAAAATAATATTTTTAGCCTCTAAATCTGATAAAAACTTATCAACCTGATTTGTTTTATAATTTCCTCTGTATAAGTTTGTATAATTAACTAAACTATAAAGTCTTTCATAAATTTCATAAAAAAAAGAAACTTCAGAAACATTTTCATATGGTAAAACCTCAAATGGAAAATCTAAAGTATTACAAGACCCAAATGGTGATGCATTTTTATTGTTATTATATTTTTTTCTTTTATTAGTTTGAGATCTTCTTGTTTGAGCATTTATATAATCTTCTAAAAATGCAACTTCCGGCCATGTCGTATAATCATACCCATTAGTTAGATCCACATATTTAGGATCGGCAACATAATTTAGTATATATTTTTCTCTACCGCTCTTGTCTTTAGGGTCTCTTTCCTTAGTAAAGTATGTTGGCCACGGATAAACAACATTTTTATCGTTTAACTGACCAGTACCATTAATTACGTTTTTAGAATCTATTCCAAAATTTTTATCAGCAGGTATTATCGATAGTAATCTTTTTGGGTTTGTTCTTTGATCCCAAGCTAATTTATGTGTTTTATCCATCAAACGATAAAATGTATCCACACCAGCCAATAATATTGCAAAAATATTTCTTATTGTCGGACTAAACCCTAAACCACCGTCTTCTGATGTTATTTTTTTAGCGAGTAAATCTGTAAATTGTTGCTCAATTTTTTCTTCTCTTGTTTTTATCTTATTTAAACCGTTGTTAATATCGTCTAAAAAACTATTGGCGAGATAAGTATTTGTACCAAAATCCACTTCACCAAACCTAAAAAACGTTGGTGTGTCATCTACTAAATCTCCAGTATTGTCGTCTATTTTTTTACTGAAAATTTCTATATCTTGTAATGTTTGAATCTTAAATTTGGAAACCTCGTCAGGTGTTGGTGTTCTACCTAATCTTTTTGTTAAAGTGTTTTCCAAATCAAGATCCGTAAATGAGCTTATAGCTATTTGTTCTATAACGTCTTTTGGGTCTAGTGTTACTACTATACCTTCTCTATATGTGTTTCCAGCAACAACGTATTCCGCATTGTCGCCAAAGGATTTGTTGGCCTTTAAATTTTTATTGGCATCATTAATTTCTGTTTCGATACCTGAAATTAATTCCTTTCTTTTCGTATAATCGACCGTGTTTTTGAAAGTATAATGTATCTGACCTTTGTAAAAAATGTAGTTATTTAAATCTAAAAATTTATTTTTAGATAATGTAAATACTTTGTTTTTTATATCAGTTAATACTCCTCTAAATTTTGATACGTCACTTAGGACAGCAAAATCACCTTGTTTAATACCATCTTGCATTTTTGTCACAAACGTATCGGCACTATCGATAAACTCATCTATTGATATTTCTGGAAAATCTTTATCTATTAAACCTTTAGATTTATAAATTTTGTAAACTTCATACATTGTTTGTTCACCAATAGAAGAATCTAATATTTCTAAATTACTAAATTGTTGTCCCGGCGCATTACTAACGGTTGATTGTTGTTGTAATGTTGTAGGTGTCATTTTTGGTGCCGTCTTAGCATAAGTCAAAAGAGTATCTGTTAACAGTCCAGTATTTCTACCAATCAACGTTAAAGATATATCATAATTACCCGTTCTTTGATCAAAACTAGCATTAAATTTAGTAAGATTTAATGCGTATTTAATTGCCTTACCATAATAACCTTTAAGTGTTAAATAAAATAGTGGGTACGGTAAATTAAAAAAAACAGAATATATCGATTTTTCTCCTTGTTCAAATAATGTCCTACCTTGAACATCCACTAGATTTATTTTAACCTGTGTTGAATTTATTCCTGATATGTCTATGGTTATGTCTTTAATCCCCAATGTTTGTGTGTCGTTATAATTTGAAACGTCTCTTACAAAAACACTTTTACCGTCTTTATTTTGTTTAGATTCTCTTATTTGATTGAAACCCTTACCTTCTCTGGCGCCACTTCCTGTTAATTGATCTGACCAAGACGTGTCAAAATATTTTTTTTTTCCTATTGGTTGTAGAAAATTTATACTTGTTCCATCTGATTTGCCGACCAAACTCGCAATACTTGAGTTGATTACCGGACTGTCAAAGGACTCTCCGATAGCTAGTTTAGTTCTAGGAATTACTTTTGTTTCTAAATTTGCATAAAAAACTAATTCTTCATGATCAACCAACCTATCTTTAACTTTGTTGTCAACAACAATTTTATTGGGGTCGATCAATATGATATTATCATAATCGGTTTCTACATATATAGATTTTTGGTTTAAACTATCTGCCATAATAAAAAATATGTGTATCTATTGCATTTTTGTAGTCTTGTAACGCACCTATAAGTGGAAAAGGTATAATAATTATGGTTCCATCAGGTATATTAGATTCTAAACCACCGTAAATTGGGTTTGCTAATTGTATTAACCAACCAAAATAGGGGCTACCGTATTTTTCATAACTAATTTTATCTAACCTACTTTGACCTGCTCTGTAGACATATTTTTGATCAGACGGCCTTGACCCAATATTAACATATGGTACTACAGTCTGTGTACCATTAATTAAAAATTTTTCATATCTTCTATAAAAATCCATAATATCAATTCATTTTTTTCTTCAAATTATATTTATCGTCATTTGAATCAACGGTTGACCAAACATTTTTTAGATTTTTTACATCAGTATCATTAGATGTTAGTTGTTTAGAGTAATCTAAAACTCTTTCTTTTTTGTCGGTGAATGGTTTATATATGTCGTTAGGAAGTAAATCATTCAAGAAATCATTTTTAAAATCATCAAATTTATTTTTTAACCTATCTTTAGATCTCTTAAAATCTTTAACTAAACCTCCATTTGTTTTTTCCACATACGTGTCATTATTTTTTGTAAATCCTAAATTATTATATATAAAGTCTTTCCAAGCGGTATAGTGAAAATTTGAAACATTGTTATTAACCGCGGCCTTTGCTAATTCATTAACAAAAGTGTCTGGGTTTTCTATTATTTGTGTACCAAATAACATAAAAAATACGTTTGTCGCTGGTGGCACCTGTTCTTGTAAATCTTCTTTCAAATATAGTTGAGTTGTGAAATCGTCTTTATATGTAAAAGTTTCTCCTGTTGGAACGATCCCAAACTCATCTAATTTTTTCATAAAGTCATTTAAATCTGTACCAATTTTGATAAAATCTTTTTTCAGTTCTTCATATGTGTTCGGTGAATCACTAGATGCTTCAACCCCTTCAGTTTTACCAGACAAATCATAAATTATTACTGAACCCTTTTTTGTTACATAACCGTCTCTTTTATTGATTACGTAATTTACTTGGTCTGAAATATTAATAAATTTTAATTCTTCTGTAATTATATTTGTTTGAGCACTTTCTAAAAAATCAATGTATGGTTGTTTTTTATCATCAATCATGGACTTTAATTTTCTTTTTACTTTTCGTATTTGATCGTTCGTAAAATTCTTTTCTAAAACTTGAGCCAATGGTGGTGTTAATAGCTCGTTTACATCTTTTTTTGCTCTTCTTACTAAATCGTCAACCCTATCTTGATAGTTTTCCGGTTTTCCTAAAATATTAGTAATTAAACTATTTGACGTTCCACTTAAATAATCAAAATAACCTTCTTTATATTTTCTAGATTTAGTATATAGTAACAATCCACCTAAATTCAAATAGTCTTTTAATATGTTTAAATTGAAAAATAGTGAATTAAAATATGAGCCAGTCGTTTGAACGAACTCGTTCATTTTAGTTTTATATTCAATTGTTCCGGTAATTGCACTTGTCTGTATGTCTAGATTATTTGTTTTTACATTACCTATAGTATTACCCGCACCACTACCTTGTGGTTTATCGGTCGCATCAATCAAACCAACTTCATTTTTAATAATATCTAAAACTTCAGAATCAAATTCAGATAATACATCTTCAGTTATTGTTGCTCTATCATCATACATTTCGGTATTTGCGTAATAATTAAACGATAATGCGTTTTGTAATTCAGATACCGGATTATTAATTCCTTGTCCACCGATAAAATCAAATGAAAGACTTACCGTTGCAATCATAGGCTGTAACCCAATACCTTCAGGGTTTATATCAAACTTAGCATCTTCATATTTAAACGTTAACGACATTGGAATTATTTTTGTATGATAAAAGTCCCCAACTCTCAATACTAAAATCGGTGGTGTACCAAAAGCACTATTAAATACATCGTTATATTGGAATTGTGTTTCTCCTCCTGTTTCTACCGCAGTTGGGATTGTATCTCCAGGTCTTACGCATTGATTTAAAAACGTTAATCTAGCATTTAATCCTTCAGGAGTTATTGAGTGAAATGCCGGTTGGAAGTTTTTAATTTTACTTTTAATTCCATCATAAATCATCGGATTAGTTTCTTTTACCATTTCAAAGTAATTACACTCAGTTAAAAGTTTTCTCAGTAGTCTTTTTGTTAAATCTCCTCTTAATTTATTTGTCTTATCTTTTACAGTTGTTTGTGAAATTTCTTTTACTGTTGTTGCTTGTGCTTGTGTGTTATTAGTATTATTGTTTTCAGCAGCATTTGTTTGTGGTAATTGTCCTTCGTTGTTCTTTCTTTTTTCTTCTTCTGTTTGTGTTTTTGGTTTTTCTTCGTTAGGTTTTATTTTAATTTCACTAACACTAACTCTTCTACATAGCATCGCTTGCATAGAACCTTTACCATCCGTACTTGAGCTTTTGAATCCTTTAGAACAATCAATAGATGAGTATTTATCAGTTTTTAATTTAGATTTTTTTCCCTCTGATTTTTTTTTGATTTTTAATTTATTATCAATAAAATCAGATAAAGTTTTTTCTCCATCACCAAATTGTAAAATTTCTTTATATACTGAATCAATTCTTCTTTCAGATAGTTTTTGATTATACTCTTCTCCACCATTCGCATTTGCGGAAGCAATAAGTGAAAAATTAACTTCAGCACCACTTTTTAATACTTTTAAAACTTTTTCTAAAAATTCTTTAAAGTCTTGATATTCTTGATTTAGTTCATCTAATATTGTTTGGGTTACTGATGGTTTAGCGATAATCCATTTATCTGCCAATTCTTTAATCGGTGGGTTATCCGGTAAAGTGGTTTTTTGATTTGTTTTTTTAGAATATTCGATATAATACCCATCAGAAACACCCCCATAGGTTACACTTTTAATATATTCGTCACTTCTACCTATTAAATCATTAAAGTAAGTTTCATAAATACTATCACTTTCTGACGTGTCACCATCAGGTATTGCTTGTGGGAAAAGTAATATAAGTTCTTCAAACTTATTATCCTTTTCTTTACTGTTTAACTCGTCAATAATTTCTTTAGTTTCACTTCCTGTACTTTCTTCATTACTCTCTAATTGAGCGTTTTCTTTTGTATTATTTTCTCCATTTGTTTGTGTTGGTGATGTGTACTTAGTGAACTCTCTAACTTGTTCTACTGTTCTTAAAGTTTCAACAACTTCATATATGTCAGAATAACTGAACATGGGGTATTTTTTTAGTAGATCTACTAAATCATATTTTAAACATCCAGCAAATAAAGAGTCAATTACTTTTGTTGCCAAAGACTCTTCAGTTTTTTCTAATTCTTTATTAACTAAAACATTTAAAACGGACGGGTGATCCACTACAATTTTAAAACTAATATTACCTTTTCTTGATGTTTTTGTGTAGGTATAAACAGGCTCTGTTCTACCAAGAAACGCGGTATCTGTCCAATTCGCAGTAGACGAGTCATCAAACGTAAGATCATAAGGAGGAAACCACATTATCCTTCCACCATTAGGTCCTATTTCGCATGCAGGTAAATCCTCGACTCTATAACCAACTCTACTTGATGTTTTCCATGCTAAATTTTCTAAAGAAAACATATATTTTTTTGCCCTCAATTTACCATCAATAAATTGTATGTTTGTTGAGTCAACTCCACCCATCGGGGCGATATTTAAATTATATGTATTATCTAAAACTGAACTGTTATATTTTCTTATATTTCTGTCAGTTTTTTGTAATTCATTAAACGAATAGTAAGGTCTATCTTTAGTGAATAATCTACAATATTCATAACCAACTACATCTTTAACTTGCTTTCCACTTTGTCCTAATGATGTAGGTGTTAAAAATCTTCTTGCTCTTGATCCTTTAGTAACTTCTTGATATCCATCAAAAAATACTTTAGATACTTGATTAATTGCATTTCCAACATGTTCAAGTTTACTTGCTGAACCAACGCTACCCGCCTCAACCAATCTTTGTGTTACGTCTAAAATCGATCCCGGTGTGAGTTTTGTATCTGAAGATTTTGTTTGATTATATGTTGCTTGAAATCCAGCACCAAAAACACTATCAATTGAAAAGTTTTGTAACTTACCTGTCTTTTCATTTTTAGGTCCAACTAATCTTCCTGGATCAATATAATTCTTTTTAGCTGTCCATGTAAAACCACCTTGTATCCCTACTTTGTCATAAAAAGCTCTCGCGTTTAATCCAAATAATTTTTGGTTTACTGAATTACCTTCATAGTCTTTTCCTATTCTACCATAACTATAAACAGGGCCAACAACAGGGTTACCTTTGTTATCTCTTGGTAAATCCGTTTTCGGACTCACTAAATCCCTCATGTAGTTTTTACCTTTACCAATATAAAAATTACCACCAGGTGCCGTTAAGTTTGGACTGAGAACGGAACTAAGTTTGTACTGTGGTCTATATTCATTATAATATAACATATCGAACAATAAACTTTTTGTTGCGTTTGATGTATTTGCCAATAATGTTTCAGATCCTGTATCTATATTTGGTGTTAATATTTTCGTTGCTAAATTAGTTGCAAGTGACGCTAACCCTCCTATTGGGTTTGTTAACGCTTGAGACAAAATATTTTTTTGTGGGTAATCAAAATATTCACCTGGTATCAAAGAATATGGGGAATAAAGTCCTGCTAATCTAGATGTGAAGCTAAGTGCTTCACCAATAATACCACCAACAGATGTTATTTTAAAATCCCTTTGTATCAATGGTATATTATTAGTAATAACACCCAACGCATCAAATGGGTCAGGTTTCAATTCGGCCGATATTGCACCACTATTTTGATTTACAGTGGTAGTTGTCCCTAATGTTTTACCCAAAGTTTGTTGTAATAATTCAAAAGCAACTCTTGCCTTTTTTTCTTTTTGTAATTGTTTTGCCCCTAATTTTGCCAAATCAGAATCTTGACTCAATGAACCTTCAGACCCTCTAACATTATTTAAATCATCTTGTGATAAAATATTTATTGGGCTATAATCAGATGGAATAAAAATAAATGTTGTGTCACTATTATAGTAAGGGTCATTTAAATTTTCAAAAGAATAATCTTCAACAGTTAAAGCATCAAATGTTCCTTCACCACTATTATATTTATTTTTTCCATAAAAAAATGTTTGTGACTGTAATGTTGTTAAATTTGGTGAAGATGACTCATAATCAAATTCTCCTTGATTTGATCTTGTTTGGAAATTCAAATTTGGGTCAATAAAAACCCCATATCCGTTTGGTATATCCTCAGGTCCATAAACATTTGAAAGATACGCCATTTTTTGAGATCTTTCTGTTGTTCTATTTGGTTCTGAAGTTGGGTATAAGAAAGGTCCAGAGTTAGGTTTTGTTTGTTTGTTTACATTTGGCTCAACTTCGAACCCAAAACCACCACTTGGTCCAAAGAAATTTGAAGTGTAAGCATTAGTTCTAGATTGTTCTGCCGAAATTTCAGGTCCATTCGATACGTATGTATATTCACCTACTCTTGTGCCAATAGATTCTAAGTCAAATGTTACCGTATCTCCAAAACCATTAGCCATCTTAGTTGGTCCGTATTTGTTTAAAACCCTTAAAAACTTTTCAAGTTCATTTCCTTTTTTTTCTAAGTCGCTATTAACACTATCTTGATATCCGTAGTTACCTTCGTTAGCTTTTGTTTGTTTATTTAAATTTGGGTTTACTGTGTTTTGATTTTCACCGACATCTTTAGAATACTGATTTTTTACTAATTGTTCTTTTTCTGTTCTTTTACCAAAAATTTCTAATTGAGACCCAAAACTCTGGGTAAATGTATAATTACCAAAATTAGTTTGTGTTCCTAAATTTTTATTTATATTAACTATATTACCAAAATCAGAATCTAATGGTGTATATTTATTTAACCCTATTAATTTTGGTTCTTGTATGTTAGCTTCAACTTCAATAGAAGATGAATCAATTACTGAATAAT
>Ga0194124_10003388_pt1 | contig 16771 bp, 2 predicted proteins | sample TA2KigCas0mmetaG_FD_148605 | JGI IMG/M metagenome (GOLD analysis project Ga0194124, IMG submission 148605) | Freshwater microbial communities from Lake Tanganyika, Tanzania - TA2015031 Kigoma Deep Cast 0m | ecosystem: Environmental > Aquatic > Freshwater > Lake | place: Tanzania: Lake Tanganyika...
GGGGAGCGGGAGCAGGAGCAGAAGGCGGCGGAGGGCGCGGGGGGCGCGGAGGGCGCGGCGAGGCGGGAGGCGGGCGCGCGCCTGCGGGAGCTGCGCGCGCTCGTGGAGGCATTTCGGGCGCGGGGCGCGCCCCTCCCTTGAACTGCCCCCCCCCGCCCCTTACACTCGCCGGCGCCCCTTAGAGTCGAGGTCCCGCGAGGGCGGCGGGGGTGGAAGTCGAGAGGAACACGATGAATCTGCCACGCCGCCCCTGCGCGCCCCTGCGCGCCCCCGCCCGCTCGCCCGCCCGCCCGCTCCACAGCCCGCTCCACAGCCCGCTCCACAGCCCGCTCTCGGGTCACCTCGCCCGCCTGCTCGCCGCGCTCGCCTGCGCGCTCGGGGTCGCGGGCGTTGGCGCTCCGCGCGCGGGGCGCGCGGAGGTGGCGGGGACGCGCCCCGCCCTCTACAGGCAGCATCAGGTCTTTGGGGGGGCCGCGGTCACGGGCAACACGCTCATGCGCGCCTCCCTCGCCAACCCGCTCGTCAACAGCCAGCTCCTTGAGAGCGCCCCCGGCGACGTCAGCGGCGTGCCCTTTGACGCGGAGCTCGTGGGCGCCTACCTCTTTTGGGGGGGCAGCACGCTCAACGCCCCCGACGCCAACGCCGACCTCACGCTCCCCGACGGCACCCTCCTCAACGACGTGGCGGCGGAGCGGTGCCTCACCCTCAGCGGATTTGGGGGCTTTTACGCCTGCCGCGCCGACGTCACCGCCGCCGTGGCGGCGCGCCCGGGCGCGCGGAGCTACAACGGGCGCTACGCGGTGGGCGACGTGCGCGCCCTCCCCGGCGCCATCAACGCCAGTGGGCAGTGCCAAGACCAGTTCTGCCAGGCCAAGTACGCCGCCTGGAGCCTGGTGCTCGTCTACAGCGCCCCCTCCGCCACCACCCTGCGCGACGTCACCCTCTATGACGGCTTCTTGCAGCTCGACGAGGACGAGCGCGCCCCCGGCGTGGAGTCATTTAGCATCAGCGGCTTTGACTTCCCCGCCAACGGCGCCGCCCGCCTCACCTATTTCGCCACCGAGGGCGACGCCCTGCTCGGCGTGCCGCCGCAGGACAGCGACCCGCAGCAGCAGCTGCGCTGCGACACCTGCTTTGACTTCTTTGAGGTCAACGGCACCAAGCTCAGCGACGCCAACAACCCCCCCAACAACCTCTTCAACAGCTCCTCCGTCATCGGCTACACGCTCGGCGTCGACATCGACAGCTTTGACATCTCGTCGCTCCTCCGCCCCGGGGACTCGCAGATCAACCTGCGCGTGGGCTCCGGCGACGGGCGCGTGAACCCCAACGCCCCCGACCCGGGGGGCGGCGGCGAGCTGTTCTTGCTGAGCTACATCCTGCTGAGCGTGGAGCGCAACGCCCCCAACTTCAACCGCGCCGGCACCTCCTTTAGCGTGATCCCCGACGAGGCGGCGCCCCTCGAGCGCGTGGTCTTTACGCTGCGCCTCGACAACGAGGGCACCCTCGCCGCGCAGGGCGTGCGCGTGACGTCGTCCCTGCCGCGCGGCCTCAGCTACTTCCCCGGGAGCCTGCGCGTGGACGGGGCGGACCCGGTGCCCGGCGAGGAGGCCACCAACCCGCTGGCCGCCGGGCTGAATCTGGGCGTGGTGCCCTTCCAGGGCGACTCCGACCGCGTGCTCACGTTCCGCGCCAGCATCGACCAGGGCACGCCGCCCGGGACCCGCCTGGTGACGCCGGCGCAGGTCTCGGCGCAGAACGTCCCGGAGCCCACGGACCTCGAGGCGGTGGTCACCGTCCTCGGCGCGGTCCCCCTCGGCGCCCCCACCAAGACGGTGGTGGACGGCGACGGCGACGGGGCGTTCGCCCCCGGGGATGTGGTGCAGTACCGCATCCAGATCCCCAACCCCAACCCGCGCCCCGCCACGGGCGTGCGCCTCGTGGACCAGCTCCCCCCCTACCTCGACGTGCTGCAGGTGTCGGCGGGGGGCGGGCGCGATCTCAGCGACCTCTCGCGCAACCTCGTGACCGTCGAGGAGCTCAACATCCCCGAGTCGTCCACGCTGACGGTGACCATCGTGGCGCAGCTCCACGACGCCGCGCGGCTCGCCGCCGACGGGGTGCCCGCGGGCGAGCTCGACGGCTGGCTCGTGGAGAATCAGGCCGAGGTCACCCTCGGCGCCGACCGCCGCCTCACCGATGACCCCTCCACCGCCGCCCCCAGCGACGCCACCGCCTTTGTGATCTCGGCGGAGGTGGACATCACGGGCTCAGGGTCGCGCAAGGAGGTGGTGGACCTCAACGGCGGCCTCCTCGAGCCCGGCGACGCCCTCCGCTACACCCTCCGCGTCCGCAACACGGGCGCCGCCGACGGGCGGGTGCGGATCGATGACCCCCTCCCCCCCTCCCTCGGCGCCTGCGCCGTGCGCCCGGGCAGCGAGGCGCTCCGCTGTGAGCAGGGGGCGGGGGGAGCGCTGCGGGTGGTGGGGGAGGTGGCGGTGGAGGCGGATGACTTTGTGCGCCTCTCGTTTGACGCGGTGGTGCTCGACTCGGTCACCGATGGGCAGGTGATTCAGAACGTGGCCACCGCCTCGGTGGTGGAGGACCCCGCGCAGGTGGTGACGCTCCGCAGCCCGCAGCTGCGCGTGTCGGCGGCGCCGCGCTTGAGCGTCACCAAGCGCGCCGCGTCGGGGGCGCAGGCGCGCGCGGGCAGCGAGCTCACCTACGAGATCGTGGTCACCAACGACGGCAACCGCCCCGCCCGCGACCTCACCCTCGTGGACCCCGTGCTCATCCCCACGACGGCGGTGGTGGCGGGGCAGGGCGGCGTCTTTGATGAGGGCGCGCGGGTGGTCACCTGGCGCCTCGGCGACCTGCCGCCCGGCGAGTCGCGCGCCCTCACCCTCCGCGCCACCCTCGCGCCGGAGGCCGCGCCGGGGGCGCGCCTGAGCAACCAGGCGAGCCTCTCGGGGGGCGACCTCGTGCGCGCCCTCCTCAGCGACGACCCCGCCACGCCGGCGGCGGCGGACCCGACGGTGGTGTTCGTGACGGGGGCGGGGGCGCTCCTGTCGGTCACCAAGGAGCCCTCCACCCGCGCGCCCCTCCCCGGCGGCGCCCTCACCTACACGCTGGTGGCGCGCAACGTGGGCGACGCCCCCGCCCTCAACCTCACGCTCACCGATTCGCTGCCGTCGTCCTCGTTCGCCGCCGTCCGCGCGCCTCAGGGACGCGTGATGGGGGAGCGGGTCACCTTTAGCGCCGCCTCCGCCCCCGCCCTCGCGCGCCTCGAGCCCGGCGCGGAGGTGCGCCTGGCGCTCGACGTCACCCTCGCCGCCCTCCCGGCGGGGACGAGCGTGAGCAACCAGGCGGCGCTCACGGCGGTGGGCCTCGCCGGCGAGCCGCTGTCGGCGCGCAGCGACGACCCCGGCACCCCCGCCCTCGCCGACCCCACCGTGGTGGTGGTGAGCGCGCCGCCCCGCGCGCTGCTCACCAAGCTCGTGGAGGACCTCAACGGCGGGGCGGTGGAGCCGGGGGACGTGCTCCGCTACACCCTCACCGCCCGCCTCGCCGACCCGGCGGGCGCGCCGCTGGCGGGGGCCACGCTCTCCGACCCCGCCCCCGCCGACCTCGTCAACCTCAGCCCCCTCGACGGGGGCGCGGCGCGCGGGCAGACGATTCGCTGGGCCCTCCCCACCCTCGACGCCGCCACCCCGGCGGCCTCGGTGCGCTTTGAGGCGCAGGTGGCGCCGGGCGTCCTCAACGGCGCGCCCATCGCCAACCAGGCCACCCTCGCCGCCCCCGCCCTCGCCGCCCCCGCCCTCAGCGACGACCCGCGCACCCCCGCGCCCCTCGACCCCACGGTGGTGACGGCGCAGAGTCTGCCGCGCCTCGCCGTCACCAAGACCGTCCGCCCCGCCGCCGCCGCCCCGGGTGAGCAGGTGGAGTGGACGATCGAGCTGGTCAACGAGGGCGCGGGGGTGGCGGCGGCGGTGGAGGTGCGCGACCCGCTCTCGGAGTGGCTCGCGGCGCCGAGCGCGGCGGGCGGGCGCGTGGAGGGGGGGGAGGCGCTGTGGTCCCTCGGCGACCTGCCCCCGCGCGAGCGCCGCCGCCTCACCCTGCGCGCCACCCTCGCCCCCGCCACGCCGGCGGGGCAGCTCGTGGCCAACCAGGCGTCGGCGTCGGCGCGCCCGCAGGGGGCGGGGGAGCCCCTCGCCGCCCTCAGCGACGACCCGCGCACCCCCGCGCCCCTCGACCCCACCCGCCTCGAGGTGCTCGCCGGCCCCGACCTCGCGCTCACCAAGGCGGTGGACGGCGCCGGGGCGGGGGGCGCCACCGTGGCGCCGGGGGGCGAGCTGCGCTACACCCTCACCCTCACCAACCCCCGCGCCGCCGAGGCGCGCGGCGTCACCCTCCTCGACATCCTCCCCGACTCGCTGACGGAGGTGCTCGACGCCGATGGCGGCGAGGTGCGCGGGCGCGAGGTGCGCTGGGCGATTCCGGCGCTCGCCCCCGGCGAGTCTCGCAGCTTCCGCCTCGCGGCGCGCGCGGCGGAGGGCCTCGCCCTCGGCGACGTGGTGCTCAACCAGGCCACCGCCGCCGCCGAGGGCCTCGCCCCCGCCCTGAGCGACGACCCCGCCACCGCCGCCCCCGGCGACCCCACGGCGGCGCGGGTGGTGGGGGACGCGCGCCTCACTCTGCTCAAGGCCGTCCGCCCCCTCTCGGAGCCCCCCTTCCGCCCCGGCGGGCGCGTGGAGTACACCCTCACCCTGCGCAACGACGGCGTGGCGGAGGCGCTCAACGTGGCCCTGCGCGACGCCCTCCCCGCGCGCCTCGAGGGGGTCACGGCCTCCGAGGGCGAGGTGGCGGGGGGGGCGTGGGCGCTCTCGCTGCCGCGCCTCGCGCCCGGGGAGTCGCGCGAGGTGCGCCTCGCGGGCACGCTGAGCGCGACGGCGGCGGCGGGGGAGGTGGTGGAGAATCGGGCGCAGGTGCTCTACGACGGCGTGAGCGCCCCCTTCGAGAGCGACGACCCCGCCACGCCCGCGGTGGACGCCACCCTCTTCACCGTCCTCGGCGGCCCCGCGCTGCGCCTCACCAAGCAGGCGCGCAGCCTCGACCCCAGCGGCGCCTACCCGCCGGGGGCGGGCGTCTCCTACACGCTCACGCTCACCAACGACGGCCCCGGGGTGAGCGACCCGCTCACCGTGGTGGACGACCTCTCCCCCCGCCTCACGAGTCCGGCGGCGGGGGTGGGGGCGGGGGTGGCGGGGGTGGCGGCGAGCGTGCAGGGGCGGCGCGCGCAGTGGCTGGTGCCGCCGCTGCAGGCGGGGGAGCGCGCGACGCTCACGCTCGCCGCCACGCTCGACCCGTCCGCCGCCGTCGATGAGCAGGTGCTCAACCAAGCGTCGGCGGCGGTGGAGGGCGGGGCGCTCCTGAGCGATGACCCCCTCACCCCCGCCCCCCTCGACCCCACGGCGCTCACGGTGGCGGGGGGCGCCGCCCTCGCCCTCGCCAAGGCGGTGAGCGCGCCCGGGGGCGCCTTCACCCCCGGCGCCGCCGTCACCTACACCCTCACGCTCACGAACACGGGCGCGCAGGGCGCGCGCGGCGCGCAGGTGCTCGACCCGCTCCCCCCCGGCCTCACCCTCCTCGACGCGCGCCCCGCCGCCGCCCTGGACCCCGCCACCGGCGCGCTCCGCTGGGATATCGGGGCGGTGGCGGCGGGGGCGCGCGTGACGCTCACGGTCACCGCCACCCTCGGCGCAGACCTGCCCGCGGGCGCCGTGGTCGCCAACCAGGCCACCGCCTCCGCCGAGGGCGCCCCCCCCGCCCTCAGCGACGACCCCGCCACCCCCGCCCCCGGCGACCCCACCCGCCTCACGGTGACCGCCGCCGCGCCGCTGGCGCTCACCAAGACCCTCCGCGACGTCAACGGCCCGCCCCTGCGCCCCGGCGACGCCGTGGAGTTCACGCTCACCGTCTCCAACCCCGGCGTCGCGCCCCTCGACGGCGTGGAGCTCGTGGACCCACTCTCGCCTCTGCTCACGAGCGCCGAGGCGGTGGGCGGGAGCGTGGGCGGCGGGGTGGCCACCTGGCGCATCCTGCGCCTTGAGCCGGGGCAGCCGCGCTCGTTCGTGCTGCGCGCCGCTGTGCGCGCCTCGGCGGGGGCGGGGGCGCTCGTGACCAACCAGTTCGCCGCGCGCGTGGCGGGCGGCGAGTTCGTGCTCAGCGAGGAGGTCTCCGCCGAGGTGAGCGCGCCGCGCCTCACCCTCACCAAGGCCGCGCGCCCCCTCAGCGGCGACTCCTTCACCCCGGGCGGCCTCGTGGAGTACGCTCTCACGCTCACCAACGACAGCGCCGAGCCGCTGGAGGGGCTCACCGTCTTTGACCCCCTCCCGCCCCTCCTCCTCGACCCCCTCCCCGGGCAGGGCGGCGCGCTGGCGGGCGGCGTGGCGTCGTGGGGCGCCGCCGGCACCCCCGCCCTCGCGCGCCTCGAGCCCGGGGCGAGCGTGGCGCTCACGCTCACGGCGCAGATCGACCCGCAGGCGCCCCTCGGCGCCCTAGTGTCGAACCAGGCGACGGCGCGCGACGGCGCGGGGGGGCTGTCGGCGCTCAGCGACGACCCCGCCACCCCCGCCCCAGAGGACGCCACGTCCTTTAGGACGGCGGCGGGCGCCGCCCTGCGCTTCACCAAGACGGTGCTCGTGCCCGCCTCGCGCGAGGGCCTAGAGCCGGGGGGCGAGCTCACCTACGAGCTGCTCATCGAGAACGTGGGCTCCGCGCCGAGCGGGGCGCTGCGGGGCAGCGACGCCCTCGACCCCGCCCTGCAGCCGCGCGAGCTGCTCGTCGATGGGGTGTCGGGGGACCTCGCGCAGCTGCTCGGGCGCGGCGTGCCCCTGCCCAGCCTCGCCCCGGGGGCGCGGGCGCGCGCCACGCTCACCACGCGCCTCCTCGACGCCCCCGTGGGCGCGGAGGTGATCAACCAGGCGCTCCTCGCGCTCACCGACGGGGGCGAGGCGCTGTTGTCGGACGACCCCCTCACCCCCGCGCTCGGCGACCCCACGGTGGTGGTGGTGGACGGGCGCGCGGCCCTCTCGGCGCAGAAGCGCGTGGAGCCCGCCAGCGCCCTCGTGGGCGACGTGCTCACCTGGACGGTGACGGTCACCAACTCCGGCGCCGCCCCCGCCCTCGGCTTGCGGCTGCTCGACGCGCTCCCGCCGGAGGTGGAGCCGCTGTGGGACAGCTTTAGCCTCGATGGGCTCCTGCTCGCGGAGGGTGACCTTGAGCGGGTGGCGGCGCCAGCGCCGAGCACGGCGGCGTTCGCGCTGCCCATCGGCGTGGTGGCGCCGGGCGCCACGCGCGCCCTCACGTTCCAGACGCGCGCGGCGCGCGCCGGGCGCGCGCTCAACCAGGCGCGCCTCGACTGGGAGGGCGGCGCGGTGCTGAGCGACGCCGACGGCGACCCCGCCAACGGCCTCACCCCCACCCCCGCCGCCATCACCGCGCCGCCCGTCAAGGCGTTCTTGCTCACGCTCACGGCGGAGGACCCCAGCGGGCCGCCCGCCCAGATCGGCGAGGAGCTCACGCTGCGCTACATCGCCGAGAGCGCCGGCACCGCCCCCCTCGACGCCCTCACGCTGCGCGCGCCCCTGCCCCGCGGCCTGCGTTTCGTGAGCGCGGCCGTGGAGGGCGACGCGGGGGGCGTGGGCGCCGCGCCCACCTTCACGCCCACGACGCCCCCCGCCCCCGGGCAGCCCCCCGCCCCCCTCGCCGGCGAGGCGCGCCTAGAGGGGTTCTCGTTGAATCCCGGCCAGCGCCTCGCGCTGGTGGTGCGCGCGCAGGTGGACCCCGCCCTCGACCAGCCCCGCGAGCTGTGCGCGGAGGGGACGCTCACGGACGAGGAGCACCGCCCGGGGGTGGACCCGGGGGAGGGCGTGTCGCGGAGCCAGCGCGCCTGCGTCCAGGGGGCGGTGGTCTTTGGGCGCGTGGTGGGGCAGGCCTTTGAGGACCTCAGCGGCGACGGCGCGTGGACGCCCGACGCGGACCTGCCGTTTGAGGGCATGATCGTGTCGGCGTGGCGGCGCGGGGCGGGGGAGGGGGAGCCGCTCGCCACCGATTTCACCGACGCCCGCGGCGCCTACCAGCTCGCCAACCTCCGCCCCGGCGACTACGAGGTGCGCCTCAAGAGCGCGCAGGGGACGCTCATGCGCCCCGTGTCTTTTGCGCGGGTGGTGGCGCTTGAGGACGTCACCCTCGCGCTCACGGTGGAGCCCTCGGGGCGCGTCTACCAGAGCGCCGACGGCGCGCTCGTGGACGGCGCGGAGGTGTTCGTGTACCGCGACGAGGACGGCGACGACGACCCGCTGGATGACGAGAGTCGGGCGGCGCGGCGCCTGGTGCCCCCCGAGGATCTCGAGTCGCCCACGCAGCAAGGGCAGCGCACGGCGCAGGGGGGGCTCTACCGCCTCGGCGTGCGGCGCCCGGGGCGCTACCTCATCGAGGTGATTCCGCCTGGCGTGCAGCTCGTCGCGCCCTCGTCGCTCGCGCCGCCCACGCCGGGCTTCCTCTCGCCGGAGGACGGCGAGCTCCGCGCCTCGCCTCTCGCGCTCCCGAGCGTGGCGCAGGGCGCCGACCGCCGCTACTTTATGGCGTTCGTGGTGCGCGGCGACGGCGACGCCGCCGAGCCGCTCGTGAACAACCACGTCCCCCTCGACCCCCTGTCGGCGCTGATCGAGCTGAGTAAGCGGAGTCTCAAGGTCGAGCACTCGCTGGGCGAGGTGGTGACCTACGAGGTGGACGTGATCAACCGCAGCCCGCGCGACCTCACCTATGACGCCGCCAGCCGCCTCGGCGGCGTGGTGCTCGAGGACGCGCTGCCCAAGGGGCTCAAGTACGTGCCCGGCTCCGCGCTGTGGCTCGAGGTGCAGGGCGGGCGCGAGGCGCCGCTGTTCTCGTCGGAGCCCGTGGGGGTGCGCTTGCTGCGCTTTGGGCGCGTGGCGCCCGCCGCCGGCGCGGGGGGGGCCACGCTGCTGCAGCGCCCCGTGGACCTCAGGGCGGGCGCGCACCTGCGCCTGCGCTACCAAGCAGCGCTGAGCGCTGACGCTAAGCCCCTGCGCGCCTACGTGAACCGCGCCACCCTCCTCACCGACGGCAACGTGCCCATCAGCGCCACCGCCAAGGCGACGATTCGGGTGGTGGCGGACGCCGATTTCGATCAGGGGCTCGTGCTCGGGCGGGTGTGGTGCGACGCCAACAAGGACGGGCAGCTCAGCGACGGCGAGGGCGGCGCCGCCGGCGTGCGCCTCTATGTGGACAGCGGCAGCTACGCCGTCACCGACGTCACGGGCAAGTACCACTTCACGCGCCTCAACCCAGGGGTGCACGCCGTCAAGGTGGACCCCAACACCCTGCCGCCCGGCGCGGAGGGGACCACCGACCTCACGCGGGTGCTCTTCTTTACGCGGGGCCTGCCCGCGCAGCTCGATTTCGGCGTCACCTGCCCCGCGGAGGAGGCGGCGGGGGCCGAGGTGCGGCTCGGGGAGGCGGGCCTGCGCGCCGCCCTCGCCGCCCTCGGGCGCGAGGTGGTGGTGGTGGAGGGCGACGTGGGCGCCCTGACGGCGCGCGTCAACGAGCTCACGGTGAGCGCGCCCGCCCTCGACGTGCGCCTGCGCGAGGAGGGGCTCAGGGTGCTGGCGCGCGCGGGCGCGGGCGCGGACGACGCCCCCGACCTCGCGCCCCCACCCCCGGGGGAGGGGCTCGCGCTCTCGTTCACGCCCGCGGGTCTCAGCGCCGCCGCCGGCGAGCCGCTGCGTTGGAGCTTGTGGGTGGGGCAGGTGGGGAGCGAGGAGCGCCCGGTGCTCGAGGGGCGCGGGGCGCCGCCGGGGGTGGTGGAGTGGAGCGGGCGCGACCCGCTCGGCGCGGTGGTGACTCGGCGCGGGCAGCTGCTCACGTACCGCCTCGAGGTGGCGTACGCGGGGCTGATGGTGAGCTCGCCGGCGCGGCGCTTTGGGGTGGGCGTCAGCCTGCCTCCCGCGCCTGAGGTGCTCTTGTCGTTCCAGGCGGCGCCGCTCGGCGGCGGGCGGGGGAGCGCGGAGGAGGGCGCCCTGCCCGCCGACGACGCGGCGCGCCTGAGCGAGGTGGTGTCGCGGCTCAAGGCGGGCTACGAGGGCAGGCTCGTGATCGAGGCGCACGCCGCCGGCGACGCGCGGGCGCTCGAGCGCACGCAGCGCCGCGCCGCCTTGGTGGCCGAGGAGCTCCGCGCGCGGCTCGGGCTCAAGGAGGGCGCCATCGCCGCCGCGGGGCGGGGCGACGACGCGCCGCTGGTGCCCAACGTGACGCTCGCCAACCAGCGCCGCAACCGCCGCGTGGAGGTGCGCCTCGAGCAGGCGGGGCCCGCCCGCGACGCCCTCGCCCGCCTCGCCGACCCCGCGCGCTTCACCCCCGTGGTGCGCGCGGGGCGCGAGGAGCGGCGGCCGGAGGGGGAGCGCTTCGCCCTCGCCGTGCCGCTGCCCCCGTCGGGGCTGCTGTCGGTGTACCTGCGCGCCGCCGACGGGCGCCACGCCACGCTCACGCTGCCGCTGGCGCTGCCCGGGGCGGGGGGCGCGGCGGGGGGCGCGGCGCGCGCCGTGTCGGTGGGCGGCGCCCTGCGCGGCGATGAGGTGGCGCTCTCCGTGGGGGGCGTCGCCGTGGAGGCCGCCCCCTGGCCGCGCCTGGCGCTCGCGGGCGCCGAGGGGCTCGACGCGCGCCTGCGGGTGAGCGGGGCGCGCGACGGCGTGCGCTCGTGGCGCCTAGTGGCACGCGACGCGAGCGGCGCGCTGCTCAGCGAGGAGCGCGGGGAGGGCGCGCCCCCTGAGGCGCTCTCGTGGTCGGCGGTGCAGGCGCCGGAGGGCACAGCGCGCCTCACCCTCGAGTTCTTAGGAGGCGGGGACCTGCGCGGCGAGTCAGGCCCCGTGCGCCTGCGCGCTGACGCGCGCGGCGGTCTTGAGGAGGCCCCCGCCCCGCCCGAGGCGCCCGCCCGCGCGTGGGCGCTCCGGGTGGACGGCGAGGAGGTGCCGGTGGGCGCCGACGGGCGCGTCGCCGCCTCGCGGGCGCTCCGCGGCTCGTCCGCGCGCGTGGAGCTCGTCCGCCCCGACGGCGGTCGCCTGTGGCTCACGGCGCCCCTGGCGGGCGAGGGCGCAGGGGGCGCAGAGGGCGCAGAGGTCGCAGCGGGCGCAGCGGGCGCAGGGGGCGCAGCGGGCGCAGGAGGCGGCGCGCCTCGCCCGGCGGCGCGGCGCGCGGGGTCGAGCGCGGGGCCGCTCTGGTCGGGCGGCGGCGAGGCGTGGGGCGTGGCGCCGCGCCCGCTCGCGTCCCCCGCGCAGCTCACGCTCACGCTCCCCTCCGAGGTGCTGGGGGGCGCGGGGGCGGGGGCGGGGGCGGGGGCGGGGGCGGGGGCGGGGGCGGGGGCGGGGGCGCAGCCCACGGCGCGCTTTGGCGCCGCTGAGCTGCTCAGCGCCGCCACGCCGCTCCTGCAGCGCCGCTCGCCGCCCGTGGCGGCGCAGGAGCTCACCGCGCGCCTGCCGCGCGGCGAGGCGCTCTCGTCGCCCACGGCGGCGGTGAGCGGGCGCACGCGCCCGGGGAACCGGGTGTGGCTCAACGAGCAGGAGGTGCCCGTGGACGAGCGCGGCGCGTTTAGCGGCGTGGCGCAGGTGGGCGACGACGGGGCCCTCGAGGTGCGCGCCGTTGACCCCGACGGCAACCAAGGTCGCCTCGCGCGCACTTACAAGGTGGCGCCGAGCGCGTGGTTCCTGCTCGCCCTCGGCGAGGGGCTCACGGGCACGCTCGGCGCTGAGCTCGACGGGGTGCAGGCGCACACCAGCACCGCGGTGGGCGACGCCCTCTACGTGCACGGGCGCGCCGCCGTCTACCTCAAGGGGCGCGTGCGCGGCGATGAGCTGCTCGGCGGGCTCTTTAAGCGCTATGAGGTCACCGCGCACCTCGACACCGCGCGCCGGCAGGAGCTCGAGGCGTACTTTCAGCAGATGATCGACCCCGAGCGCTACTACCCGGTGTACGGCGACAGCGCGCAGGAGGTGAACGACGTCAACACCCGCGGGCCCATCTACGTGCTCGTGCAGGCCGACAAGAGCAGCCTGGCGGCGGGCAACTTCCGCACGCTGATTCGCGGCGTAGAGCTGCTCAACTACGACCGCACGCTCTACGGGGCGCAGGCGCGCCTCGACGTGCAGTCGGGGGACCTGCGCCACGAGCTGCAGGCGTTCGCCGCGTCGCAGTCGCAGCCCGAGCGCCACGCCTACGTGGAGCTGCGGGGCACGGGCGGCTCGCTCTACTACCTGCCGCACCGGGAGCTGATCGAGGGCTCGGAGCGCGTGTACCTCGTGGAGCGCGACAAGATCACCCACCTCGAGCGCCGCCGCGCCGCCCTCGCGCGCCACGTGGACTACGCGATACGCTACGCCGACGGGCGCCTCCTGATGTCGCGCCCCGTCACGGCCACCACCTTTGACACCATCGGGGCGCTGCCGCAGCCCACCGGGAGTCAGTCGACCCTCGACGGCAACCCCGTGTACCTGAGCATAGAGTACGACCACCGCGACGCCGCCGACCGCGGGGAGGACGCGTGGGGCGTGTACGCGCGCGAGAGCTACAGGGACCGCGTGAGCGTGGGCGGCGGGCTGATTCAGGAGCGGCAGGGGGAGGCGGCGCAGGGGCACTACAGGCTCTGGGGCGGCGACGTGCAGCTCAAGCACGGGCGCCGCACGCACCTGACGGTGGAGTACGCGCAGAGCCAGAACGCCAACGCGCAGAACCTGCTGAGTCAGGACGGCGGGCTCACCTTCACGCCCTTCAGCCGGCGCGACGGCGCCGGCGCCGAGGGGCAGGCGTTCCTCACGCGCGCCGGCGTGGAGCTCAACGACCTGCTCGGCGCCGGGGACCGCGACCAGCTCTACGTGGAGGCGTACTGGCGCTACGCCGCCCCCGGCTTCTACGCCGGCGGCAACCTGCAGCAGCAGGGCATGGAGAACTACGGCGTCGCGGCGCAGTGGTGGCTCAGCGAGCGCCACCGCCTGCGCCTGCAGCACGACCTCGTGGCGGCGCAGCAGCCGAGTCAGGAGCTCAGCGCCCTCAACAGCTCCTTCGCGCGCCAGTTCTCCCGCCGCGTGACCCGCCTCAGCCACACCTACGCCGCCGGGCGCGTCACCCTCGAGGGCGCCTGGGCGCAGACGGAGCTCGACGAGGGGTCGCTGCTGAGCGACGGCCGCCCCACGCCCACCTACCTGACGGACGCGCTGACGGTGGCGGTGCAGTACCAGCTCACGCCGCGGGTGGCGCTGCTCGGGGAGCAGGAGCTGGTCTTGCGCGGCGACAGCCGGATGTTCAGCGCGCCGTCGGACCTCTTCGTGACGAGCGCGGGGGCGCGGGTGGCGCTGAGCGAGAGTCTGCAGCTCGAGGCGGTGCAGAGTCTGCGCTGGTCGGGCGACAACGCCACGCAGGTGGGCGTGCGGAGCGACCTCGGCGGCGGGCGCACCGTGTACGCGCAGCAGCGGTTCGTGGACCAGTTCGGGCAGGAGGCCTACGCCTCCGTGGTGGGCGCCGAGGAGCGCTGGGGGGAGGGGGCGCGTGCCTTTACGGAGTATCAGCTCGAGAGCGGGCAGCTGGGGCTGCGCAACCGCGCCATCTTGGGCGTGGGCAAGCGCACGCAGCTCACGCGGGGCCTCACGCTCGACGCCGGCTACCAGCGCAGCCAGGTGCTCACCAGCTCCGCCGCCGGCGGCCTCGCCCCCGGCTCAGACCTCAACCAAGACGCGCTCACGGCGGGCGTCGAGTGGCTGGCGCGGGCGAATCTCAAGGTGACGGGCCGCCTCGAGCTGCGCTTTGACGACCACGACGACTGGACGGGCCGCCGCGATCAGCAGCAGCTGCTCGCCCTGGGCGCCGTGAGCTACCAGCCCCACCCCGACCTCACGCTGCTCGGGAGGGTGAACTACAGCCACACGGAGGATTTGATCTTTAAGGCCACGAGCGCGCGCTTCCTCGACGTCAGCCTCGGCGCCGCCTATCGGCCGCTGCGGCACCGGTGGCTAGCGTTGCTCTTTAAGGCGGCCAAGCGCTATGAGCAGCGCCCGGTGGACCTCTCGTTTGAGGAGCCGACGGCGGAGGAGACGGACGTGGTGTCGGTGTCGCCCATCGTGGAGCTGCCGCTGGGGTTTCAGCTGGTGGAGAAGCTCGCCTACAAGCGCTATGGCGTTCAGGCGCCGGGCTTGCCGGTGGCGCTGAATCACGCGCTCTTGTGGATCAACCGCCTCAACTATCACCTGGCGAGCGCGTGGGACGTGGGCGGCGAGCTGCGCGTGCTGCAGAGCACGCTGGCGCGGACGACCTTGAGCGGGGCGCTGGTGGAGGTCAACTACATCATCAAGGACGCCGTGCGCTTGGGGGTGGGCTATAACTTCACGAGCTTTAGTGATGATGAGTTCGCGCGCCTCGACGAGGAGTACGGCGGGCCGTTCTTTAGGGTGGTGGCTCATTATTGAGAGGGGGCGCCGGGGGCTCAGCGCGGAGCGGCCGCGGCGGGGCGACCTCAGCGGCGAGCGTCGGCGGCGGGGTCGGCGGCGGGGTCGGCGGCGGGGTCCCGCAGCGCCTCATACGCCTCTTGGCGCGAGAGGCCGCAGCGCTGGCTGAGCCACCGGGCCGCCGCCGAGGGAGGCAGCCCCTGCGCGCGCGCCTCCGCCACGAGCGCCGCGACGTCCACCGCCGCCTCGCGCTCCTCGCGCGACGCCCCCGCCACCACCACCACCACCTCCCCGCGGCTCACCCCTGGCGCGGCGGCGAGGGCGGCGAGGGGGGCGCGGCGGAAGGTCTCGTGGCGCTTGGTGAGCTCGCGCGCCACCACCGCCTCGCGCGCCCCGCCGAGCTGCGCGGCGGCGTCGGCGAGGAACTCCTCAAGGCGGTGGGGGCTCTCGTAGAACACGAGCGTCTCCTCGGCGGCGGCGAGGGCGGCGAGGGCGCGGCGGCGGGCGCTGGGCTTGGAGGGGAGGAAGCCCACGAAGGTGAAGCGCTCCGTGGGCAGCCCCGACGCCGCCAGCGCGGCGATGGCGGCGCAGGGGCCCGGCAGGGGGGTGACGGCGAAGCCGGCGTCGATCACCGCGCGCACCAGCCGCGCGCCGGGGTCGCTGATGTTGGGGGTGCCGGCGTCGCTCACCAGCGCCACGTCCCGCCCCGCCCCTAGCGCCTCGAGCACCTGCGCCACCCGCCCCGCCTCGTTGTGCTCGTGGCATGAGATGAGCGGCGGCGCCTTGAGGTTGAGGAGCGCGTAGAGCTGGCGCGTGGTGCGCGTGTCCTCGCACGCCACCGCCGACACCGACTCGAGCAGCCGCAGCGCGCGCAGCGTGATGTCCTCGAGGTTGCCGATGGGCACCGCGATCAGCCACAGCGCCCCCGGCGCGCCCTCGCCCCCGGCGCGCGCCTTGGGGTCGAGCGCGCGGGGCGCCTCGCGGGGCGCCGAGGGCGCCTGGGGGGCCTCAGGAGTGGCGGCCATCAGACCCGCCCGCCCCGGGGTCGTCCTTGAACTCCCCGCCGTACTCCCCCGCCCCAGGGTCATCCGCGAAGCCACCGCTCGCCCCCGGGTCGTCCTGGAACTCCCCGCCGTACGCCCCCGCCCCAGGGTCGTCCTGGAACTCGCCTCCGTACGACCCCGCGTGCGCGCGCGGGTCGTCGTAGCCGCCGGCGCCCGGGTCGTCGCTGAAGCCGCGGCGGTCGTTGAAGGCGGAGAGCGCCTCGTCGGCGTCGGCGAGCTCGTGGCGCATGTTCACGGCGTCCTGGCGGTAGTCGGCGGCGCTGGCGCGCAGCATGTCCGCCTCGTAGCCGGCGTCCGCCGCCTGCTCGTAGAGGTGTTCGCGCTCGTTGATGTCGTGGCGAATCTCTTGGTCGAGGCGCGGGTCGTACTGGGCGGGCTGCCCCTGCCAGGCCTGACCCTGCCCCCACTGGTCAAAGTGGTCCATGTACATGCGGTTGGTGTAGTGGTGCCCGTACATGTTGTGGAACATCGCCTGGCTGGCGAAATACTGCCCTTGGTAGTAGAAGGGGCCCATGCCGAAGGGGGCGTCGTTGTAGCCGGGGCTGAAGCGCTGCACGCGGTGCCCGCCCACCCCCGTGTAGTAGGGGCCGCCGCCGCCGCCCTGCACCACCACGGTGTCCCCCGAGCGGCGCCCAAAGAGGGCCGCCATCAAGATGAGGCCCACGAACAGGCCGATGATCACGTAGCCCCACGGGAAGCCGCCCGGGGCGCGGGGGGCGGGGGCGGGGCGGGGGGGCGGGGGCGGGGGGAGCTTGGCCGCCTTGGCCGCCAGCGCGGCCTTGCGGTCCGCTACGCGCTGCTTGTCCTCAATCGACGCGTCCTTGGCGTCCGCCTTCTGGGTCAGCTGCTCCGCTTTTGCGTCGGCGCGCTGCGCGTCGATGGTGGCGCGCGCCGCAGCGTCCTCCGTCTTGCGGACCTCGAGGGTCTTGACGCGGGTGACGATGGCGTTGAGCTCGCGGAACTCCTCCTCAAAGGTGTCCTTGAGCTTCTGCTTCTCGGCGCCCTTGAGGGGCTTGGGCGGGAACAGGAAGGTCCACTGCTTCTGCGGCGCGTTCTTCTTGTCGATCAGGAGGGCCTCCGTCCACGCCTTGTGCGCCTCGAGCTTCTTGCCGAGGCCCATGTAGGCGCGCCCGAGCAGGTACTGCTCGTCGGCGCTCTTGAGCTGCACCGCCTCAAGGCGCTTCACCGCGTCGGCGAACT
>Ga0194124_10003394_pt1 | contig 16750 bp, 19 predicted proteins | sample TA2KigCas0mmetaG_FD_148605 | JGI IMG/M metagenome (GOLD analysis project Ga0194124, IMG submission 148605) | Freshwater microbial communities from Lake Tanganyika, Tanzania - TA2015031 Kigoma Deep Cast 0m | ecosystem: Environmental > Aquatic > Freshwater > Lake | place: Tanzania: Lake...
GAACGCGCTTTTCTCCATGGCCGGATCGACCTCACCCAAGCCGAGGCTGTCCTCGATGTGCTCCACGCCGGTTCCGAAAGGGCCCTGCTCGCCGCCCAACGTTCCTTGGGCGGCCAGTTGAAGGATCGGCTCATGGAAATCCGCTCGGGTTTGCTCGATCTGCTCGCCCGCATCGAGGCCTATATCGACTTTCCCGAAGAAGACATCCAACCCGAGGTGGGCGACGGCTTCCGCAAGGAAGTGAGCCGCTTGCTCCAGATGATTTCCGGTCTCCTTGCCACCGCCCCACTTGGCCAAAGACTGCGCTCCGGTTACCGTCTGGTATTGATGGGGCCACCTAACGTCGGTAAATCCAGTCTCCTCAACGCCCTCCTCGGATCTGACCGCGCGATCGTCAGCTCGGTTCCCGGCACCACCCGCGACACGGTCGAGGAGTCCATCGTCCTTGCCGGCTTCCCCATCCGCCTCATCGACACCGCCGGCCTTCGCCCCTCCACCGATCCGGTCGAGCAGGAGGGCATCCAGCGGACCCGTACGGCCGCCGAACAAGCCGATCTGGTGATTGCCCTGATTGACCGCACACAGGCCAAGGATCCCTGCGAATCGGAATGGTCTCGCTTCAATGGAAAACTCCTCCGCGTTCTGACGAAATCGGATCTTCCCGCTGCGTTTTCCGGCGAAGGCCAGCCCGTCTCGGCCAAGACCGGGGAAGGCCTAGAACAAATGCGGCAAACCGTGGCCCGACGGCTGGCCGGGGATTTTCTCACACCCGGATCCGAGGAGATCGCCATCAACACCCGCCATACCGAGGCCCTGCAAAAAACCACCGAAGGCTTGGCCACCGCCTCCAGTTCCCTCGCCACGCGGGCCGCACCGGAACTCGTCGCTTCCGACCTCCGTTTGGCCCTGCAGGCGCTGGAATCTATTCTCGGGGTGGGCACATCGGAGGATGTGTTGGACCGCCTTTTCGCCCAATTTTGCATCGGGAAATGAGCCTCTACACCTCCCTCGTCCGACCGGTTCTGTTCCGCTTCGAGCCAGAGACCGCCCACCGTTTCACCCTGGCAGCTCTGCGGGTTCCCGGATTGGTCCGCCTCTTCGTTCCGGGCAAACCCCCGGCGGGAGAAAAAGTCAGCTTGATGGGACTCACGTTCCTCAACCGTTTGGGCATCGCCGCCGGGGTCGACAAAAATGGGGACGCTCCTCTGGCCTGGAAGGATCTCGGCTTCGGCTTTGCCGAGCTTGGCACCGTCACCTTTCACCCCCAACCCGGCAATCCCCGACCCCGGGTCTTCCGCTACCCCCGGCAGCAGTCTCTCGTGAATCGCCTTGGTTTTCCCAACATCGGCGCCAAGGCCTTTGCCGAGCGCCTTCGCTGGCTGCGCACTCATCAGGCGGTCTACGACTTTCCTATCGGCATCAACCTTGGCAAATCCAAGGTTACCCCCCTGCCCGACGCCCCGTCTGATTACCTTGGCTCCCTGAAAATTCTCCACGCGCTCGGTGATTTTTTTGTCATCAACATCAGTTCCCCCAACACCGCTGGCCTCCGCGATCTGGCTCAACCGGACGACCTCCGCCGGCTTCTCTCAGCCCTCCAGGAATTCAACCACTCGACCTCCGCCCCCAAGCCCCTCCTTCTGAAGGTCTCACCCGATACGGAAGACCACCATCTTCCGGATCTGGTCACCATCACCCGAGATTTCAAACTTGCCGGCATCGTGGCCACCAACACCACCGCCCAGCGTGCCGCCAAGGATCCCGGTGAATCCGGCGGGTTGAGCGGCCGACTTCTTGCCGATCGTGCCATGGCCGTCACCAAAATCGTCCGCCCGCTCCTGGCCAAGGATCAGATTCTCATTGGCGTAGGCGGCATCATGAACTCCAACGATTATCAAACCCGCCGCCAAGCCGGGGCCGACCTTTTGCAAACCTACACCGGGCTCGTTTACCTCGGCCCTACCGCCACTTGGGAAATCCTTGGTCGTAGTGAATGGTCCTAATCTTTCCTCGAATCCTCGCGCCTGATTTAAGACTGCTTTCTCCTCTTTTTTGGTGCCTTGTTCTCCGTCGCCCTTTCCAACAGCCACAGCAGATCGGAGAGCCGGTTGAGATATCTCGGCACCAAACTCCGGATGCTCCCTTGCGCTTTCTCCAGCTTCCAAATCTCCCGTTCCGCCCGTCGGCAGACCGTCCGCGCCAGATCCAGGGCCGCCCCCGCCGTCGAGTCTCCCGGGGTTGACCAGCCTTTGGCCTTGGGAGCCGCCCTTTCCATCTTTGCAATCTCCCGGTCTAAAACGTCCAGATCGGCATCCTGCAACCGCGCATACCCATCCGCCTCATATCGATTTATATCCTCCGGCGCCACCGCCAACTCGCCCATTAAGCCGACCAGGGCCTTTTGAATCTTTTCCAAAAGGCCCTTCGCAGCCTGCTTGGCCAAAGACCGCGCCAACCCCAAGGCCGCGTTTAATTCGTCCACCGAACCATATGCCCCCACACGGGGGTCCTCCTTGGATACCCGCTTCCCATACATCAGGGCGGTCGATCCCCCGTCCCCGGTTCGCGTGGAAATTGACATTTCTCAGGCTGTCCTAAGGGGTGCTAGCTTTCCAGATCTTCCATGAACCGTCAAAAACTTGTCTCCTTGGCTGTCCTCGCCGGCGGCGTCGCTCTCCTCGCCCGCCAATCCGGCCTCGTTCACCTCGACTTCTACCTCTTCGGCCTCGACCTCCGGCTACCCCTGGTCCTGCTTGGCTTTCTCCTCGCCGGCTTTCTGGCCGGCGCGCTCCTGAAATCCTCCTGATCGTGCCTCGTCCCGCCCGTCTTCTTTTCGGCAACACCGATCGCGTTCCCGACCTCACCTACGCGACCGGTCTCTTCATCCCCGACGACTTTGCTTGGTTCCGCTCTCCCGGCGGTGAAACCTTCGCTCTCCTTGGTCCCCTCGAAATCGACCGGGCCCGCCGCACCGCCACCGTCGACACCTGCCTCGATCTTGAGGAAGAAAAGATTCGCCTCGGCCTGACCAAAGCCCCCCACCCGAAGGTGCTCGCCGCCATTTTGCGCGCAAACGGGATCCGCGCTGCCGAAGTTCCCGCCAGCTTTCCCGTCGGCCTCTTCCGGGATCTCCAGCGTACTGGGATCCGTCTTCGGCCCGTTCCTGATCCCTTCTTTCCAGAACGTATGAAAAAAAGCCCACTCGAACTCCGCCACCTCGCCCAAGCCCTGCGCGCCGCCGAGGCTGGCCTCCATCGCGCTGGGGAAGTTCTGCGCGCCGCCAAAATTGGCCCCCGCCAAATCCTCCGCTGGGGCGGTTCCGTGCTGACCTCGGAACGACTCCGCATCGAGATGGAGTCTGCCTGCCTTCGGGATGGCGCCCTCGCCAAGGACACCATCGTGGCCGGCGGCATCCAAGCCTGCGACCCGCATGAACGCGGCTCCGGCCCCCTTCGCGCCCACCAAGCCATCATCCTTGATATTTTTCCCCGCGATCCCCGCACCGGTTACTTCGGCGACCTCACCCGCACAGTGGTCAAGGGCCGGCCTTCGGAGGCCCTTGAGCAGATGCACGCCACGGTCTCCTCGGGCCAGAAACGAATCCTCCGGCAACTTCGACCCGGCCTGAACGGCCAGAAAGCCCAGGACGAACTCCGCGACTTTTTCCGGGACCGCGGTTATCCCACCGAGATCCGGCGTGGGCGCTGGACCGGCTTCTTCCATGGCGTGGGACATGGCCTCGGCCTCGAAATTCATGAAGCCCCCCGATTTGCCGTCCCCAAGCTTCCGGCCGGTGCGGTGATCACCGTGGAGCCGGGCCTCTATATTCCCGGGGTCGGAGGCGTTCGCATCGAGGATGTGGTTTACCTCACCGGTCATGGCCATCGCCGGCTCACGCGCTTCCCCGGCGTCTGGCAAATACGATGAACAGGCTTTTGTTTTGGGTCCTGGTGCTGGTGGCTTCCGCGGCTCCCGCCGCGCAGCCGAAACCCAAGCCCAAACCGCCCACTTTGGAGCAGGTCAACGAACAGCTCTTGGCCCGCGCCGCGCTGATGGTCGATCCGCTTACCGGGCAGGCGCTCTACGCCAGGAATGTCGACGATCCTTTCCCTCCTGCCAGCACCGTCAAGATGATGACCGCCCTTCTCGCCTTCGAAAAAACCGGCGGGATCGGCACGATTACCGTTCAGCCGGAGGACACCCGGGTGGAACCCAGCCATGTTCCCCTGCGTCCGGGCGAACGGGTGGAAATCTCCGATCTCCTCCGCTCCATCATCATCGGGTCGGATAACGACAGCGCGATGGCCTTAGCCCGCGCCACCGCGGGCTCCACCCCACTTTTTGTTCAGGAAATGAATGCGGAGGCCCTGAAACTGGGGATGACCCGGACCCGCTTTGGTAACCCGCACGGTCTCCCCGGCACCGGTCAGGTCACCACCGTTCGCGACCTGATGGCCCTCTTCAATGCGTTCCTGGCAAAGCCGGAACTCCGGCGGATGGCCCAAACCCCCGCCTACCATTTGCGCACCGCCATCGGACTTCAGCGGATGAAAAACCATAACAAGCTGCTGGGGGTTTATCCCGGAATGGGGCCCGCCAAAACCGGTTGGACCTATGAATCCCGCCACACCTTTGCTGCCGCCGCCAAGCGGGAGGGCCGGGAACTTCGGCTGACGTTACTGCGCAGCGCTAACAAATGGAAAGACACCCGCCTGCTGTTCGATTACGGCTTCGCCAACCTCCCGTCTGCCCCCGCCCCGCCCCCTACCTCGTTGGCTGCGCCCGAGCCGGCGGAGCCCCGTCTCACGGCTCCTGGGCCGCAGGAAAAAGTCCTGATCCAGCCCGATCCCATCATCTACACCGTCCGCAAGGGGGACTCCCTCAGCGGTATTGCCAAGCGCTACCGGGTCGGCGTGGAGGACATTCTTCTCATCAATCCCATGGACGACCCTGATTTCCTCATCCCCGGCCAAGTTATCCGCATCCCCCAAAAACCGAAAGTTCCTTAAGCCCGAACTCCTTTTATCCCTAAGCCCCTCGCAAGGAAAATTCCCGCTCCCAGGATCATTAGACCCGCCGAAAACCACTGCCCCCGGCTTAAGCCCACCAGCCGCGGATCCCCCAAGTCTGGCTCCCGGAAAAACTCCAATCCGATCCGGATGACCCCATAAACCACAAAGAACGCCCCGGTCACCTTTCCGCTGGGCTGTAAGTTTTTCGACCTTAGCCAGTACATCACCAATCCGAGCACCAGTCCCTCCCCCACCGCTTCATAAATCTGCGAGGGGTGTCGGGGAAGTTGAGTACCCGAATGCGGAAAAATAACCGCCCACGGCACCTCACTCGGACGGCCCCATAATTCCCCATTGATAAAGTTGGCGATTCTTCCGAGAAAAATTCCCACCGGAGCCAGCACCGCCGCATTGTCGGCCACCGCCCAGCCGTCCACCCTGACTTTTCTGGCCCACAGCAGAAATCCAATGAGGGCCCCGGCGATCCCCCCATGGCTGGCCATGCCCCGCAAACCGCCATCCCAAAAAGCGACCACGCCGATCGGATTCCGGAGGGTTTCATTCCAGTCGTAAAGCAGGCAATAGCCAAGTCGGCCACCGATCAGGACCCCTAACACCGTGGTAAAAAGCAGTTCGGCAATCTGGTTGTCATTGAGAACTGACCATCCTTTGCGCCGAAACCACGCCAGCCCGTAAAACCAGGCTAAAAATCCGGCCACATACGCCATCCCGTAGTATCGAATTCCCCAGCCGCTCCCGAACTCGATCAGGAACGGATTCAGGTCATGGATGTAGTACGCCATCATGAAAAACTAAACGTAAACGATCAGCTGAGGGATCGGGAAATAAAAAGGGCGGCTCTTGCGAGCCGCCCTTTTTTCAAGTCTTAAACCTTGGATTATTTGTCGCCAAAATCCCCGAGGCTGCGAGTGAAGGTCCATTCGCCGGGGGTGATCACCAAGGTGTCCCAGGCTTCGTCGACGCATTCCGCCATCGCCGTGAAGGGCGAGGTCACCACGAAGGCCGTAAAGCCGAGGGCGGTTCCAGCCAAGCCGGCCGGACGGGCAAACAGAAGATCAGGCACGGCGAGGGCCGGATCGGCCACTGCGTCGCTGCTCCCTTTGGAACCGGAATCAGCCATGGCCAAAGGGGAGGCCAAGGCGATTGCTGTTAGAACCGCCACACGGAGGGTGTTTTTCATGGTCAAACAAGTAAAAAGCTTGAAAGGTTGTGTCAACAATTCTTTTTGTTATTTGGAAATAAAAAGTACGAGCCGACTGTCGGATTTGAACCGACGACCCGCGGTTTACAAAACCGCTGCTCTACCCCTGAGCTAAGCCGGCCTGTGCTTGATTCTTCCTCCCGTCGCGCCATCCGGCAAGCAACACCCCTCGATACTTTGGGGTCAGAGGTCTGGACTAAAAAATAGCACTCTTAAATCCTTGCCCCACATTGATTTAAATGGGGTCAGAGGTCTTGTAAGTGTCTGCTATGTAACATCTTATAAGCCTGTTTTTTAGTGCTTGGGGTCAGAGGTCAAAAAGGATCAAATACAGCAATGCCCAAAATTACCCTGATCTTTTCCATTCTCTATGTCGCCCTTGGCTTGGCTGCCTTCTTCCTAACCGGAGCCCTCCATAAAACCGCCCTCATCCCGGCCTACTTCGGGGTCGTCCTGCTGCTCCTTGGACTCCTCGGCCAAAAGGAAAACCTCCGCAAACACGTCATGCATGCCGCCTTACTGGTGGTCCTGCTCGCTCTCTTTGGAACCGCCCGCTCCCTCCTCAAACTTCCCTCTGCCTTCGACGGCACCGCCGAGCGCCCCTTCGCCATCTACGCCCAGGCCGCCACCGCCGTCCTTTCCATCGCCTTCCTCGCCCTCGGTATCCGCTCCTTTATCCAAGCCCGGCGCTCCCGCTCTGCCTGAATCCCTTCACCATCGCGGCGATCTTACCGGCAAACCCCAAATCCTTCTTCACAAAGCCCGGCTTGAACCACGGCGTCAGCCCCAGCAGGTCGTGGGTCACCCGGATCTGACCCGTCGTACCTTTTCCCGCGCCAATCCCGATCGTCGGCACATCCACCGACTTCGTGATCTCCGCCGAAGCCTCGGGATCCACCAGCTCCAGCACAATCGCGCACGCCCCCGCTTTTTCCATCTCCTTGGCTTCCTGGATCAACTTTTTCACCTCGTCCGGACTCTTTCCCTTCCTTTTGTATCCCCCTTCCTCCCGCACCTTCTGCGGCAACATCCCCAGATGCCCCACCCACGGAATCCCCGCCTTGCCCAAAGCCTCCCACTGACTCCGACTCTCCTCTCCTCCCTCCGGCTTCACCGCATCCGCCCCGGCCGCCAACAATTCCCTGGAATTTTTCAAACACGCCTCCGCGGTATCGTAGCTCCCCGCCGGCAGATCCGCGGAAATCATCGCTCGCTTCCGGCCCCTCGCCACCGCCCCAGTCGCCCGGATCATATCCGCCATGGTCACCTCGGTGGTGTCCGGCATCCCCAGCACCACCATCCCCAAGCTGTCTCCCACATGGATCAGATCGACCCCGGCCTCGTCCAAAATCCTGCCCAACGGATAATCATACGCGGTTAATGCCAGCAAAGGCTGACCCTTGGGCCATTTCCGCATCGCTTCAGGGGTTATCCGATCCGCCGGCACGACTCCCCTCCCTTCGATCTCAACCAACCCGCCGTCTCCCCCACCGTCCCCGCCAGACCTGGGATCCTCCGCCTCGGACATATTTCCGCCAGTGGCTCCATTACAAATCTCCTCAGCCCCAACCGTGGGTGGGGCAACTGCAGTCGGGCGGTCCGGGCCTTCTTTTCGTCGGCATACAAAAGATCCAAATCCAAGGCCCGAGGCTGATTTCTTCCCCGCACGCCCTTCCTTCCGCGGCTGCGCTCAAAGGCCTGACAAAGATCCAGTAGTTTGGATAGGCAGCCATTCCACGAAATCTCGGCAACCTGGTTGAGGAAGGCCGGACTTCCCGGCGGACAGTTCACCGCCTCGGTTTCATACACCCCGGAAAATTTGGCTCCCGGGGCCAGGCAGCGGAGCCAGATCCGGGCCGATGCGAGCTCCCCGTGCCGCGTTCCCAGATTCGAACCGAGGCCAATCCCCACGCGCATCAGCTCAGGCCGAGCACGTCCGTCATCTCATACCTTTTTGCCGGCTTGCCCACCAGCCACTTGGCCGCCCGCAAGGCTCCCCGCGCAAAAACGTCCCGGCTACTCGCCCGATGGCTCAGCTCCATCCGTTCCCCCTCTCCCGCCAGCAAAACGGTGTGGTCGCCAACCACGTCGCCACCCCGCACCGCGTGCACCCCAATTTCATCCTCGGTCCGCTCTCCCGGTTCCCCCGTCCGACCATGCCGGGCCACCACCTCGGGTTTGGTTCGACGCGCCTCGGCCAAAACTTCCACCAACCGCTGCGCCGTTCCACTGGGCGCATCCTTCTTTAAGCGGTGATGAATCTCGATCACCTCGGGATCAAAACCCTCGGGCAACGCCTTGGCCGCCTGGCTCGTGAGATAAAACAGCAGGTTCACTCCCATGGAGAAGTTCGGCGAGTGAATCAGCGGAATCTTATGCGAGGCCGCCGTGATCAGACCCCGCTCAGCCTCGGTATGCCCGGTAGTGCCGATCACACAGGCCGCTTGAACCGCTTGCGCCGCCTTGAGGACGGCTTCCGTCGCCGAGCGGTGGCTAAAATCCACCACCGCCTGGGCATTCGCCATTACTTTTGAGAGATCGTCCCCATGGTCCCCTTCCCCGACGACCACAAAGTTCTTGTCGGAGCGGGCGAGGTTCAGCACCGCCTGCCCCATCCGCCCTTTGGAGCCGATGACAGCGATTTTCGTAGCCATGGTTGGATTCTCCTCCCGAAGGCCCCTCAATTCAACCCGGCCTGCTGGAGGGTCGCAAAGAGCTTCTGGCGGCTGGATTCGCTGACCGGTACCAGCGGTAACCGCAACTCCTCCGTCAACCACCCCTTGGCCGCCATCGCCGCCTTGATCGGGCCCGGATTACTTTCCACGAATAGGTCGCGGAAGACCGCCGCATATTTCCGGTCCAGTTCCTCGGCCATTTTCCAATTCTTCTTCAGGCCGGCATCGACTAAAGACTTTACCTCAGCAGGAATCAGATTGGACGCCACGCTCACCACCCCCACCGCGCCCCGTTTCATAAACTCCACCGTCATGGCATCGTCGCCGCTGAGAATTTCGAAATCCGGCGGCACCACCGCCCGGATCGCATCCACCCGCTCCGGCTTGCCCCCCGCTTCCTTGATCGACCGGATCGTCGGGCACTCCTTCGCCAAACGCCCCACCGTCTCCACCGTGATCTCGACCGCGCATCGACCCGGCACGCTGTAGAGCATGATCGGTAGATCCGTCTCCCGCGCGATCGTCCGGAAATGCTGGAACATCCCCTCCGGGCTGGGCTTGTTGTAATACGGCGCCACCAAAAGCAGCGCGTCCGCCTTCGCCTGCTGGGCTCCAGTGGAAAGTTCGATCGCCTCCACCGTGCTATTGGATCCGGTGCCGGCCACAACCTGGGTCCGTTTACGCGCGATCTGCACGGCGAGTTCGATCACCCGGGCATGTTCGGCCATGTTCAGGGTAGGCGATTCCCCGGTCGTACCCACCGGCACAATGCCCTCGATCCCGGCTGCAATCTGCCGCTCAATCAGCTCCGCAAACGCCTTGTCATCCACCTTTCCCTTTCGAAAGGGCGTGACCAAGGCGGTGTAGGTTCCCTTAAACATGCCAGACCCCCTCAAAGACAATCCTCGCCGGCCCCTGCAACACCACGTGCCGCGCTCGGTCGTTCATCCACTGGAAATGAACCCGTAAAATGTCGCCCCCCCGGGTCTTCACATGCACCGGTGGCTTCACCCTCTTTTGCAGGTAGGCCAGAATCGAGGAGGCCACCACGCCCGTACCGCAGGCCAACGTCTCTCCCTCTACCCCCCGCTCGTAGGTTCGTACCTCGATCCGGTTCCCTCGGCCCACCTCCACGAAATTCACGTTGGTCCCGGCTGGGGCGAAGAAGTTGTGGAAACGGATCGCCCGGCCGTTCCTTTCCACGTCCACCCCGTCCACGGATCGTACAAACTCCACTGCATGCGGCACCCCGGTGTGGATGCAGTCCAGCTTCACCCGCCGGCCGGCTGCGGTGATCTCTTTCCCCAACCGCGGCCAGCCGGGATCGGACATCGAAACCTTCACCTCCTTGCCCAGGATTTCCAACTGCACCGGCCCAGCCTTGGTCTCCACCCGCATCGTCTTCCCTCTCCAACCGGCGGCCGCCCGGACCAGCAGGGCAAAACAGCGCGCCCCGTTGCCGCACATCTCCGCCTCGCCGCCGTCGGCGTTATAATACCGCATCCGAAAATCAGCCCCGCGTCCCCGCGGCTTCTCCACCACCAGCACCCCATCCGCGCCAGCGCCGCGACGACGATCGCACCAGAAAGCGATCCGCTCACGATTCAGCCCCAGCCCACCCTTACGGCCGTCAAAACCGATAAAGTCGTTGCCGGCCCCCTCCAGCTTCCAAAATCGCACCGCTCGGCTCACGACTTTTTCTCTCCGCGCCACAGATCCGCCACCCGTTCCCGGGGCCGCACTAACCGGGCCCGGGTTCCCGTCACGAGGATCTCGGCTGGCCGAGGGCGTGTGTTGTAGTTGGAGGCCATCGCAAAACCGTAGGCACCGGCGCTGAGAACCGCCAATCGATCCCCGCGCTCCACCGGCGACAACATCCGGTCATGGCCAAACACATCCCCGGATTCACAGACCGGACCCACCACATCCGTGGAGATTGCCCCGGGCCGCGGCTTGCCGATCGGCTCAATCTGGTGAAACGCCTCATACAGCGTCGGCCGGATCAGGTCATTCATGCCCGCATCCACCACGGTGAAGTGCTTCCGCCCCGTCTGCTTCCGGTACAGCACCTCCGTTACCAACACGCCGGCATTGCCCACCAGAAAACGCCCTGGCTCCAAAAGGATCTGCATCCGCAAATCCCGCAAAAGCGAGACCAGCGAAGCGGCATATTCATGGAGGGTCAGGAATCGCTGGGCCTTGGCGGTGCGCCACCATCCGTCCCGACCACTGGCCAAGGCGTCCTGATAAACAATCCCCACCCCGCCCCCGATGTCGAAGTAGTCCAAGCCGTACCGGTCCCGCAAACGGGCCACCAACGGCACCATCTTCCGGACGGCCGCCCGAAAAGGAGCCACCTGCGTGATCTGGGAACCAATGTGCATCTGGATTCCGCGCAACCGCAAATAACGGTTTCCGGCGGCCCGGCGGTAAATCGCCGCCACCTCTTCAAAAGGAATCCCAAACTTGTTGGCGTAAGTGCCGGTGGTGATTTTGGCATGACCGCCGGCCGCCACATCGGGGTTCACCCGCAGAGCCACCGGGGCCCAACGACCCTTTTTGCGGGCCGCTACCGCCGCAATCGTCTGCAGTTCCTCTTCGCTCTCCACATGGAAAGCCTTCACCCCGGCCCGCAAGCCTGCCTCGATCTCGTCCTCCGTCTTGCCCACCCCCGCAAAGACGCACTTGGCCGCCTTGCCCCCCGCCTTCCGCACCCGCTCCAGTTCCCCGCCGCTCACCACGTCAAACCCGCTGCCCGCGCGTGCCAGCAGATTCAGGATGGCCAGGTTGCTGTTGGCCTTGACCGAGTAACAGACCAGCGGATCCAACACGCGGAGGACTCCCCGCAGACGCCGGTAATGATCCAGGATGGTACCCGCGGAATAAACGTACAGAGGGGTGCCATGCCGGTCGGCTAACGCCTCCAGGCTCACCCCCTCCACGTAAATCTTTCCGCCTTTTCTCTGTGTCCGGTGCATCCCATCACAATAGCGAATTCTCCCGCCGCCATCCACCCCCGATCTCCAATCTTCTAACTCCTATCTCCTTCCAGGCCTGCTACTTTGAGGTAAGTGAGCAATTGGTTGGTGAAACAGGAACCTTCCACCTACCCCTTTTCCCGCTTTCTCAGCGAAAAGAAAGTGGTCTGGGATGGGGTCCGCAACTACCAAGCCCGCAATTTCCTCCGTCAGATGAAAAAGGGAGAGCCAGTGCTCTATTATCACAGTGTCGACGAACGGGCCGTTGTCGGCACGGCCAAAGTTTCCCGAACCGCTTTTCCGGACCCCACCGCCCCCAAAGGCGAAGACTGGACCTCGGTCGAATTATCCGTGGATCGGCCCCTTAAAACTCCCGTCACCTTGAATCAACTCAAGGCCGATCCCCGCTTCCACGATCTTCTCCTCCTCCGCCAATCCCGTCTCTCCGTCATGCCGGTCCCGGCACCGCTGTTTTCCGCGATTTTAAAACTGGGTCAGGCCTTGGCGTAAACCTTCGCGCCCTTGCGCACAAACTCCTTCGCCTTTTCCTCCATCCCGGCCTTCAACGCTTCCTCTTCTTTCACCCCCTGCTCGGCCGCGTATTTTCGCACATCCTCGGTGATTTTCATCGAGCAGAACTGCGGCCCGCACATTGAGCAGAAGTGGGCACTCTTCGCACCCTCTTGCGGAAGCGTCTCGTCATGAAAGGCCCGCGCGGTCACCGGATCCAATCCCAGGTTGAACTGGTCTCGCCAGCGGAACTCAAACCGCGCCTTGGACAAAGCGTTGTCGCGGTACTGCGCCGCCGGATGACCTTTCGCCAGATCCGCCGCGTGGGCGGCAATCTTGTAGGCGATCACTCCCGCCTTTACATCATCCCGGTTCGGTAGACCGAGGTGCTCCTTGGGCGTGACGTAACAAAGCATGGCGCAGCCATACCAGCCGATCATGGCCGCCCCGATGGCCGAGGTGATGTGATCATACCCCGGCGCAATGTCCGTGGTCAGCGGTCCCAAGGTGTAAAAAGGCGCCTCCTGGCACCACTCGAGTTGCTTCTCCATGTTTTCCTGAATCAGGTGCATCGGCACATGTCCCGGTCCTTCATTCATCACCTGGACCCCGTGTTCCCAAGCCCGTTTCGTCAGGTCGCCCTGCGCCTTCAATTCACCGAACTGCGCCTCATCATTGGCATCGGCCAGCGAACCCGGCCGCAGTCCGTCCCCAATCGAGAAACTGATGTCATAGGCCGCCATGATTTCGCAAATGTCATCCCAATGGGTCCAGAGAAAGTTCTCCTGATGATGGGCCAGACACCACTTGGCCATGATGGATCCGCCCCGGCTCACAATCCCCGTCATCCGCCTGGCCGTTAGCGGAATGAACCGCAACAGGACGCCGGCATGGATCGTGAAATAGTCCACGCCCTGCTCGGCCTGCTCAATCAGGGTGTCGCGGAAAATCTCCCAAGTCAGCTCCTCCGCTTTTCCTCCTACCTTCTCCAACGCCTGGTAGATCGGCACCGTGCCGATCGGCACCGGAGAGTTTCGCAAAATCCATTCCCGCGTCCGGTGGATGTTTTTACCGGTGGAGAGATCCATCACCGTGTCCGCCCCCCATCGGATCGCCCAGCGCAGTTTTTCTACCTCCTCCTCAATCGAAGAGGCCACCGCACTGTTGCCGATGTTGGCGTTGATCTTCACCAAAAAGTTGCGCCCGATCACCATCGGCTCCAGTTCGGGATGGTTGAGGTTGGCCGGAATGATCGCGCGGCCCCGCGCCACCTCGTCCCGCACAAACTCCGGTGTGATCTCCTTGGGAATCGAGGCCCCCCACGGCTGCCCCCGATGCTGGAAGCGCAACTGATCCCGCGGCCCTTGGGCCGTCATCTCCACCGCCTCCCGGACCGACTGCCGCTTCATGTTTTCCCGGATGGCCACAAACTCCATTTCCGGAGTGATCATCCCTTGGCGCGCATAATGCAATTGGGAGACCGACCCTTGCTTGGCCCGCCGCGGCTTCCTCCGTTGCCCGGGGAACTCCTCCTGCCGCGTGCCGCCACCGCCCCGCTGGCCGTTGTCCTCCGCCTTCACCGCCCGCCCTTCATAAGTTTCAGTATCGCCCCGCTCCTCAATCCAGGCCGCCCGGGGCATGGGTAAACCCTGCCGCACGTCGGAGGCGAAATCCGGATCTCCCCACGGCCCGCTGGTATCGTAAACCCGCACCGGGTCGTTGGGCTGAAGTCGCCCATCGGGTTGCCTCGTGGCCTGAAGCTCAATCTCGCGGAACGGCACGCGCAAGTCGGCGCGGGAGCCTTTCACATACACTCGTCTCATTCCCTCGACGGGATCCATCTCCTCGATTTTTGGTGCACCATTTTTCGCAGCCATCTTTGCCTCCTTCCCTCAGCGGCCTCCGGAAAGGGAAAGAAGAGCGATCGGCTTTTTCCCTCCGGCGGCATGATCCGCATCAGGTTCAAGGGTCTCGGAACCACGGTTCCCGACTCTCAGCCCGGCCGTCCGGACTCCCCTATTGGCAAATCCTAAAATTCTCCGGGGCCGGGTCAACTCGATTGCTTACTGTTCTTCCAACACACCCGTGGGCACATACCCCGTCCGCCGATCCATCGTTTCCACCTCGGCAAAATCCCCCACCACTCGGCGCACAAAAACCCGATCCCCGCGCCGCAGCGTGGAGGTCGCCGGCGTCACTTGGTTTGGCCCCGCCTCTTTCAGAGGCACATCGGACCGGATCAACGCCATCGAGGCGTCCCGATTGCTCATCCCCGCACACCCAGCCAACCCAAACATCCCCAGCGCAAAAATTCCAAGAGCCACTCCCCACATCCGACCATAGGAACAGAGTATCTTCACCCCAACCTCCTTACTTTCTTCAACTTAAACTTCAACTTAAACTTAATTGAATCATGTCCGGTCGCCTTCTCCTCGACTCCAAATCCTCCGCGGCTGCCAACATGGCCATCGACGAGTCTCTCCTACGTCATGCCCGAGACCCCATCCTGCGTATGTATGGCTGGGAGGAAGTCTGTGTTTCCATCGGTTATTTCCAAAAAGCCTCCGTCGTGGCCACCGGGACTTCTTTTGTCCGCCGCTATACCGGGGGGGGGCTCGTCGAACATGGCAGGGATCTCACCTACACCCTGGTCCTGCCTGCCGATCACCCTCTGACCGCGGCCGGCACCCTTCCTTCTTATCGCGCCATCCATGAGGGCGTGGCCACCGCACTGCGGGCCGCCGGAATCGATTGCCACTTGGCCACCGCTCAGCCCAAGAAGGATCATGCCTCCTGTTTTCTCAAGCCGGTTCCCGCCGATATCTTGGATTCCCAGGGAGGCAAGTTGGCCGGAGCCGCCCAACGCCGTACCCGGCAGGGTTGCCTTCATCAGGGAAGCATCTTACTCCCCGGCCAAATCCCTGCCCAACTTGCGAAAATTCTTCCCGACCATCTCGCCCGGGTCCTCCAGACCTCCTGGAGCACCACCGCCCAGACCTGTGCGGAAAAGGAGCTCGCCGAAAAACTTTTCCGTGAGCGCTACTCCACCCGCGACTGGAACTCCTCCCGCTAAAAAAGCCCGGCCCTCTGGTTTAAGTCTTCGCAAACCTCAACATCAACATAAACGGCTACCTTTTGATCCAAAACTTAAGCTGCGGGCTGCTTCTTCCCTGCGCCCCAGACCAGCAGCGCGATCACCACCAAAACCAGTCCGATCAGGATCAGACCTCCCCGCTCCACCCAGGCCTCGGCCGCTTTCTGCGCTGCCGGCGTCTGGGCGAACTTTTCTCCTGCCAGCGCGCTCAACCAGATCCACAGCGGGGCGTAGACCATCGCGCCCAGCGCATTCAAACCGAGAAACTTGCGGATCGGCATCCGGTGACGGCCGGCAAAGAAAAACACCCCGAAACGTACAGCCGGGATGAAACGCCCCAGGAACACGGTTTTGGCTCCGTGCCTTTCATAAAGATGCTCAATCCGATGCTGACGCTTGTTGGAAAACACCCAAGAGCCCAACCGCGTGCTCAGAAACCACCTCCCTCCCCGCCTCCCCAGGAAATAGACCCACATGTCCCCGGCGAGGATGCCCGCCAAACAGGCCACCACGGCCAGGGAATACCGGGAATCTCCCCACCCGACGGACAGACCGCTGGCGATGAGCAGGGGCTCTTCCGGAATCGGCACCCCCATGGCGGAAACAAACAGGATTCCGAACATGGCGAAATACCGGTACTCGGAAACGGCTTGAATCAAAAAATCGATGTTCATGCACGCATATCCCGCAGGGGTTGGTTTGCATTGTCCGCACCCGCTTTTCCATTAAAAACCCTCTCGCTCCCCTCATGTATCTGAATATCAGCCTAACTTCCAAAGCCCTTTTTCAGTCCTACTTGGGGCAACCTTTCCGGGTCCGGCGCTGGCTGATTACCGCCTTTTTTCTTTTTCTGCTCACCTGCTTTTGGGTCGTCGTCGCGATCGGTCGGGCCCTGGACCATGTCTTCTTTCCCGGATTCCTGCGTCAGGAGATCCGTCGGCCGGTTTTCATTATCGCCCCGCCCCGCAGCGGCACTTCTTTTTTACAAAAACTTCTCGCCCGCAATCGGGAGGTCTTTGCCCCGGTTCTCATGTACCAAACCATTTTCCCCAGCATCACCCTCCAAAAAATCATCCTCGCCTTGGCTCGGCTTGGCTCAAATCGGGATAGCTTTCTTGGTCTGCTCGTTACCTGGATCGAGCGCCGCTTCTTCGGCGGTTGGGACAACATGCACAAGATGCGCCTCGCCCAGCCCGAGGAGGACGACGGTTTCTTTGTCTACACCTTTGTCACCGAGGCCATTTATCTCCTCTTTCCCT
>Ga0194124_10003395_pt1 | contig 16747 bp, 14 predicted proteins | sample TA2KigCas0mmetaG_FD_148605 | JGI IMG/M metagenome (GOLD analysis project Ga0194124, IMG submission 148605) | Freshwater microbial communities from Lake Tanganyika, Tanzania - TA2015031 Kigoma Deep Cast 0m | ecosystem: Environmental > Aquatic > Freshwater > Lake | place: Tanzania: Lake...
TAAAATCATCTATTTTAATTTGAGGTTGTTCTCCATTATCTTTTTTAGCATATAACCAAAAACGAACAACAACTAAAAAAGTTACAACAGTAACTACTGCATGAATAATTAAACATTTCCAATCAACGTCTGCCATTAATATATATATATATAAAATATAATAATCTATATATTTTATTTTATTTCAGTTTGTATATCAGTATAATTTATTTCAGGATTTTGAATCCATTTATTTTGTATAATACCATAAATATTAACAAGATTATCAGATGATAAATCACTTAACCAACTATCAATTTGTTTTTTTATAGGAAAAGCTTTATCTAATAATTTTAAAGCTCCTTTTTTATTTATAATATAGGCATGTGTTTGATAAAAAGAGTATATTTTATGAATATAATTATTAATATTTTTATATTTATTATAAATACCACCAAATAGAATAATATCCCAATCATTTGGTGCATAATTTTCAATTATTTGTTGTAATTCTATAAAGTTAAATGAAGGAAATGTATCATCTTCAAATATTATTATAGAATCTAAATTATCTATTTCTAACTTTTTCCATAGATTAAAATGTGATAAAGAACAACCAACAGCACCATAAGATAATTCATAATGTTCTTTTCTATAATTATCAAAAATACTTTTTAAAGCTGATGGTTCTATAATTTTAGTTAATTCATTTTTTGATAAATTTTTACCATTAATAGCTGAAAATCTAATAATATTTTTAAAATCATATTTATTTAATAAATTACTAGTTATTTGAAATCTATCTATACGTGAATCTAAATTAATAATATATATACCAAACTTATCTAGATTAAAATTCTCAATTTTACTAATAAAACAATTTTCTAATAATAAGAATAGAATGAGTAATATTATAATTATAAAAACAATCATCTATATATATAATTAAATAAAAAAATATGTTTTTTATAGAGTTTAAAAAATAATAAAATTTTGATAATTAAATATAAATGTCTCAACAAATATCAAGTTTAAATAAAATTTATAATAATTTTAAAGATACTTCATATACTGATATAATAAACGAGGAAGATAATATCAGTGATGTAAAAGAAAAAAATATATCAATATCAGATAGTTCTTCTTGTGAGGAAGAATCATATATATTAGAATACGAAAAAAAGTATAAATTAAAATTTCAGATTAATAAAAAAAGTTTAAGTGAAGAAATAAGAGATATAAATATAGATGACTTTTCCGAATTAGAAAAAGAAGTTATAAAAAATAATTATGATTATATTTCTAATAATATTAATAAAAAGAGAGATAAATTATTATGTAACGGCAGATGTATAAATAAGCATAATTTTAATAATATAATAGATAACATTAAAAATAACAAATCATTAAAAACAAAAGAAAAGTGTTATAAAAACAATTTATATAATGCTTTAAAAAATAATATTAGGGGAATAAAAACAATTTATAATTTATTAATAAGATTAATAGTAATATTTCCAAAATATAGGAACAAATGTAAATGTTGTATATCAGAAACTGATAAAGAATTATTAAAAAATTTTGAAATAGAATATAAGAAAAATGAGAAAAATACAAATAATCAAAATATTTTATATTTAAATTTTTTAATTAATAAATTTTTAGGAATAGTTTCTTTATTACCGTGTGAATGTAAATTTGAAAAATTACAATGTTATTATACCTTAAATTATTGTAATTATAATGATTATTATGAAATATATGTTAAAACAATACCAAAAATTTTAGAATTATTAAAAGTAAATCACAATATTAATATTAAAAATAATAAAAATGAAATAAGTTTAATTAAATTAGAAAAATGTATTCATGAAGATATTAGATATTATAATAATTTTATATATTGTAAATATAATAAATATGAAAAAGAATTAACAGATGATTTTAATATTGAATACATAATAAAAAATCTTGAAATTATCAATGAATGGATGAAAAATAATTTTAGAATTTGTAATTTATTATTTAATGAACAAAATTTAATATTTTATAAATATTTTATAAAAAATTATGAAAATAAAGTAGATATAAGTAATATAATAAGTAAATTATATAAAAATACCAACATAATAGATATAAATTATACATCAAATGAAGAAAATTTCGTTCAAATTATTTTAGTTAATAACAATGAACAGATAGGAAATAATTTAATTAAATTTGTAATTGATAAATTAAAAGAAATTAATAAGATTAATAAAAATTATGATATTAATAATTTTTTATTAATTTATATAAATTTATGTTTAAAATATAAAAAATATAAATATGGATTAGAATTTATACAAAGTATTGAAAATTTAATAGATAATAAAATTTATTATAATATGATAGAAAATATAATTAATAATTTAATAATAAATAAGGATATTGAAATTGAAAATAAGATTTTATATTTTAGGATAATATATAAAAATAAAATTAATATAACTAATATAAAAATATTAGATAAATTAATAGAAGTTTTTGATGGTGATTTAATAATTAGTAAATTTGAAAAATCTGATAATAGTTTTATATATTCTTTTAGTTTAATTGAAGATATAATTTATATAATTAAAAAGTGTATAATAAATAGAAAATCAATTATATTAGATTATTTATTATATAATTTAGATGAAATTATTAAAAATATAAATAAAAAAAATGACAATATAATAAATCCTTATCAAATTTTATTTTTAAATAAAGAAAATGATAAAAGTGAAATAATATATTTAGATTTTTTAGAAGTAATAAATAAATATAAATACAATATTAATGAAGATTTTATAAAGAATAATAAATTTAGTTATTTAAATTTATGTATAAAAAAGAATTATACCGAAATCGGGATTAGACTTATTCAATATAATATAGTAATAAATAATATTTATGAAAATAAAACAATAATATTTCACTGCATAGATAATAAAAATCACATATTAGCAAATTATATATTACAAAAAAATAAAGAATTAGGTAATACACTTTATAATAATAAAAATATAATAAATTATTTATTTGAAAAAAAAGAAGAAGATATTGATGATAATATAAAAATAAAATTTTTATTATTATTTTTAAAAAATAATTTTATTAATATAAACTACCAAGATAAAATTAATCAAAATATAGGTTTTTTAATTTTAAAAAGTAATTTAAAAAAATACTATAAAATAATTTTATTTAAAATTATAAGTAATAATATAGATCCATTATTAAAAAATGAAAAACTTCCATTAATAATTTATAGTATGTTATTAGATGAATTTGAAATTACCTATATGTTAATGAATAAATTAATTGAATCAAAAAAAATATTAAAAACTATAAATGACGGTATTTTTTCATATTATTTAAATAATAGCGATAACAATGAAATAAATTACATACCAATAATTTTAAAATTTATAAGAGATTATGATAGAAGTAAAATTTTAGATAGTAATGATGAATTAGATTTTTTAATAGAACAAAATAGATGTGAAAATATATTTGTAATGATTTTAAAAATTATATGTTATTTTATTAAAGATTTATATAATTTAGAAATCAATATAAATTCTATAGATAATCAAATAAATGATAAAATAAAAAATAATTATATAAAATCAAATAAAAATTTAGTTAAAGTAAATTACAGAAATTCAAAAATATTTTATGAAAAACAAGAAGAAATTAATAAATATATTGAATTATCAAATGATAATAATGATGATTTATTAGAAACTGACACCATAAATAATAGTAATATATGGAAAACAACCACACTTGAAACCGATTCAGAGAGTTCTGAAATTGAAGTATCTAAAATATGTTTTAATTAATTTATAATTATTATATAAATATAAATTATGAATGGTTAATAAAATTAATATTTCTTTTACATCAATTAAAGGAAGAAGAGTTAGTAATGAAGATGAACATACTATAATAACAAATATTAATAATACTGATGAAAATATGAATAATATTAATTTATTCGGTATTTATGATGGTCACGGTGGTGATGAAATATCTAAATATATATCAGAAAAATTACCATTATATTATTGCTCTAAAGATAAAAATTTTCCATTTAAAAAAAAATATCATGAAAATGTTTTTAATCATTTACAACAGAGTATATTGAAAAAAAAAGAAGGATATTATGCAGGTTCAACATGCTTACTTAATATAATGTATAAATATAATGATGAATTACATTTTAATACTATTAATTTAGGTGATTCACGATTAGTTATTGTTTATAAAAGCGGACATTCTAAACAAATTACAACTGATCATAAGCCTGATGATGTAATTGAAAAAAGTAGAATTGAGAAAATAGGTGGTGATATATATAAAGATTCTGAAGGAGTATTTAGAATCGGACAATTATCACTTTCTAGGGCTTTTGGTGACGGAGATAATAGTCCCTATATATCACAAGTTCCTGATATTTATTATAATAAAGTATCAGATAATACAAAATATATAGTTATGGCCTGTGATGGATTATGGGACGTAATAGAAAATAGAGATTTATTTACATTAATCGAAAATTTTAAAAAAGATAATTCTAAAAATTTAGCAGCTAATCTTGCTCAAGAAGCCTTAAAAAAAGGTTCTTATGATAATATTAGTATTATAATTTTAGAATTTGAATAATAATAAAAAATTTATTAATCATCATCATGTAAATCATCATAATTTTCTAATATTTCTTCAACAATTCTAAATCTAGTATCTAAATTAATTATATCTATTTTATTAATTTCTGACTCTTCTAAAGGAATCCATTTATTATTTATTAATGAACATTTCATTATAATATTTTCTCTATTTAGAAATAAATTTTTACATTTAAGAGATAATATAAATGTTGGTATATAAGCAATTCCTATTTTTTTTTTCATATATTTATTTTTATAATTAAAAATAGCATATAATTTATAAACATCGTTTATTAATGTTTTTTTCATTTCTAGATTAAGAATAATATCTTTAATTTTTTCTATATCAATAATTTCATATTTATATATGATTTTTTTTTCAATATAATTAAACTCCTTATCTTCTATTTCTTCTTCTAATTTTAAAGAATTATTATTATTATTTTCTACTCCTATTAATAAATCTTCTTTAATTTTTTCATCATTTTTATCAAAAATATATATTAATTTACTACCTGATAATTCTGGATAAAAAGCAATTCCTTTTATATTGTATTTTTTTAAATTATTTTGTATATTATCCTTAAATAAACTTGATATCTGATTTAATTCATAAGGTTGTGATACAAATAATTCAATATTATTATTATTATTAACTTCTATATATTTATTTATTATGTCATTCATTAAATACATCTTTTTTTTATAATTCATATTAATTACACTTTTACCATTTAAAATAAAAACATCAGTTATCATGAATAATAATTTTGATTTATCAGCTACATTAATATTATTTTTTAAGGATATTTTATTTAAATCATTATCAATTAATATCCCATCCAAAATTGTTCCATCGTATATTTTTAAATCAACAGATAATTTAATTTCTGTAAATCTAACTTTCGCTTTATTTAAAGTTTGTCTATTATAACTAATACTTCTTCTATCAATTAAATAACTATAGTAATTGTTATTTTTTTTCATAAAAATTATAATTGAATTAATACCACAACTATTACCTGATACATAATATCTATCATTTTTTAATTCATAAATATCACCTATATTCTTTATAATCGTATATTTATGATCTCCTATTTCAATTCTATTATATAAATAATCTAAAATTGATTCCTTAATTGATATATTTATATTATCGTTATTATTTTCATAAACATTTTCTTTTTTCTCATAATTTTTATTGTAATTTTGATTACAATTTTGATAATTAGGTTTATTATTAAAATTATGTTTATACATATATATAATATTATGTATATTCATTATATTATATCATTTTCAATAATTTTTTATATTACACTAGCATAGGTATCATTGGAATTACTATCATTTATTCCTTCTACTGTTCCATAAGAACATTGATTCTTTTCTTCAGAATAAGTTGTTGATAATAAATTATCATATACATCACTTACTTTTTTACCGTATGATTTTAATCCACATGTTCCTGTATTAGATGTTCTTAATTCAGCTATTTTATCAACAGATGTTTCCATTACTCCATTTCTATCTATGTAATCATTAAAATCAGCAAATTTATTACGATTATTTAATCTTCTTTCATTTATTTTAACTTCATCTTCTTCATTAACATCTAAATCATCATTTAATTTTTCCATATTCCTTGTTTGTCTATCATCATTTGATGTACAAGTTACACACTCTCTTCTGTTATTTCTATCTAATGCTAAATTACTTAATGTAAACACATCTGGGTTATTGTAATCTTTTGTAAAAATACCTTGACAATCATTATTATCAGATAAATTACATTTTTTAAGATTTAGCCTACGTAACTGACAATCTTCTGGACATTCAACCTGATGTCTATACATTTTAAAATATTTCTTTTTATAATCATCAACTAATTCTTTTTGTTGTTCATCCATATTACATGAAATGTCTCCATTCACAAATCCACTTATATTTTCAGGACTAGATAATTTATTTACATTATTATTCATTCTATCCATATTATTCATTCTATCCATATTATTCATCGTATTCATATTCTCATTTTCTAAATTATTAAAATTTTCTATATTATAATATTTATCATTAATTCTTTTTAAAAAGCTTTCTGTATCATCATAATTATTTCTCATAATTTCAGTATTATTTAAATTTTTATCCATTTCCATTTCTATATTTCTATCCATTTCCATTTCTATATTTCTATCCATTTCCATTTCAGTTGCTAAATCATCAAAATTTATTTGATTATTACCGTTTGAATAAATATTACCATTTGAATACATATTAACATTTGAATACATATTACCGTTTGAATACATATTATCATTAAAAGAATTATGTTCATCAACTCTAGCATAATTTGAACTACCTCTAAACTTTTCTAATTTCTTAAAATTTTCATCATTTTCATCAATATAATTACTATCATTTTTTTGATTACAATTATTATTGTTAAGATAGAATATAAATATAAAAATAATTAAAATTAAAAAAATAAAAATTAGTACTTCTTCTAAACATATTGAATCCTTTGGTTTTTTAGAATAATCCATTATATTATATTATATATAATATAATACTATTATTTTTTTTTTAAAAATATTATTATATGAATATAACACAAATAATAATTATATCTATACTTATTATCACACTTTCAATATTATTTTATAAATTATATAATAATCAAGATTGTGATACAAGCAATAATTATGATTTTTTTAATGTATTTAAAGAAGAAAGAGATGTTAATAATAATTTATCTTTTAAGAAATTATATTATGAAACAAATTGTCCTTATCAAAAAACTGGTTGTTTTTATGAAACATTAAAAAATAATAATTTTATTAAAACAAATAATATTTTAGAAGCGGCATTAATTATGCCATGCACTTATGAAACAACAAACAAAGAAATTCAAGAAATAATATCTAAAAATATAAGGAATAATATTTATGGAAAAAATGTAAGAATTTTTATGCTTAAATATACAGATTATTTAGTTTCAAAGATTGTATTATGGATAATGATAAAAAAATATTATGGTAAAGAAAAAGCTAAAAATTTTATGCCTTATACATGGAATTTAAATAATCCTACAGATATTGAAGATTTTAAAAAAAGTTTTATAAAAGGTAAATTATATATAGTAAAAAATAATTCACAAAGACAGGAGGGATTACAAATAATGGATGATTTAAATAAAATAATTAATTCAAAAAATAAATATTTATTAATTCAAGAATTATTACAAGATCCATATTTAATAAATGGTAGAAAAATTAATCTAAGAGTTTATTGTTTATTTATTAAAGATCATAATAATAATGTTAAAGTTAATATTTTTGATGATGGATTTATGTATTATACTCCAGATTTATTTGAAAAAAATAATAAAGAATTTTCTAAAAATATCACAACAGGTTATATAGACAGAAAGGTTTATGATGAAAATCCCTTAACACATTATGATTTTCGTAATTATTTAGACTCAGATAGAAATTTAACTGAAATTGAAAATAATATTAGAAATATATTAAAAACTAAACTATCTAATTATGTCTTTATCCAAATATATAGTTTATTAAAAGGTATTTTTGAAATTTATTTAGATTTTTTAACAATAGATAATCTTGGTTTTGGTTTTCAATTATATGGTGCAGATATAGCAATAAATGATAAATTATGTCCTTTTGTTATGGAGATTAATAAAGGTCCTGATTTATCTGCTAAAGATGAAAGGGATAGAAAAGTTAAATTAAAATTATCAGAAGATATTTTAAAATCAGTTGGATTATTACCAAATATAAATAATAATTTTATTACTGTAATAAATTCTTATAAAAATAATTAGTTGGTAATTGAATAAAAATAAAAATCATTATGTGGTGTAAAATAATATATTAACCATATTGTAGCTAAAGAAAAAATTATTGTTATAAAGCAGGTATTAATATTTTTATATTTACTCGTAATCATTATTAAATGTATGTATATATTTATGATCGAAATTAATTATTGTTTTATATATTTCTAAACTTAATAAAATATTTTTTCTTAAATTATTATTATTTTCAATTAATATTTTAATTTGAGATATATCATTATTCATTATATAATCTATAATTATATAATTTTTTATAATTATTTGTAATTTTTTTTTGGAACTTTTAAAATGATTTGTGGTATTGGTCGGGAAATGTAAATTATTATTGTGCCAAACAATGTTAATATTAAAAATAAATTTATATTTATTTCAATCATTTATATAAATTAATTATATTTTTATTTTACTTATAAGTATTTTTAATTATATGGTGCTTCAAAATATATTCCATCTATTAATTCATTTTTATTTTCATTAATATTATAATAATCATCAGAATAATTATCATTATTAGTATAGGCATCAAAATTTTTATTATCTATTTTATAATTTTTATTTTGTTGGGCTTCTAAATTTCCTTCTTTTATATGTAATCTATTTTTATAATTCATTTCACTTAATTCATCAATTATACTTAATATTTCGCTTTTTTCTTTCTCTAGTAATTTCCTCTCTTTTCTTATCCTTTGTATCATTTTATCTCTATTATTTATTGTCTGTATTTCTTTATTATTTATTGTCTGTATTTCTTTTTTATTTATTGTCTGTATTTCTTTTTTATTTATTGTCTGTATTTCTTTTTTATTTATTATATTTTCATTTTCATTATCATCATCATCATCATTAATATTTTTAGTAAAATATTTAAATAATAAAAATAATATAACAAAAAAAATTATAATAATTAACAAAAGATTATGTTCAATATAATTTTTATAAAACAAAGTTATGGTAGATTTTTTAGGTGGAGGAGATATAATTGGTTTATTAACTAAATCATTAAAATATACAGAAATATTTTTACTTATTAAATTACTATTCATAATAATTTAATTTAATAAAATAAAATTTATTCTATAACAATAAAAACTATCTTAATATATTTTAATTCTATAATATAAGGTTATATTAATAATTAATTATATAATTTTAAGATATAGAAGTATGTTTAGTTCTAATAAATTAGTAGATCATATGAAAATAACACCAGATAAATTAGGTAACGGAGCTTTTGGTAGTGTTTATATGGCAATTGATATTAATAATAATAATATAGCTGTTAAATGTGAATCAAAAGAAAAAAAAGATAATAATTTAACTTTATTAAGAGAATTCAAAATTTCTAGAAAAATATTTATAATAAATAAATATATTAATATTAATCAAAGTAATAATAATGAACTATATAAAAATATTATAGAAGGCTTAGAAAATAATAGTAGTATTAAAATTTATAATCATATTGTTAAAAATAATTTACTTTTAATCCCACCTGAACTTGATAAAAATAATTCTAAAATAGATTATTTATTTAAAATTATTCCTCAGATTTATTCTTATATAGAATGTAATGATTTTAATTTTTTAACTATGCAGTTATGTGGTGATAATTTTGAAAATATTTTAGAAAATAATAAACTTACCGAAAATTGTAAATTTTATCTTGCTTTTCATTTTTTATATATTTTGTCATGCATTCATAAATGTGGTATTATTCATAGAGATATTAAATTATCTAATTTTGTTTTAAATGAAAAAATTAATAATAATTTTGATAAACTTATACCTATGATTATTGATTTAGGACTTTCTAAGGAATATTATAGATACGAAAATGGAAAAGTTATATTAGTAAAACCTTATCAAATTAAAAGTATTACAGGAACAATTAGATATATTAGTATGAATATTCATGCTTATAATAGTCCAACTATTGTGGATGATTTAATAAGTTTGTGTTATTGTTTAATTGTTATTATGACTGAAAAACAATTACCCTGGGTTGGACATAAAAAAGATACTGATAAATTTGATTTTGACAATCATACTCAAAATGATTGTAAATGTGGTTATCATACTAATAAGAGTAACAAAAATTTAAAATTAAATACTATTGCTGAAATTAAATTTCATACCCCATATGAAGAATATATTCCAAAAAAATATTCTTTTCTAATAAAATGGCTAGTTTATTTATATTCTCTAAAACCAAAACAATTACCTAATTATAATACCTTATATAAATTACTTAAAAATAATTTACCAAATATAGATTTTGATAAACTTTATTTTGAATTGTTATAATTTTAGAAAAATCTTCTAAAAAATGGATTTATTTTCTTATGTTGAGGTTTTTTGGTTTCTACTTTACTTTCAACTACTATCTTAGTTGATGTTTCATCTAATTTATTTTCTTCTTCTAATTTATTTTTTTCATTAACTAACTCCATGTTTTTATTCTTTAAATTCTCCTTTATTTTTAATAATAATTCTAATTTTGTTAATCCTTCTATTCTTAATTTTTGTTCTTCTAATACTTTTTTTAATACTTTTAATTCATCTTCTAATCTACTATTTTCTTTTTTTAGAAGATCATTTTCTTGTTTTAAATCTTCTAAATTATAATTTAATTTTTCTTCTGGATTATTATTAAATATTTCTTCTGGATCATTATTAAATATTTCTTCAGGATTATTGTCTTGTGAATTTACTTCTACATCATCTTTAGAAACATTATCATCTTGTAAATTTATTTGAGTTTCTTCTTCAGAGTTATTTTCATTTTCTAAATCTTGTGTTTGTTTTAAATTATTATTTGTTTTTCTATTTTTTTTTCCCATTCTTGATGATTCTAATATATAAAAAATACTTATATATTTAAAATATAATTAAAACACACTTTTATTTATAGTGTGATATAAAAATAAAATAAATTATCCACCTCTAAGTCTTAAAACAAGATGGAGCGTAGATTCACTACCAATATTATAGCTAGAGACTGTATTTCCGTCTTCTAATTGTTTTCCATTATATACAATTCTTTGTTGATCTACAGGAATACCTTCTTTATCAGCAATTTGCTTTTTAATGGAATCAATTGTATCATTATCATCTACCTCTAAAGTTATATTTTTTCCTTGTAAAGTTTTAATAAAAATTTGTTTTTTACCTCCCTCACCTAAACCACCTCCTCTAAGTCTTAGAACTAAATGAAGTGTGCTTTCTTTCTGAATATTATAATCTGCTAGCGTTCTATCATCCTCAAGTTGCTTACCTGCAAAGATTAAGCGTTGTTGATCAGGTGGAATACCTTCTTTATCTTGAATTTTAGCTTTAACAGCACTAATAGTATCAGCTGTTTCTACTTCTAAAGTAATAGTCTTTCCTGTAAGAGTCTTTACAAAAACTTGCATTACTATTATTTATATTATATATATATATAAATATTTACTTATATATATAAAATCAACTTTTTTGATATATAGGAATAAAATTATTCATCGTTTTTCTTAATATAATAACAAATAGGCAGTAAATGCTTACCTATTTTTATACAAACCTTATCATTAAAAGAATTAGAATTAGTTATATAATTAACATCAAAACTTACAATTAAAGCCTTTATAACTGGTTCCAAATCATTTTTAGTAATATATTGTTTATTATTTTTATTAATTAAGTTATATATATAATTAAAATTTTTATTTTTTAATTTTTCATCAAATATAGATTCAAAAATTATATTGAGAATATATTTACATTCTAATTTATCAAAATTTTTTTTATTTTTACTAAAAATATTAACAACATCTTGTGCGATGTCTTCATATAATTCAATATCCATATTATCAATATTATATTTATCAGAACTCATTAATAATATTATATATAAAAAAAATATAGTGAATATAAAATTAAATTAATAAATTTATTTTTTTAAACTTAATAATTTTTTTAGTAAATCTTTAGCCATATAACTACTAATTAATTTAATATTATTGTTAAATTTATAATCAAATGAATTAGAATTATCATCAAATGGATTTTTAAAACCAATTATAGATATATTTAATATACCATTATAAGTAATTTTAAACAATAATTTAATTAATATTTTACCTTTTGGTAATGGCGGTATTCCAATTATTTTATATGAACCTATTAAACTATTATTCATACAGTCTCCCTCATCATTTCCTTCATAAACTAAAATATCTATATTTCTCTGACAATCATATGATGTTGTAAATGTTTTTTCAACACTAGTCGGAATTTTCGAATTCTTCTTTATCATTACTGATAATTTATTATCCTGTCCAGATATACCTATATTCATAGGTATAATATCTAATAATGTTATATCATTATCTAATCTACCTAGTTTATTTAATAAACATGCTCCATCTGCTACGATTGTCTTATACAATAAATTATTCTTACTTATAACCGATTTAGCTATTTCAACATCATTAATTTTAATCATGCTAAATAATTTTTCATATAATAATGGTATCTGTGTTGGACCTCCTATTAATATAATATTATCTATCTCATATTTCTTACTCATATTAATTACTGATATTAACATCTCATCTATCAAATCATTTATTAACATGTTAAAATATTGTCTTGAATATGATAATTTAACCTTATCTTTGATTATAATCTCATTATTCTGTATTATTGGAACATCCTCTAATATTATATTGTGATTTGTAGTAAAACTTAACTTTATTTTAATCTCTTCAGAGCATTTTTTTAATTTATTCCTTAGTTTGATATTATTTGGATCTATGTTGTATTTACTGTATATATCCCGTAAAATTATATTATCTATATCTAAACCACCTAGAGAACTATTACCATCAATATCTAAAATTTCACATGTGTTATTCTCATAATGATATTCAATAACTGTTGTGTCAATTGTTCCACCTCCTAAATCATAAATTATAAATTTTTTATTTGAATCACAAACATCATAGAAATGTTTAATATAATATATTGATGCTGATGTAGGCTCATTATAAATTCTATATATATCAAAACCAGAATTTTCAACTGCTAATTTTAACTGATTCCTCTGTAAATCATTAAAATATGCTGGTATTGTTATTGCTGTTGTTATTTTTTGTTTATCAGAATAATTAAGTTTTGATGATATTATATGTCTTAAACCTATAAAAAATAATTTTACTATGTCAATTAATGATATTTTAAGATATTTATTATTATCTTTATCTTCATTATTTATATTTTCATCATTAATTAATATATTAAAATAAATGGTTTCATCATCAAGAGTATAAATATTAGAAAAATTGGATAATAGTTCAGTATTATTAATTTTACTATTTTTATTAATTCCTAAAAACCGTTTAAATTGATAAAAATAATTTTCATATATTTTTTGCTGAGATAAGGCTTCGTTTGCTCCATAACCTATAATATAATGTTTAGAATAAACTAAATCATTTATTAATAAATTTTCATCAATCTCATCTTTATAAAAATATATTGTTGTTGGAATTAAAACATCTCCAGAAAAATCATCAAGAATATGTTGTATAGTATTTACAGATGCGTTAGAATTTTGTATTAAAGATATTACTGAATTACAAGTTCCAAAATCTATAGCTAGATATTCACCATTATTGTTTGAAAGAGACATATAATATGTTTTTAATAGTATAAATTTTAAATTATGTAAAATAATAAATAAATGTATTATAAAAATTTAGTTAGGATAATAAAGAAATATAAAAACCTACTTTTTATGGTAGATAGCCAAGTAAAATTTATAAAGTTAAAATATACATAATCAAAACATTAGTTTTTCAATAGATCCACGCCTTTTAGGATATTATCAAGTTTTTGTGACTACAATTATTTTTGTGATGTTAAAAATATAGTATTTATTCTATTTTTAAGTAAAAAATTATAATATATAGAATAAATATTTTAAAAATAATAGTTTTGAATATATTATTTATATATATATATATATATAATGTGGGATATAATATTGTCTTTTATTTTAGCAGTAACATTAGTAACAATTACGACCTTAATTTTAACTGAAAAAATTAAAATTAATCCAGATACAAATAAAAATACAAATAATATGATGACAACATATTTACCATATCAAACATTTACAACAATGTCTCCTATGGTAAATGCAGCGGCTGCTGCCAGAACAGCTACATATACTAGAGCAGCAGCCGATAAAGCCGCTGCTGATGCTAAAGCCGCCGCTGATGCGAGAGCTGCTATTGATTCAAGAGCATCGGCTGAAGAGAAAGCAGCTGCAGATGCTAAAGTAGCAGCTACTGCTAAAGCCGCCGCTGATGCTAAAGCTGCTGCCGATAAAGCCGCTGCCGATAAAGCCGCTGCCGATAAAGCCGCTGCTGATGCTTTACCACTCTCTAATAATATTATTAGAGATACAAATGGTGTTACTATAAAATATAATTTAACTACAGCGCCAACTAATAAATTTATAAGAGCTAATCCACGTAATAAAAGTAATCCTGAAATATTTTATATAGCGACAAATGATGATAAAGAAAATATTAAATTATATGCAGCGCAAAATCCAGGAGGTATTCAAAAATTTACATTTGCAGGACAAGCTATACCTTTTAATAATATTATCACGACACTTGTGACGGATATGTCTACCTATTTAAATTCAATATCTTTTAATGATTCAATTAGTGATTGGGATGTTAGTAATGTTACTACAATGTATGGTATGTTTAATTATACTGCGTCATTTAATCAACCATTAAATAACTGGAATACATCAAATGTAACTAATATGAGTTCTATGTTTGTAGGAACACCATTTAATCAAGATATTAGTAATTGGAATGTATCAAAAGTAACAGATTTTAATAATTTTTCAATATATGGTTCATTAACAGATAATAATAAACCAAGATTTATAGCAAAAACTTTTGCAGAACCAAATAGATCTGGACAAACTGTTAGTGCAGATAAAAAATCTGTTTTTTACAATGGATATGAATATTCTACATTATCTACTCTAAATGGAAATAATATATTAGTAGATGCTGATATAGGAATTGATGGTAGTAAAATAAGAGGTCAATATCCGACAACCTATTACATACCGAATGGATGGGAAATTGCACCAAATAACTCGGATTCTTTGGAAATTATTAAAACACGTAGATTTAATACAGGTGCAATGGTATTATCCGACGGTAGTTCTTATTATACACTAAATAGATATGGTGGTTCAAATCCAGGAGATAGATGGGGACAATATGAAAATTTGTTTTATAATGGTGTTAGATTATATACTATGAATGAATATAATCCAAGCGTTCATAAACCAATAACAACAGGCAGTGGCGCACAAGAAATTCTTGTTCGTAAAAAAATGTAAAAAACCACAGTTAAAATAAAGTCAATATAATTCATTACTTTATAAACTAATATCATCAGTTTCTTAATATTATAAAAAATAGTTTTTCTTGAAAGATATGTGAGATTAGATAAGATATTTCACCATAACAATTTACACTACTATCTGTATTAGCCAATAATTTAGCATAATTATTTTTATCATAGAAATAAATATTATCAAAAGGATGAGATTTATTACCACTTAAAAAACCAATTTTTATCAAGACTGGAATTATATTTTGTTTGTCCTGATTATCTTTTTTAATATGATAATGTTCTTCAACAAGTTCATCAATATTTAAATCAGCATTAGAGGGAAAAGTTTTTTGACAAATACATTTATACAAGCATCTTTTATTTATATTATCAATAACTTTATTGATATCATCAATATCTTTACGCATATTAGGATATAAGTTTGGTATTTTAAGTTGTTTAATTACACTAGTAGTGGTGAAGATGGATGAATCAACAAGTTCAATAAATCCATCAATATCTTTATTTTTTATTATATCAGATATTTTGAGGAAATTATCTAATTTATCCATAATAGATCTAATCATATATTCAATAGAAATGACAGTTTTATGATTATAGAATTGTTTATGTAAATCATATCTAGTTCTATAAATTTTATACAGATCATAACTTACTTTTTCTGGAAAGCAAATATTAGAATCCAATACTTTAACATTATCAATAATTCTTGATAATTGGAATGGAGTATTTAAACCAAGATAAAACGAGT
>Ga0194124_10003397_pt1 | contig 16741 bp, 18 predicted proteins | sample TA2KigCas0mmetaG_FD_148605 | JGI IMG/M metagenome (GOLD analysis project Ga0194124, IMG submission 148605) | Freshwater microbial communities from Lake Tanganyika, Tanzania - TA2015031 Kigoma Deep Cast 0m | ecosystem: Environmental > Aquatic > Freshwater > Lake | place: Tanzania: Lake...
TGCCCCAGTGGTGTGGACAACACCTGCAACAAGCGCTTTGGCTGGCAGCTCGGTGAATTGCCGGAGGGGTATGACCACAAGTACACCTACAGCCATCTGGGTTACAACCTCAAGCCATTGGATCCCCAGGCGGCGATCGGGCGGGTGCAGCTGCGGCGGTTGCCCGAGTTCATCGAGGCCCGCAAATGCAATTGGGAGATCCTGCGGCGTGGCCTGGCTCCCTATGACACCTTCCTCGAATTTGCTCTGCCCACCCATGCCACGGGCTGGGATGCGCAGAGCGGCTTCCGCTGGGATGACAGCGGCTGCCGCACCGACTGCTCCTGGTTCGGCTTCAAAATCGCCACCCGCGCCGGGTCACCGGTAAGCCGCACGGAACTGGCCCGAGAACTCGATCGCAATCAGATCGGCAACCGCATGCTCTTTGGCGGCAACCTGTTGCGCCAGCCCGCCTTCGTGCAGCTGCATGAGGACAATCCTGAGGCGCTGCGCGCTGTTGGCACGATGGATGGTGCCGACGAGATCATGAATAGCACGTTGTTCCTGGGCACCTATCCCGGCATGACTGAGGCGATGCTGCTCGAGCAGGTGCGGGTGATTGGCAGCTTTCTGCAAGCATGAAATACGCACATATTATTTTTGATCTCGACGGCACGCTCGTCGATTCCGCCGCAGAGATCCATGAGGCGGCAGTCGCCGTCGCCCGGGCCCATGGGCTATCGATCCCTAGCTTGGACTACATCCGCACTATGACCGGTTCGCCGCCGCGGCTGTTCTTCCTCGATCACGGCTGCGAAGAGGCAAAGGTGGAGGCGCGGGTGGCCGAGTTCAGAGCTCACTTAGCCGCTCATGCGGGCGATCCCGCTTGCGTGTTCCCTGACGTGATCTCGGTGCTCGAGCATCTTCAGCAGCGCGCGATCCGTCTGTCGCTGGCCACTACGAAGCCGAGCGAGTTGGCAGCCAGCCTGCTTGAGCGCTACGGCCTGGCGCCCTACTTCGCCCACATCCAGGGAACGGATCTTCCGCTGCAGCACAAGCCCCACCCGGACATCCTGCATGCCTGCATAAAGAAGGCTCCGCCAGGAATGGTGGCCATGGTAGGGGACACCATATTCGACGTTGAGGCTGCCCACAACGCCGGCATCGATTCGATCGCCGTCTGTTCCGGCGCCCACTGCCCGGAACAGCTGGCCGATGCCCGCCCCACCTTCCTGTTCACCTCTTTGAAGGAGATGCTCTATATCCTGTAGCTGCCTACATGACGCCCATCAAGTTCTCCGATCTGCTCACCGACAAGCTGCTGGAGCTTGGCTACAGCCACTGCTACTTCGTGGCCGGCGGCAACATCATGCACCTGCTCAACAGCGTGCGTAGCCGCTTCACTTGCATCCCCTTTGCCCATGAAGTGGGTGCGGCGATCGCCACCGAGTACCACAATGCCTCGATCTTTGGATTACGGGGGCGCGCGTTCTGCTTAGTTACCGCCGGACCGGGCCTGACCAACACGGTCACGGGGGTGGTCGGAGCCTGGCAGGAGAGCCGGGAGCTCCTAATCCTTGGCGGTCAGGTGAAGACGGCGGATCTGGCTGGCCCCAGCCTGCGGCAGCGGGGTGTTCAGGAGGTGGATGGCGTGGAGCTGCTTCGCTCCATCACTAAAGCTGCCCTGCGGATCGACTCGCCGGTGAAGTTGGGCGAGGCCCTAGAGGCGGTCCGGCTGGGCAGCACGCCACGAAAGGGTCCGGTCTTCCTGGAGCTGCCGCTCGATACCCAGGCGGCGGCGGTTGACACGGCGGCCATGCCTGACACAGCGGGCCAACCGGCCAGAATGCCAATCGCTTCGATTGGTGCGGAGCGGCTTGCCTTGGTCGCGGATCGCATCTGCCAGGCCAGCCGGCCCGTACTGCTGATCGGTGGCGGAGTGGAGCTCGCCACTGCTCTGGAGCTGGCGGAGGCTATGGGCAACTGCGGGCTGCCGCTAATGACCACCTACAACGGTGCCGACAGGGTTGACAACCAGCTCGTCAATTACTTCGGCCGGCCCAATACCTGGGGCATGCGCTATAGTAACATCTTGTTGCAACAGGCTGATCTCGTCGTCGCATTAGGCACGCGCTTGGGGATGCAGCAGACCGGCTTTAACTGGGAGGAGTTCGCGCCGCTTGCCCACCTGATCCAGGTCGAGATTGATCAGAGCGAACTTGACAAGGGCCATCCTGATGTGGACGAGCCATGCTGTGGCGATGCCAACGAGGTGCTCCGGCAGCTGCTGCTCGAGCACCGCATCGCCCTGCAGCCACATCAACGGGACTGGCTCGATCACTGCCGGCTGGTGAAGACCTCCTTGCCGCTTAGCGAGGACTGCAACAGCCGAAATCCAAATTACATTAATCCCTACGATTTTTGGAAACAGCTCTCGGAGCAGCTGGATGGAAATTCAGCCCTGGTTCCCTGCAGTAGTGGTTCCTCTTTTACCTCCTCGTACCAAGCCGTCACCCTGCCCGCCGGCACACAGATGCTGAGCAACAAGAGCCAGGCGGCGATGGGCTACGGCCTCTCTGGCGCCATCGGGGTGGCTCTGGCGAACCCTGAGCGGCGCGTCTTCCTAGTGGAGGGCGATGGCGGCTTTCTCCAGAACATCCAGGAGCTCGCGGTAGCGCGCAAGAACCTGAACAATCTCGGCATCTACCTCTGGGTCAATAACGGCTACGCATCGATCCGCATGACCCAGAAGAGCTATTTCCAAGGCGCCTGGCTCGGCTGCGATACCGAATCTGGCCTCTCCTTCCCGGACTGGCCCGCCCTGTTCGCCAGTTTTGACATCCCTGTGCTGGCGATGGGACCCGAGGGCTTCTCCAACGAAACTATCCAGCGCTTCATCCGCGAGCACGGTCTCTACGCGGTGCTTGTACCGATCGACCCCGCCCAGACCTTCTTCCCGAAGATCTCCTCCTCTATCACCCCATCGGGCGGCATGAAGTCGAACCCACTTCACTACATCGGGCCGGAATTGCCCCAGGAGTTATACGAGCGCATGGCGCCTCACCTCCTCACCTACAACGCAGAACTTTGAATGTCACCGAAAAAAAACTTGCTGAGCTCGTGCGCCGCATTAGCATGCGTGGCCATCTCAAGAGCATCAAGGCTGAATTCGAGGCGGAGGGCACGCGTAGCGATGAACTGCTCCGGTTGCTAGATGTAACGCGCACCTGCAATGTGCCGCTGACACTCAAGATCGGTGGCTGCGAGGCGGTTAAGGATCTCTACGAAGCTCGTCAATTCGGTGCACGTTACATCGTGGCGCCAATGATCGAATCGGACTACGCGCTCAAGAAGTTCTGCGACACGATCCATAAGGTCTACCCGTCTGATGAGGCGGCTGACGTCGACTTCCTCTTCAACGTCGAGACGATTCAGGCCTTCAACTTCTTCGAAAAGATCGTCAAGGTGGCGATCGAGAACCCGGTTATCGCCGGGGTGGTGTTCGGTCGTTCCGATTTCTCGGGCTCGCTGGGCTCGAAGGGCGACGTTCAGAGCGAGAAGGTGACCGAATGCATCGAGGCAGTCGCCCGTAGGCTGCTGGAAACCGATCTTGATCTAGTGGTCGGCGGTGCTATCTCGATCGACTCACTGCCGGAACTGAATCGCATCGCTCAGCACCGGCTCACGCGCTTCGAGACAAGGAAGGTGGTGTTCGACGCTGCCCGGTTGTCCGATGAGAACCTCGCGGACTCACTGCTCGATGCCGTGCACTTCGAGATTCTCTGGCTGATCAATAAGAGTGATTACTACGGCATGTTGCACCAAGAGGACAATGCTCGGATAGCTCAGCTGGAGCAGCGCTGGAATGTCCTGCAGCGTGAGATCGTCCTCTGAAGATGCCGTCACAACGTCGCTGGGTACTCACGGGCGCCAGCGGCTGGTTCGGCCGTACGGCGCTGTGGGAGTACGAGCAGGTATTTGGGCCCGAGGCGCTCCGGCGTGATGTGATCGCCTGTGCCTCATCCTCAAAGGACATCGACATCGGGAGCCCTCATGGTCCGGTGTCAGCGGTGAGCTTGGAGACTCTCGATGAGATCGACGGTGCCGATGGGCTGATTCATCTTGCCTTTCTCACCCGTGATCGTATTGCTGAGGTGGGCGTGGAGCGCTATATCGCTCAGAACCGCGCCATCACAGCACTGGTGGCCGAGTGCGTAAGTCGTCATCCCGGTATCCCAATCATTACAACCTCCTCGGGGGCCGCCACTGTGTTTGACGCCGCCATCTTGGATCTCACCGCTAATCCCTATGCGGCACTGAAGCAGGAGGAGGAGGCGTTCTGGCGATGCAGTGGCGCCCAGCGGATGGCAGCGGTGTTCCGGGTGTATGCGGCCGCGGGGCGCTTCATTAAGGATCCTAAAATATTCGCATTAAGCGACTTCCTGAGCCGGGCCCTAGCCGGCGAGCGAATCGAGATCCATAGCAAGCGACCTGTAATCCGCAGCTACGTGCATGTAGGCACGATGATGCGCTTGTTTTGGGCGATGCTGGAGTCACCACCGGTGCAAGGCCTTTGGCAGTTTGATGCGGTACTAGAGACCGTGTCGCTGATGGAGCTGGCGAAGGTTATTAGCACGCACTGGGGCTTGCCAGAACCGCTATTTCATATTGATCCTTCGCTTCCTGCCGACGACTACTGCGCAGACAGTGGTACGTTTCGAGAGCTGCTACGGCAGTACGGGATCGCTTCACCGACTCTCAGGGAGCAACTGCAGGAAACCGCGCAACACATAGCGGGACACTTGTGAAATCAACTATATCGCGCAGAGTATAAGATTGTCCAGGAATCCATGCATTCTCGAGATATTGTTGCACTCAGGCTTATTTTTTGACTGAGCTTACTCAAAAAGTGACGTGACCCCCTTCATTGGTCCAGGCGTTATGTGAGTGGGTGTTTATGCAGTTACTGGTTGAGCGGCCTTCCAGGGGCGTACGCCCCTGGAAGGCCGAGTACGGCCTGAGGATGTTGTACTTCCCAGCGCCAGCGATTGGCCTAGCCCTGCGCCTCGGGCACGGTGCTGAATAGCTCTGTGTTCAGGACTCGTCCCTGAATCGGCTGTTAAGAGACTCGGTAAAGCCTTTCTGCCACGGCGATCCTGGTTCGATGTAGAGCATTATGGTCTTACTTTTTTTACTCCAACGCCGCAGCGCGTGGGCGATGAACAAGGGGGTGTAGTCCATCCGCAGATGAATGGGCGGTGGGTAGAGCTTCAGCAGTTCCTCGATCGTGTCGATCATCTCAGCAGCCTTACAGCGCCTGCCGACCCGAATCGCCAGGCAGAGCCGGCTGTACTCATCGATCACGTTGTGGTACTTAAGTGTCCTCCCATCCATGGTCTGGTCGAACTGGAAGTCGATGGCCCAGACGTGGTGGGGATATTCGGCCCGCAACATTTCCTGTTTGCCACTGCGAGGCCGTGATCGCATGCGCCTGCGAGGCGAGGGTCGCTCCAGCCCTTCCTCCCGCCAGATCCGTTGCACCCGCTTGTGATTGCCGGTCCAGCCTTCCAGCCGGAGCCGCCGGAACACAATCCGCCGGGCCCAGCGCACATGACGCCGGGCCAGTTCACGGATGCGCCGGCGCAGCTTCTGCTCCTCAATTGCTGATACCGGCACGGGCTGGCGTTGGGTATTGCGGTTCTGGCCGGCCAGACGGCAGGCACGACGCTGAGAAACCCGGAATCGATCCTGCAGAACAAGCACGGCTCTGCGGCGGCGTTCCGGGCTCAGAAGTTTCCCTCGGCTAACTCCTTGAGCATCGCTTTGTCCACTTCTGCATCCCTAAGAAGGTGCTTGAGACCGGCGTTTTCCTGCTCCAGTTCCTTTAGTCGCTTGGCCTCCGTGGCTTTCATCCCGCCGAACAGCTGTTGCTAGCGGTGATAAGACGGGGCTGACACCTCAAGGGCTCGGCAGACATCCGCTAGCTCTGGCGCTGATTGAGGAGCTGCTCAGCGGAGCGCAGCTTGCGGATGAGATCTGCTCGGGAGTGTGGCGCTTGCGTTTCATGGGGCTTCTCCTGGCCAATTCTGGCCGTTTGGGAAGCTCTCATAAAGACTGGTTCAGCTTTTGGGACCACGTCCAATGCATGATGAGTCTTGAGCAACAAGCTAAATATATTCAACCCCACAAGCATAAGAAGTGCTCCTAATGCTATAGTTGCTAATAAGCTAAAATGCCAAGATAACTGTGCCAAATCTCCAAGATGGCTCCAGTCAGACGAACTTAATGAGTAGCAAGAAAAGCGCCAATCCTTGCTGATAACATCTTCGAAATCTATGATGTTAAGAACTCATGTTCCGGAGTTTCCCGCGTAAAAGCCTGCCTGGAAAGCAATAATGTATGCTAGGAGATAGATTAACAGTAAAATCACTAATGCTACAGTGCTAATAGATAGACTAAAGCAAGTGGTAAAAAGAAAGATCGGCGAAAGTATAGTGAATGTCGGTCTAATTTAGCACAACAAGAAGCCAAACAAGGCGGCCTTTAATCTTCGACTAAAATTCAGTAAGTAGATTAATATCGCTAATGTCGGGATGGGAAGTAGCGATGTACTCATCCTGCTCAGCTCTTGCAGCACAGGTGGAATAAGTACTGATGACAAGATCTTCCTGATAGCATCCGGAGTTAAACAAAAAACTCTTCTTGTGCCTGATGCATACCATGACCAAGAGCTAAAGGTCAAAGTACTAAATATAGCTAAACTGATGGATCAATACGTTATTAATGTAAAACTCTTGTAGGCATCGATTACTTGGCACCTACTGACGAGGCTAACGAGAATCATAAAACCTAGGACTAATACTGGAGGATAAAGAGACTGTCCATTCGTAAACGCACTGTATCGACAGCTCTTCGCTCCTGAGTCCCATAGGTCGGAGAAATCATTGTACACATTTGTGAGTGCCAGTATACTTCCGCTGTGAATGTTCATATAACTGCAGACTGCAATCAGTCCACCGGAAACGAATTAATACTTGCCTGCGCAGCCTGGCCACCCTATACCTCTTGGTTGCACCTTGTATAATACTGCATAGTTGAAGACATTTGCTTTTCATGCAGACTATTATTGCTATTTCGTCAGCTTATAATGAGGAGATGAATATACCCACTCTCCATAAATATCTCCAGTCCACTTTCGACCGCATACAATCTAGTGAGTGCATCGACTTTAAAATACTTCTCGTTGATAACATGAGTACAGATGGCACAGCTCGTGAACTTGCTGATCTCGTCAGAAAATATCCTAACGTTACAGCATACTCTAATCTCAGCAATTATGGCCCAGAACTCTCCACCGTCTTCGCCTGTCAGGAAGCACTAAAGGATAATCCAACTTATATCTTCTTGCTGTGCTCTGATCTCCAGGATCCTCCAGAGATGCTCATAGATATGTACAGGAGACTAGCCATCTCACCCAGCGCTAGAGGCATCCTCGGTGTTAAGTCTGTTCTATCTTTATCTTCAAGAAACTTTATCTTTTGCTGGCTAAATCACCTGTACTATTTTCTTTTGCGCTTTGCATCAAGGCAATATAGCTTACCCCATGGATTCCACGGCTTTGGCTTGTACCATGCTCAAACTATCCGAGATGCTCTCGATATCTATGAAAGGACCCAGGCGAACCTCAGGGTTGCACTATGGGCTGCTACTAATAATCCTGAATTGATTGAATACAATCAACAACCACGACAAACAGGAGCATCGACGTATTCGACAGTTTCTTACATCTTAGAAGCTATTGATGCTCTCTTCGCCTCTAAATTGCTGCCTGCACGTATTCTTATAAGAATCTCTACAGCAGCTCTCTTCTTACTTGTGTGCATTATAATATATAATCTTGTTTTTATCCCGGCGACAGTCGAATCTCTTAAAATGCTTCTGGCAAACCTATTCTTATTCTTCTCAACTCTATATTTATTTGAAGCGTCAAGACAGGTAAGACGTTCGGACTTCTTCTTAATTAAGAGTAGAAGGATAAAAGTCTATTCACGGAAAATAAATCCGGGCGTCTAGCATAAGCTTAGTATCCCGAGTAGAAAGGATGGTCAAGCAGATCGGATCCTTTTGCGGGCAACAGAGGAAACTTTAGACGATATTCTGTCTTATTCGATACATCACTGCGCCAGCATGGCATGCCTTTATAGTCCACAAACCCAGCCTCTATGACTCGTTGACGTCGTATTCTAAGAGGTAAATCCTCCTCATAAACTGTATTAAACCATCTAGGCACTAATCTTGCTAGTGGAGTATATAAACCTCTGAATAGCCATGGCAATATCATCCTATAACTGACTCTTACTACGCAGCTATTCCGCGTTTTTGGCTCAATCTCAATGCGCGTCTTGGATAGTAGAACTAACTGCAAAGCGTATGTTAGCTGTACGTAGTCTTTATGTTGCACAACAAATGCAATCGTTGGAATTGAAAAGGGTACGAACGGGGGTTTGGTTCCAAACAGGGCTAATGTAAACCTGTCACCTTGATACAAAAACTTGGCATAGCTATATCCACCATGCACGGGTATTAGATGCTCGCCATCCCAATAATTCCACAGCAATACCTCTGCTGAGCATGGAACCAGCCGTTCTGGAATCGTAACAACAAGACAGCAATCGTCAGATGATTTCATTGTGACTCTTTTTGCGAGTATCTATTTTAAGCCTAGTATATTTTAACTGTACAAGAAACCATCCTGTTTACGCACTTGCCGCTCCGATCAAATATCCAGTTGTGCCAAGGGCATCTAAATTGATTACTTCTTTGATCAAACGACAATGGACCACCAAAATGAGGACAAACTCCACTGAACCTTAATTCCTTGCCATCACGGTCCACTGTTGTCACGAGCTCATCTGCATCATCATCCATCCATGTCCTCGCCTCATCCATGACAGAAAAAGTCCCACTTACTTACGCCAGTGTAGCAAGGCGTAGCCTTGCGCTGGGTATTGTAAATACGTTCGCAGGAGTACTACTCTTCTTTTTGACTGATGCTGTATTGAATCATCTTCTTGCCACCTTCTTGTTTGTCGAAGTTCTCCTGATCCTTATTAAGACGTATCTATACTCAAAATTCGTATTTCTGGGATCTAGGAAGCGTGTTGTGTCCATGCCAGTTATTTTGATATTTATTTGGGGCTCTCTTGTCTCGGCTGCCGTTATGAATCTTGGCATTTCTGGCGTACGTGGGCGCTTCATTGTTGTCATTCTGGCCTTATTTGGCAACCTCGTAATCATCCTCATGACAGCATTCACCATTAATAAGACAAGAAATAGGGCTGCGACGCAGTGATCCTCAATTCAAACAGCTGACTCTATTAGGCACTCTTCCTTTTATTTTACCTAGAAATTGCACCATCTATCTTTTCGGGCTTGTCCCGCTACCTATTCTTGCATATATCATATAAGTCCCTTGTTTGCCATAAACTCTGCCGTGCAATGTGTATCCAAAGTTTCCTAGAGAACGCTCTGTCAACATGCTGTAAAACTCGCTAATGTTATTAGGATAATGCTGTTGATGGCTATCTATCGCATATCTTATGTCGTAGATTATTAATGCATCAAAGCTTCTCTTTCTCAAGTCTTTTCTTACTAATTCTCTTGACTCTCTTCCGGTCACATCGTAATAAAGAGCTAGAGGATATCTATTGATACTCGGTAGTGTTTGCACTTTTGAACAAATGGTTCCTGGGATAGGATGTGGAACACTCAAAACTGTTAATCCTCCCGCCGAACTACCTGAAACAAAACTCTTGGAAATCTCGCTAAGTAACTTGCAAACTTGCTCTTGCTCTGTTTTGAACTCAGGACTCATCATCCCAATGGGAATCAAGGTCTTAGTTTCATCTAACAGCCCTGACTTGCCTCTTTCACCCTTAAGTAATCCTTTAATCTTTGCCTCGTATGATGACTCATTGGTTCCCCACCAGGCCATTATTGGAAGTTCTACTCTCCTCAAAGCCTTGCTCAAGTTCACAGCACTTATGCTGAGGAAACACAAACCACATAATCCTGTTGCCACTCTGTAAATATCTTTCCTTGAGAGTAGTAATGTACCCTCTTTGGTAATTGCTGTGTCAAGTGCGTCTGCAGTCTCAAACAGAAGAAGTGGAATTAGTAGGACCCCTAGTGAAATAGTGACGTTACCATATGAACCTGTAGTTAATACGCCCGAAGCAGATAAAGAACCTATTTCTAGAAATCTTGCCGTCAGGCGATCTCTTGCCGTTGCCTCGTAATCTTTTCTGTAAGCATGACTTCCTCTTATATATTTAACGCAAAGAACCGTAAAAAGAGCCGCGAACAGCATCGTGAACTGGCGTGGATACATAGCCGCAAGTAATACCTTAGGACCCAAAAATCTGGATAGTGCAATGCTCCAGAAAATAACAAGCACTATCAATGAAGACTTTGATCTCAACCTCGCGAGGTAATATACTGCGACTGCAAATGTTAGGCTTGCGACCAACCCCCACAATAAATACCCATACGATGCTAATTCCGAAAGCCCGTTCTTGAAGAGACCTTTGGTCGCTAAAGCTGCAAACTGAAAAACACCATCATTTGTTTTTCCGGACGAGCTTGATAAGAGCGAGCCTATGACAGCGAACGTCCCGCTTGTAAATCCTGTAGCTGCTAATCCCTCCATTGTGGCCACGCACACCACAGCAACCCCCCCTCCGAGGACCAAGGCCTGTCTTGCATGCAACCTCTTAGTCGTGACCAAGCAGCCCATTAGTAATGTTAGCCATATGACGCCATCTACCGGCCTCATTAATATTGCCCAGGCTGATGCGACAATCGCCATTAACAATCTACTCGTGATTATTCTGTCTATCGACTCCTGGGCTTCCTTGGCATATAGCGATGATGCAATTAGGGCTAGTCCTATATATGCTGTGTGGTAGTCTGCGTGTCTCATAAAGTTCTCAAGAAGCACTATTGCTGTTACTCCGCCCCATAGAAATAAAGCAATATAAAAACATAATCTTTGTAGTCCCCGCTGCTTACGTGCTACCTCGCCTAAACCAGTAAGGCCGACGAACATTGATGTTCCAGCTGCAGCTAACGTAGACGCACATACTCCTGCAAAACGTATGGAACCGTTCACCCCTAATGGAGATCCCAGCCATATAAGGGCAGGGTATCCCGGCGCCGAATGAAGCGTTATGTCTTTATACAGTATTTGGCCATTGCTCATCCTGTATGCAAGAGACGGCCACCAGTCAGCCTCGTTGTAAACTCCGAGCGAATTAAAGGCGGATACAAGCAAAAAGCCTACGCCAAATACAGCAATGCCAGGCGATATTAGAGCCTTAAAGTCTATTTTATTCAAATCAAGGGACAACGGCTCTCAACATTATATCCTTTCATTTTCTTTGTCAGGGCGCTGTTATGTCGGCCCCATGGGCGCCCATGTGTGACCGTGGCAGCCAGTGCATATGCCCTTGAGGTTTATCTCACTTGTTCAGCCTAGTGCTCTTGCCTTCGCGCCTACGTAGTCCACTGTTATGTTGCATTTCTCCATCACCAGAGGTCCAGGAGTGGAAGCTCCGCGGCGCTCGATTGATACGGTGTCGCCTTCTAGACCGGTGCAGCCGAAGCTGCTGTACGTTTCCACCACTACTCGTTTGTGCCAGGAGCCGGGCAGCAAGTTGTCGTGGTAGGCGGCGTCTTGCCCCTCAAACCGTCCCACGCAGGGCATTGAGACTACAGCACGTTTTTGCTTTCGGCACGCAGCTGAGCTGCGGCGTTGGTGCAGAGCTCCAGCGCGGAGCCGGTGCCGATCAGGATCAGATTGGGCTTGCCGTTGCTGTCTTCGAGGATGTAACCGCTCTTGGCCACCTTCTCGGCATTGGGGTTGGCCTGGTTACTTATGGCCTGTCTTCTGAGGAACAACACCGTTGGGTGGTGCGGTTGCCCACGGCCACCTTGTAGGCGCTGCTTGTTGCGTTGCCGTCGCCTGGGCAGATGACCAGCATGTTGGGGACGAGCGCAGGCTTGCCACGGTTTCGATCGGCTGGAGGGTGGGTCGTCCTCAACTCGGCCGATGGAATCGTTGGTGAGCTCGTAAATCACACCAATTCCCTCAAGGCCGACAGGCGCATGGCGCCCACCATGTAACCGGCGAACACGCAGAAGCTGCTACCGTATGGCTCCAAGCCACTGACGTCCGACGCCAAGTCATTGAGGATGGCGGCCATGGCGTGCTCGCGAACACCGAAGTGCAGGTAGCGGTTCGCCTCGGCACCCTACAGGAAGCCCCGCTTCCCTTTGATCTCTGTGCAGTACTCTCTGATTGATTCATCCGCTAAAGTCAAAGGTCTTTAAATACTGGTCAATTGGCCTCTATGATTATAAAAATTAATCTGATTCGCATACGTTTAAATAAGCTCGTCAAATGTCTGCTTAACCCTACTTCCTGGATTTTTCTGCGTTACGGTTGTTTTCCATCTTTTGAGCATTCTCATGTTTTGACAAAGGATGCTCTTTCTGGCCTCGACATGTTCTACGATGTCGGCGCTAACATTGGTCAGTTTAGTTCTTATCTTCGATGCCTTGGCTTAACCCAGCCTATTGTTGCTTTTGAGCCATTGCCTACTGCTTTTGCAAAACTTGTAGGTTTGAGTCATATCCTTACTAATAGCTATCTCTACAATGTAGCATTAGGATCAAATTGTTGCAGAGCACCCATTTATATTGCGGATCCTGCTGACTGTTCTTCCCTTCTGCCATTAAGTGATCTTCAAACAGAGTATTTCAATACCAAATCAGCGGCGACAACGTCAACAATTGAGATGCTTACCTTACAGGACTATCTAAGTAAACACCCATGCAATAAAGGTTTTCTCAAGATCGACGTCCAAGGGCTTGAGCTCGAAGTTCTTAAAGGTGGCGGTAAGCTATCAGATTTTTTTGAGTACGTTTATGTCGAATCTTCTTTTATAGAGCTATATAGAGATCAACCGTTATTTTCAGACATACTCAAACAACTTGATCACCACCAGTTTAGACTATGCGGTTTGTACAATCCGTATTCCGATACAAACAGAATGATAATCCAAGCAGATTGTTTGTTCAGGCGTGTATCAATCCCCCATTATAATCCAGAATATCAATGACCTTTTCAAACTACCAGTTCATACTGCCTGCTTACAATGAATCAACCCGAATAGTCAAAGTTTTGCGGCATTATTATTCCTATTGTCGCTTCATCACCGTTATAGACAATTTCAGTACTGATAATACTGTTGATCTAATAATGAGTAACTTCCCCCGTGTTCGCGTTGTATCTATCTCCAATGATGGTACAACAGAGACCCCCAAATGGTGGCTTGATGCAGCTTCATATTTTTCTCTAGAATTTGTGCTCTTTGGCAGCTGTTCCGAGTTTATCTCTCCAGATTTGCTAAGTATCTATAATACTATTGCTGAGCTTAGTAGTGTTGACATCTGCTTTTCACCAAGACGTACCATCACAGGTGGATACTGCACTGACCCTCTGTATTGCAAAGCATCCACTCTCCTTAGCCCTAGTATTATCCTCCCTCAAGTCGCAAGACTAGTACGATGGCGATCTATAAAACCCCATCTGATTAAACCTCATGATACCTTTCGCTCTCAAGCGCACTGTCGTGCTTTGAGAATTTCAGCATCATCAAGTGAACTATGTATCCTTCATAATCGGCCAATGCCGGCTTTGAAACTTATCAATCCAAAACTTAAGATGTACGCTCGCCAACAAGCCCTGTATTCCAAAGCTAGGTTTCCCGCTTATTGCATTGTCGACTCTTCACTGCGAATCTTGTTGGACTTATTTCGTTTCCTCAGAGCCATAATTCTCTTTCAATATAATGAGGCCATTTTTATCGAGTTCTTTCATAGAATCATTATGCACCTCATGGCAATATACTATTCCCTCAGCCCCGCAGTTTCTTGCCCAAGATGCCTCATGGAAAAGGCAATGCACTAAATATATATCATTTGTCATTATATACTGTGTCATTCTGTTGTTTGCCTCTTTCTCTTACGGTAATTTACCCTGCTCAATGTGATTCCTAACTTTGAGAACTTCTAAGGGTTGGATATGCTTCTAATTTTTATTCGCCAACATATCTCCAGCCCTTAAATGCTTTCACTTCTTGTTTTATTTAATCAGCTTATAGCCACACTTAGGCGTCATTGCCTTAATGCTACAATCTTTGATCAAGTATTTATTTCTCTAGGCAACTTCTTTTTTGTCTGGAATTCTTCACGAATTTTTACTCCACAGGAATCAGCACTGACGATATCTTTCTACATGATAGCAATTTCCTTTTACCCTTTCTACACTAGTTTGATTCTCCAGCCATTGTATTCTATCTATAATGCCGGTAGATCTAGTCGTTCTTATCTTGTCGTTCTTGCACTTCTATCTTTTGCTCTTTCTGGACTTGCTGCTTATCTCTTTAGTCTTGCGATATGGCGCTCAACTCTAACCTTTGCCCACTTATTAACTAGTTTCTTCTTTACCTCTTCTTTCTTCTTTGCTGACTATTCTAGACGTCTTGTCCTTGTATCCCGACTCTCTACGTCATATTTGGCCATAATCTCTTGCCTTTTATTTTTGACTAGGTCTTCGAGTCTGATCATCCCACAGCCCACCATTTTCATTTTAGTTAACGTCATATTTAATCTCTTAGCAGGGCTTTATTTGCTTCGACATGCACTATTTTCCAGACAGATTAACCTCTCAACCACTGATAAGTTTGCACATATATTTATCCATGAGCATCTTCCTTTGTTGTTCCCTTTGGCGCCGCTAGGACTTGTCTCGTTTGCTGTTGGTATCTTACCATCACTGTATAGCATCAATCTCCCATCAGTCCAATTTATATTTGTAAGTCGCATTCGTTCGCTTTTCTCATTATTTAATCCCTTTTTTGAATTCCTTGACGGCGCTTATTTCCTAAGGTCGCCTCTTTCAACTTATCGTGAGCATGTTGTGTTGGGACGTCTTGCATTTCTTATTGCATTACTTGGTATGTTAACCTCTTTTCTTGTCGCTATTCTGCTAACCCACTATAACCATATCAGCTCCTTTGGCCTATCCCCTCTCTTTCCCACCTATATTTCTCCTAACGCTTCCTTAGTCATATTTCTACTGGTATCTTCCATCTTTCTCGCGTTCTCTGTGAGAGTTTTATTGGTTCTATATAGGAGATTTTCATTTCACGGCAGTGAGCTTTTAGTTGCTTCATGTTCGCTGCCTTGCCTTTTTATTTTACTGCAGCCCCCAACTTTGGCTAGCGTTTCCTCCCTTTATTTCCTTATTGCTTTATCCCAGTTATTTGCCTCTCTACTGATCTTCTATCGTAGATTCTTGGCTACAGTCAATAGCCAATGACTGCTGTACAGTTGAAATTCATTTGCCTTTCGACTATTGCTTTACGCCCATGATTCCATCAAGGGGATTCTCTCTTTTCCTTAGTACGATCTGGTCGTAGGCTATTATTACTTGGTAGTCTGTTGTGACATTGGAAATAATCTCGGAGATTGTAGGATATCCCCTTTTGCCACAATAACGTATGTCATCGATGCAGATTACTGGAGCCTTGCCTAATACTATCTTCAGCTCTTCGGCAAGTGGGGTCTCTCCGTAACGTCGTGATGTCGGTCCTCCTGAAAAGTGAGCATCAAGATATACTACTGAATTCTTTATAATCTTGTCCTCTAATGATGCAAGATAATGTGAGGAATCTCCAGTCGTTACAGATATATTTCTAACACCAGCAGATCTATGTAGATCTCTCGCGCAATCTGCAATTACAGGGTCTGCTTCAACAGTGTAGACATGATCAAATGCTTGGCTAACCATCAGTGACGATGCGCCGAGATAGGTTCCTGTCTCTATCAGATACACAGCATTACTGGTTATTCCCGCACAAGCTGCTATCAGTATTGTTGGGCACGGAGGTTGAGACAAAATATAATTTGTCTCATCTTTTGTGTACTTGCTTAGCCATTCGCGTGTGATCTCTGGTATTTCGCATCTTGTTAATGGTTTCGGGATCAAGGATGTGCTTATGAATTCAGGCCTCGTTGTTCCTAGTTTTTTTGAGGCTAGGTATCCATACAGAAGATCCCCGCAGCTCCAGTATTCCCCATCCCATTTAGGCTCTTTTGCCTCGTCTGAAGCGACTTGCAGTGTTTTTTCCGCAAGCTCTAGTGTTTTCTTGTATTTTTTTCTCCATAGCGAACTGGCCGCTGACCTCTGCTTGAGAAGTCCGAGCTTATGGGCAATTTTCCTAATAAGTGTCATGGTGCAGGAATCTTTCAAGATGCTGTCCGATTTCAATTCTATCTAACGAACTCTGCTCTTTTCTATAAACTGTTCTCGATTTTCTTGGGTCAAATGCACGTTGACTACTAGCGTTTTTGGTTCTAAATAAGGTTTTATCTCTCCTTGGCTCATGCTTCGACAATTTGCTTGTCACGTTTGACCTCTCGCTGGCTCCTCATAAACCCATCGCTTTGGCCACCACGTTGTCGACGGTGAAGCCGAACTTCTCCATCAGCAGCGGGCCAGGGGCGGAGGCACCGAAGCGATCGATGGAAACGGTGTCGCCTTCAAAGCCGGTGTACTTGTGCCAGCCGAAGCTGCTGGAGGCTTCCACCACCAGGCGCTTGCGGCAAGCGGCGGGCAGAACGCTGTCGCGGTAAG
>Ga0194124_10003419_pt1 | contig 16655 bp, 18 predicted proteins | sample TA2KigCas0mmetaG_FD_148605 | JGI IMG/M metagenome (GOLD analysis project Ga0194124, IMG submission 148605) | Freshwater microbial communities from Lake Tanganyika, Tanzania - TA2015031 Kigoma Deep Cast 0m | ecosystem: Environmental > Aquatic > Freshwater > Lake | place: Tanzania: Lake...
TCGGGGGGAAGTTATTTGCATATTTTAGAGCGATTAGCTCATAAGAAATTCCAGGGAAAGATTTCCCTACAGTGTCGCATTGAAATGGTGAGTCCTGCGTTTTTGGATTTGGTTCAAGAAATTAATCGTTTTGGGAAAGTTGTTTTAGAATTTGGATTGCAGACCATTCATAAAGAAGAAATGAAAATTATTGAGCGTCCCAACAATCTCACCAAAATTAAATCGCTTCTTCCAGACGTTATTAAAAGAGGGATTGAGACAGAAATTTCTTTAATTTTTGGACTACCTAAACAGACGATTCAGTCTTTTGAAGAAACTATCAATTTTTGTAAAGATTATGGGGTTTCAAAGATTTGTGCTTTTCCCTTAATGCTTTTAAGGGGAACAAAACTCTATGACCGCAAGAGCGAACTTGGGCTTATAGAATCAACAGATGTACATTTTAAAATCCCGCGTCTTCAAGACGGCATTCCCCACGTTGTGGCAAGTCCTTCTTTTTCCTATGAGGATTGGTTAAGGATGGGGGAGATGGCTGAAAAGCTTGAAGACAATGGGTAAGATAGCCAGTAAACCAATAAAGAGCTCCGTATAAAGCAGAATCAACGAAAATCATTCAATTTCTGAATATGAACGTCACCTCCTGGAAAGCGAGCGACTATATCTAATTCTCCTCCCAGTGCTACAATATACTTTCGCAGGCTGCTTATATACATATCTGTTCTGTTCTCAAGCCGTGCAAGAGCTGCTTGTTTTATGTGAAGCATTGCAGCCAAATTTTCTTGTGTTAACAGCATTGCTTTTCTGAGCTCTGCAAGCGCCATTTCCTGCCGCAATACGACAAGCTTATCTTGGACATTTTTTTTAGATTCAGGCGACATTGCCTTCTTGAGTTTGTTAAACGAATAATGGCCGCTCATAATAGCTTCTCCTTTTTCAGTTCCTTAAGATGTTCTTCATAGAGTTTATCAGCAATCGGGATATAAATTTCATACCACCGCTTATTGCCTTTTTTATTCCCACCAATTAAAAGTATAGCCGACCTTCTTGGGTCAAACGCATATAAAACACGTAGAGGGTTTGATTGACTTTGAATTCTAAGCTCTCGCATATGTGAATGCTTTGACTTTTCAATGCCGCTTGAAAACGGAAAGGCGAGTTGTGGCCCTTTTTCTTCTAGCAAAGCTACAACCGCCACAATATCTTCTTGCTGCGGCTCTTCCAGAGTTTTCCACCAAGATTCAAATTCATTTGTATATTCTACGTTCCAGTCCATGAATTTATAATATTACATATTTGTAATGTGTCAAGTCTATGATGTAAACAATCCTAGCGCTTTGGTTCATCTTTATGTATGATAGCCCTAAAAGAATACGTGATATTTCTATGTTACAAACATTTCGTGGAACCCATGACCATCTGCCTGATGTGGCCGTACGTTATGATTATATTATAAAGGTTGCTCAGCATTGGGCAGGGCTTTATGGCTATAATCTTGTTAGTACGCCTATTTTTGAATATGCAGATGTTTTTTCAAGAACCCTTGGCGATACATCCGATATTGTCACCAAAGAAATGTTTGTCTTTGAAGATCGCCACGGAGACAAGCTGGTCTTAAGGCCCGAAGGCACTGCGGGGCTCATGCGTTGCCTTTTATCAAATGGCCTTATGCATCAATTGCCCCAAAAGTACTTTTATGCAGGGCCCATGTTTCGGTATGAGCGGCCTCAGAAAGGGCGTACCCGCCAGTTTCATCAAATCGGCGTTGAATTTATGGGGGAAGCATCACCCCTAAGCGATGGAGAAGCCATCACCCTAGCGTGGGATGTTTTAGGCGCTTTAGGATTAAAAAATAAAGTAGCGCTTCATATTAATTCGCTGGGTGACACAGAAAGCCGCCAGGCTTACCGCGGTTTATTGGTTGAATATTTTTCGGATTTCAAATCAGAATTATCCCCAGATAGCCAGGAACGCCTTTTAAAAAATCCCTTGCGTATTTTGGATTCCAAGGACCCAAAGGATCAAGCGCTCGTTGCAAAAGCGCCTTCTTTAGAAGGGTCGCTTAATAATCTATCCAAAGATTTCTTCGCCCGTGTGTTGGAAAGTTTAGACCTTTTAAAGATTCCCTATAGTATTAATCCTCGCCTTGTTCGGGGTCTTGATTATTACTGCCATACAGCCTTTGAATTTGTGACCGATACTTTAGGCGCCCAAAGTGCCGTCCTTGCAGGGGGGCGGTATGATCGCTTGGCTTTAATGATGGGGCATAAGGAACCTATCCCCAGTATTGGATGGGCCGCAGGTATTGAACGATTGGAGCTGATGCTTGATCAGCCTGTTTTGGGGGCAAGACCCTTGAGCCTTATTCCGATCGGTGAAGCGGCTGAAAGGAAAGTATTGGGATTAGCGCACGATCTTCGATTGTCGAATATTTCTGTTGTTATGGCTCCATCGGGGAATTTAAAATCCCGCATGAAATATGCTAATAAAGTGAATGCCCAAGCAGTTCTTATCTTGGGGGAGGATGAATTGCAAAAAGGAACGGCCGTTTTAAAAGAACTTGATAATGGGAATCAGCAGGAAATCCCTTTATCTCAGATAAAAGATGCGTTAAAAAGACTTTCATGAGCTTATCAGAAAAATTACAAAAACTAATAGAACGCCGCCAGCTTTTAGAAGAAAAGCTTAGCCATGCGCATACCCTTCCTTCTGAAGAATTTGTCAAATTCTCCAAAGAGCACGCCGAGATTCAGCCAGTTGCCGATGCGGCCATAAAACTACAAACGGCTCAAAAAGAGCAGGATGATCTTCAGGCGATGCTTAAGGATCCTTCTTTGGATCCAGAAATGAAGAGCATTGCGCAGGAAGAGATCGAGCAGCTAAAGCATCGCATCCCAGAAATTGAGCATGAAATTAAAGTCCTTCTTCTGCCCAAAGATGAAGCCGATGAACGCAATGCCATTATCGAAATTCGCGCTGGGACAGGGGGCGATGAAGCGGCCCTTTTTGCAAAAGATCTTTTGGAGATGTACGAAAAGTACGCCCTATTGAAAGGATGGAAATTTGAACTCCTTCATCTGACAGAAACAGATATTGGTGGCGTGAAGGACTTGAGCATTTCCATTGCCGGCAAAAATGTGTTTGCACGGTTAAAGTTTGAATCAGGGGTCCACCGCGTTCAACGGGTGCCTGAAACAGAAACACAAGGACGTGTTCATACCTCAGCCGCAACGGTTGCGGTTCTGCCAGAGGCTGAGGAAGTCGATATTCACATTGAAGAAAAAGACTTGCGCATTGATACGTATCGAGCCTCTGGCGCGGGAGGCCAACACGTCAATAAAACCGATAGCGCTGTTCGTATTACTCACATTCCCACGGGGGTTGTTGTGCAGCAACAAGATGAAAAGTCTCAGCATAAAAATCGTGCTAGAGCCTTAAAGATTCTTCGGGCCCGTCTTTATGATATTCAACGGGAAAAAATTGCAGCAGAACGGGCGAAGGATCGCAAACAACAAATTGGAAGTGGTGATCGGTCAGAACGTATTCGGACCTATAACTTTCCTCAGGGACGTGTGAGCGACCACCGCATTAACTTGACCTTGTATAAAATTGATCTTGTAATGCAAGGAGAAGCCCTGGATGAAATTATCGAACCCCTTATTGCAGAAAGTCAGGCGCAAATGCTTGCAGAGGTGAACGAATGACTCAAACCAACTTTTCTCATATACCCCTTCCTCTTTCTGTTCAGACTGCCATGATTGAAACAGGCGTTTGGACAGCTGACTGTCCTGTTTCTTTAAATCGACTGTCGCTTGTACAGTTTGAACATCATGATTTTCATCACACAATTCATTACGATGGGAGTTTTGTCGTTTTTGATGTTTTAGCACCCCATGTAGAAAATATCATGCGGCATCTTTTTCTACAGCGTTTTCCCATTCATAGTGCAAAAAGAATAGAGCTTTTCAACGGTAGTGACGAAGCATCCATGTCTGTGAACAATAGCTCAGCGTTTAATTTTCGAACGATTGCTGGAACCACTCGCGTTTCCCTTCATGGGTATGGCGCAGCGATTGATATTAATCCTATACAAAATCCTTGTCTTTGTAATCCAAAAGTCGCTGGGGATAAAGGATATAGCACAGTGGAAGTCTGGCCGGCGGAGGGAACAGCTTATCTTAATCGAGCCAATCAGCGTCCTGGGATGATAGAATCTATTGTGGATGTTTTTGCAGAAAACGGATTTCGGGAGTGGGGTGGATCGTGGGATCACAAGCCAGACTACCATCATTTTCAAGTGACGCGTCCTCTTGTGGAACTTTTAGCGTCCATGACAAAAGATCATGGTGATAGGCTTTTTAGGGCTTATGTTCATCATAAGGACATTGGACCTTTGAACGAAGGTACTGCAGCTGAATATCTAGAGGATCCAGAAAAGTTTATGAAAACACGGTTGGGTTGATGAACCTTTCTGAAGTTTTGCAATGGGCGCGAGCTTATGATGCGTCCGTCTCTCTGCCTGCTATTCGTATTCTTTTAGCAAGAACCTTAAACCAATCACCCCTTTTTCTTCTAAAGAATCCTTCTTATGTATTACAAGCAGAGAATTTGAAGGCTTTTCAAGGGGCTATAAAAAAACTCTCTGAAGGGATGCCGCTTTCTCGTATTTTGGGGGAGCGAGAGTTTTGGAGTCTTCCCTTTAAGCTGAATGAATCAACATTAGATCCAAGGCCGGATAGTGAATGTTTGGTTGAGGCTGTGATGCATCAGATACCCGATTCTACAAGCCCCTTAAGGATTTTGGATCTTGGGACAGGGACTGGATGCTTGCTGATATCATTGCTGTCTGAATATCCTAAGGCAGTAGGGATCGGGGTTGACCAAAGCGCTCAAGCCTTAGATGCAGCACGAACTAATGCAGATAATTTATTGGAAAGCCCAAAACGGGTTTCTTTTGTTGAAAGCAATTGGTTTTCAGAGGTTCAAGGGACGTTTGATGTTATCATAAGCAATCCCCCTTATATTTCAGAAAATGAATATCAAGTTCTTGATAAGTCTGTTAAAGACTACGATCCCCAGGCTGCTTTGGTTGGAGGAGAGGATGGCCTTCAGGCGTACCAGCATATTATCCAAAATGCTAGACCATTTTTAAATCCTGAAGGGATACTTGTGCTGGAAATTGGGTATCAACAAAATGAGTCTGTTAGTGTTTTATTAAAAGAAAATAGTTTTCAACGAGTCGCTATTCAAAAAGACCTTGCAGGGATTGATCGTTGCCTGGTATCGAAACTATGCGCTTAACAATGCTGTAAAATCAATGATATTCCCAAAATATTCTGATGCATAAACAGAGTCGCTTACACCATTAACATGAATGAGAACGGGACAGACACCGTATCCTCGAGGAATAGAAAGCCTTTGAATTTTTTCTTTTACCTCATCGGCGGTTTTCTGACCGATAGGATTAGTCGAAAATTTTATTTCGCAGGCATAAAGCATATTATATTTTGTTTGAATCAGATAGTCGATTTGGCATCCCTTAGTAATCGCTGTCTTTCTTTGAAAGAAGGGATTGTCACAAACAATTGTGTTGGGGTCTATTTTGAGAAGATCTATAATTTTTCGTCTATTTTTTAATACAAGATTTTCAAACTGTAGGCCGATAAAAGCATCCCATCCAGGCGTTGTTGAGATAGGAAGGGTGTTGAATGTGTCGTTAAGTATTTTCTGTTTATTTTTTGCAATATATCGCAAATAAAATCTTAAATAATTATCACTCAGCCTAAAGTGGCTGAGTGCTGATTTTTTTTTCGTTTTTAGACTCCATGTGAAGTCTCTTGTTAAAAAACCAGCTTCGATTAAGTTGCTCAAATATTCACTTAGAACACCGCTTTTAGCGTACCCCAATTTTTGGACAATATCGTTAAAATCTAATTGTTGGCTTGAAAGAAGTTCAACAATATTACGATATGTAAGATTATTGGTGCTAAATAAATCATTAAAAATCAAATCGAATTCATTGACAAGAACACCTGACTTATCAAAGCACAGATGTTGGATGTTCGCATCTGCAGATAGGTTCCCCCTTACTTGTTCAAGATACCAAGGAATGCCACCTGTAATAGATAAAATTTTTAAAACCTCGTAATCATTCCCTTTAAAGCCATAGTTTTCTAAAAACTCTTTTGATTCTGCTAAAGATAGTTCTTTTAAGGTAATATAAAGAGATATTCGACCAAAGAATCCAGTGCTCTTAATAATATTCTTCTCGATCCATGTGGATACAGAGCCACAGAGAATAAAAATTATTTTCTTATTGTCTTTAAATAAGAGGTCCCAAGCATTTTTGAGTTTGCCAAGAAATGTTGGATCTTCTGATCCCATCCAAGAGATTTCATCAAAAGCAATAATATATTCCTTATGAGCTATTTCTTTGGCAAGAGCTTGAAATAGTTCATACCAATCAGAAGCAACTAGTTTTGGAAAGTTAAATTCCTGGGAAAGCTTATCGGCAAATTCTTGCCGTTGCATTTGGGCTGTAATTTCGGTTGTAGGCGGAAGAGCCGTAAATTTAAATAATTTTTTTCCTTTGGCAAATTCTTGTATCAGAGTACTTTTTCCTGTTCGTCTTCTGCCTTTAATGACAACCAAACTGGAAGTTGATTTGCCATAGAGGGACTTTAATTGTTCAATTTCTTTTTTACGACCAATAAATTTTTTCATATCTTTTTCTCATCAACTGCACAAAATCAATAATTATATATTTTGTGCATATAAAAACTATACCAAAGCCCTGCACAAAATCAATAATTATATATTTTGTGCATATAAAAACTATACCAAAGCCCTGCACAAAATCAATAATTATATATTTTGTGCAGGATTATTTCCTTTAAGGTTTTTTTGCCAAGTTTATTTGCATTAATTTTTTTTTGCATGGAAATATTTTTTTTGGTAAAAATCTAAAAAAGATTCTAATTTATGGGGTGTTTTTTTTATTTTTTTTAGGAAAGCCCCTATATTTTTCCTGGTGAAAGTGCTATAAATCCCTAAGATTTCTGGACTTTTTTGGAAATATGACTAAAACGTTAATTATATTTCAAAAAAAAATTTAAAAAACACTTGAAATCTTATTTTTTATGTATTATGTTAATATTGTAGGGTTAAGTAATTAACTTTACGGCAGTGTCCTTGTACCATCTTGCCTCCCAAATCTCATTAATACCGGGGCACTGCTTCTTCCTAAGCGCTCAGGCCGCAATGGCTCAGCGCTTTTTTTTTGCCTGTAAGAAATGAATTCTAATACCAAGTTCCATTTTTAAATGAACTCTAGGCGACCAAAGGTGAGGGCGAAGGAGCCCCCGGACTTGATCTGGGGTAACTGACCTGAATCTTGCAGGTCAACGATGGGGGGGTACAAAAAGGGGATTTGGTTAAAAGCTATAAGTTCTTCGAGGATAAAGGGCTTTTATAACGTCTTCTGCTGACTCCCATATTTTTTCTCCAAATTTTACACTGTCGTTTGGAAATGCCCAAAGTGATTGATAAGAATTATCAGGGTTTTTATTTAAAAAAAGATTTAATTTTATGGAACCAAAGGTAACCTTAATTGATAAGGACCTTCTAGGCGATTCGCTTAGGATATCTATAATATAGGCGGCAGCAAGCTGTGCCAAAGACTGCTGATCGTCAACTTTAAAAACATCCCCTCTAGAAAAAGCACGTATAACTTTTTTTGCGGCATCTGTTTCTTCAGCACTCCATTCCCCGTAGGCGGTCTTTCCAAACAATAATACGCACAATCCAATATATAAAATTTTGATTTTCATTATAATCCTATTGGTTCAATACAAAATTAGTTAGTGATGAATTTTTTAAAAAACAAGCGTTATTTTTACGGCCCTTAAAAATTTACCAACGGATTAAGGCGGATCCCCAAGTCAGACCGCCGCCTAAGGCATCAAGCAAAACCAGCTCTCCTTTTTTGAGGCATCCTTTTTGAACAACGGCATCAAGAGCCAAAGGAATAGAAGCTGCAGAGGTGTTGGCGTGTTGACTAATCGTTTTAACGACTTTTTCGGGCGCAAAAGTAAACCGTTTTGCAAGGGCATCAATGATGCGCTCATTGGCTTGGTGCGGGATGAACCAATCAATATTATCTTCTGTTAGGTTAAAATGCGTGAGCATTTCTTCAATAGCTCCGCCCAGCTTTTCAATAGCATGCCGAAATACCTCTCGACCGTTCATGACCATAGATCCGACACATTTTGTTGACCCAGGTCCACCAGTCATGTGGAGAATTTCATTTAATTGTCCATCGGAATGTAAAAGGGTATGTAAGATCCCTTGATCTTCTAAGGTTCCATTCCCATCAATTGCTTCTAGTACAACAGCCCCAGCACCATCGCCAAAAAGAATAGCTGTGGATCGGTCTTCCCAATCCAAAAGACGAGACATGGTTTCTGCGCCAATAACTAGACCACGCCGTGCTTGCCCCGTTGTTATAAAATTATTGGCAACGGTCAGGGCATACACAAAGCCACTGCACACGGCTTGAATATCAAACGCAAATCCGTGAGACATACCAAGGGCTGCTTGAATTGTGGTCGCTGTTGCGGGAAAGGTTTGGTCAGGGGTTGTTGTCGCGCAAATAATAAAATCGATATCCTCAATCTTTTTTTCTGCATGAGCAAGGGCGCGCCTGCAAGCATTAATCGCAAGGTCAGACGTTTTTTCGCCCTCAGCGGCTACGTGACGTTGATGAATGCCGGTTCTTGTTACGATCCACTCGTGTGTTGTATCTATCGTTCTCGCAAGATCATCATTGGTTACAACTTTCTCGGGCAAATAAGAACCACAGCCCACAATGCGTGATCGTTTTATCATTTAAAGGCCTTTTTAATTATAGGTTTGTTGCACTATCGTCGTGATCCCTCTCTAAGTCAAGGGATAGTTGGGAAAGTTTTTCTTCGATTTGTTTTTGAAGGCCGTGTGATACCATCTGAGCGGCGACTTTAATAGCACTTGCATAGGCAATGCCATCAGCCCCTCCATGGCTTTTAATAGCAATGCCTCCAAGACCAATCAAAATGGCACCATTGTGATGCTTTGGATTAATTTTATCCTTCATACGCTTTAAAGGGCGTGCAATTAAAAGGCCTCCAAGTTTTGAAAGCCAGGAGCTCTTAATGGCCTCTTTTAGAAGGTGGGTGATGAAATCAATAACGCCTTCTGACGCTTTGAGGGCGATATTGCCACTAAACCCATCGGTGACGACAACATCAGCTTCCCCTTTCATAATACGATCTGCTTCAATGAATCCTTGAAAATTCAGAGTATTTGGAGCTTTCTTTAAAATAGCTGCAGCATTTTGTACTTCTGCATTCCCTTTCATTTCCTCTTCGCCTACATTCAGAAGGGCAACTTTTGGGTTTGAAAGTCCTAAGACATCTCGAGCGTAAATATCGCCCATCACTGCAAATTCGACCAGGTTGTCACTGTCACAAGAAACATTGGCCCCCAGATCTAATACAACACAACTTCCTTTGTTTGTTGGGAATGAAGCGGCAATAGCAGGGCGAGAAATGCCCGCCATAGTTTTTAAAACAAACTTGGAAATGGCCATGTAGGCGCCTGTATTTCCGGCAGAAACAACAGCATCAGCTTTGCCTTCTTCTACGGCATTGATGGCAAGGCGCATGCTGGATTTTCGTCCCTGTCTTAAAGCAACAGAGGGTTTATCTTCATTCCGGATAAGGTCTTTTGTATGAACAAGGGTAGTGGCTTTTCGAAGAGACGGAAATTCTTCTAGTAAAGGGTTAATTTGATCCTGATCGCCAAACAGCAAAAAATGAAGAGAGGGATTGAGTTCAAAGGCTAAGTGGGCTCCTTCTATAACGGAACGGGGAGCTTTGTCGCCGCCCATCACGTCTAATGCAAGGGTGATGAAAGAGCCTTTATTAGCCATCAAATGCTATGCCTTAAACTGCTTGGTCTAGGTCTTCTTCAACGACCTCTTTAAAAGCAATGACTTGGCGCTTATTATAATAACCACAAGCTGTACAAACATGGTGTGGACGTGCCAATGCGCCACAGTTTGAACATTCAATATACCCTGGTGTTGCCAAATGATGGTGAGACCGCCGCATATTTCGTCGCGATTTCGATGTTTTTTTCTTTGGAACGGCCATTCAACTCTCCAATATCCTAATTTTTACTCTAACTTTTAACTCAACTTCCTAGAACTCTCTAGGGTCACACTCTATCTAATATGAGTGTTTTTTTCTATAATTCAAGCCACACTTTTTAAAGTGGCGGGAGTGACGAGACTTGAACTCGCGACCTCCGGCGTGACAGGCCGGCGCTCTAACCAACTGAGCTACACCCCCAAGGGTTTATTCACATATCGTTTTTAAACGATTTGAACGAATTTTTCAAACTTATTCGTTTTAATCCTATAAAATGTTTAGTAGTAGTCTGCCTTCGCTTAACGGCTCTTTCAGCGCTGTCAAGCTTATGGCTTGCCACCCGAAGCTCGCAGAGGAAAAAGCAAATAAAATCCACTAGTTCCATCTGTCCGTCTACGCCCTGATTTAATCAGGACTACGCCGGACACTGCTTCGGCCTAACGGTCTACTTTGTGGCTGCGCCACGCGTAGCCCGTAAGGGCGAAGCGTGGTGGGCGATGACGGGATTGAACCGCCGACCCTCTCGGTGTAAACGAGACGCTCTGCCGCTGAGCTAATCGCCCCTACCACATGGCTTGTATAGCAAATCAATTTATAAGGATCAACAACTATATAAAAATATTTTAGTTTTTCCTTTTAACGACACTGTCGTTAAAAGGAAATATAGATGGTTTAAATCAACCAGCAACTTGATCTTTCAGACCTTTTCCAACACGGAATTTCGCAACGCGTGATGCTGGGATCTTTAGCGGAGCCCCTGTCTGAGGGTTTCTGCCTTCCGTTGCCTTGCGTTCAGACGTTAGAAATGTTCCAAATCCAATAAGACGGACTTCATCGCCTTTAGCAAGAGCAGCTGCAATAGCATCAAACGTGCTATCAACGGCTTTAGCCGCAGATGACTTTGTTAAATCAGCGCGTTCAGCAACAGCTGCAATAAGATCATTTTTATTCACAATTTACCTCTTAAATTATATGGGTTAGACAAAACATTTGCGCAATCTAAATAGATTTTTTCTTTGTCGTCAATCTAGTTTTTAAGCGTTTTTGAGGATTTTAAGAGAATTTTTCTTTGTTTTTTACACAACATAGAACTCTTTGGTTAGCAAAAACAAAGAATGATGCTATTTGAATCCCCACTTTTTCAAGGTGTTACTTATTTGTTTTTCTATTCTTCGTCCTTCTCTTTTCAAGACAACAGATGCGTCAGAGGCTCCTTGAGCACGAAGTTCTGCCTCTCTAGATCTTGCTGCGTCGGCTGGGCTTGTCTCTTTTGACGCAGAGGGCGCTGTAGCAACAGTGGACACACTAGCACTGATTTCTTCTTCAGTATCTCCAGTGACAAGGGTAGGTGCTACTTTTTCCACACGAACACCTAGTGGTTGATTATTATCCCAGATGGCTTTAAGACTTTCTATTATAAAGCCATCTGCTGTTAGATCAACCTCTAGTTCTTTTTCCACGAAAGTGCCTAGATTGTTCAAAACAACAACCAATTTTGTGAAGTCTCTTTCTGAAAATATACGCTCTACAGGCAATCCTTCAAAATCTTGACTTTGATGAATAGCTGTAACCCTTAAGGCTTTAATAAGTTGTGCGTCAAGAGATTCCATTCCCCAGCTAAATCCGACCATTATTTGAGTTAACAAAAGTATTCCTAAAAATTTTTTCATGAGTTGTTCTCCATATATGGCGCCCTAATCCTAAGCTTTCTTTCATGTAGTTGCAATCGTTGTAAAGTTTTTATGCTCGTTTTATATTTTTTTTATAAAACCCCTTGACTGTAGCATAAGGGAGGCTATATAAGGATTCAGAGCTTAAGGAGCCGCGAGGTTTTTTTTAAGTTTGGTACCCTTTAGCATTTTTGCGAAGCACGCGTAAAACAAAGGGGAGGACGAAGGAGTGTATGTTTATACATGACTGAGTCCGAGACCTGTAGTTTTGCGATGTGATGCGTAAAAAGGGTGATGGGTACATGTTCATTGAAGAGAGTAAAGAAGAGATAGAGAAGGTAAAGACAAAGTCAGTTTTATATTTTGAGGATCTTTGGGGTTTAGGCCCTGAGGATTAAATTTGAGCTTCAGCAATGAAGCAAAGGTCAAATTCAACATGAGAGTTTGATCCTGGCTCAGAACGAACGCTGGCGGCACGCCTAACACATGCAAGTCGAACGAAGCATAGGTGCTTGCACTTATGACTGAGTGGCAGACGGGTGAGTAACGCGTGGGAATCTGCCTATCAGCGTGGGATAACTTCTGGAAACGGGAGCTAATACCGCATACGCCTGAAAAGGGAAAGGTTATTTACCCAATCTCATTTTAAATTGCTTAGAAGATAACAGGGCTTGTTTAAGCTTTGGGGAAGCAGTCCAACGACTGTCATCCTCGCGGCTTGTCTCGCCGAAGCTCCATAGGAGCGTAGGGAGAACGCGAGAACCCAGTAGACCCCTGCGAAAGCAGGGGGCAAGAGCGCCTTAAGTATGTAATTAAGGTGATGTTTTCATGGTACACAGGCATAAACCCTCGCATGCGCGAGGAACATCTGGGTCCCTGCGTTCGCAGGGATGACAAGAAGAGCAGGTGCTCTGCATACTAAAAGCAATAAGCAGTTTAGAATGAGATTGGGTGTATCGTGTTTCATTTTTTAATGAAGCAAGATAGATATCCTCCTATTTCAGTTTTTGAATTTGAAATCAAAGGTCGAGCATCCGGAGTGTACTTCAGTACATGAGGAATGGGAGATCCTGAGGATTTCGACTTCAAAAGCTGAAAGAGGGGGGGTAGATCGTGTTTCTTTTTTGACAGCCCACTAGGCGACCAAGTGGTGAGAACGAAGGAGTGTATGTTTTATACATGACTGAGTTCGAATCCCGACGGTCAACGACGTGGATGTTAAAAAAGAAGCACGAGATGATCACTGATAGAGGAGCCCGCGTTAGATTAGCTAGTTGGTAGGGTAAAGGCCTACCAAGGCGACGATCTATAGCTGGTCTGAGAGGATGGACAGCCACACTGGGACTGAGACACGGCCCAGACTCCTACGGGAGGCAGCAGTGGGGAATATTGGACAATGGGGGAAACCCTGATCCAGCGATGCCGCGTGAGTGAAGAAGGCCCTAGGGTTGTAAAGCTCTTTTAGTGGGGAAGATAATGACGGTACCCACAGAAAAAGCACCGGCAAACTCTGTGCCAGCAGCCGCGGTAATACAGAGGGTGCAAGCGTTGTTCGGAATTACTGGGCGTAAAGAGCGCGTAGGCGGTTCTATAAGTCAGACGTGAAAGCCCTGGGCTTAACCCAGGAGGTGCGTTTGAAACTGTAGAGCTAGAGGACGAGAGAGGTGAGTGGAATTCCTAGTGTAGAAGTGAAATTCGTAGATATTAGGAGGAACATCAGTGGCGAAGGCGGCTCACTGGCTCGTAACTGACGCTGAGGCGCGAAAGCGTGGGGAGCAAACAGGATTAGATACCCTGGTAGTCCACGCCCTAAACGATGAGTGCTAGACGTTGGACCTTAAAGGTTCAGTGTTGCAGCTAACGCAATAAGCACTCCGCCTGGGGAGTACGGTCGCAAGATTAAAACTCAAAGGAATTGACGGGGACCCGCACAAGCGGTGGAGCATGTGGTTTAATTCGAAGCAACGCGCAGAACCTTACCAGCTTTTGACATAGGGATTAAGGGTAGAAGAGATTTTACCTGTCGGTTCGGCCGGATCCCATACAGGTGCTGCATGGCTGTCGTCAGCTCGTGTCGTGAGATGTTGGGTTAAGTCCCGCAACGAGCGCAACCCTTATCTTCAGTTGCCCTTATTCAGTTAGGCACTCTGGAGAGACTGCCGGTGATAAGCCGGAGGAAGGTGGGGATGATGTCAAGTCCTCATGGCCCTTATAGGCTGGGCTACACACGTGCTACAATGGTAACTACAACGGGCAGCGAAAGCGCGAGCTGGAGCGAATCCCTTAAAAGTTATCTCAGTTCGGATTGTTCTCTGCAACTCGAGAGCATGAAGTCGGAATCGCTAGTAATCGCAGATCAGCGTGCTGCGGTGAATACGTTCCCGGGTCTTGTACACACTGCCCGTCACACCATGGGAGTTGGTTTTACCTTAAGCTGGTGCGTTAACCCTTTACTGGGAGATAGCCAACCACGGTAAAATCAGTGACTGGGGTGAAGTCGTAACAAGGTAACCGTAGGGGAACCTGCGGTTGGATCACCTCCTTTCTAAGGTTTTCTCTATAAAAGCACTCACAGCTTTTATAAAAAACTCAAAGACCTAGTCTTTGAGGAGATTCACAACCTGACATACTGACTTTCGCTCTTTACCTTCTCTATTTCTTCTCTCTTCAATACGTTTCTCTTCTTTAGATTTCTTGATTTTTCCTCAAAAAGTAATTATATTGTAATTACAAGATAAGAATAAGTAGGACGATCATGCGTGCAGAAATTGTGTCGATAGGAAATTCTAAGGGTATTAGGCTTCCAAAGGCTATTATGGCTCAATGCGGCTTTGAAAAATCAATTGAGATGAATGTAGTAGACTCCAAACTTATCATACAGCCTGTGCCAACAGTACGACAGGGATGGGATAATGCTTTTGCAGCTCAGGCTTCTGCAGATATAGGTCATTTTAAAGATTTACAAAACATTTCCAACGCTTTTGATGATGAGGAATGGGAGTGGTGACGCACCTAAGGCGCTTTGATCTTTACTTGGTTAATTTAGATCCTACACAGGGGTCTGAAATTAAAAAAATACGACCCTGTATTATTATATCGCCCGATGATATGAATCGTCATTTAAGAACAACGATTATAGCGCCAATGACAAGTAAAATTCGCCAGTACCCTACCAGGGTTTTTTTAGAATTTAATGGGAAAGAAGGCCAGATTGCCCTCGATCAACTTAGAACGGTAGATCAAGAACGTTTGATTAAAAAATTAGGGACTATATCAAAAGAATCTCAAGCTACAATTCTTCATATTCTTCATGAAATCTTTAGTGAATAGGTCTTTTAATAGTCCATTTTTTTTGAATGGGCGTATCATTTATTTTCTTGTTTTTTATCATTATTTGACTATATATTTCTGGTGTTAGGACCTTATAAGGATTAGGCATGCAGAAACTATATGTAATTGTAGGAATATTTTTTCTATCATTTTTAGGGCATAAAAACTGTAAAGCAGCAACGTTGCCCGAAGAAGGCGGCGGCTTAAGGGGCTCTTTCAGAAAGCTTTCCCCTAGTGAACTTCAATGGATTTATAGCGATGCGCATTGTCATCCCATTTATCCAAAATACACAGAAGAAGAGAGACTTTTTTCTATCCATGGAGATAAATCTTCTTCTGTTCCCAGCAGATCAATCCCACAGACTGACCCTAAGGTAGAGTCTGCGTTTTGGGAGAGAGGGGCGCTTCCTGAAGGCGATAGCAAAGATAATTATGCTGCAATTCTTTTTAGCGAAGACGATGTTAAAAGAACTGGAGAAGCCTTAGGTGTTGGGTCAATTACAGATGTTGGAACGTGGGAGGCAGCCTTACGAGGAGATAAGCCCCTATTATTTATTCATGCGCCCGCCCCTTTTTATCTTGGATATCTTTTAGAGCCTCAAAAACTTAGGGAAGGAACTTTGCCATATCTTTGCGTTGATACATTACTAAATAAATGTCCTTATGCAGGATTGCTTTTTAGATCTCTAATGGTTGAAGCAAAAAGTTATCCTAATATACAAGCACTGATGGTATCCTATAATAGCTTGACGGCTTCAGATCTTATAGAGGGATTAGGCGAAATTCGAGGTAATCCACAACTACAGTTTTTAGATCTTTCAGGAAATTCTCTGACAGAAAGAGTCGATGAATTAGGGGAGGTTTTACTATCGTTTCCTTCTCTGATAGACATATGGATTGATATGGAAGCCTCACAAGTTCCTCAAATTGTTAAAGCCATTACCGGAGTGTCTCTTCAATATCTTTATATGGATATTATGAATGTTGGGGGTGGTGAAGACTTTCTAACAGGATGGATGGAATGTCTAAGAGCGCACCCTACGATTAAGGATTTAAGGGTTAGACTCCTTGGGGCTTCTCCAGATTTTATAGAAAATTTTATCCGGACTATGCAAAGTAATCTTGTCCTTAAAGAGCTTTATATTGATAGCAATAGAATGAATGTAGATCTTAAAAGTTCTTTAAAAGAATCATTTAAGACTGATGGAAAAGAGCTGGTATTTTTTGATGATCTACTTCTAGCCCCAGTGCCATAGAACAAATCTGGCCCAGGTCACTTAGAGATTACTGGGTTTAGTGTTTGGATCAGAGAATTTAGGGTTGGTCCGGGGGTAAATCATTTAATTCCTAGAACGGCTGGTATTATTGAAAACGCGGTGAGATTTTCTAAGGAAGGAGACGCTCAGTATAGGTTTACAAACGAAAGCGAAGAGAATTTGATTTTGACAAATGTTGCGATCAGGGAAAACGA
>Ga0194124_10003428_pt1 | contig 16607 bp, 16 predicted proteins | sample TA2KigCas0mmetaG_FD_148605 | JGI IMG/M metagenome (GOLD analysis project Ga0194124, IMG submission 148605) | Freshwater microbial communities from Lake Tanganyika, Tanzania - TA2015031 Kigoma Deep Cast 0m | ecosystem: Environmental > Aquatic > Freshwater > Lake | place: Tanzania: Lake...
CAAAAGAAGAAGGTTGCTCCGATTATTGAGCAGATGGCGGCCGAGGATGAGAAGTTAGAGTCTCCAAGCTGGCTTGCCCCGGTAATGGTGGCTAACTTCATCTTTGGGCTGATCTGGATAGTTATTTTCTACATCAGTGGCACTAACTACCCAATCCCTGGCATTGGTGCCTGGAACATGTTGGTTGGTTTTTGTTTTGTGGGTATCGGCTTCTCTTTAGCCACTCGTTGGTATTAAGCATTGATTTCTGTGTAATGTAGAAAATTACTCTCACTAAAACATAAAAAATGAAAGTTCTTGTAACTGGAGTTGCTGGTTTTATAGGAAGTCATCTCCTAGAAAAATTACTAAGCCAGGGAATAAATGTTGTTGGGCTTGATAATTTATCCATTGGGAAAATCAGCAATATTGATAATCACCTAAAAAATATTAAATTTAAATTTCACAAAGGAGACGTCAGAGATTTGGGATTGGTGCGCGAATTAGTTGGCCAAGTTGATGCGGTAATGCACTTAGCTGCACTTGCTGATATTGTTCCTTCAATTGAGAATCCAGATGAGTATTTTTCTACAAACGTTACTGGAACTTTCAATGTTATGGCTGCTGCAAAACACTACAACATTTCACGAGTGGTTTATGCAGCTTCATCTTCCTGCTATGGAATTCCAGACAAATACCCAACGCCAGAAAATGCTCCTATTGATAATAGGTACCCGTACGCTTTAACCAAATTCCTTGGTGAGTCGGTTGTTTTACACTGGAGTCAAGTTTATAAATTATCTGCGGTAAGCTTACGGCTGTTTAATGTTTATGGACTTAGAGCGAGAACTTCGGGCACTTATGGGGCAGTTTTCGGAGTTTTTTTAGCACAAAAAAAAGCCGGTGTACCGCTAACAATTGTTGGCGATGGAACACAAACTCGAGATTTTACTAACGTAAAAGATGTAGTGGAAGCAATGTATCTAGCTTTAATTTCTGAAAAACAAGGAATCTATAATGTTGGGACAGGTTACCCGGTCTCAGTAAATAAAATTGCGGAACTAATTGGCGGCGATAAAGTTTTTATTCCGAAAAGACCAGGTGAACCGGATTCAACATATGCTGATGTCTCAAAAATTGCAAAAGAACTTAACTGGACTGCAAGAATTTCGATAGAGGATGGCGTCCGCGAAATGATTAAAAACATAGGCGATTGGGAGGGAGCGCCAATCTGGGATGCGGAATCTATTGATAAAGCAACTAAAAGCTGGTTTAAGTATCTAAAGTAAAATTCTTGTATTGGTTATAGCGTGTCAAAAACATTAGAATTCCTTTTTGTGATTACTGTAAATACTTGTATCACTAAATTTAACAAGGAGCATATTATGTCAATAAAAAAAGTACTTGTTATTGGTGGCGGAGGATATGTTGGATCCCAACTCGTAAAACGATTAATATTGCTTGACTTTAAAGTAACCGTATATGACACTTTTTGGTTTGGTACGAAACATTTTGAGCAATTTTTGAGTAGCAGACTCACTATCGTTAAAGGTGATATTAGAGATATCGCAAGTTTGAAAACATGTCTTACTGGTCAGGACGCAGTAATTCATCTTGCATGTATTTCCAATGATCCTTCTTTTGATTTAAATCCAGATCTTGGAAAATCTATAAATCTTGATTCGTTTCGGCCATTTTTAAAAATCGCAAAAAAAGAGAATTTACAAAAATTCATTTATGCATCTACATCTTCAGTGTACGGAGTTAAAGAAGAAGATAAAGTTACAGAGGATTTATCATTAGAACCTTTGACAGATTATTCCAAATACAAAGCGGCATGTGAATCAATTTTGTTGGATGAAATAGATGATGAGTTTACTTCTGTTGTTCTACGTCCTGCAACAGTTTGTGGATATAGCTTGCGGCAAAGATTTGATTTATCGGTAAACATTCTTACGGCTCATGCGATCACTAATAGGAAAATACTTGTTTTTGGGGGAACACAATTTCGCCCTAATCTGCACATTGAAGATATGGTTGATGCATACGTAATGATGTTAGATGCTCCTAATTCCGTTATTCACCGTAATATATTTAACGTTGGGGGCGAAAATCTATCAATGAATCAACTAGCTGATATTGTAAAAGACCAAATGGATTTTGAGGTTGTGATAGAAAAATCGGAAACTAATGATTTACGATCATACAGAATTGACTCCGACAAAATAAAGAATGTTGTTGGGTTTGTCCCGAAAAAAGGTGTTAAAGAAGCTGTGTTAGACATAAAATATGCATTTGATAATGGTTACTATGATAAATCGTTCAATAACTCAGACTATATCAATATTTTAAAAATGAAAGAGTTAAGCCTAGGTTAATGCAGCCACATTTTGGGTTTGATCTTGACAACACTTTAATCAATTATGAAAAAAGCGCATTAGAATATTCTAAATTAATCAAAATACCCAACATACATTCAATTAAATCCTTGCGTGCCTACTTAAATTCTCAGGGAAGTGACAAATACTGGACTCAAGCGCAATCATGGATTTATACATCTGGCTTAGCAACAGCTGAGGTTTCAGAGGGGGCGGTGGCGGCACTTGAAAAGTTAGCTAATTTAGGTTTCAAACTTTCAATAATCAGCCACAAAACAGAGTTTGGTCCAATACAATTTGGTCGAGCACCGTTTCGGAGTGCGGCTGCTAGCTGGCTACAAAAGAGCCAACTGATGGAGTATTTTCCAAACACGGATAATATTCATTTTGTAGATTCAATTCAAAAAAAAATAGAAGTTATTCGTGACTGTAATTTATCGCATTATTTAGATGATCTTTTAAAAATATTTTTGATGAATGATTACCCCAAATACAATCTAAAATCATTCCTATTTAAGCCAACCAGTAAAATTCCAAACTGGCTTATGCCTTTAGATAGCTTTGATTCATTGATTGATCAGATTTAATGAGTTTATATTCAAAGCCAGTACTAGCAGTTCACGGTGTTAACGAGAAAAACGTCGTTTCTACTATTAAAGGTGGAAATAGCATAATATATAAATGTCAAAAAACTGATGGTTCACTCATTGGAGTTAAAGAATATCTAGGCGAGGCAAACAGACGTATAATAAGTATGGAGCGAGAGGTAGAATCTTTAAATTTCCTTCATAAAAACAATTTCAAGAATACATCAAAACTAATTTCGTTTGATAAGTCATATCCATCTATTTGTTATAACTGGATTGATGGTTCTACTCCAGAAACGAATAACTACTCAAAGAATCAAATTGTAGAAGCGCTCGTTTCATTGAAATTGTTGTATGAAATAGATCCTAATTTTCCACTAGCCGTTGATGCACTTTCGAGTTTTACTATGTTAGAGAAACAAATAGCTATTAGATTGGTTTCGGTCAATGCGTATTTAAGTAAGTATCCAGAAATTCTTCAGTTGATACGAAAAGCTCTAGGGTCAAGGAAGGTGAAATCTACATCGGAAAATACTTTTCCGATAAATACGTATTCTTTTTCGGACATTGGTATTCATAACATGCTTATAGATTCTGAAGCTAAAATTTATTTCATAGACTTTGAGTTTTTTGGCGCTGACAGTAAAGTAAAGATGATTGCTGATTTGTATGCGCATCCTAAGTCAATTTTTGTAAGAGAAGAAATCGTCTCGCTGGCGATAAAACTATTGTTGACCGATTATGAGATTCATCAGTTAACAACTTTAATGCCAGATATCGCAATCAAATGGGCATTAATTACCACAAGGAGATTGGCTAACGAGACAGCAATAGGCCAAGACTCAGCGAACCAAATTCTCCAACAGGTTAAAGATTTTTTAAATTATTCAAAGTATTTGGAAGACATACCAGAAATAGACTATATTTTAACCTTCTCAGAATTCAAAAGAATGCAACAATAGCGGATATGGATTACAGATCGCGAGCACTTTCAGAGCCAGTTGATAAACCTGGAAGAGAATTACGTAAAATTATTTTAGGAGCTGCACGAATTGCTGGTAGGGGGCATATTGGCCCTGCGTTATCAATTCTTGAAATTGTTCGATGCCTTTATGAGTCTGTGTTAGTACACGATCCTAAAAATCCGAACTTTGAAAATCGTGATGTCTTTATATTAAGTAAGGGGCATGGGGCCTTGAGTTTATACGCAGTTCTCGCTAACAGTGGATATTTTGATGTAAGTGAACTTGAATCTTTTTGTAAATTTGATTCACGCTTAGGCGGACATCCAGAATGGCACAGTCTTCCAGGCGTTGAATTCTCAACAGGTTCTTTAGGTCATGGGCTGGCTGTTGCTGTTGGAGTTGCAGTTGCTTTCTCAAACAAAAAGCAAACCAGCAGACGTGTTTATACACTAGTTGGTGATGGAGAGTTAGCCGAGGGCTCAGTATGGGAAAGTTCACTACATGCTGTAAAGCATAATTTAGGAAATCTTTGTTTGATTGTAGATTTTAACAATATGCAAGCGAATGGACCTTTGAATAAAGTACTTAAAATAACTGATATTCCAAATAAGTTAAGTTCTTTCGGATTTAAAGTGGTTGAAATAAATGGTCACTCAATACATGAGATTAAATCTGCTCTAGACTTTAAGCCTGATGGAGATTCACCTTTAGCAGTTATTGCCCATACAATAAAAGGTAAGGGAATTCGTATTGCAGAAAACTCTTCGGAATGGCACCACAAAGCGAAAATAACAGAAGATGAAGTTACTTTGCTAATGGAGAATTTGTCTTGAGAAAAACTGCGCTAAACACTGTTTATAAACTTGCCAGAGCTAACTCTAGAATAATTTTTATTGGTTCAGATCTTGGGTACGGAACACTTCAGGATATGCAGAAGGAACTTCCTGGACAATTTTTTATGGAGGGTATATCCGAACAACATATTGTTGGCTTTGCTGCTGGCTTAGCCAAAGAAGGATTTATTCCTTTTATTAACACCATTGCAAATTTTTTTACTAGGAGAGCTCTTGATCAAATTATTATTGATGTGGCATTACACAATTTACCTGTGAAATTCCTGGCTAGTGGAGGAGGGATGGTTTATGCGCCTCTTGGCCCTACCCATACTGCGACAGATGACTTTGCACACATGCTAGCAATACCTAACATGAATGTTTTTTCCCCGTGCGACGCAATTGAAATGGAAAATTTGGTAATTGATGAATCGGCTAGAGGTGGCCCTGCATATATAAGGTTTGGGAAAGGCGGAGAAAAAATAGTTTCGCGTGATCTCAACCCTTACAAAAGTCCATTTATCAAAACAATGGGTGACTTAAATTCCGAATACGTAATAATTTCAACTGGAGTACTCACTCAGGTAGCAATAGATTCTTTTAATAAATCAAATACCTCGCGTCAACCTTTTGTAGTTCATTTACCTAGACTAAACTTACTTAAAGAAACTCAGCTTCACGAATTAATTAGGGACAGGAAAAAAGTGATTGTTCTGGAAGAGCACCAACCTACAGGTGGTTTATTCTCTCAGATACTGCATTATCTTCATGAAAATCATATTGATTCCAGAAATTTCGATGCAATCTCGTTACCGGACAAGTTCATAAGAAATTATGGTAATCAGAATGATCACTTTAATAACTGGGGAATTACCGCAGATATAGTTTCTAAAAAAATGGAGGATTGATTTTGGGAAAATTGTTAGAAATTGTTACACCACTTCATAGAGCCACTGTTCGTGATTGTCTTGCACGAATGAATGACAATAAAGTTGAGGCAATGATTAAAGCAAAAGAGTATAGTTTTGATTACTGGGATGGAGAGCGACGATATGGTTATGGAGGTTACCGTTACATCCCCGGAAGGTGGAAGCCAGTTGCGGAGGCATTTATTGATTTTTACAACTTAGGATCTGGGAGCAGGGTGTTAGACATTGGATGTGGCAAGGGGTTTTTACTTTATGAAATGCAATTACTAGAGCCAAAACTTGAATTGTATGGTATCGATATTTCTCAGCATGGTTTAGATTCCAAAATTCCAGAGTTGGTTGCAGATCTAAGAATTTTAAGGTGTCAGGATAAGCTCCCCTGGTCCACTAATTATTTTGATTTAACTTTCTCGTTAGGAACCTTTCATAATTTGCATTTGCCTGATTTAAATAAAGCTTTATTAGAAATGAGTAGGGTGGGTCGACAAAATTACCTCATGGTGGAAAGTTTTAGAAATGAACAAGAACAATTCAATCTCGAATGTTGGGCATTAACCGCCGAAACTATTATAAATGTCGATTCCTGGAAATGGATGTTTGACCAGTCAGGATATATTGGCGATTACGAATTTATTTACTTTTGATATGGAGATAAAAACAACCGAAGCAGCAATATTAGTTGAGTCTGGGAAACCTCTTAAGATTAAGACAATATCTCTACCAAATAAATTATTTGATAATCAAATTTTAGTTGAACTAATAACTAGTGGAATCTGTGGCGCACAAATAAACGAGATTGATGCTGTGAAAGGACCAGATAAATTCTTACCTCATTTATTAGGGCATGAGGGATACGGGGTTGTAGTACAAGTCGGTCCTAAAGTAAACAAAGTAGCTAAGGGCGATCATGTTGTACTCCATTGGCGGCCAGGTAGCGGTAAACAGTCTGCGGCTCCAATTTACGATTGGGAGGGGCAAGTTGTAAATGCTGGTTGGGTAACAACATTTAATCGGCACGCTGTAGTCTCGGAAAACAGAGTAACTCAAATACAAAACAGGCATAATAAATTTTTTATACCACTTCTTGGCTGCGCACTAACTACGGCTCTTGGAGTATTAAAAAATGAAGCGAGAGTTAATGCGAAAGATCATATTTTAATTGCTGGGGTTGGTGGTGTGGGAAATGCTGTGCTTCAATTATCTAGGACATTAGGAGTTAAAAACATAACTGTCTTTGATACTGATGAAAAAAAGCGTACTCAAGCGTTGGACAGTGGTGCTAATTTATTTATAGCTCATAAGTCAAAATCAGAAACCTTATCAGCGCTCGAAAAAATCTTTAATAATGCACAAAAGCCTAGTGTGGCAATTGAAACTTCTGGTCAAATTGACAGTATTGAGATATGCTATGAATCCACTGCAGATAATTCCAGAATCATCCTGGTTGGTGTTCCCTCTTTCGGTCAGAAAGCATCTTTCTACACTCTGCCATTACATCTTGGTAAGACATTATCCGGCTCAAAAGGTGGCTCTTCAAATCCAGAAAACGATATACCTGAGATTCTAAATATGGTTGATTTGGGTTTGATTAACAAAGATTTATTTCCTACTCAAACATACCAACTTTCTGACGTAAACGAAGCGATTACTGACTTAAAGAGGGGTGTTCCATTCCGGCCAATATTGGATTTTTCTTAGTATTAAACGCGACATCTGATGAAACATTCAAAGTTACAAAGTGTATATAATTAAGTGTATGGAACTTCAATTAAAAATAATTAAAGACTTTAAACTTAAATATATAAGACGCTTAAAGTGAAAGATGTACTGATTGTTGGCTCAGATGGGAAGTTGGGATCTGGGTTGATGAAAAAATTAAAATTTCGAGCCTGTGGCACCACTAGACGCACTGATCTACTTCCAAATGAGATATTTTTAAATCTGCTTGACCTCGAATCTATACAAAACTTGAAGAATAAATCTGACTATAGGTTTGCAATTATAGTTGCCGCTATTTCTGATCCAGATCAATGTTTTGTAAATCAAGAATTAAGTAACTTAATAAATGTCGAATCTACCATTAAAGTGTTAAAGATTTTAAGTGAAAATCAAATAAAACCAGTATTTCTATCTACTGAAATGGTCTTCAGCGGATATAGAAAATTTTACTCGGAATTAGACAAACCTGATCCTGCATTGATTTATGGTAAGCAAAAACTGCAAGTTGAAAATTATATATTTGATAATTTTGATGATTTCTTAATATTGCGCTTATCAAAAATGTATTCGTCAAACAATAATGATAAATCCATTCTCTATACATTTTTTAATGATGTTTGCAACAATAAAACTGCTATGTATGCAACGGACCAGTATTTTTCACCGACACTTCAGGATGATTTTGAAACGTGCGTATCAGAATTAATCGAAAAAAATTTGTCAGGTTTATTCCATATAAGTTCTAACTGTAGAGTTAGTCGGTGGGATTTGTTTGAGATGTTTGCAAATACAATCGGATATTTTGGTAAAGTGAGACCCTGCTTGTTGAGTGATATAGAATTTCTTGAAAGAAGACCGATGGATTTGTCTTTAAGCAGTGAGAAGATATCTAAGGTTCTAGATTTTGTTTTTACTACGCCACGCACGGGAATAGATAAATGGATCAAAGCTAATTATTCATATTTATCGAATACGATTGGATGATATGAAAAAAACTGAATTGGGTATGAATGGTTGGATACAAGATCTTTCTGCGAAAAGCCTCTCTTGGTTTCCAGCTAAATTGCCCGTCGAAATATCAGAGGAATTGATTGATTGTCTCGAGGAAAAATCAATGGAGTCTAAACTTAACGCCAGAGTATGCCTACATAAAGGACCAGACTCAGCCCTACATGAAATGATTATTTGTCAGAGAAATGACCAAGCACACCCACCTAAACGCCACCCGCTGAGAGATAAAACTTTTTTAGTACTTCGCGGAACACTACTCGTAAGTATTTTTAATGAATTTGGTGAAGTTATTAAAACCTGGTGTCTTCAACCGAAATCAAAAAATAAAGTGTTTTGTGTTCGAGTTCCGGCCGGTGTTTTCCACTGCGACTTTGCATTAACCAGTACAGCTGTGCACCTAGAAACAACTCTAGGGCCATTTTTCCCGAAGAATGACCGTGAATACCTTTGGCAAGACAGCCCAGAAAACTTGATTCGCTGGGATGCCATAAGAAATAAGCTTGTTTTGAACAATATTAATACCGACTAGGCTTTTGGAAATATCTCGAACAAAATAATTATAAAAGAATTTTTCTCCCAATATCCATGGCTTGCGTTATGCAATCATCTATATCGATAGAATAATTGTAGCTTCCCGCTCGTCCTATTGAAAAAACTCCATCTGGCATTAATTTAATATATTTTTCTGCTTTTTCAATTTCTTTTTTAATGGGAACAGGATAGTGTTTGCCGTTCATTGAAGGAATCTCCATGCCTATTAACGTATTTGGAGATTTATGCTTGGTAAATTTCTTATACTCTACTAATCTCGTAAATTTCTCATCGTTTGCATAATAAATAAAAAAAACGTTCTCTGGAAAAGTATTTTCTTGTGGTAATACAATCTTGTGAAAGTCTCTCCCAATAAATGGAAGAGTGCCGTAATGGTTACTAAAAAGTTCGTCTGGAGAAATTGTGTTTACAATAACATCGAATTTATGCCATTCGTCATTAAATCTTACTTTTTTATTTGGAATCTCATAGGCTTGAATTTTGGTGCTGAACAATACTTTCACATTTTCTGTTGAAATGGTAAAATAATTATCATATCCGTTAGGCGCATAAGGGTAGCCAGAAATTGCAGTGTCCCAAGCCGCCCTACCGCCTTCTTTAAGTGCAACACCTTTTGGAGACCAATTGAATGTATCAATTTCTTTGTTGTCTAAGACTTGCCACATTTTCTTTGAATATGTATCAATGAATTTACTATAAAGCGTTTTGCCAACACTACCTATCCAATACTCTTCTAAATTCTTAGACTCAATTACTCCTTGAACAGAAGCAAGCTCTGCATTTATTAAGGTTGAATCGGGCATTTTTGGGATATCACTTCTGTTTATTGGATAACTATAAAACTCATTATCTTTCTCAACATATGTTATAAATTCATGCTCGGGACATAACCGAATTGGACAATATTTATTCAAAAAATCAAATGCATCTCCATTTTGCGTAAGGAAATGTCTTGGACCAAAAGTGTAGGGGTGCCCTCCCCACCATTGAGTTCGAACTCCTGCGCCCAAAAACGGCGCGCCTTCTACTAAGGTAATCTCCCAACCGCCAGCAAGTGCAAATTGGTGCGCTGCTGCACATCCTGCAAAACCCCCGCCGATGACTAGGCATTTTTTCAAAATAACTCCCAAACGTTAATTACTAACTATACTTATTCAAATGAAGGACGACAATTTCGTATCATACTCTAATAGAGTCAGCGAATTATTACGCAACGTAAATCAAGCAGAAATAGCTGCTCTTTTAACTGCTTTGAAAATCACCATTTCCGATAAAGGAACAATTTATGTGATTGGAAATGGGGGCAGCGCTGCGACAGCATCCCATTTCTCAAACGATTTAAGGATCATAGCGCAGAGAAAAGAGGCTATGATAAAAGTTGTTTCGCTGACTGATAATACTTCAGCGATTACTGCTATCGGGAACGACTTGGAATTTGAAAAGATTTTTAGCGCACAATTACAGGGCATTTTAACTGATCAAGATTTAGTATTCTGTATCTCGGCTTCAGGTAATTCGAAAAATTTAATTTCTGCGGTGGAATATGCAAATGATATTGGAGCTAAAACATTAGCATTAGTTGGATTTGATGGCGGAACCTTAAGCAAAATCGCTCATAATTATTGTTTAGTTCCGTCACTGAATGGCGAGTACGGGCCAACAGAGGACATACATTTGTCAATTTGCCATTTTTTAGCAATAAACATTTGATGAAAAAACTTCTGATAGCTATTGCTCAATTTCTCTGTTCTAGTGCAATTGTAGCGAAAATACTTATAAGTAATATTTTTAAAATAAAACAAGCAAAGAGGATTTTTATTAACTCACAAGGTTTCGGACATTCAGTAATTGACTCAATAGCTTTTTTGCAACATTTTGATTCAGAAAGTCTCGTGATTTCCTTAGGAACAAGCATGGGACAAAACCCTGGAACTGAGCGGAATTCTTATTTTGAATATTACTACGATAAGTATTCAATTATACCTGTATATGTGCCTACTTTTTTTTTACGAAAAGAGAATTGGAGATTCATTCACCCGATAACAAAATCTATTTTGAAGGGGATTTGTTTTGTAATTGGAAATAAAAAAATAGTTATTTCCGAGAATAACGAACAAGTCAACCTTGAGATTTTACCGAAAAGAATTTCGAAGCAACTACAAATTAGTGTTGATAAGTCTAAAGAGATTTTATATAGTATGTGCAATGATTTTAAGTTAGCCGAAACTCAACACCAAAGTCCTCATACATTAAATTTTTTATTTGAACAACCGGTTCGTGATGTTAAAGCATTGGATCGGTTCTTGGATAACTCGGTGGTTAAAAATGTGAATGCTGGTTTTGACGAAAATTTCTTTGTATGCTTGACAATTCGCAGGGGTAGCGCCCCTTATCATTCAAACGCAGAATATTATTTTTCTGTAATTGAATTTTTATACTCAAAAGGGTTTAGAGTTTACTTGCTGGGTGATAGAAAGTTCTTAATAAATTATATGCTAGTGAAGAAATTTTCTTACTTGGATATAATAATAAATCATGATCTAAATGAGCATGATTTAAAACTATTAGATATTTTTGCAATTTCTAAGTGTTTATTTGTTCTTGGTGATCAAGGTGGGGTCTGGAGTTTAGTTAGTGCATTTAATAAACCTGGGCTAATAATTAATGGTTCTTGTGTTGCCCATTTACAATTCAATGTTGAAAGTTTGCCTAGGAAATGGATTTATGAATCAAGTAAATCAGAGTTTGTAGAAGCACAAACACTTTTTAGCGAAATATATTATCGATACAAACCAATTTTTTTACCTAACATAGGATCTAGAGTAATTCAGGCTGAAAATGAAACGAGTGTAATTCTAAGTGTTGTAGAAAGGTATACTTCTAACTCTGAGTATTCATCTAGAAGGGTAATGAATGAAATGCTTTCAAATAGTTTTCCTAATAACTACCAGTTAAAGTTAGCTAAGAACAGTTGTTATTCGCCTGAATACTTAGACAAGTTGGTCTTTTAATGACTAAAAAGCGCGATATTGAAAGCAAAATACTCACTGGCCAGAGTTTAGTGAAGCATTTGAAAAATACATACCCTGAAGCAAAAATTGGAATGTGCCATGGAGTATTCGATGTATTGCACTCTGGGCACATCTACCATTTCAAGCAAGCTGCGGCACTTGTTGATGTTCTAATAGTTTCAATCACCTCTGATAAATATGTAAATAAAGGGCCTGGAAGACCAGTAAATACTTTGAAAGACAGAATTGCTGCTATCGCGGGAATTGAATACGTAGATTTTGTAATCGCATCTGATTTTGCATCCTCAGAAAATAATCTAAATCTAATAAAGCCAAATATATATTTTAAAGGGAATGACTACCGAGGAGATTTAAATAAAGATAATGTAGATATGGCTGGAAACTTGCAAGCAGAAATAGATTCTTTGAGCTCGTATGGCGGACAGATTTTTCTAACTTCTGAGCCCGTAAAAAGCTCCTCTGCAATTATAAATGAGATGAAGAACTATACTGCCGAAGAACAGAAAATCATTGAACATGTAAAATCTTTTTTTAGCAATAAACCTATATATGAATTAATTCGAGAAATTGAAGATAAAAGAATTTTACTGTTAGGAGAAATCATATTAGATGAGTACGTATTCACAGAAAGCTTGGGTAAGTCCGGGAAGCATCCACTCGTAGCAGAAAAAGAAGTTGGTCGGAAACAGTTTTTTGGCGGTGTAATTCCATTAATACACACTTTTACTTCCTTTTTAAAGCCAAATAATTTAACCGTAGCGAGTGTATACAGCACTGAAAGTTTACCGGATCCAATTAATTTTGTAAACCAGATAATACGTGACTCTGAATATACCAGAATCAAAAAAACAAGATATATCAACGAGAAGACTAATACTTATTTGTTTGAAACTTATCAGATGAATGATAATTATATTGCTAAAAAAAATGAAGAGAGATTAACGGAGTTATTGGCCCAATCTTATGAAGATATTGACATTCTTATTGCACTTGATTTCGGTCATGGTTTGATAACGCCAAACATGAGAAATTTGATGAGTAAACATTACAAGAATTTCGCATTAAACGTCCAAAAAAATGCGGGTAATAAAGGATTTAGTAGCATAAGCAAGTATTCTTCAGCTAGTTTAATTGTTTTAAACGGCGACGAAGTTGAGTTAGAGTTAAAACAAAAAGGCGCAAATAAAATGGAAGCAGCTATTGAAATACATAAAATTATGTCAGCTAACATTATAGTAATAACAGACGGAAGCAACGGTCTTGTTATCACTAACGGGCAGAAGGTGGTCCATGTTCCAGCGCTTCACGCCGGTAAAATAGTGGATCGCACTGGGGCCGGTGATTCGGTATTCGCCATGATTTCACTTTTTTCACTTGTTTTAGATGATCTAGAAGTGCTCGGCTATCTTGGCAATATCGCGGGCGCATTGAATTTAAATTGGTTTGCCAATGAAAAATTTATTTCCAAACAAGATTTGATCAACGCCGTTCACTTCAGTTTAAAATGATATCTACCTTGTGGACATGATGATAGCAATAAATAAATGACAATCTACGTGTTTGATATAGACGGCACGATTTGTTCTAATACGTTTGGTGAATATGAAAAAGCTGAACCTATTAAAGCAAGAATTGATATTGTAAACAATTTATATGATTCCGGAAACACTGTTATTTTTCAAACAGCACGAGGTATGGGCTCAAATAAAAATAATTCTCAAATTGCGGATGAGGAGTGGCGTGAAATTACGCTCTTACAATTGGAAAAATGGGGGGTTAAATACCACCAATTATTTTTAGGAAAACCTGCAGGGGATATTTACATTGACGACAAGGGGCAAAGTGACACTACTTTCTTTCAAAATTTCCCTGGTAAGGATGTTTAAGTAAATACATAATCGAATATATAGCTGATTACATAGAGTCAAAAAATGAATATACTTAGCCAATGTTATCTTTATTAGCCTACATTTTAACGATTATTGCGGTTGGCATATTTTCTTTTAGGGTTTTTCAGCTATATAAAAAATTATCAGCAGGTCAAAGTGATCCAACTCGTTTTAATAATAAAGACAAGCGGTTAAAAAATATGTTAGTGGAGGTTTTATCCCACACCAAGATGCTTAACTTCACCGTAACCGGTATAGCACATTGGTTTGTAATGATTGGTTTTGTGGCACTGCTTGGAACATTAGTAACTGCGTATTTCCAGATAACAAATCCTGCCTGGACCTTACCATTAATTGGACATTTTGTTGGTTATGAATTACTTGTCGAGTTTTTTGCCGCAGCTACCGGAGTTGGAATTGTTGCCTTAATTGGAATTAGACAATTTACTAGAGTTGCCCGCCCTGAAAGAAAATCTAGATTTTTTGGCTCAGGAAATAAAAAGGCTTATTACGTTGAGGCAACTATTTTGGCAGTTGTCTTCTGTGTTATCTCACTGCGTGGGTTAGAAGGAGCACTTGCTGGTATCACCACTTGGAATTGGCATTACGCAATCACATACCCTGCTGTTTTATTCTTTAGTAATTACTCAACAACTCAGATTGAAAACTTAATTCAAGTAATTGCCTTTATCAAAATCGTTGTTTCAATGACCTGGTTTATCGTGGTTGGAATCAATCTAACAATGGGAATTGCCTGGCATAGATTTTTAGCATTTTTTAATATTTTCTTTAAGCGCAATCCAAATAAATTAAATGCATTGGGTCCGCTGCCAGTAATGCTCTCTCATGGTACAGAGATTAATTTTGAAGATCCTAAAGAGGATGATGTATTTGGTATTGGAAGCGCTGCTGATATATCTTGGAAGGGCTTATTGGATATGTCTACCTGCACTGAGTGCGGCAGATGCCAATCTCAATGCCCAGCCTGGCACACGCAAAAACCACTATCTCCAAAGCTTTTGATCATGGCGATGCGAGATCACGCGCTAGCCAAGGTTGGAACAGAGGCAGCAGCTGCAACCAAGATTGTTGGCAACACAGATGAGAATCCCATCTCATTAGATGTCTTATGGTCCTGCACAACCTGTGGCGCATGTGTTGAGGAGTGCCCAGTTGATATTGAGCACATTGATCACATTGTTAATATGCGAAGATTCCAAGTTTTAGTTGAATCTGAGTTTCCAACTGAACTCGGAAATACATTTCGTAATTTGGAAAAAGCTGGTAATCCTTGGGGTGCTAACAGAGTCGATCGTGATGCGTGGATTAAAGAGGTTGATTTTCCAATTACTGTGATTGATTCAGTTATTCCAGAAAGTATTGAGTACCTATTTTGGGTTGGCTGTGCCGGAGCTTATGAGGAGCGGGCAAAGAAAACCACCAAGGCGGTTGCTGAGTTGTTATATATCTCAGGAGTTACCTTTGGTGTTTTAGGAAAGCGTGAGACCTGCACTGGAGATCCAGCAAGGCGAAGTGGTAATGAATTTTTGTATCAGATTTTATCTAGAGAAAATATTGAAACTTTGCAGGAGAGCTTTGGAACTCGTGGCGTAAAAAAAGTAGTTGTTACCTGCCCACATTGCTTTACAACAATTGGTAGAGATTACAAACAACAAGGTTTTGAATTACAGATGGTTCACCACACACAATTGTTAAATCAATTGGTTAAAGAGGGAAGATTAAAACCAATTGCACCTGCTGCGGCAGATGCAAAAAAACTTACCTACCATGATCCTTGTTATCTTGGCCGTCACAATCAAATATATGAACCACCGCGTGAGTTATTAGCCTCAGCTGGTGTTGAGGTAACTGAGATGCCGCGAAATAAAGAGCGATCCTTTTGTTGTGGCGCAGGTGGTGGTCGAATGTGGATGGAGGAAAAAATTGGTGAGCGGATCAACTTAAATCGAGTTGATGAAGCAATTGCTACTGGGGCAGAGGAGGTAGCGGTTGGCTGTCCGTTTTGCCGGGTAATGGTCTCTGATGGCATGGTGGCTCAAAACAGCTCAGTTGAGGTGCTTGATGTGGCTCAGGTGATGCTTAGAAATGTTAAAAGATCGGGTTAAACCACACTCGATTCTCAGTAAATCCTCAGGATAGTAGATAATCATCTGTCGAGAGGTGATGCCCAATGACAACTCTTAAAGAAAGAGTAAGTAGTACCGGTGAGGTAAATCAGAGCACGCAGAGAATTCTCGTTGTAGATGATGAGAACAGCATCAGCGAACTGATTGCCACCAGCTTAAAGTTTGTTGGCTTTGATGTAAGAACTGCCGCATCTGGATCTGCTGCATTACAGATTGCAGAAGAGTTCAAACCTCATGCATTAATACTTGATGTGATGTTGCCTGATCAAAATGGTTTTGAGGTTTGCCGTCAATTACGAAGTGAAGGACATAATGTTGGAGTTTTGTTTCTAACTGCCAAAGATTCTGTTGAGGACAAGATTGCTGGATTAACAATTGGTGGCGATGATTATGTCACTAAGCCATTTTCTCTTGAAGAGTTAGTGGCACGTCTTCGCGCACTACTTCGCCGAACTGGTGCTACTGAGGTGTTAGAAGATGATGAGAAGATTAGATTTGCCGATCTTGAATTAGATGAGGCAACCCATGAGGTTAGACGAGCTGGCAATTTAATTGATCTATCCCCAACTGAGTTTTTACTACTTCG
>Ga0194124_10003429_pt1 | contig 16606 bp, 10 predicted proteins | sample TA2KigCas0mmetaG_FD_148605 | JGI IMG/M metagenome (GOLD analysis project Ga0194124, IMG submission 148605) | Freshwater microbial communities from Lake Tanganyika, Tanzania - TA2015031 Kigoma Deep Cast 0m | ecosystem: Environmental > Aquatic > Freshwater > Lake | place: Tanzania: Lake...
GCCCGGGGGTCTTGCGGGCGCGCATGACCATGCAGATGGTCTGAGCCTCGTGGGCAATCATGAGCGTGTCGCTCACGGCATTGATGGGCGCGGTGTCGAGCACCACGCGGTCAAACTTCGCGGTGGCCTCTTGGATAAGTTTCTTGGGCCACTGCCCGGCCATGAGTTCCGACGGGTTGGGTACCATGCTACCAGCTGGCAGATAATAAAGATTCTCGAACCGCATCTGTTGAGCGCACTTGTCTATCGTTTCCCGGCCCAACAGGATGTCCGTCACTCCCGGCGGCGTCCCCTGGATGCCAAAGGTCTCACCGAGGCTTGGTTTGCGCAGGTCGAAGTCTACGACAAGTGTGCGCCGGCCCTGTTGCGCGTAGGCGACGGCATAATTAACGCAACAAAATGACTTTCCTTCCGAAGGGACCGCGCTGGTGAAAAGCACCACCTTTCGCTCGTCCTCGCGCCCTAACAGGGAGAGCGAGGCGCGCAAGCTCCGGAAAGCCTCGGCACAGAGGGACTGTGGGTCATCGCTTAAGAACAGGCGGCCCTTGCCATCCTTGATGAGGCGGTTCTTGGGAATGGCGCCCAGCACCGGCAGACCCAGCGCCCGTTCTGCGTGGTCCACGGACTTAATCGTGTTGTCCAATTGCATCACCAACCAAACCAGCGCAATACTTAAGCCAGCACCCACAGCCAAGGCATAGAGCATGATCATCCGTTTGTTCGGTCGAATGGGAGTGCTGGGCAGGTTGGCCGGCTCGACGATAAAAGTGTCATTTTTTTGGATATTGCGGGTAACGCTGACCTCGCCAAGGCGCTGGACGAGCAAATCGTAGATGCGTCGCTCGGCCGCGGCCTCGCGTTGAAGAAAGTCGAATTGCCCCCGGAGCGAATCCAATGCAAACAGCTTTTTTTCCTGCTCCTTAAGCGCCGCTTCGAGAGAGCGCTCCTTCTGGAGAGCGGCCTCATATTGCTTCTTGAGCCGATCCGGACCACGACGCACCTCCTCCTCAAATACCCGGCGGAGTTCAGTCTGCTCATTCCGAGCTTGGATCATGGCCGGATGCTTGTCTTTATAACGCAACAGCAAATTGCTAACGAGCGTCTCCTGCACTAGCAACTTCTCCCTAAGGCTGGCCACCTCAGGAGACCGGGAAACCATTGGGAGCTTAAGGAGTTCTGCCAAATTGTCGGCCAGCCGTTCCGCCTGCTTGGACTCCAATTCTAGCAAACGACACCCATCCTTCGCCTCGGAACATCTTTGGGCTAGCGTCTTGAACTCCGTGGTCAGAATATCCTCATTGTCTTTTAGGGAAATGTTGTTGGTCTGACGGTATTGCTGTACGGCCAGGTCAGCCTTGGCGAGCCGTGTTTTGATACGCGCCTCCTCGGCCAGTAAGAACTCGATCGCATTGGTCCCCAAGCCAGACCGATTTTCCATGTTCTGCTTGATATATTCCTCCATGACTGACTGCGCTACCAACTGCGCCAAGGCCGGATCACCTGCCTCAGCGGTCACGTCAATTAATCGGGTGAACCTCCGCAAACGAGTATCCACCATGTAATTTAAGGTGCCAATTACGGCAGTCTCGGTCGGAGCCGTACCGGCCTGTCGGAAGTAAGGATGTTGAACCAAACTCTTGCTTCCCACCACCCGCTTGAGAACGGAAGAACTTTTTATGTTGTTGGCGATGGTATTGAGCAAATCTACCCCGCCCCTATCACGCCTTTCGACGTCTTCAATTTTGACCACCGTCTGCTCTCCGAAGTCCACTGAAACTACCGCCTTACTTTGAAACACGACCGGCGAGCGCTCCCCCCACCAATAACCAAACGCCCCCGCCGCAGCCATAAGGCACACCACCAGCCACGCTTTCTCTAAAAGCACCTGCCAAACATCACGGTTCAGCGCAGAAAAATCTTGCGAAGGCTGGGGGCCGCCATCTTGACTTGGGGCGTCCATCCGCTAAAAAAGGGTTTGACGCACCTCGATCAGATCTCCCGGTCGCACCTCAAACGGTTTGGCTTTTACATCCCGAAGCATGGATTGTACGTCCAACTCATATACTTTCAAGGCATCTCCCTCGCGCCGCTTGACGGTCACCTTACGTTTGTTGGCAAGCGGAGTGAAATCGCCAGCGAGAGCGATCGCATTTACTAAATCCACCTTCTCGCCCTCGGGGATTTCAATTATTCCGGGTTTTTTGACTTCTCCATGCACAGTAAACTTCAGTTTTGGCTTCGCGGCTTTATTTGTGCGGGAGGACTCAAGGAGTGTGACCAGCACGTTGGCTGACACCAAGTAATCTTTCTCGTAAAGTTGGCGGATAACCTCCCTCGCTTCAGCGATTGTACGGCCTGAAACGGTCACGGTGCGAATCAAGGGGAGTGAAATCGTTCCATCCTGGTCAACTCGGGTCTTAGTCAACAAATCATCCTCCTTATAAACCTTTACCTCCACCAAGTCATTTACGTTGAGAATGTAGCTAGTGTTGGTGCTAGCAAGACCGTTAGTGACACCCACAACCTCGTCAACTTGAGCCCCCCCAGCGACTTGGAGCAAGTGGCAAACGCTAATGACCGTAATAAAAAATAAAACCCGCCACCGCGCAATCACTGCGACAGTGGCGGGCCGTTGAGAGTATTTCACAGTCTCTCGACTTCGCCTAGAAACGGTAGGAAAGTTCCAAACCGATCTGGTTGTTGTAAAAGTCGTTGTTGTTGTTGATCAGGTTCGAGTCGTTGCGACGATACTGATAAAAAATGCTCGCTTGGGCGCGCTCAAGAAAGCGATAGGCCAAGGCTGGCTTAACATACACATATTGGTCATCACGAACCGTGCCAGCGGATGCGACCGCCGAAGTGGCGACCTCATAATGCGAGAGGCTATAACCAGCATCCAACGTAAGGAAAACCGCATCCGCCAACCCATGGCGTAAGTTGAGACCAATTGTTGTTTCCTCATTTTGCTGGGCACCAAAAGCATTGGAAACTCGGCGACCGCGCCCACCCTTCAGGGCCACTTGGGTGCGCTCCGCTGCGCGCCAGTTTGCCTCCACGTCAAACGCAAACCCTAAAACGTCGCGGGCACCGGCTTCCTGAATGTTTAACGCCTGCAAACCAGCGCTGCCGATGATGGAAACTTTTTCCGTCGCCTGCCAATTCAAGCGGACGCGACCATTGTAAACCACGCTGTTAGGGTTGTGGTTAGCCGCATTACCATCAACTTGGAAGTATCCGATACCACCACTGACACCCATCTTTACCTTAGGCAAGACTTGATAATCCATGTAAAGGTTAGCCGACCGCTCTGCGGAGTCTACCAATGGGGCGGCGAAGTCATTAATGTTATTTACCAAGTCAAGTCCCAGGGTTGTCTTATCGCTCACCTCATACTGCGCACCCAAGGTGGTTCCGTAGAGCGCGCGGCGCACGCGGCCGTTTGCCGCAAAAGTGGCTTGGTCTGGGGATGACTGGCGGGAAAATGTTTGCGCCAGCGACAAGCTCAATTGGTTAAACCTACCTCCTACTTCAATGCTTGCGTTTTGGTCAATCGCATCGGCCCCGGGATTATTGTTAAATTTTTGGAAAATCGCCTCGTAATTGGCGAGGAAATAAGCTGACTGCCGCTGGGTAGTGTCGCCGGCGTTGAGCTTTAGACCGGGAGTAATGGTGTGAATCCAGTCATGATCACGACCCGGACGACCGGCACGATTGGCACCTCCAAGCGACTTGTGCTCCAAGAATATATTGTCGTCATAGACCATCGAATAAGTCGCATGCGGGCGCACATCAACGCTTCCGACTTGGAACAACGGTGTGGCTTGTTGAGCAGGGCTGCTTACTAATCCTGCAGCCATCGCTGCGCCCGTTGCAAACAGACTTGTGGTGGTTTTCATTTGAATTGTGTTGTCGACAATATTGAAGCGGTTATGTAGAGGCTTTTCTATCCTGGAATTTTGCCTAGCCGGCTACTTACCGGGTAGAGGTGGACACGTTCAACGGATTATTGTTGTTAACTACTGTCGCTTGACTTGAGGAATCCGTAGTTGCGGCAGAGGTCACGGCCGAATCGATTGCCGCCTTTTGGCCGGGGGCCGCTGCGGTGACCGCCGCCGCGATCTGCGCGGCTTGCGCAGGTAATTGTTTGGCGAGTGCTTGCACGACGGCCGCCGCCACTGAGTTGTTAGCATTTACCGCCGCCACCGCGATGGCCGATGCGGAGGCAGGAATCAGCGCCGCCATGGTAGCGACTACCTGAGGAGCCAAATTTGGCTTTGATTTAGCGACATCAGCAGCAATGTCTTTGGCAAGTTGCTCCTTGGCTGACGCGGCGGCTTTGTTCAACATGCTACTTGCAACCGTAGCAAGGTTGGCCGGGCTGGCGGCATCAATCTCTTGCTTCTGGGCGGTTGTAAGGGCGGCCCCAGCCGGGGAGGCAGCGCAGAGAATGACAGTCGCTGTACCGCAAGCGAGAATCTCGGACAGGATCGTTTGTGTTTTCATATTCGTAACGGTTTCTAATTGACGTAATATGTATGCTACGAGAAAACCAAGGCTGAGGGCAACCTTTTTTTAAAGAAAAAGATCAGCGTTTTAGAAGCGCGTTTCTGCTTACTTTTACCATTCTATCACCGCCGCACCCCAAGTTAGACCCGCGCCAAAAACTACGAGCAAAACGAGGTCTCCACGCTGGATTTTACCCATGCTCACCACCTCTTCCAGCGCGATGGCCACGGAGGCCGCTGAGGTGTTTCCGTATTTGTCCAAGTTCATGAACATTTGCTCGGGCTTCGCTTCCAACCGCTCAGCCACCGCATCGATAATGCGCTGATTGGCTTGGTGTGGAATGACGCACTTGACCTGGCTAATGGTGAGTGTGCAGCGCGCTAGAGCCTCGCGCGCGGCGGTGCACATGGCGTTGACCGCATTCTTAAAAACTTCTTTGCCGTCCATCTTCAAAAAGTGCAGCCGCTGATCCACGCTGTCCCGCGTGGCCGGGAAACGACAGCCGCCGCCGGGCTGGGAGAGCAGCGCCGCCTTCCCGCCATCTGCACCCATGCAAGCCGTCAGCAGCCCGTGCGATTCCGGCCGATGTTGCAACACCGCCGCGCCCGCGCCATCGCCAAACAGCACACAGGTCGTGCGATCTTTCCAGTCAATGATCGAAGAAAGTTTCTCCGCCCCGATCACCAGCACACACTCGCTGGTGCGCGACATGATGAACTGTTGGCCAACCTCCAACGCATAAATGAAACCCGAGCAAGCCGCCTCCAAGTCAAATGCCGCCGCGCGTTTCGCTCCAATCTTATGCTGCACCAAGCAGGCTGTGGATGGGAACGGCATATCCGGCGTGATAGTAGCGACAATGATGAGGTCAATCTGATCCGCCGTGACGCCAGCTTGCGCCATCGCGCGCTCCGCCGCCTTGGCTGCAAGGTCCGAGCAAAACTCGTTTTCCGCGGCAAACCGCCGCGCCTTGATGCCCGTGCGCGAAGTAATCCACTCGTCCGTGGTTTCCACGACCTTCTCCAAGTCGGTGTTCGTCACCACCCGCTCCGGCACGTAGGCTCCGACACCCGTTAACGAACAGGTGCGCCCCTGAAAGCCATGCTTGGCGCGGGGGTTGGTGAAATGGCGGGCGGGCAGTGAAGAACTCATTACCGTGTCCGGTGATTGCAAATTTCTGATGCTGAAAAGTCAATTCGGCATTTAAGTCCCCTTTAGATTTCCCATTGCCACTCCTGCCGCTTAAGCAAAACATTCGCCAGCGCACATGGCTACCCTTGTCTTTGACCTCGAAACCTCGCGGCTGCCCATCGAGCAATTCGACGAGGCACAGCAGGAATACCTCTTCCGCGAGGCGGCGAAGCTGCCGGAGGAGCAGCGGGCGGCAAAGCGCGATGAAATTACCCATCTCTTCAGCCTCTGGCCGTTCACCGCGCAGGTCGTGTGCATCGCCATGCTGAACGCCGACACGCAGCGCGGGCAGGTGCTTTTCCAAGCCGAGGACTACGAGGACGACGCCGAGGCTGGGCCGGTCGAATTTGTTCCGTGCGCGGACGAGCACGAACTGCTCACCGCGTTTTGGGATGCGGCAAAGCATTACCAGCAAGTCGTAACCTTCAACGGCCGCGGCTTCGACGTACCGTTCCTGTACCTCCGCTCGGCACAACTGAACGTGCCCATCGCGCGTAAGGATTGGCTAGGTTACCGCTACGCCACCGACCCGCACTGCGACCTCGCCGAGCAGTTCACCTTCTACGGCGTGAGCGGACGCGACGGCGCGGCGCGGAAGTTCAACCTAGATTTCTACTGCAAGGCCTTTGGCATCGAGTCGCCGAAAAGCCACGGCGTCACTGGCATGGACGTGACGGACATGATGGAGGAAGGCCGCCATAAAGAAATCGCCGAATACTGCCTGCGCGACGTGCGCGCCACTGTGCTGCTGCACAAAATTTGGAAGGAGCGGCTGGCGGACATCAAGTAAGTGTTTCTGTCGCTGCGGGCGCGTGAGCGAGTCTGGATAGCCACGGCTCGGTAGTGCTAGAAAGCGCGACGCCGAATGTTGACCTGGTTCATGTGCCATAAATTAAGCGCGGCTGACCGCGTCTGCCCCCTCCGCTTGACTTGCCCGCGCCCTCGCCAGACGCTGAAGATCGATGCAGCAGCCAGATAACATCCTAAAACACGTTGCTCTCGTGGGCGTCCTCGCGGTGGCAAGTTACTTTGGCCTCTACGCGCTAGACACCCACCTGCGCGCGCGCAAGGGGCCATGGGAAGTAACGTTCGCAGCGGAGTCCGACGGCACGCCATTCCTCCTCATCAACCAGCCGGCGTTGGGAGTGCGCGACGTGAAAGTGAAATTCCTGAATGAAACCTGTCCGCTCACTAACGCGCCGCAGAAGATCCGGTTTACGGAGCCGGGCGTGAAGCCAGCTTTCGGCGAGCTACGCTTCCAAGACGCGACTTATTTGCCGGGCACGGTGACATTACTAGCTTTCAACCACGAGGTGGAACTGATCCAACGCGGGCTGGTGCTGGATCGTCAAGAGCATCGGTGGCAAACCGGGCTGACGGTGGGACTCATGCCCACCAACCAGCCGCCGCCTGTGCTACAATCCAAGCGAAAGCGGAACTACTAAACGCGCCGACGCCGGCACGGGGTGGCCGTCAAAAGGCCCGGTCCAAGCGCTGCAAAAATCTCAACAGCCTTAGTTCAGGAACGTCAATTCGTTCGTTTCCAAAAGCACTTGCGCGAGCTTCTCCCACGGGTAAAGCCGCAGACCACGGACAGGGGCGGCGAAATCGCGCTGAGCGTTCCACTGCTTGCCGGTCGCGACCGCGCTGGTCGCCGTCGTTTGCTTCGCGGCGAGTTCCACAATCACCGGCGACCACGTGAATGTGTCGTTTGCGCCGCTGGCACGGCAGTCCACCACAAAGTCTATCGTTTCGCCGGCCTTCACCGCCAAACGCGGGACAGCGAGCGTAACACTATTGCGCATGGCCACGCCACGCACGAGCACACCTACCCCGCTGTAAACAATCTGGCCCTGCACGCCGTCGCTGTTCTGGCCAGTGTGCGTTAGCGCGCCTTCGATGCTCACCAACATATCGTCCATCGCGGTCCAGCGGCGGATGGCCGACTGCGTCAGCAACGGGCCGGGATGACCACCGTTGTCGGAGAGGTGAAGGTAGCCTGTGCGCCCGTCCGGAATTCGTTGCGCAGCTTGATAAAAGCGTGACTGCGGCGCGTAGAACATCGGCCAAAAGGCTCCTACGCGGGCCGTGCGCGAGTCCACGAGGCCAAGGCCGTATTCCCACGGCGGCTGGCCGGGCAGCGGTCCCTTGGGAGCGGACAACTCGGTGGCGAGATACAATAGCGCCAGCTTCAGCTCCGTATCCGTGGGCGGGCGCGAATAAATGAGGCGGTAAAGCATCTTCACACGCTCGGCATCGTTAGTTAGAGATTTCAAATCGGCACGTTGAACCGTGTTGCGCGCCTGCTCAATGACTAACGGGCTGTTCATCATGAAAAGTGCCTGCTGCGGAACGATGGTGTGGTTGCGCTGCCCGGTGCTGATGTCAGGATTCGCAAAGTCAAAAGCCCCTAGCATGTTCGGTAGGTTCGCACGATCCACGAGGCCATAAACACTGCGGCGGTCAGAATACTCGCCGTCGCTGTCAGGCCGGTCGAGCCGCTCACCTGGCCCACCCATCTTGAAGTTCAGCCGCCCGCCAATGTGCAGGATGGTGTCGCGCAACGCCTCGAACTCCAGCCGCCGCCGATTCTGCTGCCAGAGCCACCGGTTATCTGGATCCGCCTGCGCAAAGCGCGGCCGGTCCTCACTGCTCTGCTGCCAAGTGTGGGAAAGTAAAATGAACTTCTGAAGCTTCTTCACCGACCAGCCTTGCTCCATGAACTGCCACGCGAGGTAATCAAGCAACTCCGGGTGCGTGGGCGGCTCGGCACGAAGGCCGAAGTCATTCGCCGTCCGTACAATGCCCTCGCCGAATTGGTGCAGCCAAATCCGGTTCACCATCACCCGCGCGGTAAGCGGGTTGTCGGGCGAGGCGATTTCATTTGCGAGTTCCAACCGCCCGCTTCCGTCGCGGAATGGCTCGCGCCCATCGCCGGACAAGATTTCGAGGAACTGACGCGGAACGTTCGGACCACGGCTACCGCGGTTGCCCTTGATGTAAACGTAGCTGTCACGCGGTTGGCCGTCAAAAAGCACGACCGCACGCGGCGGCGCACCGCGATGGCTGGCGCGCACGTCGTCCACCGCGCGCGCAAGCCGCTGCTGTTGGTCACGTGTCTGACCCATGTCGCGGAGGCGGCGCAGCGCAGCCTCGACTTTCTCGTCGGTGAACAGATGCGCGGGCGACTTGGTGTCGTGGATGATGCGGCGGATCTGCTCTTGCGCAGCATCGGGTAGGCCGGTGGGCGCGGGCGGGACGTTAGTGGAACCCGAGCGCACGCGCGCCGCGTGCTGGCTGGCGACCTGCGCCCAGTGGGCGTTGGCATCTATAAACAGCCGCGCCATGTTCGTCGCGACGACCGCGATGGAACCGGGCGGCGAACCAAGCGCACGGGCAACGAGCGGATTGACGGGCTTATTGGGGTCGCCGCTAGCCGGGTTACGGAGGCGCAACGAGATGGGTGTGGCCGAGCGGAGGAAGTTGGTGGCCGGTAACCGGGCGAATTCATGCCAGATGGACAGCACTGGGTCATGCTTCGCCTGCGCAGCATCGAGCGCGTCCTTCCAACCGGCACCCACAGCCGGCAGTAAGTTACGGCGCTGCATAAACTGGTTAAGCGTCGCGGTGTTCGTCGGGTTGGCGAAGTCGGCGAGCGCCTTGAGGTAATCACTGGTACGCAAGATTAGCTCACCGCGGGCGCGCGCGCGCAGGCCGTCCTCGAACTTCTTTAGCTCGTTCTCCGCGTCGGCGAGCGCCTTCTGGAATTCCCTGAACTCCGGCGTATCGTTGCTGACCGGCAGCTCGAAGCCCTCGCGCGGCTCCGTGCTACTCGCGAAGACGCCGTGCAGCGCGTAGTAATCCTTTGTCGGGATGGGGTCGAACTTGTGGTCGTGGCAGCGCGCACAGGTCACGCTCAGAGCTTGGAAGCCCTTCATCACCACATCTATGCGGTCGTCAATCAGGTCGTCGGCATTGTTGTTCAGGCGTGGACCCAGCGTGATGAAACCCAGCGCGGCAAGGTGCTGCTTCTCATCGTCCTTGGCGATGCGGTCGGCGGCGATTTGCAGTTTCGCGAACTGGTCAAACGGCAGGTCATCGTTGAATGCCTTGATGACCCAGTCGCGGTAAGTGTGAGCGTGGAGATAGCGTGTCTCGCCCCGACGACCCGTGGTGTCGCCGTAACGGGCCACATCCAGCCAATGGCGACCCCATCGTTCTCCGTAACGCGGTGAAGCCAACAGGCGGTCTACCACCTTCTCAAACGCCTTTTCCGATTCGTCTGCGAGAAAGTCGTCGACTTCCTGCAATGTCGGCGGCAGGCCAGTAAGGTTAAATGTCGCGCGGCGAATGAGCGTGACCTTGTCCGCGCGCGGCGAGGGCGCGAGTTGCTTCGCTTCCAACGTTGCGAAGACGTAGTGGTCCACCGCGTTGCGCGCGAGCGGTGTCCAGTCCTTGCGGAAGTCAGGGATGATGGGCTTGAAGATGGGCTGGAAGCTCCAGTGCTGCTTCGGGTCGGTAGGAGCCGCGCCGTATTTGTTCGGCGCGTCGGCGCGCGGGTCGGGCGCGCCCAGGCGGACCCAAGCTTCAAGGTCGGCAATCTGCGCGGCGGAGAGTTTCTTATCGTCCGGCGGCATTTGGAGATTCTGGTCACGGTAGCGGATGGCGCGGATGAGCAAGCTGCGGTCGGGATTACCAGGGACGATGGCGGGGCCGGACTCACCGCCCTTGAGGAGGCCATCGCGCGTGTCCAGGCGCAGACCGCCCTTGATGCGCCCACCCTCGGCGGAATGGCACTTGTAACAATCCTTCACCAGCACGGGTCGGATTTTCTTTTCGAAGAAGTCGGACTGCGCGGGTGTGAGTTTGGGCGCGGGCGCGGCGGTCAGGCAAGCGGCGCCCAAAACGTAATACCAGCCAAACGCGAGCATTTGGCTCGCGGTTGAACGACGGAGCAGCGAGCGCATGGTCAAGGTGACAAACAGGCCCTAACAGTTTTGTAAAATCACAATGCCTCTGGTCCGGCTAAAACGCAACGGAGGGAAATACCGTAGGCCGACATACCTGCCTTGAAACCGTTGTCCATAATCCGCAAATTGCCTGCATGCGCCTAGGGTTCGTCTTTCTGTTCTGCGCCGTGCAGTTGTTCTGCGCGCAGGTTGAAGCTGCGCCTACCAAGCTCAACGTCGTCCTCATCCTCGCCGATGACCTCGGCTGGACGGACCTCGCGTGCTTCGGGAGCGACCTGCATGAGACACCGCACCTCGACCGCCTCGCGCGCGAGGGCATGAAGTTCACGCAGAACTACTCCGCCTGCACCGTCTGCTCGCCCACCCGCGCCGCGTTGATGACCGGAAAATATCCCGCCCGGCTGCACATCACCGACTGGATTCCCGGCCTCATGCCGGACAATCCAAAACTGCTCGTGCCCGACTGGTCGAAACAACTACCGCTGTCGGAGACCACCATTGCGAAGGTCTTCCAGTCCGCCGGCTGGCGCACCGCAAGCATCGGCAAGTGGCACCTCGGCAACGAGGAGTTCTACCCCGAGAAGCACGGCTTCGACGTGAACATCGCGGGCCTCAACGCCGGCTCGCCGCCGACTTATTTTTCGCCGTGGCGCATCAAGACCATCACCGACGGTCGCGCCGGCGATTACCTGACTGACCGCCTCGGCGAGGAGGCTGCGGGCCTGATGGAGAAATGGCGCGACCAGCCGTTCTTCCTCTACCTCCCGCACTTCGCTGTCCACACCCCGATTCAGGGCCGCGCCGACCTCGTGGCCAAGTATCAGGCAAAACTCAAGCCCGGCCTGCGGCACAATAACCCCGCCTACGCCGCGATGGTCGAGAGCCTCGACGCCGCCGTCGGGCGCGTGCTGACGAAGCTCGACGAACTCAAGCTCGCTGAGCGCACGCTCGTCGCCTTCACCGCAGACAACGGCGGCCTCATCACGCGCGGCGTCACCACCAACGCCCCGCTCCGTCTCGGCAAGGCCTCCGCCTACGAGGGCGGAGTGCGCGTGCCCGCCATCGTGCGCTGGCCCGGCATCACCAAGCCCGGCAGCGTGCACGACACGCCGGTCATCACGATGGACTGGTTCCCCACGCTGCTGGAGGCGGCCGCTCTAAAGCCGCCGGCCGCCACCTCGGCCACGGGCGCATCGGGCCGAGATGGCGTGAGCCTTGTCCCGCTGTTGCGCGGCGCGGGCGCGCCGCCCGCGCGCGACCTCTTCTGGCATTACCCGCACCACCAGCACTACCAGCTCGGCGGCGCGATGCCCTACGGCGCAATCCGGCGCGGCGACTTCAAGCTCGTCGAACACTTCAACGACATGCGGGTGGAGCTTTACAACCTTCGCGAGGACATCAGCGAAACGCGCGACCTGGCCGCCGCGCAGCCGCAGAAGGTCGCCGAACTTCGCGACCGCCTCCACGCGTGGCGCAAGGAAGTCGGCGCGCAGATGCCCTCGCCCAACCCCATTCACAATCCGGCCAAGCCCGAATACACGCCGCCTCCGCCGAAGGCCAAGAAGAAGGGAAACGATTGAACGCCACTTTGCCCCGCCGGTGGCCGCTCACTTCGCCGGCCACCAGCCGTCGAGCAACTTCGTGAGCTGGGCCACGCGCGCCCCGTTGGCCCCGGCGAGATTGCTCACCTCGTGCGGATCCTTGCCGAGGTCGTAAAGCTCGACCACATCGTCTGGCTGGTTGCGCTTCTCAGGCACAATGAGCTTCCAATCGCCCTCGATGATCCAGCGCCACTTGAGGCTCGATGCGGGATCCTGCATGTCCACGAAGTTATGCGTGAAGCACTCGCCGTAGATGGCCTTGCGCGCGGCGACGGCCTTCTCATCCAGCAAGTTCAACCCCGGCATTTGCGGTGTCGCTTTGAGGCCGACGGCCGCGAGCAATGTGGGCATGAGGTCAAGCGAGCTGGCCAGATGCGGGGAGCGCTGCGGTTTCACCTTGCCGGGCCAGCGAACCATGATGGGGGTGCGGAGGCCGCCGTCATATTGAGACTGCTTGGACTTCTGAGCGTAGCGGCCCGAGTTGGGGTTGGTGATCCAGCCGTTGTCGGTGACATAGACGACAATGGTGTTGTCCGCGAGCTTCTGCTCATCGAGGTGCGCAAGGAGCGCGCCACAGGTTTCATCGAACCAGTCCACCATCGCCCAGTACTTTGCGACGTGAAGTGAGGGGGTCTGGTCTTTGTATCGGTCCAGCAACCGCTGTGGTGGCGTGTGTGGATCGTGTGGCATCATCGGCGCATACCAAACGAAGAACGGCTTCTGCTCCTGTCGAGCCGTGGCGATGAAATCGTAAATCGGCTGCATGGTCTTGCGGCCGATGTCGAGGCCAGCGTCGCCGTGCCGGCCGCCTTGGGTCATGCCGTGAGTGAACCCGCCCCGGCTGAAATGTTTCTGCCACCACTTGCCGGTCTGAAGGCTGAGATAACCTTGTTTGGCTAGTTCGCGCGGGAGCGTCGGGACGGCCTCGATGAACTTGGACATCAGCTCCCGGCCGTCGGTAAACTGCTTTGACTTTTGGAACTCCGCACCTTTCATGCCCGGCACCGGCGGCGGGTCGTTGCTCGTGACTTTGTGTTGGTGTGGATACAACCCGGTGATCATGGATGCCAGGCTCGGACAGCAGAGGCTGGAAGGCACGTAGCCCCGTGTGAAGGTGAGGCTTTGCGCCGCCAACTTGTCGAGGTGCGGGGTCTTAAGATGCGGGTGTCCCATGAAGGAGTAGTCGCCCCAGTGGTGGTCGTCCGAGACGATCATCACGATATTCGGCGGCGCGGCGGTCAGACAAAGGCCGGCCAAGGACAAGACGAACACCAGCGCCATGCGACTAAACTTGAGCATGGCCGAGTCAAATCGCCATCGCGTCTCTTGTCAAACGCTCCGCGCAACCCGAGCAAAGGCAAAGCGGTTGCGAGCCATTTGGATTGAACCGCGTCTGCCGCTCCGCTTTGCTCTCCCCGTCACCTGCAAATATGCAAGCACGCTGCATCCTCTTTGGTTTTCTCCTCCTGCTGGCTATCACCACGCCATCGCCCGCAGCAGAGACGCCGAAGCTCGAGCGCCTCAAATACAATCACCCCGGCCTCGTGGTGGACCTCGGCGTCGGCCTGTGGGCGTGGCCGCTGCCGATGGACTTCGATGGCGATGGCGACCTCGACCTCGTGGTGAATTGCCCGGACAAACCCTACAACGGCGTTTACTTCTTCGAGAACACCAGCGGCGACACCGCGAAGAACAAGCTGCCCGTGTTCAAACCCGGCCGCCGCATCAGCAAGGGCTTGCAGAATGTGCAGGTCAGCCATGTCGGCGGAAAACCCGTCGTGCTCTCGCCGGGCCATGCGCATCCCGACTTTCTCCAGACCGGCCTCGACCACTCCGTGAAGCTCCCGCTGCCCGCCAACGTGCATCCCAACAAAGTCCGCGCGAACATGTGGCGCTCGGTGGACTACGACGGCGACGGCACGCAGGACTTGCTCATCGGCGTCGGCGACTGGACGGGATACGTCTGGGACAACGCCTACGACGCGCGCGGCCAGTGGACCAATGCGCCGTTGCGCGGCTTTGTCTATTTCGCGCGCGGCACGGGCACGGCGGAGAAACCGGCTTACGACCAACCGGTGAAAGTCCTCGCGAGCGGCAAGCCGCTGGAAACCTTCGGCTGGCCGTCGCCAAACTGCGCGGACTTCGATGGCGACGGTGATCTGGATTTGCTCTGCGGTGAGTTCCTCGACGGCTTCACCTACTTCGAGAACATCGGCACGCGCACCGCCCCGAAGTATGCGCCGGGGCGCAGGCTCACATTGCCAGCGAATTATGAAGGCCCGCAGTTTCCCACCGCGTGGCTCGCGACGCAGGAGGCCTCGAAGCTCGCCGGTTCGCCGCGCCCGCTGACGATGGACTTGCAGATGATCACGCCCACCGCGATGGACTGGGACCGCGACGGCGACCTCGACCTCATTGTCGGCGACGAGGACGGGCGCGTCGCGTTCATCGAGAACACCGGGAAGTTCACCGCGGATCGCACGCCGCAATTCCTCCCGCCGCGCTACTTTCAGCAGGAGGCCGACGACGTGAAGTTCGGCGCGCTCGCCACGCCGGTCGGCTTCGATTGGGATGGCGACGGCGACACCGACATCATCTGCGGCAACACGGCGGGCTACATCGCCTTCTTCGAAAACCTCTCCGGCCCGCGCGTCGAGAAACCCAAGTGGGCCGCCCCGAAATGGCTCGAGGCGGGCGGCAAAGTCATCCGCCCGATGGCCGGCTACAACGGCAGCATCCAAGGCCCGTGCGAGGCGAAGTGGGGTTACACCACGCAGACCGTGGCGGATTGGGACGGCGACGGTTTGCCGGACCTCGTGGTCAATTCCATCCTTGGGAAAGTGGAGTGGTATCGAAACACGGGCACGCACCGCGCGCCGAAGCTCGCCGCCGCGCAGCCCATCGAGGTCGAGTGGAACCGCCCGCAGCCGACACTCGCCTACGGCTGGCTCCGCCCCGAGGGCAAGGCGCTGCTCACACAATGGCGCACGACGCCGGTGGCGGTGGATTGGAACAAGGACGGCTTGATGGACCTCGTGATGCTGGACCAGGCGGGCTACCTCGCTTTCTTCGAGCGGGTGAAACGCGACGGCAAGCTCATGCTGCTCCCGCCCCAACGCGTGTTGTGCAACGAGACCAGCCAGCCGCTGCTCCTGAGCAAAGGCCTCGCCGGCAAGAGCGGCCGGCGCAAACTCAGCGTCGTGGACTGGGACGGCGACGGGAAACTCGACCTGCTGCTGAACTCGTCGAGCGCGAATTTCCTCCGGCAAGTCGGCGTGCGCGACGGCAAGTGGCTCTTCAAGGACGAAGGTCCACTGGTCGCGCAGAACATCGAAGGCCACGACGTCAGCCCGACCACCGTGGACTTCAACGGCGATGGCATCCCCGATTTCCTTGGCGGCGCGGAAGACGGGCGGTTTTACTACCTGCGCAACCCGCGCACGCGCTAAAAACAACCCATTCAATCTTATCCATGATGAAACTTTTACTCTCCCTCTCTTTCCTCGCCACGCTCGCGTGCGCCCAACCCATCGTTGGCGGCTACAGCCCGGTCGCGGCCACGGACCCGGACGCGCTCGCCGCGGCCAAGTTTGCGGTGGCCAAACAGGACGCGAAGCTCACCTTTCAAGCTCTCGACAAAGCCGCGCGCCAAGTCGTCGCCGGCATGAACTATCGCCTGACTCTCCGCGTGTTAGACGCTGGAAAGCCTCGCCTAGCCGAAGCCGTCGTGTGGCGAAAGCTCGGCAATGCAGGTCATGAACTGACGTCGTGGAAATGGCTGGATGTCCCACCGCCGCCCGCCGCGCTGCTCAAGACCGAGTTCATCTATGAGACCGCGCCGTTTCCCTCTTGCCATGCCTCGACCATCGTCGAGCTGCCGGGCGGCGGGCTTGTCACCGCGTGGTTCGGCGGCACGGCCGAGAAGAATCCTGACGTGGGCATTTGGGTTTCGCGGCAAGACGGCCGGGCGTGGACCGTGCCGGTCGAGGTCGCGAACGGCGTCCAAGCGAACCCAAAAACCGGCACGCCGGCGCGTCATCCTTGTTGGAACCCTGTGCTCTTTCAGCCCAAGACCGGGCCGCTGCTGCTCTTCTACAAGGTCGGTCCAACGCCGCAGACGTGGTGGGGCGAGCAGCGCTCCTCAACCGACGGAGGCAAGACTTGGTCCGCCGCGCGCCGCTTGCCCGAAGGCATTCTCGGCCCCATTAAGAACAAGCCCGTGCAATTGGCCAATGGCGACATCCTCAGTCCCACCAGCAACGAGACGAACGAAAAGCCCAGCAAGTGGGCCGTCCACTTCGAGCGCAGCGCAGACCTCGGCGCGACTTGGACCCGCAC
>Ga0194124_10003433_pt1 | contig 16592 bp, 10 predicted proteins | sample TA2KigCas0mmetaG_FD_148605 | JGI IMG/M metagenome (GOLD analysis project Ga0194124, IMG submission 148605) | Freshwater microbial communities from Lake Tanganyika, Tanzania - TA2015031 Kigoma Deep Cast 0m | ecosystem: Environmental > Aquatic > Freshwater > Lake | place: Tanzania: Lake...
AGCAGTGCTGTTGATACCTAAGGCAGTTGTTGCGGTGGTTGCAGTGCCTGTGAGATTACCAATGAAAGTTCCTGCGGTAACAATGCCTGTGGTGTTAATGTTAACGGAAGTTGTTAGACCCAGAGCGTTTGTTGCTGTGGTTGCTGTTCCAGTAAGATTTCCAACAAATCCACCAGTTGCAGTGATAATACCACTAGTATTAACTGATGCAGTTGCGGTTAAACCTGTTGCATTTCCTGTGACATTTCCAGTGATGTTGCCAGTAAGATTACCAACAAATGTGGTGGCAGTAATAACCCCAGATACAACCGTATCAGTGAAGCTACCGATGCCAGCAGACATCTTAGTTGCAGTCAGAATGCCAACAGTATTAATGTTAACACTAGTTGAGAATCCAAGAGCAGTGGTTGCAGTGGTGGCAGTTCCTGTGAGATTTCCTGTGATGTTACCAACAAATCCACCAGTTGCAGTGATAATACCTGAGGTGTTAACAGATGCAGTGGATGTAAGTCCAGTAGCATTTCCAGTAAATCCACTTGTTGCAGAAATTGCAGTTGCGGTGATGATACCACTCTGACCATTAATAATAATGCCAGAACCAACTCTAATTTCATTTGTGCTTCCATCAATCGCAACAGTTCCTTGACCAACTGAGAGAATACCAGTGATTCTTGCGTCACCATGAACAAAAAGTGTAGTTCCTGCAAGACCTGCATAACCAACTTCAAGTTGATAATTAGTTGCTGTGGTTCCGACACCAACCTTAGGTGAGGTATTAAAGATACCAACAGAAGTTTTTCTCCATTCTGCAGCAACTGTCCCTTGATATGATGTTAGTTCAACAAGAGCATTCGCAGCAAGAGCCGTGTTGAATACAATGTTCGTGCCAGTATCAGCAGCATAATCATCAGGAGAAATCAATAGACCATTAACATAAACATCAAGAAGTTTCTTATCTGTATATGCAACTTGGAATTCTCTTTGACCTGCAAATGCACGATAATTTGCAGATGTTCTTCCTAGTTCAGTGAGATTTGTGTTATATTCAATAATTTCAAGAACATCACCAGCAGTTGCTGTGCCAAGTCCTGATGGGGCAGTATCAATTCTAAGTTCCTCGTCACCAGCATCAACGGAAAACTGAGATTTCGAATATCTAACACCATTAACATATACTTCAAGAGTTCCAGAGGCATCATAAACTGGTAGAATCGTCTGACCATCAACCACAGCTGAATATTCAGTGAGAATACCAGATCTTGCTGTGGTTGCGATACCAACAATTTCAATTAAAGATCCTTCACCAGGAGCAGTTGTAAGTCCGATTGTAACTCCACTTCCAATAACAGTGAAGTCACTCTTTCCTAAGTGAACACCATTAACATATACATCGTTAATTGGAACACCAGTTCCAACTCCAACGGTGTAATTTGTTTGTCCAGCACCAGTGGCAATGAATGTGGTAACACCAACTCTTACTCCTGAACCATATTGGAAGACTTCAATCTCATCACCAGTGAGGAAGTTTTCTCCATTACCTTCAAGGTCAACATATTTTCCACCCTGTACAGAGTCAACCACAACTGATTGTTGTTGACGAATGCCATTAACAAAAACCTCTGTAAGAGTTGCATTATGATATCCAGCTTCATATAGTTCTTGTTCAGATTTACTGGTGCTTGCAGCTGCAACTCTTGCTGTTGTTGCAATACCAATAACTTCAACAACATCATTAATTGCAAGAGCATTTGCAAATTGAATTGTATGTCCAGATCCAACCACTGTGTATTCCACCGTTGGAATTGATAGAATACCATTGATGTATACATCATTATTTGGAACTCTAAACGCAGCATTTGAGATCGTAACTGTGGTGCTTCCAATTCCAGATCTTACAGTTGCAGCAACACCAGCAGCAATTGTTGAAGAAATTGTATTTGCTGCACCGATGAATACACCAGTTGCACCAACAGAAACAATTGAAACTCCATTAGAGAAATCAGTTCCAAGTCCAGTGATTTGAATTGTATCTCCAACTGCAACATTTGCGACAGAGGTCAGGAAGATTTGAGTGGATCCAATACCAACTGTGCTTGCAACTGTTGTTATAAGTTCTCTTGCAGGTGGTGCTACAAGTGTTGAGATACCTACTCTTGCCCATGAAGCAAACCTGAAAGTTTCATGTATAGATCCAGCAGGTGATCCCCCAGTTAAATAAAGGTATTCATTTGGAGCGTATGTGTTTCTATTTTCTCCAAGAACACGAACTCCATTAACAAATGTTTCTTGATTGGAGTCATGTTTATCAATGTTCAAGTTGTAGAATGAAGCACTTCCTTTATCAGTTGCAACCTCTCTGTTGTATATTGCTACATCTGTTACGATACCTATAATTTCAACCGTGTCACCAGCTTGCACTCCGACTGCCAGTTGAACAGTGTTACCTGCTCCAAGAACAACGTATTCTGGACTTGCTCCACCTTTATCTAGTTTGACACCATTTAAGAATACTTGAGTATCAGGAACACCAGTTGGAATTCCTACGGTAAAGTTAGTTTGACCAACGCTTGCGATTGGTCTTGTAATCGTGACTGCTGTTCCAACATTAATCACATTTGAAATCGTTGATCCAGATCCAATAAAGACTGCTGTTGCTCCAACGGATACGATTGGAACTCCAACTGCAAAGGATGTTCCTGCACCAGTGATTTGAACACTATCTCCAACTGCTACATTAGTAACTGAATCAATTGAAATTTGAGTTGATCCTACACTTACACTTGCACCCGTGGAAACAGCAGTGATTAGAGTGAAGTTTTCTGGAATTGAAAATGTAGTAATCCCATGACGAGTGCCAGAGCCCAATTGTATAACTTCTAGTTTATCTCCAATTTCTGCTGATAAACCACCAAGCACTGTAACAGTTTTTGCAGTTCCAACGATTGAGAAGTCAGAATCAATTAGTTTGACTCCATTAAAGAAGACATCTACATCATTTTTAGAAAATGCCGTAACCGAAGAATCCGTAAATACCGTTTGACCTACACTTGTGGCAGTAATTGTTGTAAGTCCAATTCTTGCAGTTGAATAACGAATATTTTCAATAATGGACCCAACCTCAGGAATCTCATTTAAAGATGCAATTGAAGTAACACCAACGCTGTTAATTTCGTCTTTTGATATCTTAAGTCCATTAACAAAATGTTCATCATCAATTGTTCCGAGATGAATTGTTTCACCAGCACCTACTGTAACGGTTGCAACTCCGATTTTTCCTTCATCACGATAGGAATTAACAACAACTGATGATCCCGCTATGGGAGCAGGGCTGAGTTGAATTGCAGATGATACCCCTGCAGAAATACCAAAAGCAAGCTTAATACCATTAACAACAACATCTATTGGTGCTGTTGATGATACAACAGAATCTAATTCAATGAATACTGATTGTTCAGTTGCAGTCGTTGTGGCAATTCCAACTTTTGAATTACCTGTATATGAAAAAATATCAATGGCATCTGAGGTGAAAACATTAACGTTTTGATTTAAAATAACTGCATCACCTAATATAGGGAAATATGTTTCATTCTCAACTAATTTCACACCACGATAATAAACATCAATTGGTCTACCAGAGGCAATTCTTGCTGGTGTTCCAATTCCAGTGATAAATTTAAAGACTAGATCACCACCAACAGCAGTTGATGCAATACCAGTTCTAACCTCATTACTACGATAACCAACGAGAATAACATCGGAACCGACACCAACGGGATTATTAAAACCAATATATTTTTCACTTGCTGGGAAATTTAAATAAGTCTTATATTGTTTAAAACCCGCAACATATGCATCTGTATTGTCATAAGTAATTGAAGATGCAATGGGTAAAAATGAGAATTGCGTTACGATTCCAGTTGGACCCTCATGAGAGACGTATGCTCTTGTGTCTCTACTATCTACAAATCCTTTTCTTTGTGGAATATTGACATTTACACTGTTAGCAGTTCCAACAACAGAAATATCACCTCCCTCAAAATCAATGATCTTGATTCCACCTATGTTTCCTACGGGAGTCCCTGCATAACGAACGGTTAAACTTCCAACCTGACCAACATATCCTGAAACTGCAAATCCAACAAGGTTTACAACATCTCCTGCTCTCGTAGATGTTGCAAGAGAAACAATTGTGCCACCATCTGATGAAAACTCTGTTGGTTCAAGTTTGATACCATTAACAAATACGTTTAATTCATTGGGGTCATGAGTAAATGTAAACTGAGTTACACCAGCTCCTGCTGTGACATATATCTCAGATTTAATTCCTACTGGATCTTGCCATTGAACTCCACTACCAGTTGATATGAGAACTTGCCCACTTTGTCCTGTTGATCCACCCGCACTAACTTGACCTGCAAAAGTTGTAACCCCAGTAAATCTAGAATTATGAAAATCCCCACCAAAAACTGTCCCACCAATATTAACAACATTAAGAGTCGTGATTCCAGTAACTTGTAAATTTGTGATTACCTGACTAGATGCTGCTGATAAAGCAATTCCAGTTAAATTTGAACCATCACCGAAGTAAGTTACTGCGGAAACTGCACCACCGACCTGAATTTTTGCACCAATACTCGTCGTTCCCAGACCAACCTGTGTTCGGATGGAATTCTGGTTGAACAAATTAGGTGTGACTAACGCCGCTAGATCTCTTGCTCTTGACATGGTGACAGTTTTTAGTTATTTATTAGTTGATCTAAATTGATGGATAAATTGTGATTATCCCTCCCATCGCCGCGTGGGATGTGCATTGATAATAAAGAGTGTTCGGAGCATTAAATGGAATTTCAAATCTCAAAGTTCCATTGGAAACATTATTATTAGTAACTCCATCATCATATTGAGTTCCTGTGGAGCCGTTTACAGTGCTTTGAATTCTAAATGGATGAGCCCCCATACTATTCACAAACTCATACACTCTACCTCTTGCCAGATAGAGAGCAGGGTCATTTGTTGTTTGTGTAAATCCAATTCCAGTGAAAGTATAATTAGCATTGCCTGCGGTTGCTCCAAGAGTCCATTTACCACTTACCACATAAGAGGCATCACCATAATATGTGGCACCAGTTACGACACCGACAGTAGAAACACCAGAAACATTCAACTGACCTAGTGTTCCTAATGAAGTCAATGATGAATTAACAACACCAGATCCTAGAGTTGTTGATGTTAACACCGAAGTCCCATTGATCTTATAATCATTCCCTGATGTTAAGTTGATTCCACCAGAGGTTGTAAGACCAGAAACATTTAACTGTTTGGCAAATAGTGTCGATCCAGTGACCGTTGTAATACCAGCAAAAGTAGAAACACCAGTTACATTTAGATTAGTAAATGTGGAAGTCCCTGTCGTATCAATACCAACAATACTACCACTACTAGCAGATGCTGTTACGGTTACAATACCAGCAGAAATAGCAGATACTGTTAAGTTGTCTCCAAAGTCTATGGTTCCTGCGGTTCCAACTAATGTTCCACTGTCTTTGATTATGACACCAGAACCAGAACCGACAACACCAGTGAGTCCAGAACCATCTCCAACAAACTTAGTTGCGGTAATAATTCCAGAATAATTTGCATTACCAGTGCTTGTGATTGTTAATCCAGTGCCAATTTGAATAGTATCAGAGATTCCATTGAGAGTAATTGACCCTGTGCCAATTGTTAAAATTCCAGTGATTCTTGCATCCCCATTAACATGTAATGAAGTCCCTGATGCACCAACTGCTCCGACTTCTAATTTAAATCTTGGATTTGTGGTTCCTATACCGACATTAGAAAGTGTATGAATGCCAGCAGCAGTAGTTACAAATTGAGAGGATCCAACAATACCAGTGAGTCCAGAGCCATCACCGACAAAAGAGGTTGCAGTGATAACACCAGATACGGAAAGATTATTATTCAAAGTAATGGTTGCAACACCAGTCGTTGAATTATAAGCACTTACAATAATATTAGATCCAAAATTTAAATTATTTGCAAGACCAATTACAGAATTATCATCTTGGAGTTGAATATAACTTCCTGCTGCTCCAACAAATGGTTGTTGATGTGTAACTGCCTCTACTAAATCTCCCTCTTTCGCACCCTCAGTAAGAGTAAATGTTGTTCCATCAGACGCAGTAAAGTCATTATTATATAATAGTCTAGTTCCATTTAAATAAACATCAAGATCACCAACCAAATATCCTCCACTGAATGGGAAAAGTGTTTGATCTGGGTTAGCAATGAAATTTCTTCTAACAATATAACCACCTAACACCTCACCAATTGGTGCAGAATAAGTAAGAACTTCTACAACATCACCATTAATAGCATTAAATGCAAGAATTACGTTTGTACCATCAGTAGCAGTAAAGTCCGTTCCATTTAATTGTCTAACACCATTATAATAACATTCAACAATTGTACCAACGGACGTTGAATACCCTGCTGTAAATGCAAATATGTTGGTAGTGACTCCAACATTATATGCTTGATTTCTAAATCCAAGAGTTGTTACTCCAACTTTAATATGTGCAATGCCCTTGGAATCAACATTAACACTGGAAATACCGACTCCATAAAAATTAAGTGTTGTTCCAGTTCCAATAAGAACTCCACCAGATTGAATTCCAACTGATGATATTCCAGTGGTGCCACTGATAAAAATATTAGCTGTTGATCCACTTACTGTGACAAGAGTTGCACCGATTCCTGCAAAGTTGAGAGTTGTGACACCAGTTCCAACAACAACCCCACGAGATTGAATTCCAACTGCTGCATGGAAGGTTGTTGTAAATCCTGGTGCTAATGGACCAAGAGTTGTCAATCCTGAGAGAACAGTTCCACCGTTTACCACCAGATTTTGGATTGTTCCAATACCTGTTACATTTAAATTTTTGGTGGTGGTAATACCAGTTACATTTAATTCATTTAAATTTGCAGTATCAAAAGTAAGATCATCTAAATTAATGTCACCAGTAACTCTTAGGTCTCCAATGACAGTAAGTGCAGTAACACCGGTGCTAACACCACCATCAACGGTGGATATACCAGTAATATAAACATTATTTTTAAAGGTGGATATACCAGAAAAAGTAGATATTCCAGTGACTACTAAGTCTGTAACTCCAATTCCACCATTTACATGTAAGATATGTTTTGGATTTGTCGTTGCAATTCCAACCCTGCGGGTATCAGCGTCCGCAAAGATCAGACTTGTATTGACCTCTATTCCATTCTTGACTGTAAAATTTTTATTAATAGCCATTAGTGCTCCTGAGGTTCACTGTCCCCCCTTCGTTTATTTATATGTTTTGTTGTTACAATCGACTATTAGTTTGAAATTTGACCGAAAGGTTTCCACTCATTTGTCGTAGTATATACATAACCAATAAAACCTCCCTTTACTGGGTTTGCACTATAAACAATATCACCAACAGATCCAGCAGTAGTTGGAGTTGCAATTCCGACTGTGTGTTTTCTAGATACAGTTGCATTACCTTGAATAAACAGAGATGAAACTTCTACACCCTTTGATGATGTTGCAACGATCTTCTCATTAAATACAACTGGACCATCAAATTCAGAAACAATAGTATTATCTGGACCACCCTCAACACGAATTGATCGACTAATATTAGCCTCTAATGGAGTAAGAACATCAAATCCAATACTTACGTCATCCTGAGATGCATCTTGACCGGTGACAGTTGGAATTGGTGCATCAACAACCTCTTCCTTTCCTGTTGCTGAGCTAACTCTCTTATTGCCAATGTAAAACTCACCCGCGTCATTCATACCAGTGTAAACAACAATTCCACCATCCTCCTTAGATGCCTGAGACAAGAACTTCTCCTTTACAGAAAGAACTCTATTTTGTTTTTGTGGAATTGAAGTTGAGTAATTTCCTGGTCCATATCCAACGTATTCAAAAGTATGACCAGATGCACGAATAAATGAGTTTCTTCTAAATTCAATCGGAATAACTCTAATTTTTCTAATCACAGAACCATTTAAGTGAGTTTGTCTGCGAGTTCCAAGAACTCCACGGAAAACACGTAATGAGTCAAGTGCAATAATAGATCTTTTAATTCTTACAATTTCATCATCAATTAATAAGTAATCTCCAATCTTAAAATTAAGATTATCAGAATTAGTGACACTCACATTTTCATCAGTTAAACTTGTGATTGCTGCTGATAAAGTTGAACGGATACCACCATATGGAGGAATGAGTCTTCCACCGATGTTTTCGTTTGCAATTGTGATATTGCCATCATTTGCACGGAAGTTCAAAATATCAGTTACAACAAATGAATCACCACTGAACGCTGGTGCTGTTGTTCCAATTCCAAGATTTACAGTAAAAGATGTAAGTCCAACGACTTCAATGACTGGGGCTCTTTGATTATAAACTGATTGATTTGCTCCAACAATTTCAATACCATTTCCTGGTCTAAAACCATGTGCAATTGATGTTGTGACAGTTGCAATTCCAGTCGCTATGGTATAGTTAATAGCACTCACTGGAACAACTTGATCATTTACGTAGGCACTTGAAAAAATAGTCTCAGTAATTCCAAGTCCAGCAGTATTTGAAGGTCCATACGCAATTCCCTCAAAGGATCTAACATCCACACGATTAACATTACCAGTTGTAATTCCAACAATTCTATAATTATTATTATACTCATCATATGCTGCGGATGTGATGCCAGCAACACTAATAAGACTATTAAAGTTATTATAGATTGAAGTTACACTCACAACTCCAACTGTATGCCCAGATGAAGTTGTAATTCCAATGACAGCGAGAGTGTTTCCAATCCCATAAGCACTGCCACCATCCATGATCTCAACTGATGATATTGATCCTGCTGCACTCACAGTGATCTTTGCTGTTGCAAATTTACCGGTGACTGAAGTTCCAATTCCAACTAAATTAGCATTGTAATATCTTTCAATGGTTCCACTACCAGATCCATATCCTGCACCAGCATTTACAATGCTAACGGAGGTGATTGGATTAAGTCTGTGTTCAGTTTTAAAATGAAGTGTGTGTGATGTTGTTGAAGTTGATACGATATCAGTTAAACCAATTCCAATTCCAATTGCAGATAATCCTCTATCAAGAGTTTCTCTCGTAAGACTTTTCAGGGGATCATCAACTACAACTTCACCAATTGGATTTGGTAGAGCAAATGTAACTGTCCCTCTTGGATCAATATTAGGATTATCTCGATCTGTTTGAGGATAAAAATTTGTAATTGGTTGCGTAAATTTAAATCCTGTAAATGGTGTGACACTTGGCGTGTTTGAATTGTTAACTAATAAAACATGATAGATACCATCTTGTTGATTTGCAACATATTCTTTATATAAGGTTGAACGATAAATTGAATAAGAGTCTCTGAAATTTTTTTGTATGAATCGTGGGAGATTTGTATCTCTTACGGAAGTATCACTACTAAATGTCCCTGGATTTGTTGAGATACCAATAGAAAATTGTTTTGCACTTGATACTCCAACAACTGTATACAATCCATTAAATCCAGAGCTGCCTGCACCCGTTGTATTGTTGGTGCTTTTGATTTTTCTTGTCTCTACAACTGCACCTATTTGTAGATAATGTGGAAGTTCAGTTTCAATTCTAGCAATATTGCTCGACCAATGTGCATTGGAGATAAAGTTAAAGTTTCTGATCTCTGTTTGATCTGATAGTGTTGCAGTTGTATTTGAAAAATATTTCTGAATGCTCGACGTTGTGAACCCAGATGTATTACTAGAACTTTGAACAATGTATCCATCAATTGGTGGTCTTGCATTTACCGATTCTTTTGGAATTACAAAACGGATTCTATAAACAGTATCAATAGATGTTCTTTTATCTTGAATTCTATTGAAAAATGTTCTTGGAGTTGCTGCTCCTAGTCCTGCAACACCAGCACTTTGTATTCTAGAATATAGAGTATTTTGTGTTGATGCAGTTGAAACATTAATATACCACTGATTTACATTACTATCAAATTGTATTGGATGTCCAATATCACCTGGTTTTTTATCAACAACTCTACTAACAACCTGAAGAGTCCCCCCTTTATTATTAAAAATTAAATTATTATCATTGTTCGCATCATTTAAACTTGTCGCAAGTTTGACTTGATTATTAGTAGAAATTCCAGATCCACTCGTGATGACATGATAAATTCTGTTATTTTTCAATCCATCAGGAATTTGACCAGTGTTGGAATAAACTCTAACAGTTTCACCATTGACAAATTGATGAGGATCTTTGAATGTAATTACATTACTTGTAATGCTATTTACTCCGACAGAACTCTTGTTAACAATTGAGGTTTTTGAACCGATTGCTTTATTCGTGCTTTGCTGTGTGCTTGGCATCACAATGTTAGCAAAAAATTCGCTGGTGATTCCACTAACAGAAAGATCTACTTTAAGTGAATCATTTCTATTTGCCCCAATTGAAAATCCTTGAAGAACATTTTCGGGTGGTGAATCAAAATTAGTTTCTCCAAAAAGATATAGATGTCCTGTTGATGCTACACCAACTGTTCTTGATATATCAATTGAAAGATACTCAATACTAATTGGATTTTTTTCATCAATATATTTTGGTGGAATAATGTGGCTAATATATCCATGATCGTCTTGTGGGAAAGCAGTATCTCTAAATCCTCTTGCAACAAGTGCTTTTGCACCAAAGTTTGAGTTAGAGTTTGTAACGCTTTGATCTCCGCCACTTTCCGCAACAAAGTGCTCTGTAAAACCAATTGCAAAAATTGAAACTAATTGCAAAACAGAATTATTGGTGCATTTAATGTGAAAATTTGAATATGATGGTTTATAAACTGCGTTTGAATCTGTGTGAAGATTCTCATTTCCTACAACAGAGGAATCTTCATACAATCCAGTTGTTTGATTATATTTTACAAATGCATTATTATCTTTTTGCAGACCAATTCCAGTGTATTGAGCAACAACCATGGATTTAAATCCAGTTGCTTTATTGCCATCAGCGAAGAGACCACACATTCCATAAACAGAACGTAAAGATATATTAAAAATATATGGTGATGCTGATGTAACAGTATCAACTGAAATATTCAGAGTTGCACTGGATACTGTTGGTAGAGGGTTGATTGGTGATATGGGCACACTGTATTTAATTTGCGTGTTGCTAATAACTTCTTTAACAACATATTGCCCATCATACCCAGCTGATCCAACTCCATCAATTTGAATTGGAGTGTCTACATCAAGACCCTCAACTGGTGAATTAAGAGTTACTGTAATATCTGTGCTAGTGACGACACCATTGCCAGATTTGATACTTGAAATACCAACCTGTTCACCGGTTGATCCTACAATTCTATATTCATCAATCTTTGGTTGAATGTCAACCTGAGACGATGGTGGGTAGTCTGGTGAAATTTGACGACCACTTGAGGGACCATAAGCAAGACCAACTTTTTCATAATACATTTCAAGATCAGTTCTTCCTGCATTATGAGTCAGAAAGGCATCTTTAATGTCAACATCATTAACACCATCTGCGTATTCAAAAACAGTGAGTTTGTGATGAGAAAAATTTGGCACGGATAAATTTGATGCATAATCAATGTAAACTGATTTATTTGGATCAGCATCAAAAATTGAAAACTGCCAAATATACGTAGTCCCTGTGACTCTCAATAATGCACTTTTTTCAATGTTATCATTTAAAGAATTAGGAACATAAAGAGGTCTAAGTCTAGTTTTTCTCAAATCAAAACCAACGATTGATGTTCCTCTTGGAATAATAACACCACCAAAAACACTGTTAAATTTATGTAAGATATTATTTTTTGATTCTAAATTTAAATTACTTGAAAGTGTGATCTCTAATGACTCTGTAAGAGTGTCACCAGATCTGTTGTGATACTGATCAGATCCAATTGGAATGTAACCTGGACGATTATCAATATAATGATCACCTGGATATAAAAAAATTGTAGTTTTACTAAATCTATCGTTATCTTTTCCTGCTTGATACGAAAATCTTGCTGATTCTAAAAGAGCTCTCTGAATGGTTTTAAATGGTCTCGCAAGAGAATTGCCTTGATTTTCAATACTATCTGTGGCATCACGATCACTGGGATTGACATAAAGTATTACGCCACTGTTATTTTTAAGAAAATTATCCAGTCTGCTAAGACCCATGGTATTTAAACACTATATTCCGTTGGATTATTTATGTTCTCAACAAATCGTGAATAAAATAAATCTATTTTTTCCAAAATAATTTTAGAGACTTATCAAACACCATCACATATCGGTGTTTGCGGGAGCGTTCTCTCCATTCTCCTTCGGCACCTTTCACTTTTCCACGAGAATGTTTTGTCCCATCTGCAAAGTAGAAATCTTTTTTTGAATCTGATAAACCAGCATAAACAAAGTTACAAGCACGATAAATTGTGCCACTATGAAAATCACTATCAGCATAAGAGATGATTGCTTTTACATTAGTATCTTTTCGAAATTGTTTAATTGCTCTTGATACAAACCAAGAGGTGATATTGTATTCTTCTAATTGTATATCAGGATGAACACAAAGTCGTGAGAGTTCATAAAGTCCCTCTTGTTCGTGTCTCTCCAATCCAAATGCCCCTTGCGCTATCTCTGGGACTGGAAGCCCAGTAAAGATACAAACTCCTAGTAATCCACCAATTTTAAGAGGACAGAAGTCATTTTTTAAAAACAAACCATAATTATAACCACTCCTAAAAGATTTAGAAACATCTTTTAGATAGTGGTATTCAAGTAAAAGTTCCTCTGCCTCTCTTTTACTGACTTTATCAATATAAAACTCACTTTTCATTCATCATATGTTCTACTGTATTTGCGACATCATTCATCGCATCTCTCAAGTTTGTTTGCTGTCCCGATTCTTGTTTGATAATCGGGCGATGATCATCCACAAGAGTCCACCGCCACTGTTTCATCTCATTACAATACCAGAGATTAATTTTCATTTTTTTGATATTCTAGTTTGACCCAATTTATCAGAGCATATGATTCAGTTAGTTCTGATTTATATTCTTGATAGTTAACATCATCTAGCATATTTTCTTTTTCAAGAAATTCTAACTCACTGGAAAGAAAATCAATATAGTGATTAAAAGCAGTGATGGCAAGTTGCCGATCCCGTTGTGATAGTAATGACATTTGGAGTTTTTGCGAACTCAAAGCCCCCGCTCGGAATCGAACCGAGAATCTTCCGCTTACAAGGCGGATGCAGTAACCGTTATGCTACAAGGGCTTATTTACGATGGTTCTGTATCTAATCAACAGGCAACATTTCTGGATTTTCTAAATCTACCTCAAACATAAGAGGATGACACTCTTCCATTATTAAGTAGTAAGATGACTGATATAAGTCTTCTGGTTCATAAGAGAGATTTTGATTTGCCTCCTCTACAATTTCGGTGGTGTGAAAACCAGTGTGTGGAAGTTCATCAAATGTAAAAGGAATTCCATTGATAAAATACATAAGAGCAATAACTGTTCTTCTGTTATACCAACAATAAGCAGCATCTATGTGATATTTCATAGACAACCGATTTTTGATTATTTAGGTAGGCGTGGTCGGATTCGAACCGACACTGGATCGATTTTAAGTCGATTTTCTCTGCCTGTTGGAATACACGCCCAAGAAATCACCCAGAATAGGTGATTGAATTATACTTGAAAAACTTTCAGAGTGTCAACTTAATTTCTTTTTGTGACATCCAGCAATATTTTGCTGTTTTAGAAAGATTCCACTATACTCCCATTCAAATCTGCTGGATTAAAAAAATCAATCGCGTTCAACTTCACATCCAGCAATGGCACCAGTCACAATTCCAACTGGAATAGACCACGGCATTGCATCTGGTTTTGAAATTCCAGCAGCAATACCACCACCTAAAATACCTCCAAGAATTGATCCTCGCACACAGTTACGATTTGAAACAGGACGAGGAGAATAAGTTGCAGGAGGTCTTTGCTCATAGTAGTGAGAGACAGGAGCATTGTCACATGATACCTTAACCTCATCATAATAGGTTTTTACATATCCAGGGTTGGATTGTGTTCCAGGAACATACTCCTCACGATAAACCTTTTTTACACAGGTTTGTGAAGCAGACCAACCTGGGCGATAATTATCGTAATTATTTGGATATGCAAAAACTGCTGTCGGAGTGAATGTGAGGACAAGTGCTAGAAGTGTTTTCATTTTAGGAAAATTTGGGTTCTGTGTAAACTAGTTCATCTGTAAGAAATTCTCTACAAACTTCAAGAATTTCCATAAATTGATCGGGAGTCTCACAATTTACAATTTGTGTTTCTCCCTCACTAGAATAGAGGTAAAAACGACGAGAGTTGGTGTCAACCACACATCGAGTCAGATACTCTTCCTCATCGGACTTGATATAAAGATTTTCTCGGTTGCGTTCAGTCATGGATTGATGTCTAACATATGTATCATAGCATGATTCTAAAAGTTCTACAACCAGGTGTGTGCCAGTTTCTCAGGTGTCTCCAAACTGTCCGTAATCACCAGAAATCGCAATCGTTGCGATATTATCAACAACAAAGACTGAGCTGATTCCAGATCCAGAGAAATTGAGAGTTGTGGCAGCTCCAACCAGAAGTCCATCTGATCTAATTCCAAGAGTAGTTCCAGTTCCAGTAGGTGATATTGACTCTAATGAGAAATTAAAAGATGTTTGAGCAGTATCTCCAAGAATGTTTGATACTGATGCTGTGATTGTATAGTTTGTTTTATTTGTTAGTGTCTGTAAATCAGCAGATGGAAATGTAATTGTAGCAAAGTTATTTGCCATCTGTTGATTATAAGTCAAGTTTGATGTAAGTGCCACAGAGACAAACTGAGTGTTCTCAACATTCGTTGTTATAATTTGAAGTGTTTGATTTGAAAGTTTTTCTGATATTGATAATACATCACCAAAACTTGGAAGAATAGAAATAGTTGGTTGTTGAGGCATTTATCTTTACATCATGCGAAAGTATCTATATTTGCCATAACATTAAGAGCAGCATTAATACCATCAAGCTCTCGATTATTTTCCCTAATACTAATTCTTGATCCCCAATTTCCAAATTGAAGTCTTGTTTTTTGTGACTTGATTGAATTCACTCCATTTGTGAGAGTGCTAAGTCCTGCTCTAATTGTAGCAATTTGACTTTCTTTCGCATTAATCTGAGAAAGTGCAGAACTACACACAGACCCACCACTTCCAGTGATTTCATAATAAGTTCCTAGACTTGTAGCAGAAAATTCACCGTTATAAATTCCATTCACAAAGATTACGGAAGTTGCACCAACTCCTGTATTTGCAGAGGTCACAGTCTGATGACTTTCTCCTTGAAATGCATCATCATTTAACACGGAAGTATTTTCAAGTTGAGGAAACACCCATGCTCTCAGTCTGTCTGGATAAACTGGTGCAGAGGATACTACTGATGTTAAAATGCCAACAACAGGAAGACCAGTAATTGGGTTTATGTTTGGAAGACCAGTAAGTGGGTTTATAACTAGTTGTGTTAATCCTCTATTCACTAAACTAGTTGATGCTGACCCTGCCAGAATAAAATTTCTTGATTCAACAGCAGAATTATTTGCGCTTATCGAACATGTTCGAATTGGATGTCCTAAAACATTATTTCCACTACTTGCTGCAAAAGCATTATTCGAAATAATAATAATTTCTAATTTTAATTGATTAATTGAATTGATTCGATCTAAAATTTCATCATCAATTAAAGTGCATGGTGTTTTAAATGCAGATATTTCTGTTGATGCAATACCTACATTTTCATTTAATTGTTGATTGGTGGTTGTTAAACCAATTTTTCGCTCTGTGAGATTATTAACAACAAATGCATTGTCAGATGCAGACATAACTATTAATTAAAAAATTCTTCAAATATTTATGGTATTGATTGATCACTAACTAATTTGATTAATACTATATTCATTATTATCACCTGGATAGTCTGTTGGTGATAATCCAGGATATTCTGCAATGTTTTTTTGAACATCCTTTCGTTCTCCAAAAACTACATAACTACAATTTACTGGTCCTCCTAAATTATTCTTTATAATAATTTTTGTTCCCCATTCAATTTTTTCAATAAAAAGTTCTTGATAAGATCCAATCGGGGTCAGCGTTGCACCAATTGTCTCAGCGTCCACTAAATCTTTCCAATAATCAGGAAGTTCAATAATGTTGTTATTACTTAGTTTCCCTCTTAGATAAACTTCTGCCTCAGGACCTTCGACACAAATATACCTTAAACGATATCCATCTTTGGACGGATGAGGAATATCAAATGATTTTTTAGATCCTATTTGAGCTTGTAGTTGAGAAATCGTAGGAGATGTTATGGCACCAACTCTTACTCCTCCACTGATTGTTGCAGTTCCCGTGCATAAAATATTCCCTTGAATTCTAACATCGCCTTGAAAAGCAGATTGAGAGACT
>Ga0194124_10003435_pt1 | contig 16589 bp, 16 predicted proteins | sample TA2KigCas0mmetaG_FD_148605 | JGI IMG/M metagenome (GOLD analysis project Ga0194124, IMG submission 148605) | Freshwater microbial communities from Lake Tanganyika, Tanzania - TA2015031 Kigoma Deep Cast 0m | ecosystem: Environmental > Aquatic > Freshwater > Lake | place: Tanzania: Lake...
GTTGGGAGACAACGACGCACTCGACCCTCCAGGGGCTGAAGCCCCTGGAGGCAGCTCCCTGCTGAGCTGCAGCATGACCATATCCACCAACTCTCATAAGGCCTGGCCCAACGAACGGAGTCACTTCAGTCAGAATATTAAAAAGGGCCTGTATAAGCTGGGTTGGGCTGGTCATGACTGAAGGAATCTAAATCAGTCAATGGCATAAACTCGTGATCTCGATTAAAGTGCCTTAACACTGCGAATACTATTTGAGAGACTTTAGTATAATATTCTTTTGATACGGCTGGAGATGTTGGGCACGGATGCCCAGGGAATGATAAGCGCGCTGGTCGTGATAGGAGATCGTTATCTACCCCTTCTGCGATTCTAGCAATGATCTCAGATGCAATGCCGCAGGAGCTCTCTGCATGGTCAACAACTATAATACGCCCCGTTTTGTTGACAGATGCAATTATATGCTTGCAGTCCAAGGGACGCAAGCATCTTATGTCAATAACTTCTGCGCTGATATTATAATATTTTAATTCAACGTTTGCAGCTCTGCATTCATTGACTCCATAGGCAAGCGACACTAAAGTAATATCGGTACCTTCGACGATACACGTACACCCTTCAAGTGGCAACGAATAGTATTCATCGGGGACACAACCCTTGACCGAATATAGCCACCTGTGCTCCAGAATAAGGACTGGATTGTCATCCTCAACAGCTGCAATCAACATACCTTTGGCATCATAGGGGGTTGAAGGCATAATCACCTTCAGGCCTGGGATATGGGCAAACCATGCATGCAGACTTTGACTGTGTTGTGGCCCCTGCCCCCAGCCGCGTCCAATGATCATGCGAATCACAAGCGGGACGCTCATCGCACCATTAAACATGTAATGCCACTTTGCAGCTTGGTTGACGATCTGATCAATCGACACAAGCGCGAAATCAAGACGTTGATGAGTAAGGATTGGACGCATGCCAGTGATTGCACTGCCGATTGCAACCCCAGTGATGGCATTCTCGGATAAAGGGATGTCAAAGACACGTTCTTCTCCGTATGTTTCCTGCAACCCCAATGTTGTGCCAAAAATACCCTTGGGGTCAGGGACCCCAAGCCCCATCAAATAGCTGTCTGGATACTTGGCTAAGCACATATCCTGTGCTTCACGCAGGGCTTCCGCATAGGTGAGCTCTCTTGTTCCCCTTTCTTGTTCAGGCCCAGTATCTTTTGCTGGTGAATACACATGCAAGCCTGCTGAAGCAGGATCAGGAAACGGATCGCTAAGTGCTGCTGAGAAGGAAGCCTCGATTTCCTCCCGGATGGCATTGATCTCATCTGCTTCCAACACGGTGGCTGATTCCTGTGCGCTGATAACTAAAGGATCACGCTGTTTCCACTGCTGGAATTCTGCCTCACTTCGGTAGCCGATGTCATTGTCGTAACCAGGACCGCAATGCTCCAACCAGCGGTAGGTGGGAAGCTCCATGAATACAGGCCCCGCACCCAGGCGCAAATCCTGTACAGCGGCACAGGCCTTGCTATACACGTCCTGTGCATTATTCCCATCGGCTTGGACTGTCTTTACCCCATGCCCGGCTGCCAGATCTGAAATCGATCGCTGTGGAGGCTGCCTGACCTCCAATGGGGAATAGACGGAATAGAGATTGTTTTCACAGACAAATAGAATTGGCAATTTTTTGAGTGCGGCGAAATTCAGGCTTTCATGTACAACGCCTGCCTCCATCGCTCCGTCGCCGAGAAACACGACCACAACGCGCCCCTTGCCCTCGCGTTGAGCCGTGAGCGCAGCACCAACTGCAATCGGCACCGTACTTCCCACAATGGGCGTTGCACCAATGAATCCAGCGGTCTGATCGGTGAGGTGCATCGATCCGCCTTTGCCCCCACAGCATCCTGTGGCCTTGCCGTAGATCTCTGCCAGCATGGCCTTGAGATTGCCGCCCTTGGCCAGATAATGGGCATGATTGCGATGGCCGGAAAATGCCCAGTCCGAGGGTTGAAGGGCAGCGCACACACCCACGGCTGCTGCTTCTTGGCCGATGCTGAGGTGCACCGGGCAGCGCATCTGCTGCTGTGGATAACGCTTGGCAATTTCTTCCTCCACCATTCGGATCCGTGTCATGGACCGAAGCAGTTCCGGCTGTGCTGTCATTAATTCAGATCTTACTTGCTGTTTGTCCATGGATCAGAGCTTCAGCCGCTGCATCCACCTCACCGTGTAGCACGTCTCTTCATCGGGCAGGGCGTTCTGCTGGAAGGCCTCAGCGATCTCGCTGATCGCATCGGCCACGCTGTGGCTGGGCTGGAAGCCGGTGGCCAGCAGTTTGCTGGAATCTTGGCGATAGGAGCGGGGATCGTTGGAAGCGCTCACCACGATCTCGGCGCCGATCTTGCTCTTCACCCGATCAGCGATGTCGAGAATCGAGATGTTTTCAAAGCCCGCGTTGTAGCAGCCACTCGGAATCTCGGGGTGGGCCAGAAAGTGGCGATACACATTGGCAATATCCTGAATATGGATGTTGGGCCGCGTCTGATCGCCACCGAACACGGTGATTCGGCCATTCTTGAGCGCCTGGTAGCTGAGCATGTTCACGCTCACATCCAGCCGCATGCGGGGTGAGACACCACAGACGGTGGCCGGACGGATGCAGTGCACTTGCATCTGATTCTGATAGGAAAGGAACACCCGCTCGGCCACCATCTTGGTTTTGTTGTACACCGAGATCGGCACCAGGGTGAGGTCTTCGGTGACATTCGGCTCGTCTTTCACCCCATAGACACTGCCGGAGCTGGCGAAGATGAACTGTTTCACCCCGGCGCGTACGGCCCGATCAGCCAGCTGCTGGCCGGCCAATACGTTCACCTCCCAGCTGAGGGTGGGGTTGAGCTCCACCGCCGGGTCGTTGGCGATGTTCGCCAAGTGGATGATCGCCTCCACGCCCTCCAGGGGAATCGCGTCGGTGTCGCGGATATCGAGCTGGAGGTTGGTGAGATTGGCGTGCTGAGGCAGGTGGTTGCCGAACCACTGAGTGTCGACACTCAACACCTCATGGCCATCGGCCAACAGCAGCGGTACCAATACCGAACCTTTGTAGCCGCAGCCACCGGTGACTAGAAGTTTCATGCTTTGTGTTGATAGGTCCAGGGAAGGGTCTTGAGCTGTTCGAGGTGATCATCCACCCAGGCCAGGGTGTCAGTGAGGCCCTCTTCCAGGCTCACCTGATCACTCCAACCGAACGCCTCGCGGATGGAGGTGCTGTCAAGCAGGTAGCTCTGGTCTTTGCCCAGCCGCTCACCACTCTCCTCCACGACAGCGCTGAAGGGCACCCCACAGCGCTCGCAGATCCGCTCCACCAGGGCGCGGATGCTGATCGGCTCGCGGGTGGAGAGGTGCCAGGTGGAGCCGGGATCGGCCTCCAGCGCCAGCCGCAGGGTGGCCTGCATGGCATCGCGGATGTGGATGAAGCAGCGCTCCGAATACCCGCCGCCGTGGAGCTGCATCAGCTTGCCGGTGCGGGCGCTGAGCATGGCCCGGGGAATGATGCGGTAGAGCTGCTGGCCGGGCCCATAGACATTGGCCGCCCGGGTGAACACCACCGGAAAGCCGTAGGCCTTGTGGAAGCTGTGCAGATGCAGGTCGCAGGCGGCCCGGCTCACGGCGTAGGGCGTGCTGGGTGCGAAGTGGTTGTGCTCGCGGATCCAGCCTTGGTCGGTGCTGCCGTACACCTCGGGGGTGGTGACATGCACGTATTTCTGCAGGAAGGGCCGCTGACGCAGCGCATCGTGCAGCGCCACCTGGCTCACCACATTGGTCTGGTACCAGTGGGTGGGATTCAGCCAGCTCTCGGCCACCATGCCCTGGGCCGCGAAGTTTACCACCACCGCCGGCTGCACTTGATCGATCAGCTGCAGCAGCTCGGGCAGCTGGCTGTTGAGATCGATGGCCTGGAAGTGGAAGTTGTCTGCAGTGGCGAGTGGGGATCCCGTTGTGGGCTTTGGCCAGCGGTAGGGCAGGAAGACGGGATCGGGCTCCGGAGAGCGGCTGACTCCCCACAGTTGATGGCCCGCCTGCAGCGCCTCGAAAACAAAGTGGGAGCCGCTGAAGCTGTTGCTGGCGATCACCAGGATCTTCAAGCTCGTCATGAAGCAAGCACCTCCTCCAGGCTGTTACGCAGGGTGTCGCCGCTGATTGGCGTGTTGCCCATGGTTTCCACCGCCAGGGCCGCCATGCAGCAGGCCAGCGCAGCTGTAGGCATCATCGCCTGGCGGCTGGCCAGGCCCGTGGCCATCACCGCCAGCACCGAATCGCCCGCTCCTGCTACGTCCAGGGGATTCACGCTCAGAGCAGGGAACGGCTGGCTGAGGATTCGGCCGTCGCTGCCTCTGTCGTAGACGATGAAGCCCTCAGCCGCCAGCTTCACGATCAACCGCTCGCAGTTGGTGTCAGCCAGCAGCTGCTGGCTGAGGCTCTCCAGGCCGTTGTCCTTGTCCTGCAGCGCTAATCGCAGCTCCCGCTCATTCGGGCTCAACAGCGAGAAATTCTGAAAGCGGGTGATCGAGCCCACCTGGCTGCTGCACTGCAGATCGCCGAACAGCAGCAGCCCATGGCGCTGGGCCAGCTCCTGCACCACCGCCAGCACCCGCGGCGTCACCACCCCATAGACGAAATCAGACACCACGATCCCCTGGGCCTGGGGCGCCAGCGCCTCCAGCCGGGCGATCAGCTGCTCTTCGATCGGGCCATCGATGTTGTGCTGCTCCAGCCGGCTCACCCGGAACAGCTTCTGGTTGTCCACCAAATAGCGCTTCTTGAAGGTGGTGGGCCGTGAGGGATCGCGCGTCAGCGCATCGCCGATACCCTGAGCCTGCAGCTCCTGCTGCACCAGATCGGCCGTGCTGTCGTTGCCCACCACAGACACCAGATCCACCTGGGCCCCCAGCGCCCGGATGTGGGCCGCCACCACCGCCGCCGCACCGATGAAGTTGCGCCGGGCCAGCTCGCGCACCACCACCACCGGCGCCTCGGCGCTCATGCCGATCGCTTCGCAGGCGGCGTACTGGTCCACGATCGTGTCGCCCAGCAGGATCAGCCGTGCCTCGCGCCAGGCCTGCATCGAGTCCACCAGATCGGCCCGAGTCAGGCCCTGGCGCTTGCAGGCGGCCGCAAACTGCAGGCGCCGCTGCTGGCGCAGATCGCACTCGCTGCGGGTGAGCAGATCGGCGCTGGTATAGCTCACCTCGCCGGCGTGGAACTGCACGCTGGCGCCCTGGGCCTTGAGCAGCGCCAAGGGTTGCTCCAGCCACAGGGCGCCCTGGAGGTCGGTGCCGAGCACCAACACCTCAGGACTGAGGGTTTGGATCGCTTCGCCCAGCTCATCGGCCTGCAGCAGCACGATCGCATCGGCGATGCCGAGCAGGCTTAGCGCCTCAGCCCGCTCCGGCTGGCGGAAGGGATAGGGCGGCGGCTGATCCGGTGGCCCGTCGCCAATCAGCGCCACCGCGAGCGAAGCGCCGAGGCTGCGGGCATGGCGCAGGTAGCGGATATGGCCCGGATGGATGGTGGTGAAGTGGCCGTAGGTCAGCACACAGCCCTGCAAGCTGGCGGCCTGCTCGAGTGTCAACAGCATCTGGCTCACAGGTCGATCATCACGCGGCCGGCGGTGGTGCCATCGCGCATCGCGGCGATGGCGTTGTTGATCTGCTCCAGCGGAAAGCCCCCGCTCACCAAGCGATCTACCTGCAGGCGGCCCCGCTGCAACAGGCGCAGATAGCGAGGGATGTCGTGCGCCGGACGGCTTTCACCGCCGTGGGAGCCGGTGAGCAGCTTGCCGAAATGCAGCGGCAACGTGTGCAGGCTCACGTTGTTGCCCTTGCGCGGCACCCCCACCAGGATCACCCGCCCCTGGCTGTGGGTGAGCCGGTAGCCCTGCTCGATCACGGCCGGCACGCCGGTGTTGTCGATGAACACATCCAGCGGTTGTCCATTTAAGGCCTCCTTGATGGAGGCTTCCGCGTCGTCGCGGCTGCTGTTGATGGTGTTGGTGGCCCCCAATGTGCGGGCCAGCTCGAGGCGGCTGTCGAACAGATCCACGGCGATGATCACCGAGGCCGAAAGCAAGGCGGCGGCCTGGATGATGTTGAGGCCGATGCCGCCGGCACCGAACACCACCACAGCCTCGCCCATGCGCAGGCCGGCGTTGTTTTCCACCACCCCGAAGCCGGTGGTGATCGCGCAGCCGAACAGGGCGGCGGCATCGGGATCGGTGCCTGCCGGCACCCTGGTGCAGCGGTTTTCGCTCACCACGGCGTGACGGTTAAAGGTGGTGACCCAGCCGGCATTGAGCGGCTCACCCCGCCAGCGGTACTGCGGAGGATCCGCCTGGATGCCGGCACCGGTGCGCCAGTGCAGCACCACGCTGTCGCCGGGTTGCACGTGCTTCACGCCGGGGCCGATGTCCAGCACCGTGGCGAAGCCCTCGTGACCCATCAGGTGCGGCAAATAGCGATCAGGGCCCTTCACCCCGTCGATCTCACCTAGCTGGGAACCGCAGATGCCGCTCACCTTCAGCTGCACCAGCACCTGGCCCACGCCCAGTTCGGCGGGGAGTTCGATCGTGTCGACCACCAGGGGCTGCTGCTGGGCCACGAGGATCGCGGCCTGGGTGGTGCTGGGGCGATGAATAAGGGGGGTATTGCTCATTCGAAATAAATGAAGGAGTAATCACCGCTGTAGCCGGTGTGCTCAAACCACCACTGCCAGGCTTCCGGTGTATGGAAGGCCTCGCAAGTGACCTGCCAGTACAGCAGATTCGCCTTCTCGGCCTGGTTGCGCCAACTCTCCACACACAGGTATTTGTTGGCCTTGCCCACTCGCTCCATCTCCCGCAACGCTGGATCCAGCTCCTGGGCGTGCAGGCAATGCAGGGTGTTGATCGAGATCACCAGATCGAAGTGATCATCGGGCCAGGGCAGCGCTGTAGCTGATCCAACCTGCAGCCGATCGCGGATCTCCTCCTTGCTGTTGGCGATCGCATAGGCGGAGAGATCGATGCCAAGGATCTCGGCATCGGGAATCACCTTGAGGAGGTCGTAGAGCAGAAAGCCCTTACCGCAGCCGATGTCGAGAATCTTCGGTTTTGCGGGCAGCTCGTAGTGCTCGGCCATGGCCCGCGCCACCTTTTCCCAGCGGCCCTCCATGTAGCGGTAGCCGCCGTAGCAGATGCGGCGGTCGCCATCCCAGTAGTCGAAGTCAAACTGTTTGGCCAGCTCGGCGGACTTGGCCTTGGGAAACTCCGGATCATTCACCCGAGCCAGATAGTCGCGCTGCGTGCTCTTGTGCAGCACGCTCATGAAATCAACTTCAGCCATTCCGGTCTGTGTTCTCAGCGAAGGGGGTTGAGCTCGGTGGGTTTGTTGCTGTTCAGCCACTGCATGCACAGATGGCCCACCACCAGCTGAGTGTCTTCAGCGATCTGCATGTCGTCGATGGCGAAATGGATCGGCACCTCGGCCAGCTCGCGGCAGCGGCCGCCCGAGTAGGCCAGGATCGCGAAGGTTTTCAACCCCAGGGCGTTCGCCGTTTCCAGCGCCTGCACCACATTGGCGGAATTGCCGCTGCCCGAGAGCACGATCAGCAGATCACCCGGCCGGCCCTTCACCTGCAGCTGATGGGCGTAAATGTTGGCATAGCCGGTGTCGTTCGCCAGGCAGGTGATGATGCCCGCATTGGCCGGTAGCGCCTCCACCCGCAAGCCCGGCAGGCTCGGCCCCGGCCCACAGGCGCCGATGCCGTAATGCAGATCATTGGCTATGTGGATGGCATTCGCCGCACTGCCGCCGTTGCCGCAGATATACACATGGCGCCCCTCGATCCAGGCGAGGCCGAGCTCCTCGGTCAGGGTTTCCACTGCCGCCAGCACCTCGGCGCTGAAGCAGCTCTGCAGGCGCTGGAGGTAAGCGCCGGCGGCGAGCGCGAAGCTGCTCTGGGTAAGGGTCATTGGGCGGGAGCAAGCAGGATCTGGGCGTTGGCTAGGGCAGCAGGAGTACCGATATCGAGATAGGGCTGGTTGGTGTGCCAGGTCTGAATTCGTCCGATCAATGCAGGGATGACTTCGGTGCTGAAGTCGCTTGGCTGGGGGTTCATGCCGGCAAGGCAATCAAGGAATGGCGCATCAAAGGCGTACAGAGCCCCATTGGCGCAGTTGCCCGGGGGATACGCAACCTTTTCATGGAAAGCGGTCAGCACGCCCTGGGAATCGGTGACCACAATTCCGCAGCTGCGCGGCTGATCGGTGCGAAAGGTGAGCATCGTGAGCAGGCAGAGGGCGGGGCGGGCTTCATGGGCCGCCAGGAAACCACCGAGATTCTCTCCCATGGCGTTGTCGGCATGGATCAACAGGCCGGTTGAGTCTTCGAAAAACGCATGGTTGGACAGCAGGGTGCCGGCGGTGCCAAGCAGTTCGGACTCCACGATAGTGTGCACGCCCATGGGCCCTGGGGGACGTTGCTGCAGAAACGCTTCCACCTGATCCGCCAGGTAGTGGGTGTTAATCAGCACGGCCTCGCAGCCGGCCGCCTCCAGCTGGCGCAGCCAACGGCCCAACAACGGCTCGCCGGCCACCTGCACCAGGCACTTGGGCGTGTGCAGGGTGATCGGCCGCAGGCGGGTGCCGAGCCCAGCCGCCAACAGCAGGGCGCGCAGGGGGCGGCTCATGCCAGGGCTATCCGAGGGGCGGCCTCATCGAGGATCAGATCTGCCAAGGCGAAGCTGGCCGTAAAAGCAGGCGAGATGGCGTTGAGCACGTGGGTACTGGAGGGGCCCGGCAGGCAAAGGAAGTCGTCTTCCAGGCGCTGGGTGTGGCGGTTGAAGAGCTGGGAGCGAATGCCCACCTTCTGGCTCAGTTCTAGGTGCTCGGCCTGCACCGCCGGGATCAGCTGCTGAGCCGCCCGCAGCAACAGCGGAGGCAGAGCCAGGAACGCCTGCTCATGCACATAGCGGCGGAAGCCGCCGCGGTTGGCTAGGTACTGACGGGCCCGCACAGAGAGGTTTGCTGCCGCCATCGCCAGCTCCAGCTCCTGCAGGCCGCGGTAATTCTCGCGGCCCCAGGCGGGGGTGGCCGTGGGACCGATGCTCACCACCGGGTTGGGATCGGCGCTCGGCGTGAAGTGCACCCCTAGGAACGGCACGTTGAGATCCGGCACCGGATACAGGTTGGCGCGGGGCTGGATCGGACAGCTCGGCCTGAGCTGCCAGTACAGACCCTTGAACGGCAGGAGCGTGTATTCATGCCCCACCCCGAACGGACGGGCCACCCGGTCGGCCTGCAGGCCGGCACAGTTGATCAGGTGGCCGTAGGCGATCGTGTCGCCATCCGCGAGCCGCAGCTGGCGGCGCTCCGGCTCGGCCGTCCAGCCCGCCCGGCCCGTGAGGAAGGAAACGCCCCGCTCCTGCAGCTCCTGCTGCAGCCGACGTACCACCGTAATCGGTTTCACCACGGCAGTGTTGGGGCTCCAGAGGGCGCGGCCGCTGGCGCAGCGGGCCTCCGGAATCAGCTCGCGCAGCTGCGCCTCATCCCAGAACTCCACCGTGGCGCCGTTGGCCCTGCCGCGCTCGGCCAGCACATCCAGCTGGCCGTCTAAGTCCGGCTGGGGCGGCACGATCACCTTGCCGCAGGCATTCAGGGGCAGGCCCCTTTCCTCTACCCAGCCCCGCAACCGCCGGGCGCCGCCCACGCACACCTGCGGGGTGATGCTGCCGGGCTTGTAATAGAGCCCCGCATGCAGCACGCCGCTGTTGCGTCCGGAGCTGTGGCGCCCCAGCTCGGGCTCCTTGTCGAGCACGGTGATGCGGGTTGTGATGCCGCGCTCCAGCAACTGGTGGACTAAGCACAGACCCACCATGCCGCCGCCCACAATAAGCACATCGCAGTTGTGGGGGCTCATCGCGGCGTCGGCTTGCACTGCTTCAAAAGTTGAAAAGGAAAATCTTCAAGGGTCTCCAACAGCGCCAATGCTGACATTCGTTGAGCTGATGCTTCGGCGCTGTCTTGAGACTCAAGGCGTTGTTTTTGCCACTGCAAGACGGATGCGCGGGCGTTGTGTCCATGGCCGCTCAGCACGTGGAACAGCATGGCCACACCCGCAGCGGCGCCAGCCTGCAGATCACTGAGGCGATCGCCGATTAGCAGCGAGCGATGCAGGTCAAGGTTGAGAGCTTTTGCCGCGTGCAAGAGCATCTGCGGACTTGGCTTGCGCCAACTGCTGGCGAGCGCATCTGGACCGTGGCCATTCGCATAGATGGCAGCCAACGGTGCATCAGAGGCAAGTAGCTGCTGCATACGATCATTGACCATTTCAAAATGGCGCCACTGAAATAAACCCCGCGCAATCCCCGACTGGTTGGTGATCAACACCACCGGCCAACCCTGGCGATTAGCCGATACAATCAGCTGCCGCGCTCCACGGCAAAGCCGCACTTGGGCGGGATCACTGAGGTGATGACAATCTTCGATCACCACACCGTCGCGATCGAGAAACAACGCCGGCGCTTCCTGGCGAAGGGGCGTGATCAACAGGCGGTGGCGTTCAAGAATGATCGTCAACTGTGTGAATGATCAGCCTATGTAAAAAATCGATGCGTGGGATGAGGTAGTTACCTGGGCAGCCCACCCATCACATCAACAGGACGGCCGTGGTCCACCACTGCCCCGTGTTCAAGTCGAATGATTCGATCACAACGTTGAACTGTGCTCAGCCGGTGGGCAATCATCACAACCGTGATCTCCTCGCTCAACGTGTTCACCGCCTCCATCAAGGCCTGCTCGGTGGCGGTATCGAGCGCACTGGTGGCCTCATCCAACACCAGCACCCGCGCCCGTTTGTACAGGGCCCGGGCCATGCCGATCCGCTGCCGTTGGCCGCCACTCAGCCGGATGCCCCGCTCGCCCACAAAGCTGCCGTAGCCCTCCGGGCTGGCCTCAATGAAGCTGGCGATCTGGGCCTGCGCCGCCGCCTGCTGCACGCGGGCCAGGTCGATCTGTTCCCTGGGCACGCCAAAGGCGATGTTCTCGACAATCGAGCTATCGGCCAGGTAGATGGTCTGCGGCACATGGGCAATCGCCGCCCGCCAGGCCGCCAGCCGCGCCGGATGCGCTGGATCATGCAGATCCATCCCATCCACCAGCACCCGCCCGGCTGTGGGCGCCAGCAGGCCCATCAGCAGGTCTACCGTGGAGCTCTTGCCACTGCCGGTGCTGCCAATCAGGCCGATACGCTCACCGCGGCGGATCTCCAGATCCAGCCCCTGCAGCACCTCCGGCTGCTCCGGCCCATAGCGGAAGTGCACCGCCGCCAGGCGGATGCCCTCGCGCAGCGGCAGCGGTGCGGGCACCTGCACCAACGGCGGCAGCGGCTGGTTGAGCATCACCAGCACCCCGGCCAGGTCGGCATCGTACCCCTTCAAGCTCGACCAACCGCTATACACCAGCTGCAGCGCCGGCAGCAGACGCTGGGCACCGAGCGCCAGCGCCCCCAGCAGCGGAATCACGGCGCCGCCCGAGCCCTGCTGCTGCACCAGCAGCCCGCCCAGCAGCGCAATCGCCACCATCCCCAGCGCTTCCACCGCATAGCGCGGAAAGGCACCGAGGAACTGGTTCTTGGCCTGCAGCTGCCGCTGCGGCCGGTCGGCCTGACGGTAGATCGCTACATAGGTGGCCTGGTTGCCATCCAGCAGCACATCGCGGATCGCCCCAAGCCCCTCCTGCAGCGCCTTGATCTGCTGCTTGGCCGCCGCCGTAATCCGCTTTTTGTTGCGGCGCAGCTCCTGCTGCGCCGTGATCGCCAGCAGGCCATACACACTGCCAAACAGCGCCGCCGCCCCAAGCGCCACCGCCCAGTCGATCAGCAGCAGGCCTGTCAGCAGCCCGGCAGCCACCACTGCCGCCGTGATCAGCTGCAGCAGCGATGTGAGTGCCACCACCGTGCGGGCGATCTGGGTGGTGGTGCCCGTGATCACCGCCGCGCTGTTGCGCTGCACATGCACCCCATAGGGCTGATAAAGCGTGCGCCGGTAGGCCTCACAGCTCAGGTCAGACCCCACCTCTGCCGCCAGCCGGCCGTTTAGCCACAGGTTCGCCAGCCGGATCAGCGCCGCCAGCACCGCCGCCGCCGCAAACGCCAGCGTCGCAGGCAACAAGAGGTCGCTTGCTTGGCTGAAGCCCACCCGCGCAGCCAGCGCCTGCACCAGCGGTTGCTGCCAAAGCCGCTGCGGGTCGCTCAGCACCGCCAGAAACGGCAGCACCGCCCCCAGCGACACCAGCTCCGCCACACCACTGGCCAGCATCACCAGCAGCAGCAGCCCCAGCTGGATGCGGCGGCGGCGGCTGAGGTGGCCCCAGATACCCAGGAGGAGGGTGCGGGTGGATGGGGGTGAACTGGCTGCGGGGGTGATGGGCCTCAAAGCTCAAACATCAGGGTTGGTCAATCGGATCGGATCGGAATGGATCAAAGGCGCAATGGCTGCAGAGCGCGTGGCATCACGCCCTTGAGATCCAGCAACACCCCCTCAGCCAGCAGCAATTCTCTCCAGCTGGCCTCCGGGATGTCTACAAACTGTCTGTGGGCTACGGCGGCAATCACGGCACCGTAGCGATTGTTAACTGGAATAGTTGCCAGTACCTTGATTCCATACTCCAAACGGGCCTCTTCTGCATCAACCCAGGGATCCACCAGAATCGGCTCCATGCCATAGCGCTCCAGTGCTGCGATCACATCCACTACCCGCGTGTTGCGCAGATCAGGGCAGTTCTCCTTGAAGCTCAGGCCCAGCACCAACACCCTCGAGCCAGCGATCAGCTGGCCGCGCCGAGCCATCTCCAGCACCAGCTGCTCCACGACCCAGCGACCCATGCCGTCATTAATTCGCCGGCCCGCAAGCACCACCTGTGGGTGGTAGCCCAGCTGCTCCGCCTTGTGGGTGAGGGGGTAGGGGTCAACGCCAATGCAGTGGCCGCCCACCAGCCCCGGCCGGAACGGCAGGAAGTTCCACTTGGTGCCCGCAGCCTCCAGCACATCCAGCGTGTCGATGCCCATCTGGCGGAAAATGATCGCCAGCTCGTTCACCAGGGCGATGTTCAGATCGCGCTGGGTGTTCTCGATCACCTTGGCCGCTTCCGCCACCTTCAGGCTCGGGGCATGGTGGGTGCCGGCCGCGATGATCGATCCGTAGAAGCCATCCACCCAGGCTGCGGCCTGGGTTGTGCTTCCGCTGGTCACCTTGGTGATCGTGGTGAGCTTGTGCTCGCTATCGCCGGGGTTGATCCGCTCGGGGCTGTAACCGCAACAAAAGCCCTCGTTGAAAGCCAGACCAGATTCATTCTCTAGGATCGGCACACAGACCTCTTCCGTAGCCCCCGGATAGACCGTGCTTTCGTAGATCACTACTCGCGTGCTGGCCGTGAGGCGTTGCTTCAGGGCACGGCCCACCGTGGCGCTGGCCTTCTCCAGCGGCGTCAGGTCTGGTCGCTTCGCACTGTCGATCGGCGTGGGCACCGTGACCACGAACACGTCGGCTTGCGCCAAATGATCCGGATCGTTGGTGAATTCCAACAGCTGTGCCGCCTGCAGCTCCTCAGCACTGGTTTCGTTGGTGCGATCAATTCCCTTACGCAGCTCTTCTAGCCGCTGACTATTGATATCAAAGCCGATTACCCTTCGTTGCAATGGTGTGCCCGTGCGCTGGCAGGACTGAGGCTTGGCAAACTCCACCGCGAGCGGCAGGCCGACATATCCCAGGCCGATCACGGCCACCGTACAGGTGCTGATTTCAGGAAATTGATGATTCATTGTCCAACTTCACACCCCATAAAACTGCCGGTACCAGGCCACAAACCGCGCCACGCCCTCGCGCACCGGCGTATTGGGCTTGAACCCCGTCCAGGCTTCCAGCGCAGCGGTGTCGGCGGCGGTGGCGGGCACATCGCCGGGCTGCATCGGCAGCAGCTCCTTTCTGGCGGTGAGGCCCAGGGCCGCCTCGATCGCCTCGATGTAGTCCATCAAGGGTGTGGGGTTGGAGTTGCCGATGTTGAACACCCGGTGCGGCGCCCAACTGGTCGCCGGGTCGGGAGCCTTGGCATCAAAGGCCGCATCGGGGCTGGCCGGCTTGTCGAGCACCCGCAGCAGGCTTTCGACGATGTCATCGACATAGGTGAAATCGCGCACCATCTGGCCGTTGTTGAACACCTGAATCGGCCGACCTTCGAGCATCGCCTTGGTAAACAAAAACAGGGCCATGTCGGGCCGGCCCCAGGGCCCGTAGACGGTGAAAAAGCGCAGTCCGGTCGCCGGCAGCCCATACAGATGGCTGTAGGTGTGGGCCATCAGCTCGTTGGCCTTCTTGCTGGCGGCATACAGGCTGACCGGATGGTCCACGCTGTGGTGCTCCGAAAACGGCAGGTTGGTGTTGCCGCCATAGACCGAGCTGCTGCTGGCATACACCAGATGGGCGACGCCGTGGTGCCGGCACCCCTCCAGGATGTGGCCAAACCCCACCAAGTTGGCCTGGATGTAGGCCGCCGGGTTCTCGATCGAGTAGCGCACCCCCGCCTGGGCCGCCAAATTGACCACCCCGGCCGGCTGGTGGGCGGCAAAGGCCGCCTCCACAGCGGCGCGGTCTTCAAGGTCGGCTTCGATCAGCGCAAAGGCGGTGCCTGTGCGGGCCGCCGTGGCCTGCAGCTGCTGCAGCCGCGCCCGTTTCAGGGCCGGGTCGTAATAGGGATTGAGGTTGTCGAAGCCCACCACCGGGGTGCCGCGCTCGAGCAGCCGGGTGCTGAGGTGAAAGCCGATGAAGCCGGCGGCACCGGTGACAAGAACGGTCATTTAGGGCGGAGGATGAGCGAGGAGTGGGGACTCGTTCGGCCAGAACGTGCTTCGTTAGTGTTCAGAAATAGAACTGAGCACGCAGCCCTACTCAGGACAGGAGCAGAGCTCAACTGTCTCATGCAGCACACTGCATCAACATCGCATGCCCCTTCACCTGACTCAAGCCGCTGATGCGGCCTGCGCATCCGGCCAGTCGCGATAAGTTGGGCCGAGCCATGGATGCAGCGCAGTTGCGGTAGAGCCGATTTCGAGTGCAGGACCGCCTTGAGCATTCGCGAAGGCGTCTCGCCGCTCGACACCCGCCGCCAGACCACCTCGTTGCAAGACTTTGGAGCGGCCCGGGTGCGGCTGCAGCGCAACGCCCCCGACGACATCACCACCCTGCAGGGCGTCAGCGCCCAGCCGCTGCGCTGGCCCACCCTGTTTGACGCGCTGCGGGCTGCCCAGGGGGTCACGCCTTACTCAAACCTGGGCGCGGTGCAGGTGGTGCGCAAGCAGCCGCTCAGCGCCGGCGGCGGCTAGATCTTGCGGGGGCAGGTGGAGTTGGTTTCTTGACGACTGGGTAGAAGAACGACTGCGCAGAAGAACCTTGATGGCAATCAAACCCTGGAGCGCCGCCGCCAGAGTTTGGGATCGCGGCCACCTCCCAGATGCTGGCAACGGACACCACGCATGGGCTTGCACACAACAACCCTCGGGTATCGGTGCGCAGCCTTGGATCGTCCAGGAGCCACCAGAGCATCTCCTGGGTGTCGAGCAATAGGCGCATCAGCTGTTGAACAGCTGAGCCACCTGCTGATCCACAGCCTCGCTGAAGGCCGCATCAACACGTGCCGCAAGCCCATCGGGCAAGGCCGCTGCCAGAGCTCCAGGCTGCTTCAAACCACCCGCGGCAGCACAGGGCACCAACTTCACCTGGGGGCTGCCGTAGCTGGCAATGATCACCTCCTCACCGGCCAGGGCCGCCTTGACGAGCCGCGACAGCTGACTCTTGGCATCGAGCATGTTGACCTGCAAGACCATCAACCGCGACCCTGGTCAGCCTAGCCAAAGGGCTGCGCGTGCATCAGCTCAGGCGTTGGCGGCCGGGCCCTGGAAGTCGAGCAGAGCGTCGGCCAGGGTCTCGAGCTGCTCCAGCGGCAGGGCCTGGATCTGGGTGGTGGTTCAGCTCTTTGAGCTCCAGGGCTTCAAACCGGTAAAGACGATCGCCCGGGGCGGCCGGGTCGAGACCCAGCGTGTTGGCGTTTGCGGCAGCTGAACCGGGCAGGAGTGAGCGGATCAGGTCGGGAGCGCTCTGGAAAACGCGGTAGTACCAACGATCGGTGTTCAAACGGAGCGTGGCACTGGCTGGGCGGCACGGTCGTCAGGGCTGCAACAGGAGGCCCAGTGACTGGTTCTGGCGGCTCAGGCTGGGATCAGCCTGCGCACCGCCTACAAGTGGCTGGCTCGCTATCGCTCTGTCGGCCGCGCTGCCTTGGTGGATCGACGCAGCAACTGCAGCAAGCCGTGGACCTGCGTCATCAGTGCTGCACCCTCAGACGTATCGCCAGGCTTCTGGCGGCACCGCTCTCCACCGTGGGGCGAACCCTCAAGGGCATGGGCCTGGGACGTCTCAAAGATCTGCAGCCGCCTGTGCCGGTACGCCGATACCAGTGGGACCAACCCGGCGACATGATCCATGTCGACATCGAGCCGC
>Ga0194124_10003446_pt1 | contig 16547 bp, 8 predicted proteins | sample TA2KigCas0mmetaG_FD_148605 | JGI IMG/M metagenome (GOLD analysis project Ga0194124, IMG submission 148605) | Freshwater microbial communities from Lake Tanganyika, Tanzania - TA2015031 Kigoma Deep Cast 0m | ecosystem: Environmental > Aquatic > Freshwater > Lake | place: Tanzania: Lake Tanganyika...
TTCCTCGGCGGTTACCCAGCGGCCTGCGAGAAGGCGGATGAGCTTCTGTTTCTAGCCGGTAATGCGAAAGCCATCGACGCCGCCTGCCAGCGATCAACCGTCGGCCAGCTGATCGAAAATGCGTTGACAGTTCATGAAAGCGCCTTGGATTCGCTTGAGCCGCTACTCAGAATCTACGAAGGATGTGCGCGTGCTTTGGTCGGAAACATCGAAGGAGCGAACCTGATCAAGCTTCACCGATTTTCGGGGAAGGTGTCATATATCGCATATCCGGACTTCGAAAAAGATCCGTGCCCAGCCATTCAGTTGCGAGTCAAAGTCTCGTTGCGTTCGTTGGGGATCGACGTCTTCGACTACTCAGCGTGGCCCGATCCGCCGCTCCTGTTTCGCAAAGATGAGTTTCTTCCAGCCGACCACTCGCAGAAACCGCTGTTCGACAGGTTGTCGAGGCAGATGGAAAGGGCAGGGATTCTGCCTGCTGCCGAGGATAGATTCACGAAAGCAAAATGGTCTGAGTTTCTTCAAAGATCTGGCTATTCATTGAAAGGACATCGCCTTCTTTCTTTGCCCGGCACCTCCCATGAAAACAAAGGCGATTTTTAAACGCCAATCTCCGCCACGTTGCTCCAAAGTAAAAACCAAGCCGAAGACACAGAGTCGATTTTTGTACCTGTAAAGTCCGAACACGGATTAGCGGAATGTGTTCGGCCATGACCCATGAATGATCGTAGCCAATTACACATAGTGGTTCGACACGATCGACGAAAATAGGGTGTGTAAAGTCCGCGAGTACTGAGCTCCGAGGCAAGTATTATCACGTGGTACTGGAGATCGCATCGACTACTGATGCTATGAAGCTGTCTTCCACAAACGGAACCTGCCCAAAAATAATCTGCGGCTCACCTTCTAATTTTGCCGCGAGGTGCCCTTTTCCCAACAACCTCTCGGCACCTTTTTCACCGAGAGCGATTTCAGACGTACCTTCTCCGTCGACACGTAAGACAAGACGATTTCCCAGATTTGCACGCAATTGCATCGGCATCACGTTGGCGTCCGGACGTTGGGCAGCGAACACGAGAGAGATCCCCGCGGCTCGAGCTTTCACGCCGAGTCGGCTGACAATATTCGCCACGGCATTTGCGTAGCTCTCCGTCATCATCCATTCGGCGAACTCGTCGTGAATGATCCAGAGGAATGGAAACCGCTCTGTAGCATCAGGTTTTTTGCTCAGTTCGTAAATATTTGGAACCTTGTTTGCCTTGAGCACTGTGTATCGGCGATTCATTTCGCCGACCAATGCCTCAAGTGTTGCAATTGCTTTTTCTTGGTCATCAATAATGCCGTCCTTCAAATGCGGCATTCCCTCGAAAGCAAAATAGTCAACGCCAAGCTTCGGGTCGATAAGGACGATTCTGGATTGCTCTGGCTTATTTGTGCAGGCGATGCCGAGCACGATGTTTTGCATGAGCACAGACTTGCCGCTCCCCGTGGAACCGGCAATCAAGGTGTGTGGAGCGTTCAATTTAGGAGAGAGGAATAGAAGGCTGCTGTCGACCTCATTTTTACCAATTGGCAGACTGACGTTTCCCTGAGAACAGTCCGGGGTCCAAGACTTCCAGACATCGGCGAGGTGGAGAATTCTTCGATTCGGACGGGCTATAGCAATAGCGACAATTCCAGCCTCGGCACGCACGGAAATTACGTTCAATCCGTGTGTTGTGAGGAACTCGGAGCGATGCCGAAGCACCTGTTCGACTGTGAGGTGAGCACTGCCTTGGAACTTCAGCAAAGCGGCGTTTGGTGTCAGTGTCTTTTCAAGAATTTTCGATTGAAGCTGGAACTGCTGCAATGCACCTTTGCAGCGGCCTTCGACAAGGTTAAGCCACTCCTCATCCGCTACACTGTCCTGAATACCGCCGGAATAGTTCGCAATGAGTTCATCGACCTTCGGATATGACCATTGAGAAGGCTGGCCAATAACTTGAGTCGGTGCGGTGATTGGGACTGGGTTTACGGATATCACTGGAACAGGTTCCGGTTGAACTGGCAAGGGTTGAGATCTCGACGGTCGTGCAATCGAAACCGCAGCTCCATGAAATGAATCGCTGGCGTTGCCTGGTCTCTGAACGATTTGAATTCGGCTCGACGGAATTCTGTAGTTTTGTGTCTTCCAAATGTCTTCGCCAGCGTTAGCTTTGCGGATGCTTCCTGGGTTCGAGTCCTTCCAGTATTTCGACACCACCTCGCGTAGTCGCGATCGCGAAAACACTTCCTGCCAAGACTGCTCTGACTCTGCTACGGTGACGAAATCTGAGCACTCAGGAGCATCACTTGGGCCTGAAACAAAAATGTGTGAATAGCCACGCATGTGTATCCCACATTGGCCCTCGCGCACGGCTCTGCGCCATGCGGCTAGATCAATTGGCGAGTTTGCCTGAAACTGAATGCCGTTAAGCATCAAATCTGAAAACCGCGAGAGCCACAAATCGCGATCTAGTCGTCTCGGATCCCCAAAAAGTGCATCGTGGATCCGTCGAACAGTGTCTCGAAGTTGTTTCTGGGACTCTTTCCGCTTTGTGCCGAGGCAGCCAAAGTCAATATATTTAGACTCGGCAATAACAACGGCAAGTCGCAGTCCTCCTTCCGATGTCTCTTCGGGCGAGATCGCGAGGATGTCAGCAATCTGCTCTTCGCGCTGTCCGAGCCACTCCGCGTAGTCATCTAGGAAATACCAGCCAAACTTTCGGTCCGTGCCTAGCTCATGTCGGATCAGGTATCGACTCAACACAACCCCCATAAGTTCGCTGGCGTTTCGACCACGCTTTGCGGCACGCAACACAATGTCGCCGGAAATTTCATTTGCATCGTTGATGAAACGCTCCGTGAGCTCACGACATTTGGCATCATCGATTTCAAGATTAAGGTCTTTGACGCGCCCAAAGACCATGGATCGCAACAAACTTAACGGTGCAGTCGATGAAATGAGGATGTTTCGCCCCTGTGTAGCGCCCTGCTTATGACGAATCACCTTGACGCTCTGGTTAAGCAGTTGCCTACGGTCCAGGAGTTCATCGTAATTGACCACCCAGTTTCCGAGATTATGAATTTCTCGGAAAATTGCCGCTGTAACGGGATCGCTAAAATCGAGCTTTCGAGCTGGAAGTAGCCGTCTCCCGGTAACGCAGTCCCAATCGCCTTTGAGGAATGTGGTCAACGCCGTAATAAATGACCAACCTGCGGTAGTTTGCACCGGGCAGCATAGGTAGACGACGGACTTCATGTCATCTGTAGGCGATGGACGACGACGCGCCCATCGAGCCGGAATAAAGTCAATAGCGTCGACTGCGACACAGGTCTCCAAATACCACTCAAGGCCAGCGTGCCGAGCTATTACATCCTGCAGAAAGACAATGTCAGCAGGTGGTCCATCTTTCGGATCAGGCACCGGCGCCTGGTCGGCCATGATGCCTATTCGGAGCCTTGCCATGAAGTCTTTTGCAGCCTCGCTCGACACGAACGAATCCGCATCTGCATCCGATGACTCAATGATCTTTTCGTACAAATCTCTTAATTTCTTCCCATCCCGGTGCCTGAGAATGATTTGACATCGCATGTCTTCCTCGTCCTCGTTAAGTTCAGTCATCTTGTCCACAAGTGAGTGCGGGAGACGAGCCGAATCGCAATTGTAGAGAACGACGGAAAGGTTCGTCCTTTCATGTGGATAGAGAGATAGGAACCGTTTTGTAAGATTCACGATAAGTGCCGAGGTCTCCGAGGGACTTTCGTTTGTTTCGTCGTCGCCGTCATTACTGACAACTGGAGATTCGTGGAGACTGTATTCGAGGTGGTAATCGGTCAACGCCAGTAGCTCCGGCTTCGTCTCCAACCACCCAAGCACAATTTCAGGGTAGAACGGATGGACCAATTCGTGCTCAAGTTCCTTGAAAAAGAGGGGTGCGTCTCCAAAGAGAATATCGTCAGCAGTCAGTAAATGGCGCATTAGAGAAGCAACCTGCAGTGCCTTGTTCGCGGTTGCAGCGAGACGCAGCGGATGCCACGGAGCTACAATTGCTGTAACTCGCCCGCCGTCCACACCAATGATTCCGATCTCGAGCAGCGGACGCAGAAGCCATTCCCGATTTCGGTCGCCTTTTGCTGCAGTGCAGATAGCATTTAGCAATACACCGTAATCATCAGCCTGCTTTAACAAGACCTTGCACGCCAAGCCCTCTTCAGAAAATCCTTTTACAGCGGCCTGATAACTCTCCTGAAATGTTTGGAATAGCGTCCGTAACGTAGCTGCTGTCGGCTCAGAGATTAGGTCATGTGTTCTCGAATTCGCTAAGTTGGCAGCCCAAATCAGTGAGATATCGTTACTTTTCTTGTAAGTGCCGATGAATGAACCGCGATCTTGACCATATGCCGGATACAAGGTGCGAACATTGCGCAAGTCCAAAGACTGATATCGACCTTTGCCGCTTACCGGTTCGCGATTCACTCGACTTCGCACAAGGGGATGCTGCACTAACCGCGACCAATCGCCGGGCAACTCGCTGGCAATTGAGTTCGGATTATAGGTCCAGATGAGTTGCTTACAAAATACTTCAATCGTACCGTTAGAAAGTTCAACCTCTAACTCCAACACGAACTTTAATTGCAAGGCCGACTTCGCGACTGACCGATTGACAAATGGTTTCTTTGCTCCTCTCCACTCATTACATAAGGTTTCAAAACTAAGGAGTTGGCCAAAATCCCACGACACACGTGAACCGAACAGGTCTTTGAGTCCTGAGTATCGCCGCGCAAAATACAACCCGGCGTCTACATTCAAGTCCTTGAGATCTTTCTTGGTGCGGCGTTCGCAGACAATCTTCAGTTTTCGTTTTGATGACGGCATGTCTTGATCAAACAGCCATTCAAGACAAAGCGCAATTCCTTGGATAAAGTCATCCGTCTCTATGGGCGTACCGAAAATAAAATGATCCCATTTCGCCTTCAGAGAGGGCTGTTCTTTGAGCTCGTTTCGATGACGACGAAAAAAGTTCTCGTCTTCCTCTTGAGCGTCAGTCCGCTTGCTCTGACTTAGCCGCGACAAATACTCAATTTCATCTGTCGAAAGCAAATCGGCTTCTCGCTCCTCGTAGAAGTCGATGGAAACCTTTCCAAGATTGAATTTTTCCTTCTTGAGGCCGTCAAATAATGGCTTAATCGACTCCCATTCGCAGTCAGCAAGTGCAACCGCTTCCTCATTCCATCCGCTGCCGGCCAGAATGAATGCCTCAATTGTGGAGTGAATGCTTTCAGGAATCGAATCCTTAACCCTTACGAAGGCGCCTGACAGGTCATCTGCTAACAGCAGCGTTTGGTTAGGAGTCTGCTTGAGGAGATAGCAACCTCGCTTTTTAATAGCCTGAGCATACAGTCCCTTCCACTTCGAAACATGACCTGCGGTTTTATCGTTCAATGTTGAAAAAAAAGCAGTGTCTCGTGGAACATGAACTGCAGGGAAAGCGTTGCCGAGCGCAAAGAGTACAGGCTGTCCATTCTGAATGGCGTTACGAGTCTGTAAGACATACTCAGAAAACCGGTCAAGGGCGAAGGAGCGAACTTCAAGTAACGCCTCTATCGCCTTTATCCACCAACTTCTATGCTGGTCCGTAATGGGAAGGTCTTTAGAAGCCAGTTTTACCCAAAGATTCGGGTGTGATTTGAGTTGTGGCTCGCCAATCGGCACCAGCTCCTTAAGTGACTGCTCTTCATCATCTCCTGTATTCGCGACGAGCAAAGCAGACTTTTCGCAGTCTGCGTTTCGGAAATACGTCGTTCGTTCCTCCGTCAGGATATGTGCAGGCAGCCCATGTGCCCCTACAAAGCCGATAGGCAACTTGATCTCAACGATTTGACTTAGACTGTGGTCGGCAAGTACAGACCTCGCAACAGCTGCTGTCTGATCTGCAGACAGACAATCTAACAAATAGCGGGCTATGCCCTCCGCATCGTCTTCGGTTAGTCGAATTCGGAGGTATTCTGCGGCAACTCTTCCGATTAGTTCGTCACTGTTCATTTGTAGCCACATGGTAAGGATTTACTACGTACGCGCAGCCATCGGATAGGCGTTTGAGCACTCCCAAACTTCCGAGTCTCTGTTCCAAACGTCGAGAGTTCGCTTGAAACGCTTTCTTTTCAAATTCGCCTTTGGGCAATACTTGTTCCGCCTGTTTATCGCTGAAGACGATCCCGTACCGCACGTGAAGTCGCTCAAGAAACTGATGCAACTCTGTGCGTTTCTCAACGTTTGCGAATAACAGGGTCTTTAGCAATGCATCTGTAGGCGCGTATCGGAGTTTCACCGTCCCACGCTTCGACACAAGCCCAATTTCGCGTCCGTAGTTACGATGGATGTTTGCAACATGCTGCCGGTGGCGTTTCATCGCCGACTGACGAAGTGCGCCGATGAGTTGTTCAGGTTCGCTTGGGCCATCGTAATCTTCGCCCCAACGAACCTCCTCTCGAAGAATTTTCAAGCATTTTTCAAAGGCGCCGTTTTCGAGAATTGCCCTTTGCCACGGCGGTGAACCTTCGATCCTTGAGATAAATGCTTCGATGGCCTGCGCTGGCAGTAGGTTGTTTTCCTGATATAGGTCACAAGAGATTTCTCGAACAAGTGTCTTTTTCGGTGCAACCACTTCACAAATCAGTTGCAATGGCGACTCAAGCCCGAGAATCTCTCGTGACACCACCAACTGATACCGTAGCAAGTGAAGCCCGACGAGGTTTATTAGGTGCGGCATCACATCGAAGCCGGGTATATTCAATGACAGAATCGACAGCCAGTCTTGCGCAAGCTCGTCGAAGCAGCGGTGGCTACTGTATGGAAGAAACGAATTGGCTCGCTCGCCGCCAAGTGGTTCTTCTTCAGTCGGCTGCAAGCACTTTATGATTGAGTCCCAAGCTTGGTCTGTTTTCAGCAATTTAGTCTTCAGTGCAATTAACAGATCCTGCTTTCGCTCGGCGCGGCAGAACATCAAATAGAGCATCTCACCGGTACGGCCGAAGAAACGGCGATCGTTTGTTGATCCGCTGTTGTCAAGGTCTTCGTAAAGGCTGTTACTTCCGTATGGGAAGACAAATTTTGAGGTCCACCTCTTGTTGCTGTCAACTTCTAGACTTGTCGAGCGGATGAATTCAACAGTCTCGGAAAAATCATCAAAAGAATGAAAATGATTTTTCAGGTAATCAAACTGAGCGTGAGCGATTCCGGTAGCTCCCTTCATCCTCTTTAACCACTCACTCCATCGCTTTTCATCGTCGGGGTAAGCCTGCCGAATCTCAGTCAGATGCGGGTTATTGAACAAGATATTACGAAGATGTAGTCGATGCCTTGCTCGGTATTTGAGAGTATTGAATCCAGCTGGCTCAGTGAAAGCACGCCCCTTGTCGGCCTCGTGATGGAGAACGTTCAGAAACTCCAAAAATACGAACCAAGGTAATTGCTCATCATAGAGTCGATGCCCCCAAATAGCTTCATCCACCCACATTGAGGATGATTGATCAAAACTGTCAGGTGGCAGCAATGGCACAGCGTATGTAGTCATTGAGTGACCTCAACAACTCGCGGATTGGGCATTCCCTGATCAGTAAGCGTGAGCAGGTTTAGGCCAATTGCAGCACTAGATGTCAACCGCTCTGCACCTTGGCGAGTAGAGTGAGCAGCGATAAGCCTGCTCTTAAACGCAAGCAGGTCCTCATAACACTCCTTTGAGAAGCTAGCCGGTAATGCCCCCTCGATTGCGATGCGAGAAAGAAACTCGTAGCGAATCAGCGTAAGGTGAAACGTTTCTGACAGCGTTGGTGAGAAATATACCGTGAGGAGCACTCGCCCATCAGCAGGGTCGTACAACAAGATAATTTTCTCTCCCTTGTTCGCATCAACCGAAATTCGCTCCACCAATATACGGCTCACCTTAGCCTGGGAGTAATTGCCGCTAGTAGCAAGGTACAGTTCACGGTCGCTATTGATCAGCATTCCCGTAAAGACGCGATTCAAGCCTCTGACAATCCGGGACAGAAGCGGGCGTCTTACCGCTCCACGATCTTTCAAAGCTGCCACAATTGAGTCCAGATACTCTCCTGCAAACTTAAAGACGGTCAATTCCCATAGATGGAGCTCCTCCTCCGCCGCTATTGGGATCTTGAAGAATAACCCTCGGCGTTGGCTGACCAGCATGTTAAGAAAGTTCTGTGATTTCTCGTCGTCCTCATTTATGCCCTCGACGTACTCCCGCTTCGCAGCGTAGTAGCGGGAGTCCGCACCGTAGAAGCTATCGGCCGAAACAAACTCTTCAAAGTACTGACCAAGAAGTTCATCGCCCTCACCAAAAATCAGTATATTGTCAACTCGATTCGTGGTCTCAATGCCAATTTGAAACCGTTCTAGGTAGTCAAAAATCGTGATTGATTGCCGACGAATTTCCGACAAATTTCCTCCAAAGATATTGTTGTAAAGACTACCTTTTGACACTGTGCCAGCAGCGATTAACTTTGGCACGTCGTCGGGTGACATTAGGTGATCTTTGGCATCAGGATGTCCAAGAATGGCATTGGACAGCAATAACAGAATCTGCCGAATCGGCACATGCAATCCATTATAGTCGCTGAGCTCCAGCAGCGACCGTAAACGCCCCCTTACTAGAGCGCTCTGAAGCAATTCATAGTTTTTTCGGATTGGACATTTTGGGCCAAACAGATCGTTTTCGGCCGATAGATTGTTCTTAAGTTCGTTCCAGCCAGGATGCCCCAGCATTGCGTCCAATGCTCTGTCGAAGAGAACAGCAGAACTCGTAAGACTGAGATTGAAGAACTTGAGCCGAATTCCAGACTGCTCCCGCCTATCTTCAACGAGCAATTCCTCAAAAATCTGCCGAACTCGCCTGACGTCGTCTGTTTGTCTCAAACGGCGCCACGACTCGACGAGCTGCCCATCATTTGCAGCAATCAGAAAGATCTCGTCTGCATTGGGATCGAAAAGTGATTTACAGAATTTGTGCAGCAATTCCTCTTTCTCAGGCTCCCATGCCGTCCCCTGTTGAGGGGCCCATCCACTAAGGTCGCGGATGAAGTGAATCGTCACAGTGCGATAGAGGCTATTCTCATTGCTAATCGGCCAAGACGTACGGTCCGCTGGATACTGAGATTCTATCGTTAGATAAGGATTGTCGGATGCCCAACCTTGATCATCGCCCTTGAGCGTCTTCCAGACCTGGCGACACAGATGTGTCTTACCATCGCCCGCAGTACCGGTAAGAATTACCGACACGGGATCGGGCGTCAACATATTGAACGAATTAACGATCATCTCCTGAGCTGGGTGCTCGAACTCAATCGGCTGCATTCGCTGGCGACGAGCCGATCTCTGTATCGTTTCGTCGTACATGTTGTCATTTCGAGGTACCGGGCCGTAGTGTCGCAGAAACTTTAACCACGCAGACATCGATTCGACTTTCTTAAATCACCCTATTAATAATGTACGAGGGGAAGCGTTCTAAATGAATGTTCTCCTCAATTGCTTTCAGCGATGCTACAAGATGACGGTACCTAGCTTCACATTTTAGTCTGGCGTCAGTGAAGGTTAACAAAATCCCAAGGGAGTTATTGGAACGCCCTATCTAAATAACTATCCCTGGTTAAATCAGTCAATGAGTTCATCAATCGCAAAAATGACGTCCGTTTGTATTCAGTAATCCTTCATAAGTGGCAAATTGCACAGCCTTGTGTTTCATCGAGTATCGGTAATGGCTGCGGGGGTAGCGCCGCAACATCGTCCAGCGTTCGACCCTCATTCCAAGTGAAACCTTTTGATTCGTTTTCGTATTTCTTAGCCGCCTCGAAAAGGTCGGGGTGATTCTCTTTGAGCCGCTGCCACTCGCCAATCTGTTGATAGAAGCAGAAATAGCAGCCAGAACGAGACCGCCAGTCGTAGTATTTGGGGAGACCAAGACCGGACTCTTCCAGAATCTGTTTGATGTCCGCGATACCAAGACCGTCATCGCGGAACGGATAGATCGGAACAATATTTTGCTTGTCGGAGAATTTTGGCGGTTTCTTTGCCTGATAGCCGTCACGATCCTCGTCAGCTCGAATACCGATGTAGCTGTATGCCTCGGTGTCTCCCACGTACTTCTCAAACGGCTCGATCTTGAGTTTCCGGGTACACCATCGGCTGCGGGGGCTAGGCAAGTAATCGCCGTATAGCTCGCGCAGGTAGATGTCGAACGGATTGCGCCCCGGCTTTGCTTTCACTCCAAGAATGGAAAAGGCGTTGACGCGGTTGACCTTAACGCCAAGCAACGCCTCCAGCCGCTCAATGTATTCATCCGTCTCCGGCAATTCCACCATGGTGTCGCAGAAGACATATTCTGCCTTGGCGTGAATTTGCGGGTATTTCCTCCAAATGTACACCGCAAGCGCAGCGGAATCTTTACCACCAGAAATGCTGATGATATGGCGCCGCGATTCGGTCTCAATGTTCGCAACTACTTCGCTGATTTGTGCCACAATGAGCCCTTGCCGCGTCCAATTGCAATGGAATCGATAACCGACTGTGCTTCCGATTTACCAACCAAACCCACAAGCCGATCGCACAGTTCCACGATTCTTCCATGTATCAGATCGGAAATTCCGCCAGCGTCAGATTTTTCACCACCCGCAAGGCTTGTGTCCTCAATCCTCCGTACGACATTATGAAACTCTCGATCAAAAGTTGCTACCGTACTGTCATCCCATCGCCCGACAGTCTTGCCTACGAGCAGACTGCCGAGCGAATCCAGCAGGCCAGCGTCAGTTTCGTAAGGCATTCGCATTCTAGAGAGTAAAGCTTTGGCAACGCCATCTGTCAGTTTCTCAATGAAGCTATCGGAAAAACAAGCCGCCCATCGTTTGCAGACGTCAATGACTCGCTCCGTTTCAGCGGTTCTACCAAGTCCAATGGCATTGCGAATAGACGCGGAAGCCTGCTCCCCGTAAACCAAAGCAATCGATTCCAGCTCCTCAGCACATTTCTTGATGTGCGCCATAAGCTTGTTGTTCTGAGCGACTTCGCACTCGCAAGCGTCGGGAATGTACTTCATCAGTAGCCGAACCGGATCCGTGATTCGTGCAATACCATCCCGGAACTTGATTGCCATTGGCGACAAGCGACGGGTAGTCAACGCCGCAGGTGGAATCTGTGACTTCCACCCTTGAATCGCATCGAAGCACTGCCGAATCAGATCGTTGTGAGGTACCTCGTAGGTTGTGACGGTACTGAAATGTTGATGGAACTTTCGAAGGTATCGCTCCCGCTTGTCGTCAAGTTCAAGGACAGTTAGTTGGTAGTCATCTGGGTTCCGGCAGAGATCTTCGATGTCCGTTGGCAGAAGATCGTTCAGGTAATCGCCGTTTCTGGTGATGGACACCGCATTTGCGAATGCCTTCAGTCCGGCAGCAAAGAGGATTGGTATCAAGCCTGCACGAAGTCCAATCGGCGGTCGCAGAAGCTTTTCAAAAAATGGTCGAATCTGTTTTGGCTTTTCACTGGGCTCCGTCATGAACTTCTGAATCGAGGTCCACACCGCCTTTAAGCCTGGATTGCCTTTGATTGCTGAAGGAGCTGCGTACTCCCAAGCATCGGTCTTCGAGTTCTGTCGATACAAACCAGTCTGCAGCAGAACAGTTCGGAACATGGATTTGTCAGGAAAGTGTCCCTGGATTCCAAAGTCTTCCTGTCCATGTCGCTCCAGCAAGCCAAGTAGAAGTTTCTTTCGGGAATTGATCAGGGTTGGTGTCGGCTTCTTCCGCACGATCATTTCGTTATTGATGATCGGTGTGTTTTTGAACACGATGTCCATGATCTCTGAAAGATGCGAGCGAAGGGCTCGGGGTGACGAGATCGTCAACTCTGATCCCTGATAGAACCAGCGCGGTCCGGTTCGCCCCGGACGCAACAATCGATCAACTAGCTTCTGCAGGTGATTGCGAGCGTCGTCTGTCATCTGCTGCAATTCAGGAAGTGCGAGCGGATCAGACTCGACCAAATCGACGTTCAACTGCATTCGCTGAAGAGCGGCGACCTCAATCGCGGCATCCTGCAGTGGCAGTGGCTCGGACGGCAAGGCCACTACGATTCGGGAGTCGCTCAAATGCTCCTTCGCAATGACAATTGCAGATTCAAGCTGCTCGTGACTGTCGGCAATCAGGTAAATTACCTTACCGTCACTGTCCGGAGGCAACTGATAAATGGGCATCTCAAAGTTAACGAAGGAATCGAACTGAGTTACCGTCTGATATTCGCCAAGCAGGTATCGACGAATGAACTTGCGGTCGTTGTACTCGACCGGCTTCCACGCAGGCGGTGGGGCTTCGCGATTTAGAAACTGGAGGAGATCAAATCCGGGCGCGATCGCTCGTTTTTCATCTTCCAGCTTTCCACGAAGATCCATATCCGTGCCATGCCAAATGCTGACATCATCATTGTGGCGACGATGGAGTAGCAGCTTGCGATCAACGAGCGACTGAATGGCATCCGACCAGTGAGCTGCCTTGTCGTAACCCATGGCCGAGAATTCAAGCAAGGCACGGCCAGTACGAGATCGCTCGCCGCTTGTGCCCAACCCCAACAGGCACGCCGTTTTGAGAACGCACATCTGTGCGGCGTCATCAGGCACTTTGGAAAGAGCACTTTCAGTTTCAAGCCATTGACGATGAGTTCCACCAACTGCGGTATCGGCTCGCATCGCAGGTGAAAAATAGTCGTACAGGTGCTGAGGACTAATGCTGTACGTCAGGCTTTCGTGATACAGAAAACTAAACAGAGTTCGCTCGTTCTGAGCGACTCGGGCAGAGACCCGAGGCAAGAGATACAAGGTTGCGGGTTCAAGCGGGAACGCTGAATGAAGAAGCTCGCTCAACTCCCCCTGCGAAAAACCGGTGAAGAGTCCACTTTCCTGGGCCGCTTTAGCGAGATCAGTGGCTTTTCGCTTGCTGATGTCGGGCTCTTTTTCCCCGCGACGGTCAGCCATCACTTCACCCACCAGCCGGTAGATCTCTTTACTGTCATCCACATACTGAATGGTTCGGAAGCGGCCTTCAATCTTTTTCCAGTCGGATCGTACGCCCTGAGGAGCGTTGGATGCGTAGTGAAGGAGCCCTTGATGCAGAATCAGCCCAAGTGTGATCGGTATATCTGACGACCGAGAAACAAATTCAGCAAGCAGCTGCAGTTCCAGCAAAGCTTCTCCACGACCATCGGCCACAAGAGATTCAAGATGTCGACCGAACTCATCCCAAATGATGACGATACGATCGTAGCCTTTCTCTGTCGCTTTCTCTTTCAGGGCATTAAGGATGGCGATTGCATCCTGACCAGTTTTGGCTGGCATGGACTGCAGGAATCGTGACTGGCGACCATCAGACAAGCGTTGAATGGACTCTGCCGCTGCATCTCTCACGGCTGCGGCAAGGCATTCGCAAGTACCGTGGAGGGCGATGACGATGCCTTGTCGGTCCGCATGCTTCGCACGATTCTCGGCAAAGCCACCAAGCTCTTTGCTGACCGATTTGAGACGGCCAGCAATGTCTTTCAATACGTCACACGCATCTGGGCGGTTCTCAATCAACTGCAGCGTGTAGACTGCCGTCAGAGATTTTCCCGTCCCGTACGGCGCAACGATCAGGAACGCGCGATCATCCTCTTGTGCGGTCATCGCACGAATTAGTGAGACGCATTTCGTCGTGGGACGAAAATGCTCGATCCGCGACGGCTGATCGGCGTCAAAAACAAGGTTGATCGACTTAAGGAACGACTCCGCGTGAATCGCGGAAGCCCCGTTCTTTCGAGACCGTTTCGAATTCTTAGGCGACACTGAGTTCTCCCTCCTCAATGCTCCCATAATGTGCGATGACCCAATCAAGGGGGCTTTGCTGCTTGACTCGAATTACCCTGTCACCCGCCATGCCTGAAATCTGGATTGCTCCGTTGTCCGACAGGCTTTCTGCTCGCGAGGCCACTTCGAACAAGGTTTCTGGCGTCAATGCAAAGCAGCGACCTGGGCCGCCAGGCTTACGAGCCGCATCCGTAATTGAGATGTCAGATGCTCGGGCCCCACCAGATGTGTGCTCGAAGCACTTCGAAATAGCGTATCCGAGAACTTCCGGCGGTATTGGCTTTACTTCATGGTGAATCTGGTAGTAGCCAGATGTCTTGAAAAAGCTCAACAATCCCAAGTCTCGAAACGGACAATCAGCCCCATCTTCAGGGTCGTCGTGTGTGTTTGGAATCGTCCGAGCGTAACTAGCAAGCATGCAACCCAAATCACGATCCAGAGTGCTCGCACTTGGCGGCTTCTTTGTCTTCATTTCGATTTGGCGTTTGAGGCTTTCCACACAAACGGCACGGTCGAATCGATCGTGGCCGAAGCTGTTGAAGAACCAAGCCCAAGATGCTGCAAACGCTGGATTGTTCACAAGATTCACGTGGAGAATCCACCACGTGCCTTCGGAAAGGAAATACGGGTCCAGCTTCCACACAGTGCGACCCAATTCAGTCATTTGCAGCAAAGCTCGCTTGCCGCTGATGGACTCTGGGGCAGGTTCCGCAAGCTGAGTAGCAAGCAACCAGTGACGGATCGCTTTCCCCATGTTGCGGCCCACACCTAGATGATCCGCAACATCATCCTGAGTGAAAATTTCGGAATTTTCTTGGAGAAGCCGTAGGCCCTTGTGAAGCCATCCTTCTCGAATTGCAAAGGTTTCATGCCCGCCAAATCGCACGTTGCCCTGCCTCCCTGAATGCCTGCTTAATCAAGATCTTTTATTGTTGCTCCAAATCTTCGCAGGTGGGATACGATTTCCGCAAGTATCTGAACAGTCTCTTTCACGTCTTGTCGCGAATTCATGACGGAAAAACTGAACCGAACGCTTGCGTAAGCCTCAGCTTCTGAGAATCCCATGCAGCGAAGCACGTAGGATGGTTCGGGCCGGCGATTGGTGCATGCCGAACTTTGAGAACATCGAATTCCACGTTGGTCCAACCTTGCAACTAGAGCTTGGCCGTCGATTCCCTCAAACCGCAGGTTGGTTGTATTGCACACCCGATTCTCTCTGTCACCATTGATGAATACGTTTGGTATTTGTTGCAAAACGCCTGTTTCAAAAATGTCTCGAAGCTCGGCCAACGCTGTAACGGCCCGCTTCAACTGCCTGTGACGCAGCTCTGCGGCCGCACCGACCCCGGCAATCCCCGGAAGGTTTTCAGTGCCGGGTCTCTGGCCTGATTCCTGCCCGCCCCCAAAAATCATTGGTGGCAGTTTTACTCCTGGTCTAACGTAAAGCCCACCAATGCCTTGGGGACCGTGAAATTTATGGGCGCTAAACGACAGAAAATCGCAGCCCAAATCTTCGACGTCGACAATCAATTTTCCGACAGCCTGTGATGCGTCTGTGTGAAACAAAACCCCGCGATCACGGCAGATCCGGGCCAGTTCTTTGACCGGCTGTATCACACCCGTCTCATTGTTCACCCAGTGAATGGAGACAAGGGTTGTATCCGGCGTGATCGCTTCAGCAAGCCAATCAGAGTCTATTAGTCCAGATCGATTGGTTGGAAGTCGGCAGACTGACGTGCCCTGATCTTCCAGCACTTCGCACAGCGATTTTATTGATGAATGCTCAATCTCTGTTGTGAGCAAGCGAGAATTCGAACGCATGCAAATCCGCTGCAGCACCCAATTATTTGCCTCTGTTGCGCCTGAAGTGAACATCCAGGATCCGGGCTCACCACCCAGCAACTCTGCAACGGCTTCACGCGATCGTCTCAACAACTGGCGAGCCCGTTCTCCGGACCGATGACTACTAGAAGGATTCCCAAAAGAACATGACATGGCCTCAGTGACTGCAGCCATCACTTCAGGCAGTGGCGGAGTCGTGGCATTGTTGTCGAGATAGATTTCGCGTGAAGATGACACCAGAAATGATCGCTTGTCAGAAGAATTCTTGTCCTACAGATCACCGGAGTATACCAAGTGGTACTCCAATAACGCTTTTGCGAACTGCTTTTGTCCCTGGCGACACGACGCAACCTACGTCAAATGCTTGGCATAGAGCAAAATTCGCCTTCAAATGTTGTCAGTTGGCACAATTCGAGGCAGTATAGCAATGGCAGACGCCTGATCGGCAAGCGTCAGCTTCGTATAAACGTTCATCGTCAAGTCAATTGTCGAATGCCTCGCGAGGCTTTGCGCCGTTTTCGGGTTGATGCCGGACTTGATCATGTTGGTGATGAAGGTATGGCGGAGGGCGTGGAAGTCGGCGTAGCGGCCTTGATCGTCGATGTAGGGAATTCCGGCGGCTTTCAGGTCTCGCTGCAGCGTTTTGCCAGCCTGCTTCGCTCGAGCCCACGTTCCGGGCCACACGGGTATGCCAGCTTTCTTCGCGGCCAGCCATGGTCGAAGTGATTCCACAAGGCTGGGATGCAGCGGCAGGACGTCCTGGCGTCTGTGTTTTGAATAGCCAGC
>Ga0194124_10003455_pt1 | contig 16512 bp, 14 predicted proteins | sample TA2KigCas0mmetaG_FD_148605 | JGI IMG/M metagenome (GOLD analysis project Ga0194124, IMG submission 148605) | Freshwater microbial communities from Lake Tanganyika, Tanzania - TA2015031 Kigoma Deep Cast 0m | ecosystem: Environmental > Aquatic > Freshwater > Lake | place: Tanzania: Lake...
GTCTGGCAGCGGCTTGCCAAAGATTTGCCGATGGATAAGCTCGATGCGATGACCCAAGAGATCACGCTCACGCGGGCGCTTAGCATCGCGCCAGAGATTCTTGCGGGACAGGTCCGTGGCCGTCTGGTGGTCAATGTCAATCGGCTGTGAATTCCATTCTCAATATCGCTGCCTATAAATTTGTGCCGCTTGCCGATCTGGCAGGCCTAAAGGCCGCCTTAACTGCCCAGGCCGAGGCCCGGCAGCTCAAAGGCACGATTCTGATTGCCGAAGAGGGCATCAATCTCTTTCTGGCTGCGGCCAAAGAATCGATTCACGATTTTTTAGGCTGGCTAAAAAGTGATGGCCGGTTTTCAGATCTATGGGCAAAAGAGAGCTGGTCGGATCATCAGCCGTTTAAAAAGATGCGCATCAAAATCAAATCCGAAATCATTCGGATGAATCACCCCACCATCCAGCCGCAGTCAGGCCGGGCGCCCTGCGTGAGCCCGGAAGAGTTGAATCGCTTGCTGGATCGCGGCCATGATGATCAAGGCCGCGAGGTCGTGCTTCTGGATACCCGAAATGCATTTGAGGTCAGCCACGGCTCATTTCAGGGTGCGGTAGATTTTGGCATCGGAAAATTCTCCGATTTTCCGCAGGCATTTCGCGATCACGCGTCTGAGCTTGCCGGAAAAACAATTGTCAGCTTTTGCACTGGCGGCATTCGCTGTGAAAAAGCGGCCATTTATATGCGCAGCCTCGGCCATCCCAATGCCCTGCAGCTCGAAGGCGGCATATTGAATTATTTTGAAAAGACCGATGCCCGATACTATCGGGGTGACTGCTTTGTCTTTGATGATCGCGAGCTTCTCGATCCGCAGCTCGCAGTAAGTCCCCACGCCAAATAGAAAGCCGCTGATATGCCCGCCCCCACTGAACAAAGCCTGCGCGAAGACATTCGGTTTCTGGGCGCAATCCTGGGCGACACCATCCGCGAGCAAGAAGGCAAGGCCACTTTTGATCTGATTGAAAATATCCGCAGACTCAGTGTCCAGTTTCATCGCAATGGCGATGCGGCTGCCGGAAAATCGCTCACCAAACTCTTAAAGGGCTTAAGCCCCGATAAGGCCGTGAGTGTGATACGGGCGTTCACGTATTTTTCTCACCTCGCGAACATTGCAGAAGATCAATTCAGCCTGCAGGCCCAGGCTGCCGAGGATCCTGCGACCACTGAAGGCAGGCTCGCCCATACCTTTGGCCGACTGAAGGCAGCCAAGACTTCATCTAAGGCGCTTCATCAGACCCTGCGCAACGCCTGGATCTCACCCGTGCTGACCGCCCATCCGACCGAGGTTCAGCGTCGCAGCATCTTGGATGCCAAGCGTGTGCTTGCAGAGTTGCTGCCCCAGTATCGGCGGGTAAGCACTGCGGCTGCGCGGGCGGATATTGAGACACTGATTCGGGCCCGTGTGGCCCAGCTGTGGCAGACGCGGCTGATTCGGCTATCAAAACTATCAGTCGATGATGAAATCGAAAACGCGTTGTCGTTTTATCAGAGCACGTTCTTGCAAGAAATCCCCAAGCTCTATCGGCGCATCGAAGAGCAGGCCAAACTGGATTGGATTGCACCGATTTTTCGGATGGGCAACTGGATTGGCGGGGATCGGGATGGCAATCCGAATGTCAATGTGGATACTTTAAGCCGCGCCGTCTCGCGCCACAGCGAGGTGCTGCTGCGCCACTATCTCACGCAGGTCCATGAGTTAGGCGGTGAGCTCTCGATCTGCGAATCGCTTGCCGGCAGCTCCGAGGCCCTGAAGCAGCTTGCGAATCATTCAGGCGATACCAACTCCCATCGTCAAGATGAGCCCTATCGCCGCGCCTTGATCGGCATTTACTCCCGGCTGGCCGCGACACTGACCACGCTTACCGGTGGTGAGGCGCTGCGCCACGCGGTGGAGCCCTCAGAGCCCTATGGCCGCAGTGAAGAGTTCTTAAATGATCTGGCATGCATTTATGAATCGTTGGTGAATCACCATGGGCAGCCGCTGACCCGGTCTCGGCTGCTACCTCTGATTCGGGCGGTAGAGGTCTTTGGGTTTCACATGGCCACCACGGACTTGCGGCAGAACTCTTCCATGCATGAGCATGTGGTTGCAGAGCTTCTGCGTGGCGCGGGCATTGAAAGTGGCTATGAGCATCTCGAAGAGAACAGCAAAATTGAGCTTTTGCTGATTCTTTTGGGCGATGCGCGAAGCCTGCGTTCTCGCCATGTCAGCTACTCCGCCCAGGCCGAAGGCGAACTTGCCATCTTCGAGGCGGCCTTCGATATCAATCAGCGCTTTGGCAGCGAGACCATTCGGCATGCCATCATCAGCCACACCGAGAGCGTGAGTGATCTCTTGGAAGTCCTGCTGATTCAAAAAGAAACGGGGCTGATGTCGGGCACCTTGAATCGGGATGGCTTTGCGGGATTGGTTGTGGTGCCGCTTTTCGAAACCATTGAAGACCTGCGCTTTGCGGCTCCCATCATGCAGGCTTTTTACGATCTTCCTGGCGTGAGTGACCTGGTGCGGCGATCGGGGGGTGAGCAAGACATCATGCTGGGCTACTCAGATAGCAACAAAGACGGCGGATTCTTCACCAGCAACTGGGAGCTCTATAAGGCCTCCACCGCGCTTGCAGAGTTATTCAATGAAATGCCAGGCATCACACTGCGGCTTTTCCATGGCCGCGGCGGTACAGTGGGCCGGGGCGGTGGGCCCAGCTACCAGGCGATTCTGGCCCAGCCTGCAGGCACCGTGAATGGCCAGCTCCGGCTGACTGAGCAAGGCGAGATCATCGCCAATAAATACGGCAACCCAGAAATCGGCGCGAAAAATCTTGAGACCCTGGTCTGTGCGGTGCTGGAGGCCACCCTTATTTCCTCCGAGCAGAAGACTCCCCGTGAGTTTCTGGACATCGCGCAATTCTTATCGGATCAGAGCATGCAGGCCTATCGTGATCTCGTTTATGAGACCGATGGCTTTGAGGATTATTTTTTTGAGGCAACGCCGATCAGTGAGATTGCGGAACTCAATATTGGGTCAAGGCCAGCCTCTCGGAAAGCCTCGCGCAGCATTGGTGATCTGCGGGCCATTCCGTGGGGGTTTTCTTGGGGCCAAAGCCGCGTGAATCTTCCAGGCTGGTATGGCTTTGGATCTGCCGTGGATGAACTTTTAAGGAAAGCCCCTAAAAAGAATGCATCGCTACTGAAGCAAATGCATCACGGGTGGCCATTTTTTTCGACGCTGCTATCTAACATGGACATGGTGATGGCCAAAGCCAATCTTGCGCTTGCCCGCCGATATGCGGAGTTGGTCCATGATCGCCGGCTGGCCAAGGCCATCATGTCCCGCATCGAAGCTGAGTGGGCCAGAACCGAGAAGGCCCTTGAAATCATCACGGAACAAAAACATCGGCTGGGATCCAGCCCGGCGCTGGCGGCGCTGATTACCCAGCGCATTCCCTATCTCGATCCCCTCAACCACTTACAAATCGAACTGATTCGTCGTTGGCGCGAGGGCCAGCAGGACCATCGCACCCAGGTCGGCATTCACCTATCAATCAACGGGATTGCTGCGGCCCTTCGCAACACGGGCTGAGACGGCAAACAGAAGTGCGAGCGCTACCGCGGCGCTCACTGCGATGGTGATATCGGTGATGACCGTGAGCACAAAGGTCAGCATCAGCAAGATGCGATCTTGAAGACTAAGCCTGCCAAGATGCACAACACTTCTCCACTCCCCCATATTCCAGGCAACAAACATCAGAATTCCTGCCAGTGTTGCCAAGGGTACGTGCTCGGCCAACGGCGCTGCGCCCAGTAATATTGCTAGTAAAACCGCTGCATGAATCATGCCCGCCACGGGGCTGCGGCCGCCTGCACGGATATTGGTGACTGTCCGCGCTACTGTGCCAGTTGCACAAAATCCGCCAAATAAAGGCGAGGCGATATTGGCCACACCCTGCGCCATCAGCTCCTGATTTGGGTCGTGGCGATCTTGAGTCATGGAATCGGCGACTCTTGCGCAGAGCAAAGACTCCACTGCCCCAAGAAATGCAATCGTCAGAATCGCGGGCAGCAAATACTGCACGATTTCTAGATCAATCTCCGGGATACTAAAAGCAGGCAGGCCCTGCGGAATTCCGCCAAACACACTGCCAATGGTCGCGACCTCAAGATCAAAGATCATGACCGCAAGGGTTCCCAAAATTAATGCGGCCAGCGTTCCGGGAAGGCGCGACAGCCATCTTCCCCATCGGGCCGGCTGCGCGGCGTAACTCTTTGGCCAGAGCACAACAATACAAAGCGCACTTACCGATAAAGCAAACGCAGCTAGATTCCACTCGGGCAGCTTCTGCGCAATGGCCTGGACCTTTTCAAAAAACTCAGCTGGCACGCTCTGAATCGGCAGGCCAAAGAAATCTTTGACTTGCGATAGGCCAATAATCACCGCAATCCCATTGGTAAAGCCCACCACGATGGATTCCGGAAGTCGCCGAATCCAGCCGCCACATCGCATCAGGCCAAGACCGATTAACAAAAAACCTGCGCAGATCGTGGCGATCATGAGATTGGCCACGCCATAGCGGCCCACGATGCCGTAGACCACCATAATAAACGCGCCCGCGGGTCCGCCAATCTGTACCGAGGATCCGCCCAACGCAGAGATTAAAAAGCCGCCAACGATTGCAGTGATGATCCCCGACTGCGGCGGCAGGCCAGAAGCAATTGCGAAGGCCATCGCTAGCGGCAGCGCAACAATGCCGACTGTGAGCCCTGCGGAGAGGTCGTGCAGAAAATCGTCGCGGCGGTAGCCCGGCAGGTGCTCGAAAAGCTTGGGCCGAAAGCGAAAACTGATGTTGATCAAGCCGCTTAAGATGCAGAGAGTGTAGCATTCGCTTCTATACGCATGAAAGCATATGGAGAGGGAATGGACCGTCGTAGCTTTCTGCTGGGTTCAACCAAGACAGGCCTCAGCCTGGGGTTGGGTGCTGCCTCCTTAAGCCTGATTCCCGAAGTCCGACTCTTTGCCCAGGCCGTCGATGATTTTCTTCGAGGCCCCCCAGTAAAAGACATTGCGCCAAAACAGATATCAAAACGGGTCTGGCTGATTTATTCGCCCGACAGTTTTCCCACCCCAGAGAACCGCGGCATGATGGCCAACATTACTTTTGTGGTGACACAAAAAGGTGTGTTGATTCTGGACTCCGGCGCCTCAGTGCAGATTGGCGAAATGGCCATCCGAATGATCAAGACGGTGACCGATAAGCCCGTTATTGGTGTGTTTAATTCCCATTACCACGGCGACCATTGGCTGGGTAACCATGCGTTTTCAGAGGCCAACCCAAACTTGCCCATTTATGCACTCGAAGAAAACATGCAGCGCATCAAAGGCATGGAGGGTAACCTCTGGCGAGGACTCATGGAGCGGTGGACCAATCAGGCAACGATGGGAACCAAAATCATTCCACCGAATACGATCGTGAAAAATGGTCAGATGATGGACTTTGGTGACACCCGACTGAAGATGCATTTCTATGGCACGGCGCATACGCCCTGCGATTTATCGGTAGAGGTGATGGAAGACCGCATCACCCATGTCGGAGATATTGCGATGGAAAATCGCATCGCCAATATCGATGATGGCTCCTACCCCGGCACGTTTAAGTACTACGAGGCACAGCAGAAAAATACCGGTGCCCAGACCTGGATCCCGGGCCATGGCAACCCCAGTCGGGGGCTCTTGAATGACTATAAAGAACTGATGGCCGGCATCTGGGAAACCTGCCTGCAGGCGGTGAAAGACAATAAAGACCTCTCGGCAGCAAAAACCTTGGTGCTGAAAGATCCGCGAGTCGCCTCGCGCGCCGCGCGGACAGCTGGGTTTGAAGCCAATATCGGCAAGTACACGAGTCTTGCGTACCTAGAGGCAGAGAAAGAGGCCTTTAGGGCCGCCACGCTCGCATGCGATGGCTAGGGGCTAAGCTTATAGTCCAGAGGCGGCATCGAGCATCCCGCCATTTGAGCTAGAGGGGTTGGCATGGCCAGCGCAAGCCGCACGCCCTTCTCCCGCAGTGCCTGGCGGTCCTTCGGGGTGGCGTAGATCCACCACCAGCCGCCCCCCAGGCGATCCAGCACCAAGGGGCTTGCGGTCATCACTTCTGCATCTGAAAGCTTTCCTGACCAAAGCAGCGTGGGTAGTGGATCCGTACGCGAGGCCTGCACCGCAATCCATACGCCGATCACCACCATGGCGCTGGCCAATAAGAGCAACAGCGCCCCGAGATGGCCGCTACCTCGGCGACTGGATTTGTCCGCGAAAGACTGCTCGCCGCTGCCCATTGCAATGAAAACCTAGGCGGCCTGAGGCTTTGCTGCCCAGAGCTGCTCACGAATCGGCATGTGCAGTAGTGCCGCAATCAAGGCCAACACCACGCCGCCCCACCAGATCGGCAGATAGCTTCCGGTTGAGGCAAAAATCAGTCCGCCCAGCCAGACACCAAAAAACGCGCCCAGTTGATGTGAGAGAAATACAAAGCCAAACAACATCGAGAGATAGCGATTGCCAAACATCACACCCACCAGTTGTGCAGTCGGAGGCACCGTTGAAAGCCATAAGATGCCCATTGCAGCACCAAACACCAGCACCGAAGTGGTCGACAGAGGCGCCAATAAAAAGAGTGCAATCACAATGGCCCGCAAAAAATAGATCCAAGACAGCAGCACCTTGCGCGATAGCCGAACGCCCAGCGGCCCACTCATATAGCTGCCAATCACATTGAATAATCCAATCATTGCCAGGCCCCAGCTTGCCGTCTTGGCAGATATGCCCACATCTGCAAGATAGGGTGGGAAGTGCACGGTGATAAACGCGAGCTGAAAACCACAAACAAAAAATCCGCCAATTAACAGCCAGTAGCTGCGATGGCCAAAAGCCTGGCGCAATGACTCACGAAATGAATTTGCAGTTGCGGTAAGGGGCGCAGCCGCGCTTTGCACCGATCCGCGGGGACGAAGCGATAAGGCAAGCGCGGGCGTACTTGCCATTGCAAAGGCCATAATCATAAGTGTCATACCCCAGCCGTAGGCTTCGATAAATGCTTGGCCAAGCGGCACGACCATAAACTGGCCAAGGCTTGCCATCGCAGTTGCTAAGCCCAGAGCCCAGGGCCTACGCTCCACTGGCATGAGCTGCGCAAATGCAGCAAGCACCGTGTTGTGCCCCGCCCCGCTCATGCCCAGACCAATCAGTATTCCGCCAGTGAGCGTAAACGTCAGCGGATCACTCGAGACTGTCATCAAGGCCAAACCGGCAGCAAAGATCACACCGCCACCCGCCAGGACTTTCCAGGGGCCGAAGCGGTCCGCCAAGGCACCCGCAATTGGCTGGCCGATGCCCCAAAAAAGATTTTGAATCGCCATCGCAAACGCATAGGCCTCACGCCCAAACTGAAATCCGCCACCGCCGGAGATGGGATCAACAAACAGCCCAAAAGAAGAACGAATTCCAAAAGAAATCAGGCCCACCAGGCAGCCACAGATCAGCATCATCCAGAGCGCGACCGTCATGGGGCTAGCATTTATTTTTTCAGTAACTGAGGGCATCTCTGGCCAATCAAAAAAGGCAAACTTCAAGTATCCGGACTAAACCTGCTTTGGGCAAGCTGGCCTACAATTTGCGTCTATGAATCGGCCCACCTCTTTGCTTCTGAACGCCGCCCATGCACTGGATCATCTGGTGCTGCTGGTCTTTGCCTCCGCGGTTGCCACCATTGCAATTGAATTCGGCATTGAGCGCTGGGAAGACCTAATGCCTTACACCGCGGGGGCCTTCATCATGTTTGGCCTAGGTTCCATTCCTGCGGGCCGGCTGGGCGATCTCTGGGGCCGAAGAAAAATGATGCTGGTCTTTTTCTGGGGGATTGCGGCCTCTTGCGCCGCAGTGGCGCTCACCCAAAGCCCAATTCAGATTGCGATTGCGCTCTCCGTGATGGGCGCGTTTTCTTCGATCTATCACCCTGTGGGCATTCCAATGCTGCTGAGCTCCACCAAAACACCGGGGCTCACGATTGGCGTGAATAATCTCGCAGGCAATATGGGCTTAGCGATTGCAGCCATCCTGACTGGATTTATGGTGAAGTATTTTGGCTGGCGTGCTGCATTTTTACTGCCGGCTGTGCTGTCTGCGGTGATGGGCCTGATGTTTGCGCGTCTTGCGCCCGAAGAGCTTCACGCTCCGGCAAAGAAAAAGGCATCAGCTCATCCGATTCCGCGGGCGATCGCGATTCGTGCGCTCACCGTGATTACGATTGCCTCCACCTCAGGGTCACTGCTGTTTAACTTCACCACCAATGGCAATACCGAACTTTTTCGTGAGCGGTTCATCGGCATCGTGAGTGATCCCGCAACCCTGGGGATGCTCGTGGCCTGCGTGTATGCGGTGGCAGCATTTAGTCAAGTGATTGTCGGAATTCTGATTGATCGCATGGCCATGAAGCCACTTTTTCTCGGGATCGTGCTCTCGCAGATTGTGCTCTTTGGGCTGGCTGCCCAGTCCTCGGGCTGGATGCTCTTTGCCTGCGCATTGGGATTTATGGCAGCCATCTTTGGCGCGATTCCATTTCTGGATGCCGTAATAGTCCGCTATGTAGATGATCAGATGCGCAGTCGTGTGGCCGGCATCCGGCTTGCAGTCTCATTTGGTGTCAGCGGTGTTGCGGTGTATCTGCTAGGGCCCATTGTGAAGGCCTCCAGCTTTGAAACACTCTTTATCGCCATGGCGGTGATTGCCTGCTGCACCGCGTTTACTGTCTCGTGGCTGCCTTCTGAGCGGGCCATCCGCGCTGCAACCGCAGAGCCAACATGAGCCGCCAGCTCTACTCAGCAGGCTTAGAGAAAGGTCCTGCGAATTTCGCGGTCCAAAGCCCGATTCAGTTTATCGAACGGGCAGCTATCGCCTATCCCACTAAGCTTGCTGTGATTCATGGAGATTTAAAACGCTCTTGGAGTGAGACCTATCAGCGCTGCAAACTGCTTGCCAGTGCGTTGCAGAAGCTGAGAATTCAGAAATCCGAAACGGTGGCCGTGATGCTGCCCAATACGCCGCCAATGGTGGAAGCCCACTTTGGTATTGCGATGGCGGGCGCCGTGCTGTGTGCACTCAACACCCGGCAGGATGCACGGGCGCTTGCCTTTATGCTGGAGCACAGCGAAGCCAAGGTACTGATCGTCGATCAGGAATTTGCATCGGTGATTGCCGCAGCACTCGCCCTTTTGAAAGAAAAAAACTTCCGACTGCCGATCCTCATTGATGTGGATGATTCCTTATATGCCGGGCCAAGGCAGCGCTTAAGCAAACTTGAATACGAAAGGTTTTTAGAGTCCGCTGATTTAAATTTTTCGATCCAATGGCCTGAAGATGAATGGGATCCCATCTGCCTTAATTACACCTCGGGCACGACAGGCAATCCGAAAGGTGTTGTTTACTCTCATCGTGGCGCCTACACGAACGGAATTTCCAACGCCTTAGAGTGGGGCATGCAGCGGCATCCCACCTATCTCTGGGTCTTGCCCATGTTTCACTGCAATGGCTGGTGCTTTCCGTGGACTGTTGCAGCGATGGCGGGAGTCAATGTCTGTCTGCGTCGCGTCGAGGCCCAGCCGATTTTTGATGCGATACGCAGTCACAAGGTTACCCATTACTGCGGGGCACCGATTGTTCAGAATATGCTGATTAATGCGCCGCAGGAAATGAAATCAGGCATTCAGCATCGGGTGCAGACCATGGTAGGCGGTGCAGCACCCCCGGCAGCAATGATTGAAGGCATGGAGAAAATGGGCTTTGAGATTCTGCATGCCTATGGCCTAACGGAAGTCTATGGCCCGGTGCTGATCAGTGTGCAGCAAGAGGAGTGGGCGAGCCTTTCACTAGAGGCCAGAGCAGAGCTCAACTCACGGCAGGGAATCTGCAAGCAGCTCGAGCAGGCGGTTGCGGTGCTGGATCCCGAGACCATGCAGCCCGTGCCCGCTGATGGCGAGACGATCGGCGAAATTATGGTTCGGGGCAATGTGGTCATGCGTGGCTATCTTAAAAATCCTGAAGCCACAGCGGCCGCGTTAAAGGGGGGCTGGTTTCATTCGGGCGACCTTGCAGTGGTCTACCCCGATGGCTATATGAAAATCAAAGACCGCAGCAAAGACATCATTATCTCGGGCGGCGAGAACATCTCTTCAATTGAAATCGAAGATGCCCTCTATCGGCATCCCGCTGTTCTTGCCGCTGCCGTGGTGGCCAAGCCCGATCCCAAATGGGGTGAGACCCCATGTGCGTTTATTGAGCTCAAACCCGAAGCATCTGCAACAGAAGAAGACATCATCACCCACTGCCGCGGGCTACTTGCCGGATTCAAGGTGCCCAGAACCGTGGTCTTTCAAGATCTTCCCAAAACCGCAACCGGTAAAATTCAAAAGTTCGAATTGCGTAACACTTTTAAGAACTGAGTTCTTTTATGGCCCAATCCTCGCATCTGCCCCTGGCTGGAAAAACCATCTTGGTCACTGGCGCCTCCAGTGGCCTGGGGGAGCATTTCTGCAGCATGCTGAAGTCCCAAGGCGCCCGTGTCATTGGGCTCGCAAGGCGCCCGCTGCCAGCAACAAGCGTGGATGTCGCAATTCAGGCAGACATCACAGACTCCAAATCGGTACATCAGGCCCTTGATCAGGCCTTGGGTAAGCCGGGATCCAAAGAGACCATTTATGGCTTGGTGAATAACGCCGGCATTGCCATAACCGCCCCCCTGCATGAGACCAGCCCAGAAGAAGAGCAGCGGGTGTTGCTCACCAACATTTCCGGCATCACCACCATGACCCGCGAGATCGTGCCACATCTGAAAGCAGCCGGTGGCGGTGTGATTGTCAATATTGCTTCGGTGCTGGGCATCCGACCACTCAAAAGGGCTGCGATTTATTCCGCAAGCAAGGCGGCAGTGATTCAGATGACCCGCTCATCGGCAATCGAGTTAGTCAAGGATAAGATTCGGGTTAATGCTTTGGCACCCGGCTATGTTCGGACTGCCTTAAATGCAGATGTGATGGATGGCCCAGCAGGCGAGGCTTTATTAAGAAAGATTCCGCTTGGCCGCTCAGCAGATCTGAGCGAGCTCAATACGCCCCTACTCTGTCTGCTGGATCCCAGTAACACCTATATGACAGGCGCAGTGCTCTTGGTCGACGGTGGCATGAGCGCGGGGCTTTAGCGCCAACGCCAGCAAGTAAAAAAGAGGGGCTTATGGATTTCAATATCTCCAGCGAATATCAGGCCTTAATGCACAAAGTAGATCGCTTTGTGCAGGATCGATTGCTCCCTCTGGAGCGTGATCCATCAAGCTTTGATGGCCATGAAAATGTGCGTGAAGATTTATTGCAGACCCTGCGTCAGGAAGTGAAAAGCTTGGGCCTTTTTTCTCCGCAGATGCCCAAAGCACGTGGTGGGCTGGGCTTAACCCCGGTCGGCCAGGCTTTGCTCTATGAGCGTATGAACCGCTCCATTTTCGGGCCGGTGTGTTTTAACTGTGCTGCCCCCGATGACGGCAACATGACAGTGCTATCCAAAGTCGCGACCTCAGCCCAGCAAGATAAATGGCTTGATCCGATTGCGGATGGCCGCGTGCGCTCTGCCTTTGTCATGACCGAGCCCCATCCCGGCGGCGGATCAGACCCAGGAATGATTCGTACCCGGGCAGAGAAAAAAGGGGATCGCTGGGTAGTGCATGGTCAGAAATGGTTTATCACTGGCGCGGGAGTCGCAAGCCACTTCATTTTGATTGCAAAAACCGGTGAAGGCTCACGAGATGGGCTTACTGCGTTCGCATTTCACCGCGACGATCCGGGCTGGAAGATTGTCCGAAGAATTCCGATCATGGGGCCAGAGGAACACGGCGGCCACTGTGAATTAAAGTTCGACGGCCTCGAAATTCCAGATGAGCACCGGCTCATGGAAGTCGGCCAGGGCTTAAAACTCACGCAAATTCGGCTCGGGCTCGCGCGGCTCACGCATTGCATGCGCTGGCTGGGCTTGGCGCAGCGCTGCATGGAAATTGCTGGCAGCTATGTCAGTGAGCGGGAAGGATTTGGAATCAAGCTTGCGGACCGTGAGAGTGTCCAGATGCAGCTCGGCCGAGTGGCGATGGCCATTGACACTGGCAGGCTGCTGACCATGCGGGCGGCATGGCGACTCGAGCAAGGCAAGAAGGCCCGCCCCGAGATCTCAATGGCAAAAATTCAAGTGGCCGATACCTTGCATCTGGCTGCAGACACCGCAATTCAGCTCTGCGGCGCACGTGGCTACAGTAAGGATACGGTCTTAGAGTGGATTTATCGCTATGCGCGTCAGGCCCGGCTTGTCGATGGGGCAAGCGAAGTCCATCAGATGGTGATTAGCCGGGCGTATCGCGATCAGGGCCGAGAGTTTTTCGCATGGGGCCCAGGTGGTGACTGACTGGTCGGTAGAAATCGCACCGCTGATCGAGGCGGCTGCAAAAAAACTTGGGCAAAAGCTCTCGATTCAGAATATCCGCAGGCTTTCAGGCGGTGCGATTAATCAAAACTTCCTGGTGGAACTCTCAGACCATCAGGGTGCTTCGCTGAAATGGGTGCTGCGTCGGGGCCAGAGCCTTCCGATACCTGGAAGCTTAGGCCGCGCCGCAGAGTACGCCATGGTCGCGCATGCCGATACGATCGGGATGACGGTGGCAAAACCCGTTGCTTTACTGGATACGCAAACCGCGAGTGCAAGCATTTTCAAATGGTGCGAAGGACAAACCGACGGCCGAGCCCTGCTGAGCGAATTGGCTGCAGAGTCGGCAGAAGCGCTTGGTCGGCTCACACAATCCCTCGGGGCTGAACTTGGAAAACTACACGGCCAGGCCTGGTCTGCTCAGGCAGAAAAAGTACTCACGGATGTTTTAGGAAAAAGGCCTGCCTGTGGATTTTCTGCAAGCATTGACTTACTGAAAAAAAGCTTTGCGAGAGTGAGAACGCCTAAGGCCTACCTGACCGAGGCCTTTCACCACTGCATCCATGAGTCCGAGCAGATTTTCAAAGCGCGCGGTAGAGTATCGGAGCCCGCCAGTATTAGTCACAACGACTTTCGCCTGGGCAATCTGATGATCGCCCCCAAAAACGCACAACTCACCGCAGTTCTGGATTGGGAATTCACCGGGTGGGGCGATCCGCTTGCAGATATTGGCTGGCTTACAGCACCCTGCTGGCGATTCGGCGGCCGCGGGATAGTCGCTGGATTTGGCGAAGTCGAGGACCTCTTGGCAGGCTATGAATCAACCACCGAAGATGGGGCCATGCATCAGCGATTAAAAGAGCGGGTGGCCCAAGAGCTTGATTTTTGGCAGCGCTACGCCCACTTGCGCTGGGCCATCATTGCGGCACAACAGGGTGAGCGTGCCGTGAGCGGCGACAGTGAGGCCCTTGAGCTGTTACTCACCGGGGCGATGGTCGCGACTATTCTTGAGCCGACACTTGGGCACTACTGGGGCAATGTTCCCAAGACAACACTTCAATCACCCGGCGGGATTGAGTCTGAGCTTGATCGGCTACTCGCCGAGGCGGGGCTGCATCTGAAGGTGCACCTTGCCTCTCATTTATCGGGACCGCAACGCTACAGTGCGCTGATGTCGGCAAATGCAATTCGGCTTGCCCGCGGTGGACTTCGACTCGCGCAGCCAAATTTGGTGGCGAGCATTACCAGTGACTCAGAAAAAACAATGCTTGCGAAAAAGGAATTGGCGGCTGATCTTGCTGTCTGGAACTTCCGCGGTTAATTTTTCGCGCGAAGTTTCTGAATTGATGTTCTGCTGGTGATCTGCTCGGGATCAACTACCAATTCAATAATTGCTGGCTTTTGACTGGCCATCGCCCGGTTTAATGCCGGCAAAAACTCTGCGGTTTGTCGCACTGTTTCACCATGGCCGCCATAGGCCCGGGCAAGCGCTGCAAAGTCGGGATTAACCAAGTCGGTTCCCCAGACCCGTTCGGGATACTCACGCTCTTGATGCATACGAATCGTGCCGTACATGCCGTTATTCACAACAAAGATCAGCACATTGGCGTGGTATTGGACAGCGGTTGCAAACTCTTGGCCGGTCATCAAAAAGCAGCCGTCACCTGCAAAGCAGACCACATGGCGATCGGGATATTCAAGCTTGGCGGCGATTGCAGCTGGGACACCGTAGCCCATCGCGCCACTGGTCGGTGCAAGCTGGGTTCTTAACCCCCCGTAGCGCCAAAAGCGATGGACCCAGCCCGTGTAATTGCCGGCACCATTGGCAATGATGGTCTGATCGCCAAGCTGAGCTTCAAGCATAGTCACCACCGCCGCCAGATCCAAAGATGTCGATGCAGGGCCGGGCTGAGTATCAGCCTCAAATTGCGATCGTCCCAACTCCGCCCAGGCCTGTGCGCTCGAATTGCTCGGACTTGCGGGCATGCGGCTTAACGTCTCCGCGAATTCCGGCATGCCGCTATTGATCATCAGATCGGCCTGATAGACCCGACCGAGTTCATCAGCGCCCGCATGCACATGGATCAGTCGCTGATCAGGCCTTGGCGCACGAATCAGGCTATAGCCTGCTGTTGTCATCTCCCCCAGGCGGGGGCCAATCGCAATCAATGGATCGGCCTGGCGGATCATCTCGGCAAGCCCAGATGCAATGCCGATTCCCGCATGGCCAACATAAAGCGGATGCTGATTGGGAACTAAGTCTTGGCATCGAAATGAGGTGCAAAGCGCAATCGTATTTTTCTCTGCCCACGAAAGAATGTCGCTGCAGGCCTTCTGGGTCCAGCCACCTCCGCCAAGCATTGCCAAGGGCCGCTTGCCATGGGACACGAGCTCTTGAAATTTGTTGATCTGGGCCGCTGACGGCGAGGCGGCAACGCGCTGATAGCGCGCAAGCGTCAATGGGGCTGCTTGCGCGAGCAGCATGTCTTCGGGAAGCGCAAGCACCACGGGACCAGGCCTGCCCGAAGTCGCCAGATGAAAGGCGTGGCTCATCATTTCTTCGACCCGATCCGCACGGTCAATCTGGGCCACCCATTTCGCACTCTGGCCAAACATCCGCCGGTAGTCCACTTCTTGAAAGGCCTCGCGCTCGACAAAATCGGAGCCGACTTGGCCGATCAGCAGGAGCATGGGGGTGGAGTCCTGATAGGCGGTGTGAAGACCAATGGCAGCGTTGGCGGCGCCCGGCCCGCGGGTGACCATACAAATGCCTGGCTCGCCAGTTAACTTGCCGAATGCCTCGGCCATATTGGCCGCCCCGCCCTCCTGGCGGCAGACCACCAGCCGAATCTGGTTGCGGGCCTCATACAGGGCGTCCAGCACCGGCAGATAGCTCTCCCCGGGCACGCAGTAGACCGTCCTGGCGCCGTGGGTCAGCAAGGCGCTCACGACCAGCTGGCCGCCAGTTTGAAGGTCACTTTTTGGAGACATATTTTGGTTTTACGCGAATTTTTAGAAGTTTGTCAGTTTTTGCGGAGTGCCAAAAACTCGTCTTTGTATTACACTTGTTATAACTTTTAAAATCTTCGAATAAGATGACCACTCTCAAAATCACCCAAATCGGTAACTCACTTGGTCTGATTCTGCCCAAGGACGTTCTTGCCAAGCTGCGTGTCGAAAAAGGCGATGAGGTCTACCTCTCGGAGACCCCCGAAGGCGTAAGAATCACTGCCCACAATCCCGAATTTGCCGAGCAAATGAAGGCAGCGCGGGCCATTATGAAAAAACGTCGCAATGCGCTGCGTGAACTCGCTAAATAATGCGGCACTGGATTTGGATCGACCCCGAGGTTTTACTCGCGGTGCACGAAGAACAACTCGCCGAGCACGGCGGGGCGGCAGGCATTCGAGATCAAAAACTCTTTGAATCGGCCTTGGCCAGACCGCAGCATGTCGATGCCTACGGTCTTCCCGAGGGCGGAGAGCCGTCCGCGGCCGATCTGTCTGCCTTTTATCTTCACGGCCTCGCCTGCAATCACCCCTTTGTTGACGGAAATAAACGCACCGCCTTGGTCGCAGCTGAGCTTTTTTTAGAGCTCAATGGATTTTCGTTAGATGCCTCTGATGAAGAATGTGTGCTTCTCACTTTATCGGTAGCCGCAGGAAAAAATTCTGAAAAAGAGACTGCAGACTGGATCCGAGAGCGACTGGTGAAGCGTTCGTGATTGCCTAACCAATCACATTCAACTCCCGCAGCGGCTCGCCGCGAATGATGCGATCGTGGCCCAAGGGGCGGACATCAATCGTCTCGGGAGCCCCATTCAATATCCACTCCGCCAATGCCAGCCCAGCGCCCGGAGCATGCTGCATGCCGTGGCCAGAAAAGCCTGCGATGCAGTAAAAGTTTTCAAATCCACTCAAAGGACCAATCACCGCATTGTGATCAAAGTGATTCATCTCGTAATAGCCTG